>Ga0172367_10001983_pt1 | contig 28899 bp, 24 predicted proteins | sample Lak10m_FD_114542 | JGI IMG/M metagenome (GOLD analysis project Ga0172367, IMG submission 114542) | Freshwater microbial communities from Kabuno Bay, South-Kivu, Congo - kab_022012_10m | ecosystem: Environmental > Aquatic > Freshwater > Lake | place: Democratic Republic of the Congo: South-Kivu...
GCCGAGGTGCCGGCGAATGCGGTGCGCACGAGGGTGCTCAGCTCTTCAATATTTAAGCCGTGTTCCGCAATGCGTTCCCTGTTGTACTGTACTACGAGCTGTGGGAAGCCTTCTGTTTGCTCTACTTTGACATCGCCGGCACCGGGTATGTGGGCTACCAGTTCACCAGCCTGATCAGCTAGTTTTTTGAGGATGTCGGTATCCTCCCCAAAAATCTTAATGGCAATATCTGTTTTAGCTCCCGTCATCAGCTCGTTAAATCGGAGTTGTATGGGTTGGGTGAACTCGAAGGAAGCGCCGGGGATGACCTCGAGTTTGGCTTTCATCTTATCCACGAGCGCTTCCCGTGTATGGGCACTTGTCCATTCTTCCCGTGGCTTCATGACAATCATGATATCGGCGTCTTCTACGGCCATGGGGTCGGTGGGCACTTCTGCCGTACCTATTTTAGAAACGACGTGCTGTACCTCGGGGAAGTTGTCGAGAAGGATTTTCTCTGCTTTGGAAGAAGTTTGGACGCTTTCGCTAAGGGTGCTGCCGGGTTGTATGGTCATCTGCATAGCGAGGTCTCCTTCTTCGAGCGTGGGAATAAATTCGGAGCCCATACGGCTAAAAATGAGCAAGGCGACCAGCAGGAATGAAAACGAGATTCCAATGGTCGTTTTTGGCCAAGCCAGGGCACTTTCCAGTATGGGTCGGTATCCTTTCCTGAAAACCTGCATCAGCCGGTCGGCAAAGGTAGGGCGGGTGCTGATTTTTCTGGAGAGTGCCAGGGAGGCCATCATGGGCACGTAGGTAAGGGAGAGCAACAAGGCCCCCAATATGACAAAGGAAAACGAGAGCGCCATGGGGCGAAACATTTTCCCCTCTACGCCGGTCAGGGTCATGACCGGAATGAATACCACGAGGATGATAATAACCCCAAAAAAAGCGGACCGGAAAAGCTCCGCGGAGGATTTGGTCACTACCTGATCCATCTCACTGCGCGTCAGTGTTTTTCCGGCAAAATAGGCTACTAGGGCGTGGAGTACCCCCTCTACCACAATGACGGCTCCATCGACGACGATCCCAAAGTCGATGGCTCCCAGCGACATGAGGTTGGCCGAAACGCCAAAAGCATGCATGAGTATGATGCCAAAGAGCATCGCCAGGGGTATCACGGAAGCGACAATCAATCCTGCCCGCAGGTTGCCCAGCAATAGGATGAGGACCAAAATGACGATAACACCTCCTTCGAGCAGGTTGGTCTTTACGGTATGGATAGTTTTGGAAACGAGGTTGGCCCGATCGAGGTAAGGATATAATTCGATGCCCTCCGGAAGGGACTTCTGTACTTCTTTGACGCGCTGTCGTACGTTCTGGATGGCTTCTGAAGAGTTCGCACCTTTCAGCATGAGGGTAATGCCACCCACGGCTTCTCCTTTGCCGTCCATGGTCATCGCGCCAAACCGATTAGGGCTTCCGAGCCGGAGCTGCGCAATGTCGCGCACCAACACGGGATTCCCTTCCCGTACGCCTACTACAATCTTGCCGATGTCATCCAGGCTTTTAGCCAGCCCTTCCGTGCGGATATAGAAGGCATTCGTCGTTTTCTCGATATAGCTCCCGCCGCTGTTTTGGTTGTTTTTAGCCAGCGCGTCGAATACCTCCGCTATCGAAAGGTCAACACTCTGGAGTAATACCGGGTCAATCGCTACCTCGTATTGTTTTAAATATCCGCCAAAGCTGCTTATTTCGATGATGCCGGTAATCCCCGCCATCTGGCGTTTGACGATCCAGTCCTGAATCGTACGCAGTTCCATGGCGTCGTAGCGACCTTCATAGCCGGGTCGTACGCGCAACACGTATTGATAGATTTCGCCGAGGCCGGTGGTAATCGGCATGAGTTCGGGCTGCCCCAGCCCTTCGGGAATGCTACTGGTAGCTCCTTCCAGCAGCTCCCGCACTAGTTGGCGCGCTTCTAGTATGGGCATGTTTTCATCAAAAACGACCGTTACCACAGAGAGTCCGAATCGGGAAATGGAGCGAATTTCCTGCTTTCTAGGCAGATTGGCTAAGGCCACTTCAATAGGTAGGGTAATAAATTGCTCCACTTCCTGTGGTGCCAGGGAGGGGGAAACGGTTACGACCTGTACCTGGTTGTTGGTGATGTCGGGCACGGCATCTACGGCCAGCTGCCGCATGGATAGTAATCCGGCTATGAGTAATCCTGCTATGAGTAGCCCTATTAGAAGTTTCTGTTGAACAGAAAACTGAATAAGCCTGTAAATCATGAATGTGGGTTGTTTGAAATGTATAAATTCATATCGCGACAGCGTGCGGGCAATCGGATAGTCGAAAAAATTCGGGGGTATAACAGACGCCCTGGAAAGCGGTATGGACAGGCACCATCGGAGTGCCTGAAGGACGGTAGCCTATCGATGAAAGGTCGCGGAAATGGTACAAAGGACGGTTGTTCCAAGCCGGGGTGTACCAGGCTATCTGGATTGACACATCGGCAGTATGCCAACGCTGCTATTGCCTATAGATTCGTTGTTCGCCTACCTGAGCTTTCCCATTATCTGCGTCTCGGAGCCGATAAGCCGCACCGGTTACCATGCCTGACTCCGTCGGAATTGGTTAGGCGCGTACAGGCGGCTGGAGGAGGCGCGTACTGAAGTCGTCTCCGGATGGGTGTATAAAGAAAAAGAGCGATTTTTGAGGAATCGCGATGGGTTGTGTTGGTGGGATAAGACGGTGTGTGGGCAAATCCATTATGGAAACCACGAGGTGATCCAATGATTGGAACGGAAGGTTGTGGTGGTTGTGCTGAGGTAGCTTCTGATGGCTGGAGGGCCTGAAAAAATGGAGCTGAAGGAAATCAGATGCAGAAAATACCTGCCCTGCTTCCCTGGATTCGGCCGCGTGCTCCTGGAAATGGTAGTAGGCTTCAGCCAGACGTGGAATCTGACTGAAATCAGCCCCTGGGAACAAACTGCCCAAGAACATATAAAATACCATGTTCCATGCTATAAACTTCACGGCGAATTAAAGTTCGATTAGTATCAAAAGTAAGGGTTTTTATTAAAATCTGCAAATGAAGGCATGCTTGAACGAAAATATCCGGGGAGCCGACCGGCCACCCGGATATCATAAAAAAGGTATGCTGATGCTTAAAATTCTCAGATTGTTTTTTTGGCCAGGTAGAAATCCACTTGTTCGTATTCGGTGCTGGCGATGCGTGCGTCCATTTCTGCCAGTGTTTTTGGTGGAGGAACGATGGCTTTATCGCCGGGGCGCCAGTTGGCGGGGAGCGCTACTGCTTTTTCGTCGGCCGTTTGGAGGGCTATCAGTATGCGCTTCACTTCGTCCATGTTCCGGCCTATATTCAGTGGATAATACAATACCAGGCGGACAATGCCTTCCGGGTCGATGAAAAACACGGCACGTACAGCTGCCGTAGCACTGGCACCAGGGTGGAGCATCCCATAGAGGTTGGCCACTTTCATGTCGAGGTCGGCTAGGATGGGGAAGTCCATATATACGCCAGTCTTTTCACGCACATTATTTACCCACGCCAGGTGGGAGTGGATGCTGTCGATGCTGAGGCCCATAAGTTTTGTGTTATGGGCAGCATAAAAATCTTTATCGACGGCAAATTCGGATAGTTCCGTAGTACACACCGGGGTGAAATCTGCCGGGTGGGAGAAAAGAATGACCCAGCTTCCTTTGTTGAATTCGGAAAAAGTAATCGGTCCGTGTGTCGATTGCTGGGTGAAATCAGGCGCTTTTTCGCCAATAAGGGGCATGTTGGGTTTTTGTATTTGGTTTTCCATGGTATAAACAGTTTATTTTCCTCAAAAATCAGAGGAAAACAGGGTCGAAATCCGTAACCCATATCACAGCGACATCAAAAATTTCATGAATAATGACAAAGTGATATAAATCACAGTAGGAATTGATTTATTTCATTCGAAAGGGGGGGGTGGTGCAATTATTTTTGAACCAACAAACCAATGGAGTCATGAAAAATTTAATGCTGTTCTTATCTACCTGCGTGCTGATTTGGGTTTCTGCCTTGGATCTAAATGGGCAGGTTGCGTACACTGCCAAATCCAGCAAAATGCAGATTAAAGGGACGTCCTCTCTGCATGAATGGGAATCAGATGCCACGAAGGTTTCGGCAGATGCCAAAATCAAAGTAGCAGCGGGCAAACTGGAAGATGTCACCAGCCTGACCGTCACCGTAAGTGTCAAGGCAATTAAAAGCACCAAAGGCAAAATCATGGATGATAAAACCTATGAAGCTTTTAAAGCCGACGCAAACCCCAACATCGTATTCCAATTGACCGATGTAGAAAGTATCACACCTTCCGGTAGCGGGTTCTCCGTGAAAGCTAAAGGCAATCTTAGCATGGCCGGCAGTAAAAAACCGATATCCATGACGGTTACTTCCACCGTTGCATCTTCTGGTGCGGTTACTTTTAAAGGGAGTAAAAAACTGGATATGCTCGATTTTGGCATGGTGCCACCCAAAGCCCTGGCGGGTTCCATTAAAGTGGGTCCCGAAGTCGAAATCGTATTCGAACTCAGCATGGCGCCCTCCGCTATGTAATACGGGTCTTTCTTCAGATAACAGTTCAACTTTTTATACCATCTAGCTCATTTGGATAAGCGGCTACCGCCAGCGTATGTCCTGGCCGCCTTTTACCCGGATGATTCTTGTCCAAACTCAACAAATTCCTCTTTTATGAAAACGACAAAACACTTGCTCACTCTGGCGCTGGTATGCTTTGCAGTCGCCGCTTTTGCTCAACAACCCGAATTGCAATACTATCGTCCTTGGGACAAGTCGGGAATCAACGTCTTTGAGCCTGCTAAGAAAGCAGAACAACCAGCTTATGAAGGATTTAAAGTGCGCATCGGTGGTGCTTTCACGCAGGACTACCAAATGCTCAAGCACGAAAACAACCCAAACGGAAAAAACTACCTGTGGGGAACTATTGTTTCCGAAGGCGAAACGACCTCCGCTAACCTGAACGGCTTTAACCTTGCCCAGGCTAACCTCAACTTCGACCTGCAAATCGAAGACGGTATCCGCGTATGCCTCGAAAACTATATGTCTGCTCGCCACCACAACGAATTCTGGGTAAAAGGCGGATATATCCAAATCGACAAGCTGCCTATGTTCAACAACCCGGATTGGTACACCGATAACGTACGGGTTCGTATTGGACACTTCCAGCCCAACTTTGGCGACCAGCAGTTTCGCCGTACCGACGGCGGTAATGCCATGTACAACCCATTCGGCGAGAACTATATCCTGGATGCCTTTACAACGGAAATCGGAGGTGAAGTATCCGTGTATCCAGCAGATGGTCTGATGGTTTTGGCCGGCCTTACTTCTGGCTTAATCAACGGTAGCGTGGAAAACCTTCCCACGAAACCTATCGGCTCCAACCTGGAACCTACCAAACGCAACCCTTCCGTTCTTTTGAAAGTGGCTTATGACAAGCAAATCAACGATGACCTCCGCGTTCGCCTGTCTGCTTCTACCTACAACAACAGCAGCATCCAGCGCAATACCCTGTATGCAGGGGATCGCACAGGCTCCCACTACTTCATGGTGCTGGAAACAGCCGCCGCTACCTATAAGGATAATAAGGACTCCGGTCGTTTTAACCCAGGTATGACCAACCGCGTTCATGCGGTTATGATTAACCCATTCCTGAAGTATAAAGGCATCGAAGTATTCGGATCATACGAAACCGTAAAAGGTGGAACCTATGCCGAAGCAACCGATCGCAAGTGGACACAACTGGCAGTGGAAGGTATCCTGCGCTTCTTGCCCAACGAGCAAGCCTACATCGGTGCACGGTACAATACTACCACCGGTCGCCCAAGTGGAGCAGCATATACCGCCGACGTAACCATCAACCGTACTTCGCTGGTAGCTGGCTGGTTCCCTTCTCCTAACCTGTTGCTGAAAGGTGAGCTTGTTTCTCAGAAATACCTCGATTTCCCAACTTCTGTCATCTTCAACGAAGGCAAATTCAACGGTTTGCTGGTCGAAGCAGTGATTGGCTTCTAATGCCTGATACTGATTGAAATACCAGAAAGAAACCCTCCACTAGGGGCGCTTTCGAAATGGTGCTAATTCTCAACAAGCACATTCTCCACCATAGGCAGAGAATGTGCTTGTTGAGAATTATTACAGTACCTAACACACTATAATCACAGCGCTATATTTTACTACGTCTAGTTTATTCGAGTCCTTCGTGCCATACGTGGAGGTCTCGGTGCAACGGAAAGATTAGCGTGTAGTTAAAAATTACGTGGTTTTAAATAGCAATATATCCAAGGCTACACAACCCTTAACCCCGTTTACCCCATAGTTTTACCCTTCCCACCTCTGTTTTTGATTTAAAGTATATTGAAATGGAACCTTTCAGACAGGTGGGATACTTATTTTATCGGTTTTCATTTTATATGTTGTGCCAATGAAACGCCATCCATTCCTATTCGGGCCATTACCATCGAACATCTGCTTGTGGGCAGCACTCCTTTCGTTCGCCATGCTCTCGACAGCTTTTGACCGGCTGATTTCCCTCGCGCCGCTGACCGGCGTGCTTATCACCGAACAAAGCACGCTTGCACTCAACGGAAGCAGTAATGTCAATAAATTCTCCTGCGCGTGTACCCAAAAATTTACTCCGATAGAGTTGCACGCCACGATGTCGTCCAACCGTACCCTGGCCACTTTTGATCGCAGCGTCCTCAAAATTGCCACTACCAAACTGGATTGCGGTCAGAAAATGATGAACCGGGATATGTACGAAACCCTGAAAGCAGACCACTATCCCTATATTTTAATCGAGCTAAAAAAGGTACACTTCCCCTTGGGTATCACGCTGGATGATTGTGCCGAGTGGGTGGAACTGGACGCGGAGACAGTCATCACCATTGCCGGTACTGCTCGCAAAGTGCCCCTGAAAGTAAAAGCCCGTAACCTGGCTTCCGGTCGTTTCCAGTTTAAAAGCGCTCAATCCGTCAATATGACCGACTTTGGGATCACACCACCTACTGCGATGATGGGCGCAGTCAAGGTTAAAGACGCGATTTCAATCAACTTCGACCTGTTTGTCTCAGTAGGCCAATGACCCGCTAAAAGGTAAGGGATACGGAGGTTTTCTTCTTGTCTAATTGCACCGCTCCGGCTGCCCGACCGTTGAGTTCTACCTGAACCATATTGCGTTGATCGTCGAATAACTCCAGCAATACCTTACTGTCGATATAAAGGTGCTTGAGTTCCTGCGTCGCGGGCTTTAAATCGAGGTAGCAGGTAATGGCATTCAGGTTGTTTTCGGTGCGGCGAATACGGAAGGTAGTGGTTGTTTCATTTAGGCGCAATTGGATTTTTTCCTGTAGGTAGCGCTGCATCAGGGTTTCTACCTGTATTTTTCCCTGCGAAATCTGCTTTTCATACTGGCTATACTTAATGGCTTGTCCAAAATCGTCCATAAAGAGGGTAACCGCCATTTCAACCTGTCGGCTCTGCTTGTCCTGCGTAATTTCCAGCATACTTAAATGCACCGGGTGGGCAAAAGGGAGGAAATGGAGCAGCAATAAATGAGTCCAATAAGTTAGGTGCCACATAGTAGTATATACCGTTGTAGGTGAAAGAATGGTTTTGTTTAAGGGTGTCGCAGCGCATGGTGCGGTACGTGTCTGAAAAAGAAAAAAGGTGCCCTCCGCCAGCCAGTTCTATGTATCAACAAGCGGGCAGCTAGGAAAGGTTGTGGGGTGTATAAAATAAGGGCGATCTGCCATAGCTTGCCCTGAAAAAGAAAAAAAATTCCTTATTATTTCTTTGGTTTTAAAATCATTTCAGTAGAAAATTCTTTTTTTAAAACAATAAATGAAAGCATCTTCATATATTTGGATAATCAAGGCGAGAATAGCTCTTGGTGCACCTGAATAATGCGAAAAAGAAAATAGCGGACAGATGCGGGCAGCGCGTACATTTTTACCTATTCTGGAATGGCTTCCAACCTATCGTTGGAACGATTTGCGCTGGGATATGCAGGCTGGTTTGACCGTTGGGGTCATGCTGGTTCCGCAAGGTATGGCATATAGTCTGTTGGCGGGCTTACCGCCGATTTATGGGTTATATTCCGGTATTGTTCCGGTGATTATTTATGCGTTGTTTGGGTCTTCGCGCCATTTATCCGTGGGGCCGGTGGCGTTGGTTTCGTTGTTGGTCGTTTCTGGTTTGTCCGAAATGGCGGCGCCGGGGTCGGAGCGGTTTATTGTATTGGCTATTGAAACGGCTTTTCTTGCTGGGGCTATTCAGGTACTACTTGGGTTTTTTCGGCTGGGTTTCATGGTGAATTTCCTGGCGCACCCGGTGATGTCGGGATTTACCTCGGCGGCTGCTTTCATCATTGGGGTCAGTCAGTTGAAGTATTTGCTGGGAATCCCCTTGCCCCAGAGCAATCAGATACAGGTGATTGGGGCGGCCTTATTTGCGCACATCGGGGAGGTGCATTGGATTACGCTGTTGATGGGGTTGGCGGGAATTGCATTAATTCTGGTTTTGCGTCGTATTCGACGTACCCTTCCCACCGGTTTGATTGCCATTACCCTTGGCATTATTTCCGTGATGGTATTTTCGCTCGATTCGTATGGGGTGGATATTGTGAAGGAGGTGCCGAGAGGGCTTCCTGCCTTTGTTTCTCCGATTACCAGTTGGGAAGATATAAAGCAATTGTTTCCGCTGTCACTCACGATTTGCCTGATCAGCTTTATTGAATCCCTGGCCATTTCCCGCACGTTGGAAGCCAAGCACAAAACGTATAAAGTGATTCCTAATCAGGAGCTGATTGCGTTGGGTATTTCCAAGTTGGTGGGGGCTTTTTTTCAGGCATTTCCCACTACGGGAAGCTTTACCCGTTCGGCGGTAAACGAGGCCTCCGGTGCGCGCACAGGGATGTCTGCCCTGATTATGGCTTTGATTATGGCCTTGACCTTGTTGTTTTTGACCCCTTTCTTTTATTTTCTGCCCAAAGCATTGCTCGCTTCGGTGATTATAGCGGCGGTAGTTAGCCTGGTGGATTACAAAGAGGCGCTGCGCTTGTGGAAAAACGACCGGCGGGATTTTTATATTCTGATTGCCACGTTCCTGTTTACCCTCACCCTGGGTATTCAAAGTGGGGTGTTGATCGGAGTGGTGCTTTCCCTGGCGATGATGTTGTACAGCAACTCCCGCCCTCACGTGGCCTTGTTGGGGCGTTTGCCCAACACCTCGAATTACCGAAATATTTCCCGATTTGGAGAAGCAGAGCAGCGCAGTGATGTGCTCATTTTCCGTTTTGACGCGCAGCTCTACTTCGGCAATGCCAATTTCTTTCAGGAGCGCATTGAGCAGGCTCTGCACTCGGAAGGGGATGCGCTAAAGGTTTTTGTGCTGGATGCTTCCAGTATCAGTGAAGTGGACTCTTCAGGTATTATCGCGCTGGAGAACGTATGGGGGATGTTGCGTGCCCGTCGGGTAACGCTTTTGCTCGCGGATGTGATTGGCCCTGTTCGGGATAAGCTCCGCCGGTTTGGACTCTTGGAAGCAATCGGCGAAGCACACTTGTTTTTTAGCGTACATGAGGCGGTGAGTGCGTACGATGCAAATAAAATATCAGAATCAATTCAATAATTGCCTCGGTACGGAATAACGTATCGGAGGCCCCTGAAATCTATAAAACCAAAATGGCGTATGAAGTACGGTTTTATTATTGACAACCGGAAGTGTATCGGTTGTCATGCCTGTACCACGGCATGTAAGGCGGAACACCAGGTACCACTGGGTGTAAACCGCACCTGGGTAAAGCAGGTGGAAAAAGGTGAATTTCCTCATACGAGGCGTCTGTTTTCTGTGATGCGATGCAATCATTGCACCGATGCCCCCTGCGTGGAAATTTGTCCGGTGGAAGCACTCTTCTTTCGGGAGGATGGAATTGTCGATTTCGACAACCGCCGTTGTATCGGGTGTAAGTCCTGTATGCAGGCCTGCCCCTACGATGCGCTCTATATCAACCCGGAGAACAATACGGCGGCCAAATGCAACTACTGCGCACACCGCGTGGATATTGGTCTGGAGCCGGCTTGTGTAAATGTTTGCCCGGAGCACGCCATTATTTCCGGTGATATGGACGATCCGGAATCCGAAATCGCACAACTGCTGGCTCGTCAGCAAGTGACGGTGCGCAAAGCAGAAAAAGGCACCTCTCCCAACCTGTTCTATATCAATGCGGATGAAGCGTCGCTGACCCCCTCGCTCACAGAGCGTTCTTCGGAGTACTTCTGGAACTCTCAGTCGCTCGGCGTAGGGCATTATGCCAAGGAAGCTGAGAAAATGGCCTTCAGCAACGGCGACGTACTGGAAGCGCTGATGCAAGGCAACCGGCAGTCAATGACGGCAGGCGAGGTAGCTGCGCATGGCCCTGTGAAATCTATTGACATCAAACTGGGTAAGGCTCGCCGTATTTATGATACACCCGATAAAGGGGTACTCTGGGGGTGGGAAGTTCCTGCCTATGTTACCACAAAGGCTATCTCCTCCGGGGCGTTTTTACTTCCTGTCCTAGCTATTATGAGCGGCCAGGCTCAGCCTATGGGCTCCACTCTTTGGTGGGGTGTGGGTATGGCGCTGGTATTTCTGGCACTGACCGGGTTGTTCCTGGTGAAGGATTTGGACCGCCCGGATCGCTTTCTGAATGTATTGCTCCGCCCGCAGAAGCGTTCCTGGCTGGTTCGCGGTGGGTATGGTATTTCAGTATATGGTGCGCTAGTAGCCCTGTATGCGGCACTGCGCTATTTCGGCGTGTCTGCCGGCACCGAAATACTGGCGGTGTTGACCGTACCGGTAGCGCTGTTTGTATCTGTTTATACTGCCTTTTTGTTCGGGCAGGCCAAAGGGCGCGATTTCTGGCAGAGTCCGACCTTGGTGCTCCACATGTTGATTCATAGCTTCCTGGCGGGGGCTGCGGCTTATGCTATACTGGATGCGGTAGAACATGGCCCTGCTGCCTGGTCCGGGTTCCTGCGGGTCGTTCTGTTGGCTGGATTGGCATTCAACCTGTTTACGATTACTATTGAAATGACTATGCCACATCCTACGGTCGATGCCAAAACGGTCGTATCCATGATCCTAAAAGGCCGCTATAGCCAGTCGTTCTGGGTAGGGGTCATCGGTATCGGGAACATCGCACCATTGCTGCTGCTCATATTTGCCGGTTCTGGAACCATCGTACTGGCGGCAGCGGGTGTGCTTACGCTGGTAGGTATCTATCTCGCAGAGAAAATCTGGGTGGAAGCACCACAGCGCATTCCGCTGGTTTGAGTACACCGGGTTGTTTTATCTAAAAAATCAAAAAACATGAGCGATAAACGTCAGCATACTCTTATAGAACGCATTGCCGAGAAAATCGGCCTGATTCCGGATCTGCACCAGGAAACGGAAACGATGGAGCCGCGACTGGTTCCGGAGGGCACCCTCACCAACTTTCCGCCACCGGAGCAGTGGAACGATTGGGTGGAATACGAGGCTACGGATTGGCCACGGGTAAGCAAAAAACACTATACCATTGTACCTACTACCTGCTTTAACTGCGAGGCAGCGTGTGGCCTGACTGCTTTTATCGATAAGGAAACAGGGGCAGTGCGCAAGTTTGAGGGCAACCCATACCATCCCGCAAGCCGCGGCAGAAACTGTGCCAAAGGGCCGGCAACCATCAACCAAATTACAGACCCCGACCGCATCCTATATCCTATGCGCCGGAAAGGGCCCCGCGGAAGCGGTGAGTGGGAGCGGGTCAGCTGGGATGAAGCACTCGACGCCATCGCCGCGCGCATTCGAAAAGCCCTCCAGGAAAAGCGCAACAACGAAGTGGTGTACCACGTAGGCCGACCCGGTCATGAAGGGTATATGGATCGCGTGTTGCAGTCCTGGAATGTGGATGGGCACAATAGCCACACGAATATTTGTAGCTCCGGAGCGCGTTTCGGATACGCTATTTGGTATGGATACGATCGCCCTTCACCCGATCACGCCAATGCCGATTTTATATTCCTGATTAGCGCCCACCTAGAGAGTGGCCACTATTTCAACCCGCACGCCCAGCGTATCATTGAGGCCAAGATGAAGGGCGCCAAACTCGCCGTGCTCGACCCACGCCTCTCCAATACGGCCAGTATGGCCGATTACTGGATGCCTTCCTATCCCGGTACAGAAGCAGCCCTTTTGCTGGCTATGGCCAAAGTGATTCTGGATGAAGGGTTGTACAATCGAACCTACATGGAAAAGTGGGTCAACTGGGAAGACTATCTGCGCAATATGCACCCCGATTCACCGGTCACGTTTGAGCAGTATATCGAAAAAATGCGGGAGGAATACGCAGCGTTTACACCTGAATACGCTGAAACGGAAAGCGGGGTTAAAGCGACTATGATCGTAGATGTAGCCCGTGAAATAGGTAAAGCAGGAGAGCGGTTCTCTACGCACAACTGGCGTAGCGCTGCATCCGGCAACCTGGGCGGTTGGGCAGTATCGCGTTGCCTGCACTTCCTCAATGTACTTACCGGAAGTGTCGGCACCGTTGGCGGTACCTCCCCCAGCGCATGGAATAAGCTCAAGCCTAAGTTTTTCGATACGCCTCCGGCACAGAAGTTCTGGAACGAACTGCATTTTCCCAAAGAATACCCATTGGCATTCTTTGAGCCGAGCTTCCTGCTGCCTCACTTTCTGAAAGAGGGCAGGGGTCGCCTGGATACATATTTTACCCGCGTATTTAATCCCGTATGGACCTATCCCGACGGGTTCACCTGGATGGAGGCGCTGTCTGATGAAAATATGGTAGGTTGCCACGTAGCGCTCACTCCAACCTGGAATGAAACGGCGTACTTCGCCGATTATGTGCTGCCGATGGGATTAGCATCCGAGCGGCATGACCTAAATAGCTACGAAACCCATTCGGGGATTTGGATTGCCTTCCGACAGCCGGTATTGCGCGAAGCTGCCCGTCGCAACGGGAAGCCGGTTACCTTTACCTATGAAGCTAATCCAGGGGAGGTATGGGAAGAAGACGAGCTTTGGATAGAGCTTTCCTGGCGTATCGACCCCGACGGCAGCTTGGGTATCCGCCAGCACTTCCTGTCGCCCTATCGCCCGGGTGAAAAAATTAATATCGATGAATACTACCAGTATATCTTCGAACACGTAGCCGGGCTGCCGGAAGCGGCCCGAAAGGAAGGACTCAGCGAGCTGGACTTTATGAAAAAGTATGGCGCGTTTGAAGTAGAGAAACACAGCTATCTGAAAAATGAAAAGGAGCTGAGTTCAGCGGACCTGGAGGGTAGCTCGGTAGATTCAGCCAGCGGACTAATCTCCAAGAACGGCGCTTCCATCGGAGTCATGATCGACGGCAAACCCTGTGTCGGATTCCCTACGCCTTCCCGGAAAAACGAGTTTTATTCGCAGACTATGGTGGACTGGAAGTGGCCGGAATACGCTATTCCTCAATACATCAAAAGCCATATTCATCTCGACGAGCTAGACAAGTCGAAAGGCGAGTACGTTTTGGTGCCCACCTTCCGTCTGCCTACACTGATTCACTCGCGTTCCGGGAATGCCAAATGGCTCACCGAGATTTCCAACCGAAATCCAATTTGGATGCACCCGGAAGATGCTTCCCGCTTTGGGCTGCAAACGGGCGACCTGGTAAAAGTTAATACGGATATCGGGTACTTCGTAGATAAAGTTTGGGTCACTCAGGGTATGAAACCCGGTGTGGTTGCCTGCTCGCACCATATTGGCCGCTGGCGCAGACCCCAGGATCCGGAGGGCAACCGCTGGGCGGTCAATACCGTAGCTATCGAAAATGACGGTTCCGGAAAATGGCGGATGCGCACTACAAAAAGTGTGGGACCTTTCGATAGCAGCGATCCGGATTCGAAGCGCATTTTTTGGCGAGATGGCGGGGTGCATCAAAATATTACGCACGCCGTACACCCGGATCCAATCAGTGGCATGCACTGCTGGCATCAGCGGGTACGAATTGAAAAAGCCGGAACAAACGACCAGTACGGTGATATTTTCGTGGATACCAACAAATCACACGAAATATATAAGGAATGGTTGAAAATGACTCGTCCAGCTCCCGGTCCAAATAACCTGCGTCGGCCACTTTGGATGGCGCGGGCCTTGCGTCCGGCTACCGAAACCTTTTATTTCCCTCCAGAGGAGTAAGAGGTAGTGGAGTAGGATAAGCTACAATGAGCTATTAGCGACTCGATTTTTTCCCCTGGCGGGCATTGTATCGAGTCGCTTTTGCTTTTAAAGCATTCGGTCAAGTACGCCCAGGCCATAGGCGGTATGTACAGGATAGGGAGCCTGTATCTATTTTCTTTTTATCGCATAGTCAGCGCAGTAGAATACTTGATTTCATTGAGTACAAAAACGCTGTCCACCTGGCCGATGTGTTGCAATTTGGCGAGTTTGTTGGATACAAAATACTGATAATCCGTCATGTTTCGGACGATCACCTTCAATATATAGTCGTGTATTCCCGAGGTGTGAAAACATTCCACTACTTCTTCAAACCGGGCGACCTCCGATTCGAAATAGTCGAATATGGGGCGATGATGTGCGTTGAGGGAGACATGGCAGAAGGCGAGGATTTGAAAATCGAGTTTGGATTTATCCACCAGGGCTACATAGCCTTTGATGTATCCTTCGTCTTCCATTCTTCGAATGCGCTCATAAACGGGGGTGGTGGTCATGCCTAATTGTGCGGCAATCTCTTTGATGGTTGACTTTGCATCTTGTTGTAGGAGGCTGAGGATGCGATAGTCGGTCGTGTCCAGGTTTTTCATGCGGTGCGTGACGACCCCCTTGCAGGATGTTCGGGCACGGTTTTCCTGTAAAGGGAGTGGTAAAATTGGCTTAAAAAATGATTTTCTGTATTGAAATTCAAGTTAGATATTTTGTTCTTTAAAATAAGAAGTTTTTGGATTTTTTTTGTGTATAACGGTGCTTTTGAGGGTTGGCAATCCGGAGGCTGGCGGAAGAAAAGGATGTCATGGAGGGATGGGATGGATTTTGGGGTGCTGTGATTTGTGTCACTAAGAAATGGGGTAAACACCTATTATTTTCGATTGAAAATTAGCGAGCTATGAAAATCAGACAATTTATCCCTTCGCTTGAATGGATGAGCGGGTATGGCAAGGAGCAGTTTAGCGGGGATATGTCGGCAGGGTTGACGGTTGGGGTGATGTTAATTCCCCAGGGGATGGCGTACTCGATGCTGGCCGGACTGGATCCGATATATGGATTATATGCGGTGACGATTCCGTTGATTATCTATGCGTTACTGGGCACATCGAGGCAGCTTGCGGTGGGACCGGTGGCTATGGTTTCGTTGCTTACGGCATCGGGGATTGGGGTAATTGCGGAGTCGGGGTCGCCGCATTATATGTATTTGGCGTTTGGTCTGGCTTTATTGGCGGGGGTGATTCAGTTATTACTCGGTTTTTTTCGCCTGGGTTTTCTGGTCAATTTTTTATCGCATCCGGTTATTAGCGGGTTTACTTCTGCGGCGGCGATTATTATTGGTTTATCGCAGCTCAAGCATTTGTTGGGCATTTCGATTCCAAATAGTGAGCATGTACATGAGATTGTACTGGCTGCCGCAAAAAATATAGGAGATACTAATGTGTACGCGCTTGGTCTGGGGTTGGCGGGCATTGTGCTGATAATCGCTGCCCGCAAGATTCACCGGGCTATTCCGGGTCCTTTGGTTGCGGTGTTGATGGGCGTATTAGCGGCCTGGGGGATGCACCTTACGGATTATGGCGTCAAAATAGTAGGGGATATCCCCAGTGGGCTACCTTCCTTTTCTATCCCGATGCTCACGATGGCCGACTGGCAGTCACTGGTTCCAATCGCACTGACGATATCCCTAGTTGGTTTTATGGAGAGTATCGCGGTGGCCAAAGCGATACAGCGCAGGCACCGCAATTATAAGGTGGTGGCCAATCAGGAGCTGATTGCACTTGGGGCGGCCAACCTGGTAGCTGGCGTGTTTCAGGCCTTCCCGATAACGGGTGGTTTTTCGCGGACGGCAGTCAATGATCAGGCGGGCGCTAAGACTGGGATGGCATCCATCATCAGTGCGGTGCTGATTATTCTGACTTTGTTGTTTCTGACGCCGTTGTTTTATTACCTGCCGAATGCTGTATTGGCTTCGGTCATCATGGTGGCTGTTTTTGGATTGATAGATTTCAAAGAACCCTTGCACCTTTGGCATAGCAACCGCACCGACTTTTATATGCTGGTAATCACGTTTATTGCTACGCTGGCTGTTGGTATTGAAAAGGGTATTGGTTTGGGAGTGATTCTGTCGCTGGCCATGGTGATTTATCGTTCAACCCGGCCGCATATTGCCGTGTTGGGCCAGGTACCTGGCACGCGTACTTACCGGAATACCGCGCGTTTTGATCATTTAATCGAAGCGGACCATTTGCTGATTTACCGGTTTGATGCCGATTTGTATTTTGCCAACGTAGCGTACTTCCAGGATTCGTTGGACGAGCTTATTCAGAAAAAGGGCGCGGGGTTAAAAGCGATTATTTTGAATACAGAGAGTATTAATAATCTGGATAGCAGTGCATTGCACGCGATTGCGGATGTAATCGACGAGAATCGGAAGCGGGGGGTCGAAGTGGCGTTTACCGGGGTCAAGGGGCCTATTCGGGATGCGATTAAAAAATCGGGTCTTTTTGAAAAGATTGGCGCGCATCGTTTCTTCCTCACCATTCAGGATGCAGTGGATGCTTGTGATGGCTCTGGATCAGCCGGGATGAACTACTCGCATAAGAATGTCGCTACGCAAAGTAACGTGTAGTTTTATCAATTGATTTGTTGACAAAAGTCATCATTTTATTGTGACAGAGGTCATATATCCGTCATTTTGTTCGGTTTACTTTTGACCATTGTTAGCGAGGGCTAACTTATATGAAAAGATGGTCATTTATTTTTTAACCCTAATCATTTAAAAGGTTGGTTATGAAAGTTGAACAGTTGTATACCGGATGTCTGGCTGAGGCAGCTTATTACATCGAAAGTGATGGTGAGGCGGTGATTATTGACCCTTTGCGCGATACGGAGCAGTATGTAGAACGTGCGACAGCGGATGGTGCGAAAATCAAGTATGTTATGGAGACGCACTTCCATGCAGACTTTGTGTCGGGCCATTTGGATTTAGCTGCTGCAACGGGAGCTGAGATTGTATTTGGCCCTACTGCCGTACCTAATTTTAAGGCTCACGTAGCTACAGACGGAGAGATTTTCAAGGTTGGAAAATTGACTATCAAGGTATTGCATACACCTGGTCATACGATGGAATCTACTACGTACCTTCTGCGCGATGAGGAAGGCAAGGATATGGCTATTTTTACCGGCGATACGCTGTTCCTCGGTGATGTAGGCCGGCCGGATTTGGCAGTAAAAACGGATTTGAGCAGGGAAGATCTGGCAGGTCATCTCTACGATAGCCTACACTATAAGATTCTTCCCCTGGCCGACGATGTCATCGTATATCCAGGGCATGGCGCGGGTTCTGCCTGCGGCAAAAAAATGAGCAAGGAAACCAGCGGTACGCTGGGTGATCAGCGTATGTTTAACTATGCTTTACAGCCTATGAGCCGCGAAGAATTTGTAAAAGAGGTAACGGATGGATTGGCCGATCCTCCCCAGTACTTCCCCAAAAATGCGGTGATGAACAAGATGGGCTATGAGAGCATCACTGCGGTGCGCAAGCGGGGGTTACAGGCATTGAGCGTACGCGCCTTCAAAGCAGCCTGGGAAGAAGAGCACGCCCTGGTGCTGGATACCCGCCATCAGGATGAGTTTTCGGAGGAGCATGTACCCGGCTCGATATTTATAGGTATTGATGACAATTTTGCACCCTGGGTGGGCGCCCTCATCACCGACCTACAGAATCCTATTCTTATTGTTTGCAACGAAGGCCGCCAGCAGGAGGTAGTAGACCGCCTGGCTCGGGTCGGTTACGACAACCCCATCGGGTACCTGGAAGGTGGTTTTGAAGCATGGAAAGCAGCCGGGGAAGAAGTGGACGCTATCCCCGAAATCACTGCTGAGGAGTTCGAAGTAATCTATTCCTCACAGGATTTCAACCTGCTCGACGTGCGCAGGGAAAGCGAATACAACGGCCAGCATATCATCGGAGCACAAAACTTTCCGCTCGATTTTATCAATAAAAATATGGCTGCTGTTGACAGGGATGAACAATACTACCTACATTGCGCCGGAGGCTATCGCTCGATGATTGCCGCTTCTATCCTGAAAGGACGTGGATTTGAAAAGCTCATCAATATCAAGAGCGGATTCAACTCCCTCAAGGAAACAGGTATTCCAATGACCGACTTCGTGGAACAGTCCACGGAACTATAAGGAATTGTTCGATTTTCATTGGTAGGGTTAACTCCATCGCATGGGGTTAACCCATTTTTTTTTCTTGTGATATTAGTTACGGATTCTTATTGGGCTTTAGATGTACTTTTGTACCATCATTCACTAAATACTGTATTTCGCGATGAACCTTGAAAAGCTCCTACAGCATCCTGAAGTAACTATTATTGATGTCCGTGAATCCTGGGAACTGGGCATGGGCAAGGTAGAAGGTGCCATCAATATTCCGCTCGGGCAAGTGCCCCTGAAGGTCGAAGAATTTAAAAACATGGCCAAACCGCTGGTGTTTATCTGCCAGTCGGGCAACCGCAGTGGTATGGCCGTAGCCATTCTCCACGCCAAAGGAGTACAAGAGGTGTATAACGGAGGTAGCTGGATGGATGTCCGCTATCTGGTAAACCGGATGAAAACATCCAACGTGTAAAAAGTACGGCTGGTCTGAACCAAGCAGACTAAGTGGCTTAAAAAAAAAGTACGCTGTCGGCGAAAGCGACAGCGTACTTTTTTTTAAGCCTATATATTTTGTTGATTTTTTTGAAACAAAATATAGGTTTTGAAAAAACATTATTTGGCAAAAAGGGGATTTGAAAGATTTTTTAAAAAACCGCTTTATTTTTTTCTCCTGCCACCATACCCTAGTAGCTGACGATTGTCAGGGTGAAAAATTGATAAATCTCATTTCGAAGCTGCAAATAATTGGGCAACTTAGGTGCAGATAAGGTATTCAATTATTCACCTAAACTAAGTGTTATGTCACTCGTTCGATGGAATCCGGCAGTAGCGCCAATGTTCAAATCCTGGGTAGAAGATTTCTTCGGGGATATGAAATTGTTCCCGGGCGACGGAGTCAGCTTAGTCCCCGCCGTTAATATCCGGGAAACCGACGCGCAGTTTGTAGTTGAAATGGCCGTACCAGGCATGAAGAAAGAGGACTTCGATGTCCAGATTAAAGATGGCATGCTGTTAATCAGCTCGGAGCACAAAGAAGAAAAGGAAGTGAAAAGGGACAATTTTACGCGCAAGGAGTTCAACTTTAACTCCTTTAGCAGGTCTTTCCGACTTCCGGAGAATATACGGCCGGAAGCGATTAAGGCGACCTATAAAGAGGGCTTACTCTTGATTGAGTTGCCTAAACTAGAGAAGGCAAAGGCCGACGTAAAGAAAGTTGAAATAGCATAACCTGCTCTAAAGCAAAAATTCCTGTTCCGCACTGTAGGTAGTGCATAAATAGGGCAGATGGGGTGTCTGGATACCGTGCTTGTTTGACAAGTGGTATCCGGACACTCCAAAAGCCCTTCGTTTTTTTAGGCAAGGTCACGCGATATTTTTTCGCTGCTGGAATCCTTCCTGTCTGATTAAAGGAAATGCCATGAAATCACTGCAAATTCCCGTAGCTGAGCTGATGACCCGGGATCTGCTCATAGTAGCTCCCTCCGACTCCCTGGAAAGGGTTCGGGATATTTTTGCCGCCAACCCAATACACCACATACCTGTAGTGGATGGAGCGGGGGTGTTGGCGGGTATTATCAGCAAATCGGATTTTAACCGGGTTACCCATGTGCTGAGCATTCTGGAACCGGAAAAATATAAGGAATTCACGGAGGTGCTCTATCGCAGTCTCCGCGCAGAAGAAATTATGAGTCGCCAACCGGTTACGGTCGGGCAGGCGGATAGGGTGGCGGTCGTCGCAGAAATATTCCAGGAAAATCTATTCCACGCCATACCGGTCGTCGATCGAGGTATCCTCGTTGGCCTGGTAACCACCCATGACCTCATTCGCTATTGCTGTACCGAACCAAGCTTGCTGGACTAACGGATCAACCTATTTATGTAACCATACATTAAACCTAAGAGCCATGTCTGTTTTATCTGCTGATTTACAAATCCTGCACTTTGAACACAAAGTGTGGATGAATGAACTCGATTTTTTTGCCGGAGAACTCGTTTTTTTTGAAAACCGTCTCAGCGATTTGGTGATGCGCTATCGAGAGGTGGAAGTACTCGCCAAACTGGAACAGTTCCAAAACCAGTTTATCCGCCAAAAAGAGGTACTGGACAAGCTGATGCGCGATATTCATGTGCACGAACAAAAAATTGGGATTAAACTCCAACAAAACGAAGATATTCAGGATACCTTCCTCGAAATACACAACGAAATGCGCACCCGTATGGCGAGCTACCGCAAAATTTATGGCGAGCTGAAAACAGACTTTCTCCAGTTCCTGTCCAAATGGGTTTAAACTGCAAGAAAACGGGGATGTACTTGTTTTGTCCCTTCCCTCCAGGCTGTCTGCACGAGCTATTCTCGGAAGGCAGCCTGGTGTTTTTTTCTGTTGCGTGATACCCGTCACACGAAGCAGCAAAAGCTGGTAGTATGTTTGGGTGGTCGCATGACCGAGCGCGAATCGCTCTTTTAACCTATCGACAGACTATGATGCATCCATTCCCTGCTTTCTGCAAGTCCTTTTTATTGGCCGCCGTGCTGGTCGGATACCTGACGAGCTGCGGCGAATCTGGTTCTGCTTCCAAGCACCACTTGCCGCTCACATCCGACGAGGAGGCTCAGTACCTGGCACAGGGCAAAGAAATCGCGTCTGCTGCTTTTGATGCCATGAGCAGCCAACTCATGCAGGCTATGGCTACCGGAGGAGTACCCCATGCAGTTACCTATTGTAACACGGCTGCTACGCCGCTGGCAGATAGCCTTTCGGCTCAATATGGTGCGCATATCCGCCGCACCAGTCTGAAAATCCGAAATCCCCAGGACAGTCCTTCTCCGGCAGAGCGCCGGGCACTTAGCCAATACGCGGCGCGGGCTGCTGGCCATACCGCACTCGCGCCTTCTGTGGTATTGTTGGAAGACGGGCAGGTTGCTTTTTATGCGCCTATCATGGTCAAAGCGGCTTGCCTGGCCTGCCACGGTCAGTTGGGTACTACCTTACAGCCAACCGATTATGCGGTGATTCAATCCCTCTATCCGCAAGATGCAGCGATCGGATATGCCGATGGCGACTGGCGTGGATTATGGAGTATTACTTTTGAAAGAAAACAACATACTAAATGAAAATCATTAAAGACATCCTCGGGTGGAGCCTGATTCGGAAATTACAGGCCACCTTTGGCATTTTTATGCTCGTGAGCTATGCTGGTAATACAGCTGATTTTACGTCTCTCGGATTCGGGCTGTTCTTTATGGCACAAGCGGTGTTCAACTGGGGTTGCCCTATGTCCACCTGTGCCAGTCCGGCTTCCGGCAACCAGCCTATGGTTTCCAAAGAAGAAGATGTGCTGGTGTCGTATGAAGAGGTGAAAAGCAATTAAGGAGGTCAGGCAGGCGCTGGGCTCATAGTCCCTGCGCCATAAAGCCGCCATCCACGACTAGATTCTGACCAGTAATGTAAGATGCCTGGTCCATAGCCAGAAAAGTGATGGCTGATGCTACTTCCGATGCTTCCGCGACTCTTCCCAATGGGGTGTTTTTTACAATGAGCTCCAAGCGTTCCGGCTGGTTGAGCACTGGTTCGGCCAATGGGGTGCGCGTGTACCAGGGCGATACGGCATTCACCCGAATGCCCAATGGCGCCCATTCAACCGCAAGGTGACGGGTCATTTGAATCAACGCCGCTTTGGTCATGCCGTAAGGGGCTCCGCTTCGCACATCTACCTGCCCCGCTACAGAAGCTACATTTACGACACTCCCTTTCGGGGATTTCTGCAACCAGGGCAGCGCCAACTGGGTCAGCGCCATAGCACTGAACAGATTCGTTTCAAAAACCTGTCGATACTCCGTTTCGGCATAGTCCGAGAATGGTTTTCGGATATTCATCCCCACGTTGTTTACCAGGATATCCAGTGCTTCCCAGCGCTTACCGAGGGCGTCGAGTATGCGTTGGCGGTCTTCGGGGGTACTTACATCTCCCACTATAGCCCACGCCAAGGGTTGAATAGATTGAAGTTGTTCGAGTGCGGTAGCTATCTCGGCTGCATGGCGTGCCACGATGCATACCTCAGCGCCTAATTCGGCCATTTGCAGGGCGGTAGCCAGCCCAATCCCTTTGCTTCCTCCTGTAATGAGGGCTTTCTTTCTGGATAAGTTCCAATGCGACATAAGTGTATTAGATTGTTAGGTACATCAACCAATCTTCCTGAGGGTCGGCGCCCATCATAAATACCGTTTGCCCAAAAACCTGAAATCCTTGCTTTTTATACCAGGCGACGGCGGCATAATTTTTTTGCCAGACGCCCAGCCATACCGAGGTGCAAGCAGCCGCTGCGCCGGCTTCTGTGGCGATGCGAAGCATGGCCTGTCCTATCCCTAAGCCCTGGTATAGCTTTTTGACATAAATCCGCGCAAGCTCCAGGTGTGGCCCGGCCGCCGTAAGTTCCGTATGTGTGCAAGGAACATTCAGCTTGAAATATCCGGCAGGTACGCCGGCATAGTAGGCCAGGTAAAAAGAAGAACCCTCGGTGTGCATTTCTTCGAGGAAGGCGTCTTCGGTGAGGTGGGCATCCACATAATCCCAAAAGTGAATTGGGTCGTTGAGGTGTTCGTAGTTCTCTACGAAGGTTTCCCGAGCCATGGAGACGAGCAAGGAGAGATCTTCCTCACAAGCTTCCCGGATTTGCAAGGATAGGTTGTTTAAAACCGACATCAGATTGTTCTTTTTAGGGCGAAAGCCAGGCCGGAGTGTGCCACGGGCCTGGCTACGCCGTAAAGCTATCATTTGTATCTGGCTTTGAAAACACATTTTTATATGGGCACGTGTAGATTGGTACGGCGGTTCATTTGACCGCTACCACCAGATATCGGGTAGAGGTACAGCTATCTGCAGATTCGGGTATAGGCTCCCGTGTTACGGCGTCGTATAAGGCTACCCCTCCTCCAAAAAACTGATTGAAATAGGTACGCACCCGGTGTACCGGAGGTAAAAAACGGTGGTGTTTGCCTGCGTAGGAAACTTCCATTTGTTGATCTTCGAAGTGGATATTCAGGATTTCACTTTGTTGAAAGCTGGCACCGGCCTCTTCTATTAAGCAGGGGGTTCGAAGGGAGAGGGTGTTTTTATCCTCTGAATACATGACGTTGGGGTACCACCGGATATGGTCGGGGGTGATAAAATCACCTATAAAATATCCGCCGGGGCGTAGCTGAGCAGCCGCATGGGCGATCGCCTTGGGGAAATCGGAATGCGGTACGTAGTGAAAAACATTCAGCCCGCTATATACGATATCCCATGTTTTTCCTTGAAATGGCTGGTCGAGCAACAGGATATCCATCTGTTCGACGGGGATGCGCGAGGCGGCTTCCTGTACCATAGCCGGAGAAATATCCAAGCCCATTATCTGGGATTTGGGAATGCCAAAATGGTCGGCGATATATGCTTCCGTGAGTCCGGTACCGCAGCCAAAAGAGAGTAGCCTGCTTTCCTGCCATCGGATATGGTAGGTATTGGTAGCGAATTGGAGGTATGCTTTCACAAATTGGTCGAGGGCGGGTTGGCCGATAAGGGCGTCGTACCTGCGTGCATATCGGTGGAATTGGTCGGAAGCGCTGCGCGTCGGCTGGTGTTCAGCCTGAAAAAGCGCCAGCTCGCGCAGTTCCCGGTTGAGTATTTTCCAGGAAGCGGAATGGGCGATATGTCCGGTTTCGGTAGTACAGGACTGTAGCGCCTCCAATAGGAGCGGGTGTTGCTGGTCGGATAGGAGTGTTTCCCAAATTTTTGCCGGTTCGTAGCCTGCGTGCTGGATTTTTTCTGGAGGGAAAGACTTCAGACGCCGCAGAAGCTCTATGAGAAAGCGGATTCGGGTAGGGAAATCGGGTTGTGGGCCGGGCTGGCTCGACTTGACGAGTTCGGGTGGGAGGCCAAAAAAAACGCCGCCGTCCACGCGCTGGATTTGCCCTTTGTAGAGTTCAAAAACGCGGGCATCGCCGGTAATAGATTCCATTTCTATGGGCTCGCCATATACGTGCAGGCTGAGGAATGGGTCGCCATCGGCGGGATTTCCCATCTGGTGTATGAGGTCGTGGTGTACACCGATTACCTCGTAGGGCTTCATCTGCCAGCGGGCGAGGGTAGATATGCGCGAATCTTCCAGTCGGAATGTGGCATGCTCTGCATTCCCAAAAACCTGTACGGCGCCCCATTGGGTATAGCCATGGTCGTGTAGTCCGGAAAAATCGCCGGGGAGCCAGGACATGACCATGATTTCAAAATTAGGGCCTTTGTAGGCCATGGTGCGCCCGTAGCTATCTTCCGGGGGATGATTGAATCGCGCCCAGGGCATAAGGTCAGTAGGTTGTACCTTCGCTTCGAGTACGAGGGTGCGCATTTGTCCGGGTGTGCGGGGCCCTGTTTGGTGTAGCTGGTCTGCAATGTATTGCAGGGAGGGTGGTAGCGCTTGGTTTGGCATGGTTTTATTTGCTTGGCGAATACGGTAGGATGATAGTTCGGATACGGGTACACTCGGTGAATAGGCACACGTTGGAGCTGTGATTTGTGTCACAGCTTTACATTTTAATAGGTTCGACTTTTGTAAAAAAAAGTCATTATGCAAAAGAAAGTATCATTCAAAGAGCTCATTAACGGTGAAAAGCCGGTGTTGGTTGATTTTTCTGCAGAGTGGTGTGGACCTTGCAAAGCGATGGCTCCCATTTTAAAAGATGTAGCAAAGGCGATCGGAGAAAAAGCATCCATTATCAAAATAGACGTAGATAAAAATCCGGCCATCGCTAATCAGTTGCGCATTTCTGGGGTGCCTACCTTTATTCTTTTTCAAAACGGCGAAGCAAAATGGAGGCAGTCGGGTATGCAGTCTGCTCACCAGCTTACAAATGTTATCAATCAGTATGCCGGATAAGTAGCAATAAATGAGGGGTTTTAGGGCAAAAAATGCTTGTTCTGTATCCTAAAATTAAAATATAGTTCTGAAATATGTAGATTTCTTCATGTAAAATACTCAATTTTTTGGAAATTGCGGCAAAATGTTTGTCTTTCAAGGCATTGTTATTCAAATTTGTAGCATATCAAAAAATGAGTGTATGGGAACAAGTAGTATTTCAGTAGTAGAATGGATTAGCCAGCCCTGGCATTGGGCGGTATCGGGAGCCGCTATTGCGTTCACGGTGTTTTTATTGACGTGGATGGGACGGAGTTTTGGCGTTTCGCTCACCTTCAAAGACACTTGTGGGGCGTTGGGAGCGGGTAAGGTCAATGATTTTTTCAAAATCGACTGGCCAAATGAGACCTGGCGTATGGTGTTTGTATTTGGGGGTTTGTTGGGGGGTATCATCGCGGGCAAATTTCTGGCTAGCCCGGAGCCAGTAGCCATATCACAAGCGACGATTGATCACTTGGCCACTTGGGGGATTCCCTATCCGGAAGGCGATGCCCTGGGTAAAGGTTTTATACCCACGGTTATTTTCAATTTTTCCAGTATCAAGGGGATATTGCTTGCGGTAGCAGGTGGATTTTTGGTGGGCTTTGGGTCGCGTTATGCCGACGGATGCACCTCTGGGCATGCGATTGCGGGACTTTCTCATTTGCAGTTGCCTTCGTTGCTTACTGTTATTGGGTTTTTTATTGGGGGTCTGATTATGACCCATTTGCTGATGCCCCTTCTATTTGGATAGGGTAGGGATTTTTATGAAGGCTTCAAATTATCCAATCAATTAAGTAAGTAGATTATGAAAAATATTCCCTTTTTGCTGGTAGGTATTTTTTTTGGTATTGTAATGTCCAAATCAGAAGCGGTATCCTGGTTTCGGATTCATGAGATGTTTCGCTTTGAGAGTTTCCACATGTACGGTATTATCGGTTCGGCGGTAGTATTGGGGGTGATTGTTCTACAAGTAATGAAGCGAAGTGGAATGCGTACCTGGAGGGGGACGCTGGTGGAATACACTCCGATGGACTTGCGTCCTCGCCGCCACTTGTTGTCCGGCACTATTTTTGGGTTGGGCTGGGCGCTAATCGGCTGCTGCCCGGGGCCTATGTACGTATTGATTGGCCAGGGCTACTGGGTAGTTATTGTCGTACTGCTGAGTGCGCTGCTCGGAACCTTTGCGTATGGAATGGTAAAAGACAAATTGCCACATTAATCACATAATATGTTCAAGAAGATACTTTTTACAGCCTTGTGCGGGCTGGCGGCGTTGCAAGGGCAGGCACAAGAGGAGAAAGCAGGATTTGACAACTGGGTTAAGAACAAGGAAGGAGCCAAAATTGAGCCGTTGATGACGGCCCAATTTTGGAGTGTGTATTCCAACAAGGAGGAAGTTTATCAGGCGTCAGACAAGGCCTATCATCCGGTGGAGGATCGCGTTAATTTTCATATTCGGCGGGCGCGGTTTGGTTTTCGCGCGCAGCCGGTAGAAAATCTGCGTTTCACCGCTATTGCCGCTTTTGATGGGCTAGGCAGAGACGCGTTGACAGGTACGTTGGGTTCTTCCAACAATACGGTGCCAACGACTATGGGCATTATGGAAGCGACGATGGAATGGCGGATGTTGCCCAAGCGGGAGTCGCTATTCCTCACGGCCGGGTTGTTTCGGCCACAGTTTAGCCGAGAATCTATTACCAGTGCCTGGGTATTGCCCAGCATGGAGAAAAGCTTCTCCCAAAACTATGTGCGCAGGCATATCAGTGGACCGGGCCTTGGCCGTAACTTCGGAGCAAATGTAGGGGGCATTCTTCGTCCCAAAGATGCAAAAGCAGGTGTCTATTACAACGTGGGCGTTTTCACCCCTCAATATACGGGTACCGGGGGTTTAACCGTTGGAAAAGCATTTTCCCCCCTTTGGGTAGGGCGCCTGGTATTCGAACTGGGAGACACGGAGTCCGCTAAGTATAAAATCAGCTACGACTATAATTTCTTCAGCAAGCGAAAAGGGCTTTCGATTGGTATCAACGGAGCTACCCAGGGAGCAACCGATTTATTTGCGTCCAATTCCGCCTGGGGTGTGGATGCATTGTTTAACTGGAATGGCTTGAATCTGGATGTAGAACACGATTGGCTACAACGAACAGGCATTACCGGCGTGAAAGCGTCGGGAGGACGTACGGGGCAGCTCCGCGGAAGTATGAATCTGGTGGCAGCTAAGACGTACTTTCTCGAACCTACCGCCGCTTTTATGTTTTATCGGGGAGAAATGACCCCAGAAGGGCAGGCGAATGCCAATGCACTCAAACTGTCTTCCGGCAAAGAGGACGCGCTAGATATAGGAATCAACTGGCACCTACAGCCCAAACGATTGAAAGTGTTGCTCCATTACACGATGCGTTGGGGAGATCCCGGTGCAGCTGGAAACGGTAGTCAGGTCAATGCCTTTTTCTCCGAAAACACCATCGGACCCGTTCACCGGGGCAACTGGCTGGGGCTTGGACTGAATATATTGCTTTAGGCCGTCCGCTGCCTGCGATAGCATACTCCGCTGAAAAGTTAAAGAAAATTTAAAATTCAGGCAGCGAATGAACACCTGGTTCGTTTAAATAAAAAAAGGCCTCCCACCGGGGAGGCCTCAACTCTACACTCACTAGTTTATGAAACTTTAGCCGACAAAAACTTCTTTTATTACAACGCTGGCCATTTGTGATATGGTATCTGCGTTCGGTATCCCTTGTGGAATTAATTATAAGAGTCCATAAAAAATGGAAAGGTTCGATACCCCTCCATTTTTTATGGCTTTTTTTTTAAGACGAAAAAACGGGAAACGCACCCTGTTTTTTCGCCTTCAAAATTATTGGTTGCCCAAAATGAGCGGGAGGCCATTTTGGCCGCTCCCTACAATAACGACCTTTGTATTTGGTGAATTAGCTAGCTGTAGGGTAGCTTCAATCCCTTTATCCTGTAATATTTTATCCGTCAGACTCGTGTTGAGGATAGAGTTGGCTTTCGCTTTCGCCTCCGCTTCAATGACTCTTCCTTCTGCTTCCTTACGGGCTTTTTGCAATACATACTCGTATTTGAGGGCGCTTTGCTCCGCTTCAATTTTATCTTCTATAGCCATTCGAACCTTCTCGGGCAGGGTAATACCCCGAATAAGGGTTGCTTTCAAATCGATATAGTTTTTCTCCAGGTTATGCGACAAGTCTTTTTGAATGAGCTGCTGTACTTCATCCCGTCGGGTAGAATACAATTCTTCGGGGGTAAAACGGCCGATTACTTTACGAACGGAAGAGCGCACCTCTGGTCGTATCAGTGAATTCAAATAATCCAGACCAAAGGTCTCGTGCAGGGCTGCGATGTTGTTAAACTGCGGATTGACCCGAACGGTGACATCCATACGGATATTGAGGCCGTTGCTGGATAATACCTCCATTTGCTCTTCTATTTGCTTCTCCCGCACATCATAAATATACATCGTGTTCCAAGGCGCAATCACA
>Ga0172367_10001984_pt1 | contig 28889 bp, 26 predicted proteins | sample Lak10m_FD_114542 | JGI IMG/M metagenome (GOLD analysis project Ga0172367, IMG submission 114542) | Freshwater microbial communities from Kabuno Bay, South-Kivu, Congo - kab_022012_10m | ecosystem: Environmental > Aquatic > Freshwater > Lake | place: Democratic Republic of the Congo: South-Kivu...
AATGAACTTGAACGCATTCTCATTAGTGAAGAATCGGAGTATCGTTTCCATTATTTTTTTTAGGGCTGGTTGAACCCTAAAATTAAGTAATCGATGCTTCGACCCATTATCTTTACGATTCCGAAATAATTTTCGGTTTGTATCTGGGGTGCCCTGCGGAGCTACTGAATTGGCACAATTCCTTTATAAGATTAATTTTTTGACCGCTAGGAAGGTTATGGAGGATGGGACAATTCAACGAAAATACTTTGAGGAAAACAGATACCTCTCAGGCTCCTTTGTTGATTTTGGTTACGAATGGGAAGTACACCCGGCATTTAGGTGGGCGCTACAGCCTGACAGTATTGATGATATTTTTCGCAGTCTGACTCCGACTCATGACGGCTGATATTTTTTATTGCCATTGTCATAGCATGTATTCCCAGCCCGACCAAGTGTTCCGCCTCAAGCGGGTCACTTGTTTGGTTAAAACACGATCAGTTTGTAACTGATCTCTCTACTCCCTTTCACCCACGCTTCGCACCCCAAACCTGCCTCCTGTAAGCTATCCAATCCGATCATTCACATCTTGCTCCAATTCGCTCATTCACTTCCGCGTTTACGCCCTTCACCGCACCCCCACAAAAACCCGAACACCACGTTGGTGGCAGTTAAGGTGCTGCTTGTGAAACCCTTCTTCGTACCGTTCTTATTCCTGCTGCTTCCCCTTAGGCTCTTTGTCCGGCCAAGCCAGTCGGTTGCCAATGGCAGTTCGGTAAGTTAGAACTGTCTATTTTTGCCGCGCCATTCGGCCACGGCCTCGTAGTTCAATGGATAGAATAGAAGTTTCCTAAACTTTTGATCCCAGTTCGATTCTGGGCGAGGCTACCACCCACTTTCGCGCAACACTTATTCCCACGCTACACACACTTATTACAAAATGTGTTGTGGGTTAGGTGTGAGTTGCGCATCTTCGGAACATGCACTTCCTGAGCCCTCTGACCATCACCCGGGTCATGGCCCTTTTGCTGTTCATATTGCCAAAGGATGCCGCCTGGGCCAAGCCGTTCTCCGCTGCTGACACCACGCTGTGTCGGTCATACGAGGATAGCATGAGCCTATATTCTCAACGGTTCGATGCGGTTGACAGCATGCTTTACTATGCCGACCTGATGTTCAATTGTTGTCAGGCAACTCAAGACCCAAAAGGAATGACCTCTGCGCTTTCGGTTCTCGGTGTAGGGTATTTTAGGAAGAGCGACTATGCGGCCGCCATGAAATACTATCGCGAAGCCGAAGCCATTGCATTGGCAAACAACGATTCTTCATCGGTGGCCAAACTGCGGATAAACATTGGCAATTCGTATGCGAAGCAGGACAGCCTGAAACAGGCGCTGACCGTGTTGTTATCGGCTGCGAAGATCCTAGAATCGTTGGGCGATTCGGTTCATTTGGCCTACCTCTACAACAGTTTGGCCGGTACCATGGGCATGGTTGGAAACGTGGAGGAAAGGCTGCGCTACAGCCTCATGGCGCATCGTTTCTATGGCCAGCGATTGGGAGACATCATGGGGCTTGGCATCGGGGCCAACCTGACACGCCATTTGGAGGAGGCCAACATGCTTGATTCGGCCGAGCGATTCGGGCTTAGGGTTTTAGTGGCAAGCCGCAACGCAGGTATTGAGAAAACCGAAGCGCAGGTACTCAACTATCTGGCCGCCATTTCCATACGGAACGGGAATTATGAAGAAGCGGTGGAACGCTGCCGCCAAGGGTTGACCAAAGAAGGAAAGATATCTGCCGACTGGCTGTTCAATGACCTTTACAGCTACATGGGCGAAGCGCTGATGAAGCTGGGCCGCGACAAGGAGGCACGCGTAGCTCTGGAAACGGGATTGAAATACGCCAAGGCAGATAAAGCCAGCCGGTCGCACATACTAAGCTACAGCCGCCTGCACGAACTCTACGCCAAAGAAGGCCAGTTCGACAAGGCCTACAAGTACCTCCACCTCTATTCCAACCTTCGCGATTCGGTGTATCGGGTGGAGAATGCCGCCAACGTGAATGAGCTACAGACCAAGTACGAAACCGAGAAGAAGGAACAGGCCATCCGCGAACTGGATCAGGCCAACCAGCTCAGTCAGTTGCGCGTAAGGCAACGCACCACACTTGCCATACTGGTTGCCGTGCTCATGTTGGTGGCCATTGTAGTGGTCTATTTCCGTTCGCGGCAACGCGTGCTGCAACAGGAGCGCATTGCACTCGACAACCGCCTTCGCTCGCTTCGCGTGCAGATGAACCCGCACTTCATTTTCAATGCGCTGAGCGCCATTCAGAATTACCTCATCAGCGGAAAAGACATCCGCGAATCGACCCGCTACCTGAGCAACTTTGCCAAGGTGATGCGCGCATTCCTCGAATTCAACCAGAAGGAACTCGTTTCGCTCGACAAGGAGATGCAAGCCTTGGAACTGTACCTCGGCATTCAGAAACTGCGGTTCGACAACGGGTTTACACACACGTTCAACCTCGATGAGGAGATAGAACCCGAGATGATAGAGATTCCGCCCATGCTGCTACAGCCGTTTGTGGAGAATGCCATTGAGCATGGCATCCGGAATGTGACAGATGGCCACATCGACATCAACTATCGGTTACAAGGAAATGAGTTGGTGATGGAGGTGGTTGACAATGGTGTAGGCCGCACCAGAACGGCCGTTGAAAGGCCGAAAACAGAAGGAAAAACATCGCTTGCAACCGGAATAACGGCCGAACGTATTGCCCTACTGAACCGCAACAGTCGCAAAGGCCATCGGTTTGAAATAATGGATGCCAACGCAGACGGAAGCGGAACCAAGGTTGTATTTCACATTCCATTGAAGAACGTATGAAAGCAGTGATCGTAGATGATGAGAAGAACGCCCGCGAGGCGCTCAGAGGCCTGCTAAAACTGTGGTGCCCCGAAGTGAATGTGGTGGCCGAGGCCGATTCGGTTGCCACCGGATTCCAAACCATTCTGCAACATCGGCCCGATACGGTCTTTCTGGATGTGGAAATGGGCGATGGAACCGGTTTCGACCTGCTACAACGGTTGCGCGAGCGACCTTTTGCGCTCATTTTCACCACGGCACATCAGCATTACGCCATCAGCGCCATACGCATGAGTGCCTCCGATTTCCTGCTGAAACCCATTGACCCCGATGAACTTGTGGGCGCGGTGGAACGCGCCAGCAACCGACTTTCGCATGCGGGTGGCGACCCCATTGACGTGCTGCTTTCGCACACGGAAGGAAACCGCGAACGCATTGTATTGAAGGACCTTGAGAACATCTACGTAGTGAAGATAAAGGATGTGATACGCTGCGAGGCCGATGGTCGCTACACCACCTTCCACATTAAGGGAATGGAAAAACCCGTGATGGTAAGCACGCACCTGAAGGAGTATGAAACGCTGCTACAGCCGCACGGTTTTGCCCGCGTGCACCACTCGCACCTTGTACAGTTGGACATGATAGAGCGCATCGACAAGGTGAACATGACCATTCACCTGAGGGAAGGGAACAAGGTTCCTGTATCTGTTCGCAAGAAGGACGACCTGCTGGGTCTGCTCTGACACAGCTATTACCCGAGCACTGACACCTGTTACACACCACCTCCGCATGGACAGGGGTTGTCGTAACTCTGTGCCAGTATTCATCAAAACCCTACGTTATGAACAGACATTTACCTTCTATCAGTATGATATTCCTATGCACCCTTCTGGTGCTTTGGTCGGCACTGAGCAATGCGCAATGTGGCGACTCACAACTGCTTCTCGATGTGCCGATCGATGGCGGCTTGGCCGATGTTTCGGGCAACGGCAATGTGCTTGGCCTGAGTGGTGCCACGCTTGTAAACGACCGCAACGGCAATGCCAACGGTGCGCTTTCGTTCGATGGCAACGACTATGTGCAGGCATCGAACGACCCCGATTTTGCCAATATGACCAGCGCGTTCACCATTTCGGCATGGTTCAACCCGACCTTCTCTGGCACGTTTGAGCATCCATTGGTGTCTAAAGTTGACGGCAGCAACCGCAATATTGTGCTGCGGTGCCACAACGATGGTCGCTTGCAGGCCCATTTTGCAGTGGGTGGCAGTTTGAGTTTCCTCAATTCGAGCACCGGAGTTGTGCAGGCTGGCGTATGGCAGCATACCGTGCTTACGTGGGATGGCAGCACCATGACCATGTACCTTGACGGTGCCATGGTGGCCCAAAACACCTTTGCGCAAGGCCCCACCATTGCATCCACAGGCCAGTTTCTGATAGGCGCGCTGACGCTGCCTGCAACCGAGACGTTTGTAGGTAGCATGGACGAATTGGTGATCACATCGCAGTACACGCCAGAAGAGCGTGTGGCCTGCCTGATGAACCGCGGCCTGACACCGGAAGACGGCCTTGTTCTGCACGTTCCGTTCGATGGCAACACGAATGACGTTTCCTCTGTGGCCAACCCATCAACCCCCACCAGCGTGACATCGGCCTCCGACCGCTTTTTTGAAAGTGGCATGGCGTATTCGTTCAACGGAAGCACATCGCAGGTCATGTTCTCGAACAACGCGGCTTACAGTGCCATGGCATCGGCCTTTACCGTTACCGCTTGGATCTATCCGACAATAGTGAGCGGAAACCGCACCATTGTTTCGAAGATCGGCTCTGGACGGGATTTCGTGCTGAACATCATTGACGGAAAACTGAGCGGCCACTATTATTTGGGTGGCTACCACTGGTGCACATCGCCAACGGCCAATATCCCGCTCAACCAATGGTCGCATGTGGCGCTGGTGTGGGATGGCACCTACATGTCGGTTCATGTGGATGCGGTGCAGGCACAATCGGTCGATTTTTCGCCAAGCGGACCTACCATCACCACAAATCCGTTGCGCATTGGAAACCTTTCGGGTTCGGGCGAGGCCTTTGCCGGACGCATTGACGAGGTGAAGATGTGGGACCGCGCCTTGAACCAGTGCGAATTGGAGCGCGACAACTACGCCAAGATCGACCTTTTTGACCAGGATGAACTGACCGTTTGCAGTAACCAGACCACTTCGTTGGCGCCATCGGTGGAAATGTGTTCGTTCGAGTGGCCCGACAACAGCACGGATGCAACCTTCAACTTCGATGCAAGCCAGTATGCAACAGGTGTGAACGCCATTGCGCTGAACGCGTACGACTACTACGGTCGGTTGCAGCAGGATACGATCTACGTAACGGTGGATCTGTGTGTGGGAATATCGGACAGCGACCGCCCAACGCTAAGCGTGTGGCCCAACCCTACCACTGGCATCATTACCGTAAGCGGCATGCAGGTGCGGGCACTGACGGTGAGTTCGATAGACGGAAGAACGGTGGGAGAGAGTGCTACGAACCGGTTCGATCTGGGTGCGCTATCCGAAGGTATTTACACTGTAACGGTTCTCATGATGGATGGGAGCATCAATCAACACAAGGTGGTGAAAATCGGGTGAAAATAGCCCCTTGGTCTGATGCGGCCCCCTTGCACGTGTGCAAGGGGGCTTTTTGCTTCAGATGACCGGACATTTCTTGTGTACCCTTCGGCCTCTGGTGTACCCTTCGGCAGCGCTCAGGGTACGGGTTGCGCATCAGCCTATCACCTCCACGCTGTAGGCGCCTTCGGTGTCGGGGCTCAGGTTGGTCACGTTCAGGTTGGTGTCGTCCTCCTCGCCTCCGCTGGCGCGCGTTTCCGAAACGCGTGCCCACAACCACCGTCTAATAGCCAATACCTAAAAGCTGACACCCCCTTTTATTCCACCACCAACCGTTGTGTAACTTGCCCCTGTGGGGTGCGCAATTGTAGCAGGTAGATGCCTGCGGTGCAGCCGTGCAGGCTGAGGGTGAGCGTGCTGGCCCCCTGTGCGGTTTTTACCAATGGATATTGGCGTATGGTGCGGCCCGTTACATCCAACAGCTGCACACTTACCTGCGTGGCCTGCAGGCTTTCGAGCCGTAGGTTCACACTTTCCTGCGCGGGGTTGGGGTACAGCTGCACCGAGGCCATGTCGGTGGGCAGTTCATCCAGTCCTGCGGTCACGTCCACATTCACATCATCAATATAAAGGCGGCTGGGCGCGGTGCTCTCATGCACAAAACGGAACCGGAATCCATCTTCGAAATACGTGGCTGGCACGTTCACCACGGCCTGTTTCCATGCATCGGCATGGGTGGGCACAAAGGCGGCCGAGCCCGATGGGGCGGTCTGCAACTCATCAGCATTCAGCGTCAGTCGCGTGGTCCACGTGGTCTGGCAATTGCGCGTGGCCTGTAGCAGCAGTCGGTCTTTGCTGGTGGCATCGGTGGTCCCGCTGTAGGCGTAGCGGAAGGCAATGCGCATCTGCGAAACAGCCGAGAGGTCGAGCGGTGGGGCGTAGAGGTGGTCGATGGCCAGAATGTCGCTCTGCGAATTATCGACCATGACGCTGGTGGAACCCGTGTAGGCCGCCAGTTGGGTGGGTCCGAAGGCCGAAAGGTCGTCTTCGGAATGGGCGTACCAAAGCGGGCCATCGAGGGCGCTGAAGCCTTCGAATGAAGTGGCCAACGGCCATGTCTCAGATGCATCGGGCAGCACCGTTATGTAGTTCTCTGCGGTGGTAGAAACCGACTGGCCGTTGCGCCACGCCACCACCGTTACGTCATATTGCCCCAAGGTGCTGTAGGTAACTGTGGGCGAAGCAACGGAAGAGGTGCTGGGCGAACCACCATCGAACTGCCATGTGAGGGAATCGGCCGTGCCGTGGTAGGTTTCGGCCACAAAGGTTATCTGGTTGTCGGTATCGGGGCACGAGACGCGCTGGTCGGCACGGAATTCAACCCCGCACCACGGTTCGCTGGCCGGCATCACTCCGGTGGAAATGAGATTGTCCATGCTCCAAAGGTTGTTGCGGCCGGCAATGCTGCTGTTGAGGCAGGCGTGCATGCGGGTTTTCTGCCCTTGGGTGAACATGACGTTGCAGTAGGAATAGTCCATGGCGTTCTGCACGTTATCCACCGAGTTTCCGCACGATGCTGCGGTGAGGTTGCAGTTGCTCCACCCGATGGTGTTGGGGGTGTCCTGCACCAGGTCGTCTTCGGCACAGTTGGCCTGTTGCCCCACGGGCAAGTAGTAGAAGTTGGGCACGTTATTGCCGCCCCAAATATGATGCAGGTTGAGGTAGTGGCCGCACTCGTGGGCCAGCACCACGCTTCGGGTGGGGTCTGATGTGCCCATGCTGCCCACGTAGTTGTGCGAGATGACAATGCCGTCCCATTCGGGAATGGTGTCGGCATCGGACGGCCAAACGGCATGGCCTGCCAACCCGGCCGCGTTGCGCACCACGTAGATGTTGAGGTAGCGCGTGGGATCCCAATGCACCAGTTGCTTTACCTGATGGTTGCCAGTGTTGGTAAGGTCTGATGCAATGCGGTTGATGCCGCTGTGACAGTTGCCATCGGGGTCGTAGGTGGCAAGGTGAAACTCTATGCCGCAGTCGGCATGCAGGGGTTTGAAGTCGGCCACCATTTCTGCGGTGTCCTCGCGCAGTTTGCGGAAGGTCTTGTTCAGCACGTCAAGGCCGTCAAGCATCTGCTCGCGCGAAATGTTCTCGGTGCCGTATTCGTGTATCACATGAAACACCACCGGTATGAGGTAGATGCCGCCACCGCGCTGGGCATCACTGCTTTCATATGCACGGGTATAGGCCTCCAATTCCGTATCGCGTGCAACCACCGCCTCAGCCACCTTCGGGTTGGCCTGTAGGGTCTGTATGCGCATTTCATCGGCCCCGCAATGCAGCAGTTCCTGCGCCTGTGCCGAAAAGGAAAGGAGAAGAAGGAGGGGTAGAAGGTGTTTCATGGTGGCGAATTTAGCGTTTGATGCTTTCCGCCACCAAAACAAGAACTTGGCTCAAGTCCGTGGAAGTGCGCTAGGTGTATTTTGGGGTTTGAGGTTGGATCATCCGCGGATGACTACTTCAATTTCTCCGGATCCATCAGATTCTGCCACAGCAGCATAATAGTGACATGGGTATCATCAAAATCATAGAGAATGGTCGTATGACGCGTCAACTGATACTCCCTCGTTCCCTTTTTCCTTTCGGATAATTTGTTTCTATCAGGGTGCTCAGAAATTGACCCTACAGCTTTTTCCAACTTTCGGAAAAACGTTCTGATCTCCTTCTCGGCCCAATTGAGTTCGAGATACTCGATGATGGCATCAAGCTGATCGACAGCTTCCTGTGTCCAACGGACCGTTAGAGCCATTTGGCATACTTGGTACGCACCTCGTCATGCGATAGAACTCTTCCTGCCTCTTTATCGGCCAATGCCCTTTCAAATGCCTCATCGAAGGCTTTCTCGTCCTTGGTCTTACGGTACATCAGCAGTTGCTTGAACGCTTCGATCAAATGCGGGTCGTTGACCTGCTGCAACTCTTTCATGATCCAGTTGATGTCAGCCTGTAAGTTCATGCTATCAAAGATAAGCTATTCATTGCTTACCACGTTGACCCTCTCTGCCTCAGGCCGATGGTCGGTTTTGTAAGATCAGTCACAGACTGATCGTGCTTATTTCCACACAAGAAATCCTTCGGAACTCTTGCGCGCGAGCAGCCATATCCTAATAAACGGATGCCAATCCTAAGACCTTAGGAGGCATATCCTAAAACGCGGATGCCAATCCGTAACGTTCCGAAGCCACTATGCAAAACAGGAAGGTCTATCCTAAGACCTTAGGGGCCGCTATGCAAAACAGTAAGGTCAATCCTAAACTTTTAGAGGCCACCTTCCGGAACGGGAAGATCCTTGCAGACTGCTGATAAAAGGAAAGGCCACGAATGTTCGTGGCCTTTCCTGTCTAGGTCAATAAAAGATGTTCTTATCCGTCCTCCAAGGCGGCAGCTCCACCCACGATCTCGAGGATCTCGTTGGTAATGGATGCCTGACGGGCCTTGTTGTAAGACAGTTTCAGTTGCTTCAGCAGTTCGGAGGCGTTGTCTGTTGCCTTGTGCATGGCGGTCATACGAGCACCGTGCTCAGAAGCGTAACTATCGAGCGTAGCGGCATACAGTTGTGTTTTCAACGAACGTGGGATCAGATCCTGAACGATCTCCGCTTTGGCAGGTTCGAAGATGTAATCGGTAGTTGAAGCGGCATCGGCATTCTGCGCTGGTGCAACAGGCAGATACTGCTCTACCACACATGCTTGCGTTGCCGCGTTCTTGAACTGGTTGTAAACCAACTCCACACGGTCGTACTCACCGGCCACAAATGCCTGCATGATGCTTTCGGCAATGGGCGACACATTCTCGAACACGAGGTTGTCGTAAACCGCATCGTGACGGGCAATGATGTTGACCGATCTGCGCTTCAGGTAGTCGCCAGATTTCTTACCGATGGTGATAACGTCCACCTTTTTACCTGCATAAACGTTGGTAAGAAGGTTGTAAACCTGTTTGTTTACGTTGGAGTTGAAACCACCGCACAGACCACGGTTGGATGAAATGGCCACGATGAGCACCTTCTGTATGGGGCGCTCTACGCTGTAGGCACCACCTTCAGAGGCATCGAGGCTTGCGCTGAGGTTCTCCAGTATCTCTTTCAGCTTGCCAGCATACGGACGCATACGTGTAATAGCATCCTGAGCTCTGCGAAGCTTTGCAGCAGAAACCATCTTCATGGCAGAAGTGATCTGCTTGGTAGATGAAATGGAGTTGATCCTTTCGCGTACTTCCTTTAATCCGCCCATTCGATTTGATAATTAGCTAATTAGCTGATGTGCTAATTGTCAATTAATATTTAGCTGATAGTTCGGCCGCTACCTTCTCCAACACAGATGTGATCGAATCATCGATCTTACCGGCTTTGATAAGGTCAAGCGTGTCGCGGTGCTTGGCATCCAAGTAATCCAAGTATTCTGTTTCGAAGGCGCGAACCTTGTTCACAGGAACTTTTCTCAGAAGACCTTTTGTTCCCAAGTAAATGATGGCCACCTGCTTCTCTACAGAAACCGGAGCGTACTGTCCTTGCTTCAGGATCTCTACGTTACGCTTACCTTTTTCAAGAACGTTCATGGTAGCAGCATCAAGGTCGGAACCGAACTTGGCAAATGCCTCCAACTCACGGTACTGTGCTTGGTCAAGCTTCAAGGTACCGGCAACTTTCTTCATTGACTTGATCTGTGCAGAACCACCCACACGCGATACCGAGATACCTACGTTGATCGCTGGACGCACACCTGAGTTGAACAGGTTCGATTCCAAGAAGATCTGACCGTCAGTGATCGAGATCACGTTGGTTGGAATGTAAGCAGATACGTCACCCGCCTGAGTTTCGATGATCGGAAGAGCGGTCAAAGAACCACCACCTTTCACTTTGTCTTTCAATGATGGAGGAAGGTCATTCATGTCCTTCGCCACGTTATCGTCAGCGATCACCTTAGCGGCACGTTCCAGAAGACGGCTATGCAGGTAGAATACGTCACCAGGGTAAGCCTCGCGGCCTGGAGGTCTTCTCAGAAGAAGTGAAACCTCGCGGTAAGCAACGGCCTGCTTAGAAAGGTCATCATACACGATCAAAGCCGGACGGCCTGTGTCGCGGAAGTACTCACCGATGGCAGCACCGGAGAATGGCGCGTAGAACTGAAGCGGAGCAGGATCTGACGCAGTTGCAGTGACTACAACCGTATATGCCATGGCTCCGGCATCTTCCAACGTCTTCACAATAGCTGCAACGGTAGAACCTTTCTGACCGATGGCTACATAGATGCAGAATACTGGTTTCCCGGCTTCGTAGAACTCTCTTTGGTTGATGATGGTGTCGATGCACACAGCAGTCTTACCTGTCTGACGGTCACCGATCACAAGTTCGCGCTGACCACGACCGATCGGAATCATGGCATCGATAGCCTTGATACCAGTTTGAAGTGGCTCGTTTACCGGCTGACGGAAAACAACCCCTGGCGCCTTACGCTCCAAAGGCATTTCATACAGTTCGCCAGCAATCGGTCCTTTACCATCAATTGGCTGACCAAGTGTGTTCACCACACGGCCCAACATGCCTTCGCCCACCTGAATAGACGCGATCTGGCCTGTGCGCTTTGCAGTAGAACCTTCTTTGATTCCGCTTGATGAACCGAGCAATACTGCTCCAACGTTGTCTTCTTCCAAGTTTAGAACGATGCCACGTGTGCCACCTTCAAAATCGATAAGCTCACCTGACTGCACGTTAGAAAGTCCGTAAAGGCGGGCGATACCGTCACCTACCTGAAGTACGGTTCCCACTTCTTCCAGTTGGGCCTCTGTTTTGAAGCCTGAGAGCTGCTCTCTCAGAATACCTGAGATCTCTGCTGGTTTGATGTCTGCCATGTTGTTGTTTGTGTGTTATTGTCGGTCTTATACAGACCCTTTATTAAATTCCTTTTACGTATAGATTCTTGCTGAATTCCTGACGCAGCTCGTTCACTTTGCTCAGAATGCTGGTGTCCAACTGGCGGTCACCGATGCGGAGCACGAAGCCACCGATGAGTTCAGGATTCACTTCCATTCTCAATTCAACCTTGCCACCGATCTCCTTCTCAACCAATTTCAAAATGCGTTGCTTGGCGTCATCTGTCAGCACGCCAGCCGAGGCCACCACCGCAGTTGTGATCCCGTTCAGCACCTTGTATTGGTCAACAAATGATGCTGCGATCTCAGGAATTGCCCCTTCGCGTCTTTTTTTGGTTATGAGCGTGAGGAATGCCAAGGTCGGTTCACTGACGTTCTTGCCGTAGATGGTCCTTAGTATTTCAACCTTCTTGTCGGTATTTACAACCGGACTTTTGAGAATTACGGTCAGATCCCGATTTGCGGAAGTGGTCTCCGAAACCAGTTTCATGTCATTGTATGCCGACTCCAAACCCCCTTTCTCGGCCACTAGCTCAAGAAAAGATCTGGCATATCGTTTTGCGACCTTCGTTTCAGCCATTTCAGTTCAACTTGATGTCGTTGATCAGGTTGTCGACCAACTGGTTCTGCTTATTGGCATCGGCCAGTTCGGCTCTCAGGACCTTCTCTGCTATCTCTATGGAAAGCTTGGCCACGTGATCTTTGATCTCCGCCATTGCAGCAGCCTTTTGCGTTAGAATGTTCTCCTGCGCATCGGCCACGATCCTATCAGCTTTGGCGCGTGCATCGTTTTCTGCGTCAGCTATCAGTTTTTCGCGAATCTCCTTCGCGTCCTTTAGCATGTTGTCGCGCTCAGCACGAGCTTCCTTCAGTATCTGCTCATTGTCTGCCTGAAGTTTGGCCATTTCGGCCTTGGCGTTCTCAGCAGCCTTCAATGCACCGGCAATGTTCTCTTCACGCTCTTTGATGGTGTTAAGAATCGAAGGCCAAGCGAATTTTCCAAGACCGATCCACACCACCAGAAAGGCGATGGTCATCCAAAAGATGAGTCCTAATCCAGGTGTTACTAATCCCATTTTATTGTCTTATTTATCCTTTCAATCACAATTCAGAAACCCCATCGGTGCTGACCAACCGTCAGCACCGGGGTTTGAGATCCTTGGTCTGCCTTGATTACTTAAGAGCGATCAAAAGACAAACAATGATTCCGAAGAAGGCAGCACCTTCAACAAGAGCAGCAGCAACGATCATGTTAGCACGGATGTCACCGATTGCTTCTGGTTGACGGGCCATAGACTCAAGAGCAGAACCACCGATCTTACCGATACCGATACCGGCACCGATTGCAGCTACACCTGCTCCGATTCCTGCGCCCATGTAAGCGTTTGCCAGGTCCAAAAGAATTGTTAGAATTTCCATTGTGGATATATTAAGGATTAATTGATTACTGATTAATGATGGGCATGTTCTTCAACCGCTGCACCGAAGTAAAGGGCCGATAGAAGTGTGAATACATAAGCCTGTAGGAAGGCAACGAGAATCTCCATGATGTTCATGAAGATGGCAAAAGCCAAACTCACGATGGAAACACCGAATCCTGCACCTGTTCCGTACTGATTGGCGAAAATGAAGATCAAACTCATGAACGCGAGAATGATGATGTGACCTGCCGTGATGTTCGCAAATAGTCGAGCGCAAAGCACGATAGGCTTGATGAACACACCCATCACTTCAATAGGGATCATCAGGATGTAAAGCGGCTTTGGAATGTCTGGCGCAAAGATGTGCTTCCAGTAATATTTGTTTCCACTCAGGTTGGTGATAACGAACGTGAACAAGGCCAGAACCATGGTCACAGCAATGTTCCCCGTCACGTTGAAACCACCTATAAAAGGAATCAGGCCAAGCATGTTGGCTGTCCAGATGAAGAAGAAGATGGTCAATAGATAAGGAAGGAATTTCTCGTAACGTGGCCCGACAGATGGTTTGGCGATCTCGTCTCTTACGAAAAGGATGATCGGCTCCATAAGAGACTGAATTCCTTTAGGAGCTTCGTTCGGGTTTCTCGTGTACGCTTTTGCAATGCTCATGAACACGATGAACATGATGATGACAGTAAGAACGATGCCTGCAGCGGTCTTGGTCAACGAAAGGTCAATGAATGCACCGGGTTCACCGGCAAACACACCGCCCCAATTCTCCTGAGTGTAACCCATGCTCAACGCCTCGTCAGCATTCAACGATTCGCTTGTAGCAAACGGGTTATTCTCCCCTAGGCGATAAATGTGACCATGGTCGATGATGTAACGGTTCTTGGCCGCGTGTCCATGATGAAATGCTGAAGAAAGGAAAACGGAAAGACCATCATCTGTACTATAGAGGATGATCGGAAGTGGAATGCTTACCGGATGACCGCCAACGTCCATCAAATGAATGTCATGCGCATCTGTTACGTGATGCATGATCATCTCACCCGCATTGAATGCTTCATGTTCATTATGAGAGCCGCCTTCGTTTGAGTGACCGTCATGTGACTCAACCACAGCGGTTGAATCTACCACATCAGCATGAGTGTCTTCTGTGGCCGACAGATTTCCAGATGTTAAAACCGCGAGGGAAACAAGTAGGAAAAAAAGCGTGGAAGCCTTGTCGAGTCTGTAATTCAGCATTGCAAATACGGATTTTAATACCGCCTCAATTTTCGGGCGCAAACATAGATAATCTATGTCGAAAGAGCAATGGAATAAGTCTGTTTTTAAACGTAAGTCAAATTATGGCGCAAAAAACTGATTATCAGCTTTTTGATCGAAGTGATTTCATGGCGGATGCAACTTCAAGGACCGTGTAGACCACATACAGGATCAGAAATCCTATCACAACAGGCAAAGCGGCATTGCGAAAAATGAACACGTAAGCACCCAGCGCAAAAAGGTAGGCCAGCATCTTGAGGCCGGTAATGGCCATGAAATAGGTTGGGAATCTGCGCGGGCTTTCTTCTGAAGCCTTGATGGTGAAGTAATGCACAAGCACGGATGAACCGAACATGAACAGACCAAGCAACGAAATGTGCAGCGTATCGAATTGGAGCGCGGAGGTTTCGTTAATGGCAACACAAACGGCCATTGCCGACAAATACACCACAAGAGCTTTTACAGGGTATTTCACTTCTCCCCGAAATTGTAGTCGAACCGATTGTTGGCCGCATCAAAGAAGACGTAAACATTGCGCTCCGATCCATCGTCCATTTTACTCACCGTAAATTCCACTTCAAACTCAAAAGCTGCGATGGTACCGTTCAGCTTTTCGTCAGCAATTGTGGTGTCGAAATAGATGTTGCGCTGCGGTTGGCCATCTTTCGAAACCATCATGTGGAACTTTGCATTCGGCATCAGTTCAAAGGTGAAGATTCCATCTTTTTTGGTGACGGTTTCAAATACCGTAAACGAGCAATCTGAATCTGTGACGTATTTGCAGATGCTGACCTTTGCGTCTGCACAATGCGTGTAATTTACCGAAGTACGTCCTTTGAATTGAAACGAATGGTCTTGTGCAGTTGCAGTTTGGAATACGGTTCCCGCTAAGAGAATTACAGGAATAGCGAGCTGCTTGACAAGGGCTTTCATGGCTTCAACAGGTCTTTGATGGCGAAATACATGGCCAAGATAACGCTTAAAATGGTGAGTGCACCGGTGAACCAAGGGGTTTGCGTTTGCAAATATTTGTCGAGCTGTATGCCACCGAGGGCACCTGCCACAATGATGACGGCCATCTGCGTGGCCATGGAAGAATAACGGATGAACGCGTTAGGCGGTCTTCTCTTGTCGTTGTTCCTGTTGCTTTCCGGCATGCGAAATGTCTTTGATGACCGCACCCATGCTGCACGAACCTGTGAAAGTGGCACCTGGTTCGATGGCCAATTTCTTGGTTACAATGTCGCCCTGAACCTTGGCTGTTGATTTCAACGTGAGAAGGTCTGTAACGGTGATGTTCGCCTTGATGCTGCCTTCCACTTCGGCATTCTCGCAGCGGATGTCGCCATCAATTACGCCACTGGTGCCAACCACCACGCGACCCTGACATTCAAGATTTCCTTTCAATGTGCCATCAATGCGCAGGTTGCCGCGTGCCTTGATGTTGCCTTCGATTACCGTGTCGCTGTTGATGTGGTTGGGCATGCCCGATCCCACAGAGCCTTTTGCGTTGTCGTTTCCTTTGCTGTTGAACATTCTTTCCCTTCCTGTTAGTAACTTGCCCGCCAATGCGAGGGGAACAAATATAGGATTCCTCTGAAACTTGGTTTTTTAACGCATGTTGCAATTAACATTCCTTTGCATTCATCATGGCAGATAATCCGATAAGACAACACTTCAAAGACCAACTCGGAAAAGAGGTGGCTGCCACACCTCAGGGGTTCAGTGAGTGGATCCGTCCCAAAATGATTGAGGTAGGGGATGATTCATTGACCATTGAGGTGAAGGTAACGCCCGAAATGTGCAATCCGGCAGGTACACTGCATGGCGGAATCCATGCGGCCATATTGGATGAAGTGATCGGTATGACCGTGGCAGCGATGGGAAATGACACACATTTCGTGTCGTTGAACATGACAACGGACTATCTACGTCCGGCTCGCGTAGGGGAATCCGTGTGGGCCAAGAGTCACGTGATCCGGAAAGGCAGAACGGCCATTCACATCATCGGCCAGTTGACAAACTCCGAAGGAAAGGAACTGTCTCGAGCCACTCAGAATATGGTCACCACTGGAGTTCCGATGAAACTGTAATGCAGAAGCTTTCGGCAGTCATCATAACGCGCAATGAGGCCCGAAACATCAAACGGTGCATCACCTCATTGCAAGGTGTGGTAGACGAGATCGTGGTGGTCGACAGCTTTTCAACGGACGCCACACCCAGCATTTGCAAGGGCTTGGGCGTGCAGTTCCATCAGCGCGAGTGGAAAGGCTACAGCAAACAGAAGAATTACGGCAACGGATTGGCATCGAACGATTGGATATTGAGCATCGATGCTGATGAAGCACTTTCTGAAGAACTGAAGGCTTCCATTTTGGATGCAAAACGCAAAGGCGGCCATTTCAACTATTCGTTCAATCGGCTTACCAATTATTGTGGCCAGTGGATTCGTCATTCGGGCTGGTACCCAGACACGAAGACGCGCATGTTCCATCGTGTTGAAAGCGATTGGCAGGGCGATGTGCATGAGCGGTTGACAGTGGAACCGGCAACGGTACGCAAACTATCGGGCGATCTGCTTCATTTCAGTTACCACACGGTAAGCGACCACGTGAAGCGCACAGACCATTATTCGACCTTAGGGGCTCAAGAACTATTTGCTAACGGCAAAAAGGCATCATGGGTCAACATACTTTTCAATCCGTGGATCAAGTTCAATAAGATGTACTTATTGCGCCTCGGGTTTTTGGACGGAATGGCCGGCTTCAGCATCGCGCTTATCACCGCGTACGGCACCTTTCTGAAGTACATCAAACTTCACTACCTGCAAAAGGAAAAGGGGTTATGAGGCTTTCCATCCTGATTCCCACATGGAACAACCTTCCGTTTCTGAAGTGTTGCGTTGAGAGCATCCGCAAGAACTCGATGGCGGAACATGAGATCCTCGTGTATGTGAATGAAGGTTTGGACGGAACGGCCGAATGGTGTTGGTCGCAGAAACTGAAGTTCATTCATTCACCTTCGAATGTTGGCGTCTGCACAGCGCTGAATGCACTATTTGAATTGACCTCCGAAGACCTGATCTGCTACGTGAACGATGACATGTATCTCTGCCCCGATTGGGACAAGGTGCTGATCGATGAGATCTTAAGCATCGGTCATGAGAAATTCTATCTGAGTTCGACCATGATCGAACCCGTGGCAACGGGAAACCGATGCGTTTTGGCACCGTTTGACTTCGGTAGACATCCGGACGCCTTCAATGAAACGGCATTGCTGAATGCACGGCCTTCCATGCAGAAAACGGATTGGAGCGGAAGCACTTGGCCTCCGAGTGTGATGCACCGCAACATGTGGTTGGCCATTGGTGGCTATGGAGAGGAGTTCAGCCCCGGGCTTTATTCAGACCCCGATGTAAGCATGAAGCTTTGGCGTCAAGGCGTTCGTGAATTCAAGGGGCTTGGCGAAAGCTGCGCTTACCATTTCATGTCCAAGTCGACAGGGCGGGTGAAAATGAACGATGGCAAGACCACTTTTCTCAAGAAGTGGGGGGTTAGTTCATCGTGGTTTGTCAAAAACGTCCTCAGACAGGGGGAGGTTTATACAGGTCCGCTACCAGAATGCAGTATTTCGCCTAGCCTGAAAGACCGCCTAAAGCGACTTTTCGCTTAGCATTCGTGCAGTGTCGAATTCTCTACGTACGATGAGCAAGGCATGGAAAAACGCGTAGAGCATTACGCCTGATTGCCTGTCGAACGTGTTGTCTGAAAAGAATGAAACCACTATCAGCGTCAGAAAAACCACGTAAAGGAAATCGTGACCGTACCAGCGAAGCGGATAGAAAATGGCAGTAACGAACACGGTCATTCCTACTAGGCCGAATAAGATACCAATGGTGAGGAACTGATTGTGTGAAACAATCTGATACTGTGGTTCCAAACCGTGGTCATTCGCCTTATACGCATTTGCATAGGACGACTTCAGACCACCTGTTCCAACACCTAAAAGCGGATGTTCACGGATGATCTCGAGCCCGACCTTCATGGCAACCCAACGTTGCAATATGGATGAGCTGTTGGCATTTCCGTGATAGAGATATTCCTCATATTCCCAAAGCGCTTGGTCCAGTCTGCGCGAAACGCCCCATGGGTCGGTGTAACGGAAATTGGTGAATCCTTTTTCAATGAATTGAATGTCGGCAGAGGTTAGCAAATGCACGCCTGCCGAGTCTTTTTTCAAGCCTTTTGATGTGAGGAAGCGGACCAATGTGTAGCGTATCGGTTGCCCTCTTTGGTCAGCGCTGTCCAATGGAACGGAGCTCCGTTTCGGCCATTCGTTTCGAAGTTCTTCCCAACAAACGAAATTCCAAACCCGATGACCATTTTCGCGGTAAGGCACATCCGTTTGATGAGCATACATTCGACCATTTTGAGTTCGAACGGTAAGGGTTTCATGTTCGAATGGAACCTGAAAAAAGTGATTCGATACAATAGCCTGCACATAGAAGAATGACGCCCCAAGTCCAGCGATTGCTACAATTGCCACGTTGATTCGCATCTTGACCGAGGGAATACGTAGAAAAGCGAGAACAAGCGAAACTGCCAGCAGAACAGCAAACGCAACAAAGCCTGTGGCAGATTCCATAAGCACTAAAAAGTAGAAGATCCACACCATGGTGCATACAGAAATGAGTTTTTCAGGTATGGACCACAATCGTCCGTTGCGGAAAAGGAAATAGGTAAGAATGAAGAAGGAAAACGACAGCATCAGCCCAAAGCGGATATGGGAAATGAAAACAGAAAGATGCCGCTTGTTCAACACCTCAACCCCGGTCATTCCCTCATACTTCACGAAGCCGACCAACGATCCGACAACGCAAGCCAGAATGAACATCTTCAACACATCATGCACCCTTTTTTGAGAGGGCAATTGCATGGAGAAAAGCATCATGGGCAAAAGCAGTATGGGAAGGGTTACACGCAACTCGTCCAAACCACTCAGAACATCATCGGAACGAAGCATCCCGACCAATTGAAGCACGTAAATGGAAGTAGTCGTCCACCCGATGGGTGCCGTGATGAACTGTTTGAGCCGTTTCAGGCGATTCGGTTCAAGAAGCCATGACCAGGCCAGAACGAATGTCCCGACACTTGCAAGGAATAACGAAAGTGGTAATCCGACCGCAATGAAGGTCAGTGCCCAAAAGGTCAGGTTGCGTCTTGCTTGTTCGGAAACGTGCGGCATTGGCAAGCCCGAAACGGAATTAATCTGCTTTTATTTCAGTCAGAATGCGATTGTACGCAGCAGGCACGTTCAGAATGGCGATCGCTTTCACAACATCCTGATCCTTTTCGAGCATGGCCTCGATTCGGCCCCGTTGGTGGTAATAGCGCGAAACGATCTCGCCACGGAGCAGATCTTTCACTTCGTCCTTGAACTCCTCCATGTCTTTGGTCTTGTTGTGCTTCACTTTGTTCTCCAAGGCCTCGTATTCGTCCTTTATCCGCTTGAAGTACTTTTCCTCTTCGGCAACCTCCTTCAACTCCTTCAAAACCTCTTCACTTTCGGTTGTATAGGTGAAGTCTTTATTGTCGAGCCAAGCATCGAATTCGGCCAACAGTTCATCGGTGATCTCGAACGACCGTACAGCAGGAATTTCCGGATGCTTATGACGGTACTCCGTGGCGAAATCGAAATAGAGCATTTTCAGTCCTAGGTTAAAGGCAATGTCGCTCAGCTTCATCGGCTCTACGATCACATCAGGGTTGATGCCGCCACCGTCATACACCAATCGGCCAGCTTTTGTGTGGTAGAGCGTGATGAGTGAATCGGGAACCTTTCCCACGCTTCCGTCTTCGTTGCGATTCGAATAGTCGAGCGCCTGAATGCACCTTCCACTCGGAATGTAGTATTTGGCTGTGGTAACCTTCAGTTGTGTATTGTAACTGAGCGGGCGGGTCGTTTGCACCAAGCCTTTTCCGTAGCTGCGCTGACCGATGACAACGCCTCGGTCCAAGTCCTGGATCACACCCGAAACAATTTCGGATGCCGATGCCGAACCGCTGTTCACCAGCACCGCCAGCGGCATGTCTTTGTCCAATGGCGCATCTGTGGCAACGTAGTTCTTATTCCATTCCTTCACCTTACCCTTGGTGCTGACAATAAGTTCGCCTTTCGGTACAAAAAGGTTACTAAGCGCAACGGCCTCGTTCAAAAGTCCACCAGGGTTTCCGCGCAGGTCGAGCACCAGTTTCTTCATGCCTTTTCCTTTCAGTTCCACAACCGCTTCGCGCACTTCCTTGGTGCAATTGTCTGTAAAACTCGAAAGGTTCACATAACCGATGTCGTCAGTCAGCATGCCCGAGTACGGAACACTCTTGATCTTTATCTCCTCGCGCATGAACGTTTTCACGAACGGCTTTTCGACACCGTATCGTTGTACCAGCAGCTTCACTTCTGTGTTCGGTTGACCCTTCAGGATCTTGCTCACATCGTTCGTATTCTTTCCTTCGGTGCTTTTCCCGTTCACTTCAAGAATGATGTCTCCGGCCATCAGTCCGGCCTTCATGGCAGGGAAACCTTCGTAGGGTTCGGCAATCACTACGAGGCTGTCCTTCTTCCGGATAAGCGCCCCGATGCCGCCATATTGGCCCGTGGTCATGAACCGGTAATCTTCAATGTCAGATTCTGGAATGAACGTGGTGTACGGGTCGAGCGATTCGAGCATGCCACCGATCCCCTTTTCCACCAACGAACCGGGCTGTGTCTCATCCACATAGTAAAGGTTCAGTTCTTTGAACAGCGTGATGAAGATGTCGAGGTTTTTGCTGATCTCGAAATACGAGTCGACATAGCTGCTGGTGAACAACGAGAGCAATCCCAACGGGATCACCAATAAAAGCACTCGGAGTTTCTTGAGGATGGCGTTTACGTTCATGTCAGATATTCTTCAACTGTTCCAACACCCGTTTCATGGCAGTGTTCAGTTCATTGAAATTCGGGATTTCGGTGCCAATGTAAACAAATGCCAAGGCAAAATATTTTCCCTGTTGTTTCCATGTTGCCAACAGTTCGGGCTTGTTCAGTCTGTACACTTCCCTGATTAGTCGTTTGGTGCGGTTTCGCGATACGGATTTCGGTAGGCGCTTCTTCGGCACAGAGATTAGCACTTTGGCCGCAGTATCGTTTGTGTCGACAGGCATTGCAAGCACACGCAACGGATAAACCTTCAGTGGATTTCCGTTCTTGAAAAGCTCATCAATGGCTGTGCGCGAACACAGCTTCTCGTTTTTCCCGAAGGTGAATCGACCCATTGTAGAACGAAGGTAAGCAAGGCAACACGGTCAATGCAGAACGACCATGCAGACTTATGGAATTTTAACAGGCGGGTTACTTCTTCTTGTTGGCCTGTGAGATGTATTGGTCCAAGGCCATGGTCATTGAAGGAGCGCTTGGAACAGGTGCCCCGATATCCAGCTTCAGACCCGCGTCCTTGACCGCCTTGGTGGTAGTTGGCCCGAAGGCCGCAATGCGTGTTTTATTCTGCTTGAAATCAGGGAAATTCTCAAACAACGATTTGATTCCGAGCGGGCTGAAAAAAACCAGCACGTCATAGTTCACATCAGCAAGATCGGAAAGGTCGCTGCTCACCGTCTTGTAGATGACCGCGCGCGAATATTTGACCCCGATGGCATCCAACGATTCAGGAACGGACGGCTTAAGGTCGTCAATGCAAGGCAAAAGGAAATTTTCGGTCTTGTGCTTCTTCAACACTTCCACCAGATCGGCAAACGTGTTGGAACCATAGAATATCTTCCGCTTGCGGTAAACCACGAATTTCTGCAGGTAGAAGGCAATGGCCTCTGTAACGCAGAAATACTTCATGTCTTCAGGCACCGTCACACGCATTTCCTCGCACATTCTGAAGAAATGGTCGGCTGCATTCTTGCTGGTAAGGATGATGGCGGTATGGTCGAGAATGTTGATCTTCTGAGCACGGAACTCTTTTACATCAACCGGTTCGACATGAATGAACGGACGGAAATCGATCTTCAGCCCATGCTTGGTGGCCAGATCGAAATAGGGGGATTTGTCGCCTTCAGGTTTGGGTTGAGAAACGAGAATGCTTTTTACCTTATCCATTCAGAAAATTGGTATGTTGTTCCCTACAGTTGCTGCACTGTTCTTACCAGCACAAAAACAGGTAGGATTTCAAGCGCGCAAAGGTAGTAAAACAAATGGAGCGCAGAGAGGGAGCGGTTGTTCAGCGCCAATGAAATTCCTCGAATTACACCTTTCAAGTAGAAAAAAGCAGCAATTACGATCCCAACATACAACAGTATTTGCACTGGAACCTGCGGGCTGTAGAATATCAGCAGATTCAGCGGAAGCAACGCAAGGCCACTGACGGTCAGGAATAGGTTCAGATTGAAGCTTTGGATCTTCAGCAGATTGCCTGTTTCGAAGATGAACGAAAGTACCCACAGAACACTTCTCTTCAGAACAAATAGTCCAACGAAAACGAAAATGATCTTTACGAAAAGCGCTGCTGTCGCCATCCGGATTTCGGTCATGTTCTGAACGATGGCCGAGATGAAAAGTCCGTACGAAATGAAGGCTGTGAATTGCGAAAGGGTGATGTTGCGGTTGCGCTGCGAGTTTTCCATTCGCGCATCCTGCATGGCAAGGTTATGGTCGAAACTCTCTTTCAGTAGCGTGCGGAAGAACCCGTCTGAGTTTCGCTGCAGGTAGGCCAAAACCGCCCCTGAGATCAGAATTAGGCCGAACACCACCAAGCTTCCGTTATCGGCCAACGGTCTATTCTGCATCGAACGGTCGGGCTGAAGTCGGTGATCCAGAAAAATACTCTGCTGCCACTCGACCGGTGGAACCGCAGCTTGGTACAACAAACTATCGGAATCAACCATCAGAGAATCTACACTGAGAGAATCTGATAGCACACTTAACGTGTCATTTGTCACGGTCACCGAATCGGTTTGGGGGAAAACCATGCGTCAAAGTTAAGTTGAGAGTGTTGCTACTTTTGACATAGTGAATCACTTTCTCAGGTTTCGTGTCCTCATGATTGGCTGTTCGCTGGTTATTGGTGGCTGCAACGGACAGAACAACTCCATTACATCGATGACTGAATACAAATACACGAATGCTCTGATTGAGGAAACAAGTCCGTATCTGCTTCAACACGCCCACAACCCCGTGAACTGGGTTGCATGGAACGATGAGAGTTTGGCGCGCGCCAAAAAAGAGCAGAAACTCATGCTCATCAGCATCGGTTATAGTGCGTGCCATTGGTGCCATGTGATGGAGCACGAAAGTTTTGAAGACAGCACGGTTGCCGCCTTCATGAATGAGCATTTTGTATGCATCAAGGTCGATAGGGAAGAGCGTCCCGATGTGGATCAGGTTTACATGAACGCGGTTCAGCTGATGACCGGACGTGGTGGTTGGCCGCTCAATTGCTTTGCCTTGCCCGATGGAAGACCGCTGTATGGAGGAACGTATTTCCCGAAAGAACAATGGTTGGATGTGCTGCAACGCGTGGCCAACATTTGGCAGAACGACCGCGAAAAGGCATTGGAATACGCCACCAATCTCACCCAAGGAATCAAACAAAGCGAGCTGGTCCAAAAGAGTACAGATACTTCCAAAATGACCAAAGACGAAATTTCTGAACTCGTCAAAAAATGGAGCTCGGAGTTCGATAATCGTGAGGGTGGCCCGAAGCGTGCGCCAAAATTTCCGCTTCCGAACAACTACGAATTTCTGCTTCGCTTTGCGTTTCTGAGCAAGGATCAAAGCATTCAGGACCATGTGGAGTTGACACTTCAGAAAATGGCCTTCGGAGGGATTTACGACCAGATAGGAGGCGGTTTTGCGCGCTATTCGGTGGATGGCGTTTGGAAAGTGCCGCATTTTGAGAAGATGCTCTACGATAACGCGCAACTCGTGTCGCTTTATTCCGAAGCCTATCAGGCCACGAAAAACCCGCTTTACAAGGAAATTGTGGACCAGACCTTGGCGTTCATCCAACGGGAATTGACTTCGCCCGAAGGAGCATTTTACTCTGCTTTGGATGCGGACAGCGAAGGCGAGGAAGGCAAGTTCTATGTGTGGAAGGAAGAGGAATTGAAGTCGGTTCTGGGTGTTGATTTCGATTGGGTGAAGGATTATTACAACATCAACCAAAAGGGATTTTGGGAACACGGCAATTACATTCTGCTGCGCGATGAAACCGATGAAGAATTCGCAAAGCAAAAAGGTTGGTCGGTTGACGAATTGAAAACGAAAGTTGCTGCGGTAAAGGCCAAATTACTTGCTGAAAGAACCAAGCGAATCCGCCCAGGTTTGGATGACAAGCAGCTTACATCTTGGAACGCCTTGATGCTGAAAGCATATGCTGATGCGTATCGCGTTTTCGGCAACGAAGAATACCTGAAAACAGCTTTGAAAAGTGCTGATTTCATTCTTAAAACCCAACGAAAAGAGGATGGCGGACTGTGGCACAACCACAAGGAAGGGCGCAGCACCATCAACGGTTTTCTGGAGGACTACTGCTTCACCATTGAAGCCTTCATTTCGCTCTATCAGGCCACGTTTGATAGGAAATGGTTGGATGAGGCCGATGCCTTGGCGCAGTACACCATCGCGCATTTCCACGATGCCGAAACGGGCATGTTCTTCTTCAATTCGAACAGCGATGCGCAGCTCATTGCCCGCAAAATGGAGTTGACCGATAATGTCATCCCATCCTCTAACTCAAGCATGGCGAAGGGGCTTTTCGTCCTCGGACATTACCTCGACCGAAAGGATTACCTCTCCATTTCTGAGCAGATGCTACAGAACCTCCGGCCAAGCATTTCGCAAGGCGCGAGCTGGTATTCCAATTGGTTGGAACTGATGTTGCACCGTGCCTATCCGTTCTACGAGGTTGCCATTGTTGGCCCCGCAGCCGAAACCAAACGGGCAGAAATGGAGCAGCATTATCACCCCAACCGGTTGCTGATCGGTGGCGAAACGGAGAACGGATTACCATTGCTTGAAAACAAGTTGGTGGCTGGCGAAACCCGCATTTATGTTTGCGTTGACAAGGCGTGCCGCATGCCTGTTTGGGAGGTTAAAGAGGCTGTGGGGAAGATGGAGTAGCAAAAAGCAAGGGCGGCCATTTGGCCGCCCTCCTTATGTTCCATTGAAAAAACCGCTTGCTGCGGCACGCGTTAGGCGAAATGATGGAGGGGGTGCTATCAGAGCTCTGCGGTGCAATTATTTTACACCAAACTCAATCTTTACGAGACATTCTTTAAGCAGTCTACCCTGGATGTAAGCCACTCCGTAATTGTCTTCATCGTTATAGTAGTACTTAGACAAGGAGAACAAACCGCCTACATCTTTTGATTCCCAAAGTTGTTTTCTTGAATACGTTGCATCTGGGTCTTCAATATTGAAGCTCACCAATACGACCGGATTGTCTGGGCCAGAATACTCGCTTGGGTCAGAAGAACCTTCTTTCCAAGACAGGTTTCGGTAGTTGTCGTTGAAGATCACATATGCCATGTTCCCAACTACATTTAGAAAGTAGCCTAAGCCTTCATTGGTGCCGCTGCGTTTTTGTTTAACAGGAATTACCTGAGACCAAAGCAATTCATCATTCTTATCAAAACAGAATAAATGAATGGGGCCAGTAATGAAATCTTCATTGAACCAACTCTCTTGGCCGTGTATGATGCGTTTGCCGTCAGCCAGTTTTTCCACTCCCTGGATCTCTAGTTTTTCGATGGTCAAGGGATTACCTTTTTCATGGTCCTTCGTGTATTTCTTTACTAGCCCTTCGCTTGCTTTTTTCGACATATGTGCAAGTCCGTATGGAACCTTTTTGACAATTGGGTCACCATCAAAGTTCCAGCGTACGAACAGCAAACCTTCGTAAGAACGAAGACCATAGGTGAATGTGGCAAAAACACCAGTGGTGCTTAACTCCGTATGCTTCAGCAGAACCTTTCCCTCCGCTGGAAAGCTTGCTTTCTCGACCTTATTTGCGTTGATGTGATAGAGACGCTGCTCAAACCTTTTTTCGGGATCAAAGCCTCTTCCTTTGTCTATTCGTGTTAATGCTAACAAGGACCCGTCATTCATTGGCAATTCGCTTTCGAGCTTCTGTATGCCATCGGAGTGGTCGTACTTCATCTCTTTGCTCCAAAGCACTTTCATACCTGGCCCGAACATGACGTACTGGTCTGTGAAGACAGGTGGGTCAGACTTATCAGGTTCTGGAAGTTTCATGGACAAAAGCACGTAAGATCCGTTATCCGAGGTAAGGATTTCCGGTCTTTGGTACTTGAAATCCTTGAAGGCGTTTTCTTTCGAGAGTCTCAGGAATTCGGTGGGCTCAGCTTCATTCATGCCATCATTGCCTACAGCCGCCACGGTAAAGATGTTCTCCCCGTTAACTATATCAATACTCAGCACGTACTTTTTATTGTCCACATTCACATATCTGTAAAATGCGGCATCTTTCCGGTCGGCAGACTTGGAAGTGCCCAATTCTGTAGGTTCTGAGGAAACAAGCTTCAGTTCCCTGCTGTAGGTTTCAACTTTTGAATCTGAGTCTGACTTAACGTAAAGCTTGAAAGTTTCAGCAGTCAGGTCACTTATGTTGAATACCGTCTCTTTTGGTTCTCGAGACTGTACATCTGTAGCTGTTACGCGAACACCAGCTACCTCGCCTAATACTTTTTGTGCAAGTGCTTCGGTAACAGTAGTTGTCGTTAAAAGAATTGTAATTGGTAAGAGGAGATGTTTCATTGTCATTATAGCTGTGGTTTATAGTAAGTGCGTTTCCAAATGTGCCGACACGGGCTCCAATGCAGCGCGCCCGTAGCGCACCGCATTGGAACCTGGTTTGTTGGCGGAAGTTAGTTAACTACAATTTTTCCTGAGGAATATGTGCCCATTTCTCCCGTGAACGTGTAGAGGTAAACACCAGAAGTCTGTTCATTCAGGTCAATATTTGTCTGTCCTTCCATGATTGCGTTGTCCTGAATGATTGCGCCAAGCGCATTGTAAATAAGGATGCGACCAGATTCTGGAGCGTTCAATGTAAATGTTCCATGATTCGGATTTGGAAAGACTCCAAGACCAGAGATCTGATCAATGTCGTTTAGACCTGTACTTGATCCGGAGGTAGCAAAGCCATCAAGTGCCACAACAAATATGTCGGAACTGCCACTTGAAGTCAAATTGTATGTTCCTCCGGCAGGGTTGAAGTCTGCCGTGGCGTAAAACTGTCCCGTTATGCAGATATTTCCAGTACTCGTGAAGTCCATGGACCAAGCGATGTCTTTACTTGGACTGTTACCACCAATAGATTTAGCCCAAACAAAGGCGCCAGAACTGTTCAATTTAGAGATGAATATATCATGACTGTTAGCAACAGCTTCTAAATCGTAGGTGAGCGGTCCTGGATCGAAGTCCGCATCTGCTTGATACATTCCCACTGTATAGACATCGCCCAAGGCGTCCACTAAAATCGAATAACCTTCTTCATCATCGTTACCACCTAATTGTTTTGCCCATACCAGATTGCCCAATGGGTCAAGTTTTGTTACAAAAGCATCGCTTCCGCTAAAGTTTCCAGCGTCATCCAGGATCAATGTTCCAGCTCCCGGATCAAAATCTACCATGCCGGAGAATTCACCTACAGAATAAACGTTTCCATCAGAATCCAAAGTCAGTGAATTCAGTCGGCAATAACTGGATAAAGCTTCAAATCCTTTCGCCCAAACGAAACTCCCTGAGGGATCTAGCTTACAGATGAATGAACTACTACCTTGTAGAGAAGTGAGTTCATAAACTCCAGCCCCGGGATCCATGTCTGCATTTCCGGAATAGTGGCCGCCTACGAATATATTCCCAGAATTGTCTGTTACTACTGAAGCTCCCTCATCCAATCCAAGGCCACCCAAAGCTTTAGCCCAGACAAAATCTCCGTTATTGGAAAGCTTGAGTACAAAAACGTCTCCAGCACCAGTTAGCTCGAAAACCCCAACACTTGGGTCGAAATCAACGGTTGATGTAAATGCACCTATGACAATCACGTTCCCGGCAGGGTCTATTGCAACGGTTCTTTCAAAATTGTTCCTCGTTCCGGTCACTTGTTTTGCCCAGACCAACTGTCCACTCGGGTTTAATTTCAGAACAAAAATGTCGGTGTAACCAACGGATGTCAGTTCGTAAACACCCGATCCAGGGTCGAAATCAACAGTCCCCTTAAATCCGCCTGTACAATAAATATTACCGCTAACATCAGTTGTTACAGACACGCCATTGTCACCTTCTCCGCTAGAATCATCGTTTCCAAAAGAAACTGCCCATAGAAAATCGCCCGAAGCGTTAAGTTTGGTAACGAACATATCATGTCCTCCTTGCGAAGTAAGGTCGAAGGTATTTGGACCAGGATCAAAATCGGAAGTTTCTTTGAATACGCCACCCACGATCATATTGTCGTTTGCATCTATGGAAATAGATGAACCTTTATCCGATGCAGGAAGCGACCAAGATTGACTATAGGGGCTTCCCATTTTTTTAGCCCACTGAAAGTTTTGAGCGTTGAGTGTGGTGGCTGATAGCAGTATTGCTGTAATGATCGTTCTTATTTTCATTAGTGTTTCTGATTCCCCCGCAAATTACCAGTAGCATTTTGCAATGGCAAGGGTAAGTCTATCAAAGAGCCTTTCACCGAAGTATCTCCTGTTGAGTTTGTAGCAGAACTCGTTGAGGAAGTTCTGAA
>Ga0172367_10001985_pt1 | contig 28886 bp, 19 predicted proteins | sample Lak10m_FD_114542 | JGI IMG/M metagenome (GOLD analysis project Ga0172367, IMG submission 114542) | Freshwater microbial communities from Kabuno Bay, South-Kivu, Congo - kab_022012_10m | ecosystem: Environmental > Aquatic > Freshwater > Lake | place: Democratic Republic of the Congo: South-Kivu...
GCGCGGGTCTGCGACCCGCAGCAGTTTCCGACCACCCAGCCCGCTGACCGGCTCGGACGGCAGCGACCGAGGGGAGTTGCTGCGGGTCGCAGACCCGCGCTCCGGGGCAGTATCAAGATGCGCAGCCTTGCCCGCGCGCTCCGGCTTCGGCATTGGCAAACCTGCGCGCCGTGCCTAGCTTCCGGACATGTCTTTGAACCGCCGCCGTTTCTTCACGCGCTCCGGTCTGCTGGCCGCCGCGACCGCCGCCGCCCCCGCGGTTGTCCGCGCCGCCGAACCGGGCAACGCCCGTCCCGGCCAGCGGCCCGCGCGCATCATCCACCTGGTCGCCGACGGCATGGCGATGGCCACGCTCTCGATGGCGGATCATCTCTCACGGGCGGTGCGCGGGCGCGGCCTCTCGTGGATGAACCTCTACAACCAGCCCGGCACGGTCAGTTCGCTCATGGACGTTCGCTCGCTGAACTCCCTGGTGACCGACTCCTCGGCCTCGGCCTGCGCCTGGGGCAGCGGCTCGCGCATCGTCAACGGCACGGTCAACATCCTGCCCGACGGCACGATTCTGACGCCGCTCTACACGCTCTTCGGCCAGCAGGGCTGGAAGCGCGCGCTCGTCACGACCACGGAGATCACGCACGCGACGCCCGCCGGCTTCGCCGCCAGCGGCCTGAAGCGCGAGGCGGCGGAGGGCATCGCGGTGCAATACATGGAACGCGGCGTCGAAGTCCTGCTGGGCGGCGGCCAGAAGTTTTTCGACCCCGCCAGGCGCAAGGACAAGCGCGACCTGCTGCCCGACTACCGCCAGGCCGGCTATCAAGTCTTCAAGACGGCGAAGGAGTTCGCCGCCGCGAAGAACGACGGCAAATGGCTCGGCATCTTCGCCAACAGCCACCTGCCGTTCACCGTGGACTGGATGCACGACGCGAAGCACAAGGAGACCGTCCCGCACCTCGCCGACCTGACGCGCCGCGCGCTCGCGAAGCTGGAGAACGAGAATCATTTCATCATGCAGGTCGAGGGCGGGCGCGTGGACCACGGCGCGCACATGTGCGACGCGGTCGCGGCGCTCTACGACCAGATGGCGTTCGACGAGGCGATTGACGCTTGCCTCGACTTCCAACGGCGTCACCCGGACACGCTCCTTGTCATCACCACCGACCACCCGACCGGCAACCCCGGTCTCAACGGCCTCGGCAGCAACTACGGTTTCAGCTCGGCGCTCTTCACCAACGTCCAGCGCGTGAAGCAGTCGTTCAGCGAAATCCTCAAGCAGTTCAACGTCCCCGGCCCCGACACGCCGCCGCTGGCGAAGGGCGCGGTCGCCCCGCCCATCCAGCAAGACCCGAAGGCCATTGCCGACGTGATTCGCAACGCGACGGACTACCAGACGCCGCTCGAAAGGGCCGCCGTGCTCGCGCCCTTCCTCACGCGCAAGGGCAAGGCGCAGTTCACGCTGATGAACAGCGCCGTCGCCCAGCTCGGCCAGCTCATGGGCAACCACCTCGGCATCGGCTGGACGGGCACGGCGCACTGCTCGGACTTCGTGCCGCTGGTCGCGACCGGCCCCGGCGCGGAGCGCTTCCGCGGCTTCATCCAGAACACGGATGTCTTCCGCCACTACACGCAGCTCGCGGGGATTGATTTCAAAAACCCGTCCGTGCCCATCCGGGAGAACCTCAAGGTCCCCGATTTGGACAAGGAGCTGCAAAAGGAACGGGGGAAGGAGGCGAAGCAAAAGTCCGCCGCGCTGTGGGAGCAGCAGCACTGGGTGGCGGGGTGATGAAACGTGCTGCGGGCTGCGGGTTGCGTGATTCAGTCCAATCGCGCTCGAACCAAAGCACGCAGCCCGCAACCCGAGGCACGCGGCACGCAGCCATGTTCGCCATCTTCCTCACCGATCTGCTGTTCTATCTCGGCAATCCGCTGGGCTGGCTGCTCATCGCCTTCAGCCTGTGGATGCTCGTGGACGCCTTCCGGCGCGAGGAGTGGATGTGGGTGCTGTTCATGTTCCTCTTCCCGGTGTTCAACGCGATCCTCTATTTCTTCCTCGTGTATCGCGGCGCGCCGGCCGCGTATTCCGGCGGCTTCCACCTGCCCGGCCAGCATAAGCGCGAGCGCATCGCCGAGCTGGAGAAGCAGATCCACCTGCTCGACAAGGCGCATCATCACCTCGAACTGGCCGACATCCAGTTCCAGCGCGGCAAGTTCAAGCTGGCTGAGGAATCCTACCTGCGCGCCCTGGAACGCGAGCCGCAGGACATTGATGCCCGCGCGCATTACGGCCAGTGCCTGCTGCGGCTGAACCGCGCATCCGAGGCCCGCGCCTACCTGGAGGATGTCTGTGTCGAGAACCCCAAGCACGACTACGGCTACTCGCTCATGGCGCTGGCCGAGGCGCGCGCGGCGCTGGGCGACGCGGACGGTGCCATCGCCATCTGGGAGCAGGTCGTGACGCAGCACTCCTACGCCCGCGCGCGGGCGCAGTTGGCGGAGCTGCTCGCCGCGAAAGGCCAGACCGAGCGCGCCCGCAAGTTTGCGGAGGAGGTTCTTTTCGAGGACAAGGTCGCGCCGGAGTATCAGCGCAAGCAGGAGCGGCCGTGGGTGGCCCGGGCGAAGAAGCTGCTGAAGCGGCTCGCCTGACGCGCCGGGGGCGGGCGCGCCCGCACGCGAAGTCGCCCCACAGTCAGTCTCCCTCAGGGCTGGTCTGGGCGATCTCCGCGAGGTGGTGCTTCGCCTTCAGCCCGGCATAGACCACGCCGCCGACCAGGCTCCAAAGCAGGCTGCCCGCCGTGCAGAGCAGCGAGAGCGACAGCGCCGAGGTGTGCTCCACCCCGATCAACGGCACCGCCAGCATCAGCACGAAGAGATTCTCCCGCACCCCCAGCCCGCTCGGCGTCAGCGGCAGCACCACCATGCAGGTGATCATCGGCACGATGGCGAGGAGGTGCCGCGGCGAGAGCTCCAGCCCGAGGCCCCACACCAGCGACTGCACATGCAGCACGCACACGCCGCACAGCAGCAGCGACACGGAGAAGCTCTTCACCAGAAACGCCGGGTCGCGCCCGAACGGCTTGCACGACTCGCGCAGCCGCTCCAGAAAATCCCCCTTCGGCAGCCGTCGCAGCCACGCGCGCGCCTGCGGCAGGCCCTTTGACACGCCGCCCCGCAGCGCGAGGAACAGCACCACCGCGCAGCCCGCGAACATCGCCGTGATGACGCCCGCCAGTTTCAGGAAGAGCGGGTCCGCGCGCAGCAGCGGCAGGTTCGCCGCCATCGCGACCATCGTGAAGACCAGCAGCGCGAACAGCCCGATGATGCGGTCCACGAACACCGTGCCCACCGCCTCGGCCTTCTTGTGGTGCGTCTCCCGCGCGGCATAGTAGGCCTTCATCAAGTCCCCGCCCGCCGCGCCCAGCAGGAAGGAGTTGAAGAAGTGCGCCACCAGGGAAATCTCCGTCGCGCGCCCGAAGGACAGCTTTAGCCCATGCACGCGCAGCACCTGCCGCCAGCGCACGATGCCCAGGAAAATGGTCGCGCCCATCAGCGCCAGCGACGCGGCGAACGCGCCGGGATGCACGCGCGCCATGTCCCGCCAGACTTCGCGCGGCCCGTGTGTCCACGAGACTTCCAGCCGCTGCCACCGCGTCAGCTCCCGCCAGGCCGGCGCGCGCCGGTCCCGTTCCCACGCGTCCTGGCCCTCCTTCCAGAAAATGCTCTGGAAAATCCACGCCAGCAGCAGGCCGCACACGGCGAGCTGGGCCAGGCTTTTCCACAATGACGACGCGGGCTTCACGGTCCCCACAGGTGCTTCACATGGGCCACGCCGCGTTTCACGGCCTCGACGCTCAGGCCGGGGCTGAACTCGAACACCTTGATGTGCTCCGGCCGCACGAAGGGCTTCAGCGCGGCGAAGTCCACCGTGCCCGTGCCCGGCTCGCGATGGTCGCTGCCGGGGAACTCGACATCGTGGATGTGAAAGCCGCCGAGCCGCTCCGCGAGCTGGCCCAGATGCGTGACGTGGTGCAGGAAGCCGAGGTGCTCCTTGATCTGCGCGTGGCCGGTGTCGTGCCAGTAGCGCACCGTCGCCGACGGGAAGCCCTGGAGGAACCCCGCCAGCTCGCCGTCCAGCGGCACCTCCTCCAGCGCCTCGCGGTTCTCGATGCCGAGCTGCAGGCCAAGCTCCGCCGCGCGCGCCGCCACCTGCTTGAGCGCCGCGCCGGTCAGCTCCATCGGCCGGGCCTTGTGCTGCTCCTGCTGCTCGACCGCGTCGGCCAGGAGCTTCTGGAACTTCGGCGTCTCGTGCTGCTGCGCCGCGATCAGGTCCAGCAGCGTGTCCGTGAAGTCCGCCGGGCCGAACAGGCCGAGGAAGCCGCCCCGGGGCTTCATCTCCGCGAGGCTGCCCAGGTGCAGCACCACGAGCCGCGCCTTCACGCGCACGGCGAATTCAAGCGTCTTGAACGTCTGCTTGAGCGCGCTGTCCCGCTCGCGGGCGTCGGACGACGTGAACTGATACACGTTGGGCGCGGCGTGGCTCACGCCCATGGGCAGCGGGCAGAAGTTGTGGAGCGTGGAGATGCGGATCTCCCCCGCGTCCACCGCGTCCAGGATGCCCGGCACCAGGCTCACCCGGATGCCGTGGCTCAACTCGGCGTGCGTGAAGCCCAGCGCGGCGATCTCCTGCAACATGGCGCGGCCGTCCGTGTGGCGGTGGGAGTTCCAGCAGGTGGAGAGCGAATACATTCCGGTGTCGTGCCGCGTGTCGCGCCCGATTAGGCACCGGCGCGGCGCGATTGTTCAAACCTGAAATCCGGCGCTGGCACCGGGGTAAAGGAAAAGCCGGACGACGGCATGAACCGGCGTCCGGCGTGATGGGGGGAAAGGCGGGCGTCACATATCAGCGTAACGCGCGCGGAGCATGGCGGTGAACTTCGCCACCTTGAGCTTGCGGCGGCGCTTCTCGCTCGGCTTCTCGAAGCGGCGATGGTTGCGCACTTCTTTGAGCGTGCCTTCGCGGTCAATGCGCTTTTTCAGTCGGCGCAGCGCCTTTTCCACCGGCTCGCCCTTTTTGAGCTTAATTTCCGTCAAAACTGTTTCACTTCCTTCCCAGTCTGCTGCCCGGGGTTTGGCTGGCGAAGCGCCAGTCCGGTCCGGATCAGGGAGCGGCAGTCTAGTGGCCGTCCGCTTCCCGTCAACCGGCAAAAGCGGCCAGCGCGGAGGGTAAAGGCACACGGGAGGCGCATCTCTTGAGTTCACGGAGCCACCCACATGACGGTCCAGAGGCGAAGCGGTGCTGGCACCTACGGCCTTGAGGTTGCCCATTCCGCGTATTCCCGGAAATCCAGCGGCTTGCCGTTCTTTCCCATCGGAACGGCGGCGAGGTATTTCCGCTCGATCAACTGCTGCCATGAATTCGGGAAACTGCCGACCTGATTGAAGTATTTCTCCGGCAACCCCTGCAACTCCGCCGGATTGGCTGGCTCGCCGGGGTGCCCCGCTCGCGGGGGGGTGCGCCGTGGGACGGTGCTGGGTGGCGGAGGGCTGGCCTGACCGGTGGCCGGCGCGGCGGCGGCCGGCGTGGCTTGTTCCGGGGCCGGCGCGCCCGGCTCTGGCGGGGGTGAACTACGACGACAGCCAGCCAGGGTGAACAAGATGATGAGGAGCCAGTGCATAAACGTGAAAGCCGGGAGAACAGGGCCGGCCCGCTGGTTAGAAGGACGACGCGTTGTTGGTGAGGAACTGCCAGTCCGGGTTCAATCCCGCGCTGGCAAATGGCCCGGTGCCCGTGCCGTTCCACGAGCTGGTGCGACCGTCCTTTAGTTTGACCATGTCCACGTGCCCGTCACTGAAGTTGAGGGGATACGAACCGGTGCGATGCGACGCCGGGACATCGTTCTGGCTGGTCTGCGTGGTCATGTGGGTGAGGAAGAAGCCATCATTGATGCTGCGCTCGTTTTCATCGAGGAAGACATAGCGGCCGGCCGGCCGGTCAATTTCGTTCATGCGGTAAAAGAGCCGCGCCCCGAGGCCGAAATTGTCGCGGCCACCCATGAAATTGTTGGCTGAGTAGCTGCGCAGGCGGTCCATGCCGGCGGTGGGTCCGGTGGGATTCTTATACTTGTCCGCCGGGCATTTGTAGGCCTTCGTGTTGCCCGCCATGTAGCGGTTGAAGAGGGTGCGGGTCAGCCCGTAGGTGTTGGTCGGATATCGCATCGGGCCGGGGTCGGTGAAGGCGGCGTCCGCCGCCAGCAGGCCGGTCATTTCGTAGAAGGCGTTGTCGGTCATGTCTCCGATCACCCAGGCCTGGGGATTTCGGAAGTTCGAGTTGCCCCACGGCCCCGCGCCCAACGGGTTATACCAAAGATGCACCTGCACCAACCGGTCGTCCGATTCCGCCAGGTAAAGCTGCCAGGCCGTCCCGAGCTGCTTGAGGTTGTTCAGCGTCAGCGTGGCCTGCGCCCGGTTTTTCGCCTTGCCCAGCACCGGCAAAAGCATCCCCGCCAGGATCGCGATGATGGCGATGACGACGAGCAGTTCGATGAGCGTGAACGCGCGGGTTTCCCCGCGTTGCGCGGCTTTGCCTCGGTGGGAACTTGAGGAGCGCATGGGCATGAACGGTATTGATTGAACTGCCGGCACCTTAGCCACCGCCCTTCACTTGGCAAGTGGCAGATTGCGCACCGCGCCCAGGCGTGCCGTGCTAACCAAACGCCTTCCCCGTGCGTCCTATCCTCCGCACCATGCGCCAACCTATGACCCCCACCCGTCTCCTGCCACTGCTGCTCCTCAGCCTGCTCGCCCTCGCGCCTGCCCTCCGCGCCGCCGACGCGAAGCGGCCCAACGTCCTCTTCATCGCCATTGACGACCTGAACCACTGGGTCGGCCATCTCGGGCGCAACCCGCAGACGCGCACGCCGAACATTGACCGGCTGGCGAAGCAGGGCGTCAGCTTCACCCGCGCCTACTGCACCGCGCCGGCCTGCAACCCCTCGCGCGCGTCGCTCATGTCCGGCCTGCGCCCCAGTTCGACCGGCTGCTACAACAACAACCAGCCGTGGGGACCGGGCATCAGCAAGGACAAGCTGCTCAACACCCATTTCGCCCAGCACGGCTACCGCGTTTATGGCGCGGGGAAAATTTATCATTCCTCCGAGCGCGGTGGCGCCTGGACGGACTATCACACCGGCGGCGGCAAGGACGGCGGCGCGAAGAAGGCGCTCAAGCTCCATCCCTCCGCGAAGGACGACGGCGTGGGCGGCATCAAGTTCGGCCCGCTCGCCAACACCGACGAGGAAATGCCCGACCACACCACGGTGGATTACTGCATCGGCAAGCTCAACGAGAAGAGCGACCAGCCGTTCTTCATCGCGTGCGGCTTCGTGAAGCCGCACATGCCCTTCAGCGTGCCCAAGAAGTGGTTCGACCTGTTCCCGCTCGAAAGCATCCAGCTCCCGCCGCACCGCACCGACGACCTTGGCGATGTGCCGCCCGCCGGGGTGAAGATGGCCGGCCCGCAGGGCGACCACGCCAAGATCGTTGAGTCCGGCCGCTGGAAGGAAGCCGTGCAGGCCTACCTCGCCACCATCGCCTACTGCGACTTCGAGATTGGCCGCCTGCTCGACGCGCTCGACAAGTCGCCCCAGCGCGACCAGACCATCGTCTGCCTCTGGAGCGACCACGGCTGGAGCCTCGGCGAGAAATCGCACTGGCGGAAGTTCGCGCTCTGGGAGGAGCCGACGCGCACCGTCCACGTCTGGAAAATCCCCGGCGTCACACCTGCCGGAGCCAAGTGCGACCGCACGGTGGATTACGCGAACATCTTCCCGACGCTCTGCCAGCTCACCGGCCTGCCCAAGCCCGCGCACCTCGAAGGCCACGACTTCTCGGCGCTGCTCAAGAACCCGCGGGCCGCATGGAACCACCCGGCCATCACCACGCACGGCCTCAAGAACCACACCGTCCGCACCGAAGGCTGGCGCTACATCCGCTACGCCGACGGCAGCGAGGAGCTTTACGACGAGGCCGCCGACCCGCTCGAATACACGAACCTCGCCCAGCACACCGACCACGCCGCGCGCAAGGCCGAGCTGGCAAAGTTCCTGCCCAAGACCGACGCCCCGAACCTGCCCGCCGGTGGTGGCGGCGAGGGCGAAGGAGCCAAGAAGAAGAAAGCCAGGGCGAAGAACAAGTAGCCTGCCCGATGCTCGTCGCCGCATTTCCGCTCGCCAGCCCGCCGCCGGCTTTGCAGCATCGCAGCATCATGCAACGCCTGCTTTCCCTCTTTGCGACTCTTTGCGCGCTTTGCGGCCATTCTTCCGCCGCCGCCCCCATCCGCGTGCTCGTGTGGGACGAGCGGCAGGCGGAGCAGAAACGCGCCTACGACGGCGGCTTCCTCGGCGACGCCATCGCCGCGCATCTCGCGAAGCAGCCGGGCTTCAAGGTCACTTCTGTCAGCCTCGGCTCACCAAGCCAAGGTCTCTCCGATGCCGAGCTGGACGCGGCGCAAGTCGTCATCTGGTGGGGCCACCAGAAGCACGCGCTCGTCGAGACACCGCGCGTGGAGGCGCTCGTGCAGCGCGTGCTGGTCGGCAAGCTCGCCTACATCGGCCTGCACTCGGCGCACTTTGCGCAGCCGTTCATGCGGCTCATGCACGAGCGCGCGAAAACGGACGCGCTCAAGCAAATCCCCGGCGGCGAAGCGCTCACGGCGAAGTTTGATTTCTCCGCCCAGCTCAAGCGCGCGATGGTGAAACCCGACGCGAAGCTGACACCGAGCCTTGAGAAAGTGGACGGCGTGTGGCGGCTCACTCCGCCCGGCTGCATCTTCCCCGCGTGGCGCAACGACGGCGCGCCCAGCCATGTGAAGACGCTGCTGCCGGCGCATCCCATCGCGAAGGGCCTGCCCGCCGCGTGGGACATCCCGGCCACCGAGATGTATGCGGAGCCGTTCCATGTGCCCGCGCCGGACGCGGTGGTCTTCGAGGAACGCTGGGACAAGGGCGAGTGGTTCCGCAGCGGGTCGCTGTGGAAGGTGGGCAAGGGCGGCGTGTTCTACTTCCGGCCCGGCCACGAGACGCACCCGGTCTTCAAGCAGGCGGAGCACTTGCGGGTGATCGAGAACGCCACGCGCCATCTCGCCGCGCAGCTTGCCGCCGCGACTCCTTCCGCCCCGCCCGCGAAGGCCAAGGCTGCCGTGCCCTCGGGCAGGCTCGCCCTGCCGCACACGGAGAATTTCACGGTCGCGGGCCGTCCGGCCTTCCTCTACCTGCCGCCGCCGGAGAAGCGCACCAAGCCGCAACCGTGGATTTTCTACGCGCCCACGCTGCCGCCGTATCCCGACCAGGCCGAGCGCTGGATGCACGAGCAGCTCACCGCCGCCGGCATCGCGGTCGCGGGCGTGGACGTGGGCGAGGCTTACGGCAGTCCGAAAAGCCACGCGACCTTCGATGCGCTCTATCGCGAGCTGACGGAGAAGCGCGGCTTCGGCGCGAAGCCCTGCCTCTTCGGTCGCAGCCGGGGCGGGCTGTGGACGAGCAGTTGGGCCATCGCGAACCCGACCCGCGTCGCGGGCCTCATCGGCATTTACCCGGTCTATGACTTCCGCACGTATCCCGGCCTGCAGCGCGCCGCGCCCGCCTACGAGCTGACCATCGAGCAGATGACCGCGCGCGCTGCCGAGTTCAATCCCATCGAACGCATCGCGGTGCTGGCGAAGGCGAAGGTGCCCGTCGCGCTCATCCACGGCGACGTGGACAAAGTGGTGCCGCTTGCGGCGAACTCCGCCGAACTCGTCCGCCGCTATCAGGCCGAGGGCGCGGGCGACCTCGTGAAGCTCATCATCCTCGAAGGCCAGGGCCACAACTTCTTCGAGGGCTTCTTCCATTCGCGGCCGCTCGTTGACTTCGCCATCGCGAAGGCGAAGGACGGGGCAGGGAAGTAAGCGCGGTGGGGCGGCTCACTTCCCGTCCAGCTTGAGCGTCGCCCCCATCGCCCGGTCCAGCCTGGCGCGGGCGACGGAATAATCGCGGAGCGCCTCGATCTGCGTGCTGCGGGCGACAGTGAGCGCGGTCTGGGCGTTGAGCACGTCGAGCTGCGTGCCGGTGCCGGCCTCGGTGCGGGCGTTGGCGAGGCGCAACGCCTCCTCGGCCTGCTCCTGCACTTTCTTCTGCGATTCCAAAACTTCCTTCGCCTCGATGAAGTTCGAGTAGGACGTGCGCACATCCAGCTCGATGCGACGCCCGATGTCGTCGAGATCCTCCTGCGACTTGCGGTGCAGCGCGGCGGCCTCGGCCACCTTGCCCTTCACCAGCCAGCCGTCGAAAATGTTCCAGCTCGCCTGCCAGCCGACATCCCAGCCGGAAATGTCCCGCGTGAGATGCTGGCTGAAGCGCGAGCTTTTGGAGCCGACGCCCGCGAAAATCTGCGCGCTGGGCTTGCGGCCCGACTCGGCGTTGGTGATGGCCTCCTGGCGCAGCCGCTCGGCCTTGCGCAGCGCGGCGAGTTCAGTGCGCTGCTCCAGCGCCTTCGCGAGCGCGATGGGCAGCTCGATGGGCGTGGCGTCGGCTTCGAGTTTGCCGGAGAGTTGCAGCGGGATGTCCTCCACCACCGTGCGCGGCACGTCGTAGCCGAGGAGGTTCGCCAAGTTGTTCTTCGCGATGCGCAGGGCGTTGCGGGCGCGGATGAGCTTGGGGCGTGCGTTGGCAAGTTCCACTTCCGCGCGCAGCACGTTGAAGCGCGGCACCGTGCCGGCCTCGAAGCGGCGCTGGTTGTCCTGCAATTCCTTCTTGAGCAGCTCGATGCTCGCCTCCTGCACGACGATTTGCTGCACGGCCAGCAGGGCGTCGTCGTAGTTCACGCGCACGGCCAGCACGGTGTCGGCGAGCACGGTCTGGTGCTGGAGCAGCGCCTGGTCGCGCGTGAGGTCGGCGGTGCGCTTCGCGGATTCAATCTTCCCGCCTTCGTAGATGGACTGGGTGACCTGCACGCGGACCCCCCACGCCTGGTCGGGCGAGCGGAAGACGCCGCCGGGAAACTGCTCAATCGCACCCTGGTCGGTGAGCGAGTGGCTGGCCGTCGCGGCGACGCGCGGAAACTGCACGGCGCGCGTCTGGATGACGACGCCATAGGTGGCCTCCAGGTCCGACTGGCTCTTCCGCACGGCGCTGTTCTGACGCAGCGCGACCTCGACCGCGTCCCGGAGCGAGAGCGGCGCGGTGGGCCACGAGACGGTGTTCGTGGCCTTGGCAGGCGTCGCGTTCGTGACGGCGGGCTTGTCGGCTGCGGGCAGCCACATCGTCGTCACCAGCAAAGCTGCCAGCACGGCATTGTAGCGCAGGCTGGCAGCCTGCTGTTTCGCCGACTGGCAGTCGGCACAGCGCGGGGAGTCCGGGCGCACGATTGCATCAGTGACGTTCCGCAGGTTGCCATCCTGCGAAACAGCAGACTGCCAGTCTGCGCTACGGGCGAAGGGCTTGTTCGTGGATTTCATGTGCGTGGGAGAGTGAGCCTGCTGGAGGCGGCTCGTTCAAGATTCATTGCTTGGCCGGCGGAGTTGTGGGATTGGCGGCGACCGGTGTCGGCGCGCGTTCGATGAAGACATCCACCTGCTGGCCGACGTAGAGCGGGACCTCCGGGCGGTCCAGCTCGAAGATGATTTGCAGCACGCGCGTGTCCACGCGCTCGGCGCTGTCGCCGGTGAGCGAGCGCTTGGGGATGACGAACGGCTCGATCCGCACGAAGCGCAGCGGCAGCTTGCGGATGGTGTCGCCCTTCAAGTAGGCGACGGCGGGGCGGCCCGCCTCGACGAGCGGCGCGTTCTGCTCGTCCACCTCGGCGCGCACCTGGAGCTTCTCGACTTCACCGAGAATCATCAGCGGCTCCTGCGGCGTGGTGCCGGCGAACTCACCCGCGCGCACGTTGACTTGAAGAATGGTTCCATCGCGCGGCGCACGCACGGTGAGGATGTCCAGCTCGGTCTGCACCTGCTGCAACTGCGCGTCCATCGCGGCGATGTCGGCCTCGCTCTTGGCGATGCGCGCGTCCCAGTTCTGCACGGCGAACTCGCGGCGCTTGCGCTCGTCCACGGAGATGACGGCGTCCTTGGCGAGGCGCTCCGCGCGGGCCATTTGGTCGGCCGCATCGGCCTGCATCACGCGGTCGGCCTTGAGTGCGGCGCGGAGGGCTTCGAGCTGGGCACGCAGCGTGTTGAGCCGCGCGCGGACCTCGCGGTCGTCGAGTTGGAGGACCGTGTCGCCGGCCTTGACCTTGGAGCCGACTTCGACGGCGACCTTCTGGATGAGCGCGGGCTTCGGCGCGGCGATTTTCACGTTCTCCCGCGCGGCTTCGAGAATGCCCGTGGCGGCAACCGATGCGGCGAAGGGCGAGCGCGCCGGCTCGACGGCGGGCGGCGGCGCGGGCGGCTTCCGCCGCATGTCCTTCACGAGGAAGAACACGCCGGCGAACCCGGCGATGGCGAGGTAGAAGGTGACTTGGCGGAAGAGGAGCATGTCAGGGAAGGGTGCTGAGTGAAGGGATGCGATGGGAAGAAGCTCCAAAACCCAAGTTCCAAGCTCCAATAAAATCCCAAGCTCCAAACACCAAAACGCGCGCCTGTTCGCCACGGAGCCATTTGGAGCTTGGGCCTTGGAGCTTCTTTGGAACTTGGAGCTTGGGATTTGGAACTATCACTTCACTCCTCCGTTCTCATCAAAGTTCCCGCCCTGGTCATGCACGCGCTGCACGCGCCCATCCTCCATCTCGGTCAGGCGGTCGGCGTATTTGAAGATGCGGTTGTCGTGCGTGACCACGATGACGCTGCGGTCGGGATGGCGCGCGACGTCGCGCAGCAAGTCCATGATGTGACCGCCGGTGTCCTTGTCGAGGGCGCTGGTCGGCTCGTCGCAGATGACCAGGCGCGGCTCATGCACGAGCGCGCGGGCGATGGCCACGCGCTGCTGCTGGCCGCCGGAGAGGTTCGTGGGACGCTCATGGCCGCGGCCCGGCAGGCCGAGCTGGTCGAGCATCGCCTCGGCGCGGCGCTCGGCCTCGCGGCGGGACGCCCCGTTGATGAGCAGCGGGACGCTGACGTTCTCAATGCACGAGAGCGTGGGGATGAGGTTGAACTGCTGGAAGATGAAGCCGACGTGGCGCTTCCGGAACTCGGTGACATGGCGCGGCTTCATCGCGTGCAGCGACGAGCCGAACACCTCGATTTCACCGGCATCGAAGTTCAGCGTGCCGGCGATGACGGAGAGCAGCGTCGTCTTCCCGCAGCCGCTCGGGCCGACTATCATCAGCAGCTCGCCCTGCCGCGCGGTGAAGTCCACGCCCTTGAGCGCGCGCACGGCGGCCTCGCCGGTGCCGAAGGTCTTCGTCACGGCGCGGACGTGGACGGCAAGCGGCGAGGAGGTTGTGGCGGCGGCGGACATTTTTTAGGAAGCTCCAAAACCCAAGCTCCAAGCTCCAAAAAAATCCCAAGCTCCAAACACCAAGACGCGCACCCGTTCACCACCGAGCTTTTTGGAGCCTGGTGCTTGGAGCGTCTTTGGAACTTGGAGCTTGGGTTTTGGAGCTTTCATCTCATCCCCGGAACACAATCGCCGGCTCGACCTTCCACACCTTGCGGATGCCCAGCAGCGCGCTGAAGCAGCAGATGGCCATCACGAGCACGAACGTCCCGGCCGGGAGCTGCCACGGCATCATGAACGGCGGCTCGCCCCGCGCCAGCACCGCGCGCCCGAACGCCGTCACCAGCAGCGCGCCGATGCCGTAGCCGAGGAAGCCGACGGTGAGCGATTGCACCAGAAGCATCCGCGCCAAGAGCGCGTTGCTCGCGCCCATCGCCTTGAGCGCGCCGAGGTGACGGAGGTTTTCGTGCACGAACGCGTAGAAGGTCTGGCCCGAAATCGTCGTGCCCACGATGAACCCGAGGATGATGATGGACATGAAGGCGATGGGAATGCCCGTGTTGCGGAAATACCACCAGATGGTGGACCAGAAGAGTTCCTCCTCGGTGTAGGCCTTCATGCCCGTCTCGGCCTGGATGGAGGCCGCCGCCTGCTCCAGCGTCCAGCCGGGCGCGGGTTCGGCGAGCACGAGGGAAAGCATCTTGCGCTGCTTGGGCGCGAACTGGAGCGCCTGCGTGTAGGTCGAGTAGGCGTAGGGGTAGCCGAAGAAGTGCCGGTCCGCGCGGCAGATGGCCACGATGCGCGCCTCCTTGTCGTTCAGCTCGAAGGTGTCGCCGAGGCCCAGCGGCTTCGCGCGGCCCACGCTGAGTCGCTTGATGCCCAGCTCGTCGAGGACGATGGCGTTGGGCAGGCGCACATCTTCGAGCTTGCCCTGGAGAATCACCGGCGGTCGGCCGACGAGCGTGGTGTTGTCGAGGCCGACGAGCAGGATGGGCTTGAAGTTGCCGTCCGCTAGTTTGGCGGACTGGATGGTGATGTAGAGCGGCACGGCCCAGGCCACGCCCGAGGCGGAGCGGACACGGTTCACGTCGGTGTCGCGGAGCGGTTTGAGTTCGTTGGCCTGCTCGACCTTGCGGTCCACGACCCAGAGCTTCGCCCTCATGTTTCTCATGTGGCTCGTGGTCCAGGTGAGCAGGCCGCAGAAAACCGCGCTCTGCTGGGTCATCAGCATCGTGGCAAAGGTCAGCCCGCCGACCAGCATCACGTATTTCGCGCGGTCGCCGAGCAGCATTTTGAGCGCGAGGTGATACATCAGCGTGGTGCGTGACGCGTGGTGCGTGACTTCTTCCCGGTGCCTCGGGCGGAGCCAGTAGCCGTGGGCTTGGTGGCTGTCCGACGCGCGGTTTCCTTGATGGCCGCAAGCGAAAAGCTCGTGATGTGGTCGGCGAGCCGTTCGATTTGCCCGGGGGAAAACTTTTGCTCCGGGAACAAGCGGCTGACCACCGGCTGGCAGTGGTGATAGAAGAGGCACTGGCTCACCACGCTGAACGAGCACAGCCGCACCGTCTCCGCCTCCGGCGCGCCGCCGAGCAGCTCGCGCACAATCCCGCCCAGATGCTGCGCCTGCGGCCGGATGCGCTCGACGAGGATGGTGTCCAGCGCGCTGGTCGGGTCAATCATCTCGCGCGAGATGAGCTTGCCGTGCCAGGCATCGCTGCTGTGATCGAAGATGCGCAGCAGAAACGAGCGCACAAACGCCCGCAGCCGCTCCGCCGCCGGCGCGCCCGGCCGCACGCCGAGGTCGAGGGGAAACTTCTGGAGCGCGCGCGCCTGGTAATACGCCAGCACCTCGCGGTAGAGCGCGTCCTTGTCGCCAAAGTGGTAGTTGACCGCCGCGATGTTCGCCCCGGCCCGCCGGCAGATCTCGCGGACGGTCGCGTTGTGGAAGCCCACCTCGGCGAAGACCGCGCCGCCCGCCTCGATGAGCATCTGGCGGGTCTGGGCGGAGGAGGTGTCGAGCTTCGGTTGGGTGGCGGCAGCCATTTCAAACACATATTTCAAACACGCGTTTGAACTGTCAACTGGGAATTCCGCCGGCGGGAGTCATCCGATGGTTGAGTCGCCGTCCGCTGAATGCAACCGCGCCCGCCGCCAAAGGACGACGCAGCCCAGCAGCGTCGCCAGCGAGACGACCGCGCCGACGCGAAACGGCCAGTCCACGTAGTCGAGGCGGATGGTGCTTTTGCCGGCGGGGATGGGGATGGCTTGGAAGGCGTGGTTGGCGCGGAGCACGGGCGCGGGCTGGCCGTTCACCGTGGCACGCCAGCTTGGATAAAAGTTCTGTGCGATGACCACGACGGTCGGCGCGGCGGCTTCGGCTTCGATTTCAATGAGCGACGCAGCCGGCACGCCCGTGCCGGCGACTTGCAGTCGCCGTCCGTTGATGTCGTTGCTCGCAGACGGCGGCTGGAAGTGCCGGACGCGGGCGGTGGCGGCCGCTCGCTCGGTCTGGCTCGTGGAGGAAATCGCTGGGATGAGAACGGTTTCGCGTGGTTGCCAGCTTGGTCCGAGCAGCGCGCCCACCGATTGCGAAGCGTCGTCGTAGCTTTGAATCTTCTGCCCCGCACTCACCAGCGGCATTGCCGTCTCACGCCGCTCCCACTGCATCAGCTCGCCGGGCTTGGTGGTGTGCGTCACGCCGAGGAAGTCCATGAGGTTTGCGGGCGCGGGGTTCGTGGTGCCGTAGAGGAAATACTCCACGTCGTTCCACTCGCGCGTCACGAGCGTGGACGCGCCGTTCACCTTGGGCAGGCCGTCGAGCAGGTTCAGGTTGCCCCAGAACGCCAGCCGCTGGCCGATGAAGTCGTCGAAGAACTTCGGCACCATGCGCGTGTGCAGCGCGCGCTCCGCCAGCGGACTGAGCATCACGCGCGACTCGCCGAGCTTCGGCACGGGCGTGAGCGCGCCCTTGTCCGCGTGGTAGGCGAGCGCAAGGCCGGGCTGGAAGGCGTGGGCGGGGATGGTGGCAAGCAACACTGGGTTCTTGCGCCAACTGGCCGTCGCGATGATGGCGAGAAACAGCAGTGCGGCCATAGCTCTGCGCCGTGGCAGCAGTGAAAGCAGCGCCACATTCAGCACCAACAGCGCGACCATCCAACTGGTCAGTCCTGTAGCGGAGCCGGGCGTTCGGGTGCCTACGGAGAATGGCCAAAGCCACCGTTGCACCGACACGACGATGCCGAGCCAGAGGATTAGCCCAATCGGGTGGTCAAATTTTGCGGCTGCTAGCAGCGCCCTGACTCGGTCGTAGAACTTGTCGAGCGAGTCCATCGCTCCGTCAGTTCGTGGGTTCGACTCCGCGCGGACTCGTTCGGCGATGGGGACAAGGACAGGCATTCCCCACGCCGCCAGCAGCGGCACGGTGAAGGCCGCCAGCAGCAGCGCCTTGACCGGGAAACGCATCACGCCCAGCGGCAGCACCTCGCGCAGCCAGCGCCAGAGCACGAAGTTGTCCCCCATCGCCAGCAGCACGGCCAGCAACGTCGCCCCGGCCAGCAACCGCACTTCCCACACGGCGGCGGATTGAGGAGGATGCATTTGGACTGGGTTGGGCGCGCTGGATTCTAGGCTGCGCCCTTCTCCCTCACCCCGGCCCTCTCCCCCGAGGAGAGGGGGAGACGTCGCCCGCCCTTGAGCCGACGAGGCCGCAGTGTCGCCGAGCGCGGACTGCCTTTCTCCCTCTCCCGGCGGGAGAGGGCCGGGGTGAGGGGGAACGGCCGCGACGAACGCACCGCCCGTTTCCGCTCTCTCCACGTCCTCAACCCGCCGCAGCCCAATCCGCCACACCGCCAGCAGCGCCATCGTCAGCGGCACTATGCCCAGATAGACCGACGGGAAGAATGACTGCCCAATCATCACGAACACGCCCTGCTCGGTCTGGAAGTTCATGAACAGCGGGAAGAACAGGTTCACCCAGCCCCAGCCCGGCAGCGACCAGAACGTGTTCACCGCGTCCCCGCTGCGCTGCGAGAGCGAGAGGAGTTGGAAGAAGGGGAGGAGTTGCGCGGCGCACAGGGCGGTGATGAGCAGGATGACGGAGAGGAAACGAGTGAGGAGTGAGGAGTGATTAGTGATTAGTAGGCCGGGGGTGTTCGATTGCGATGCGGTGCAAGCTGCCTTCGCCGCGCTTCGGTCTCCCTCGCCCCCATCGGGGGAGAGGGCCGGGGAGAGGGGGCTGGGCGCGTTCTTCTCCCCATCGCTTCCTTGCGCCGGCAAACCTTGAACCTTGAACCTTGAACCTTGAACCCAATCCGCCACAGCCAGCACCGCGAGAAATGCCCACGTCAGCAAAATGATTTCCGGCGCGCCGGACAGCATCTGCATCGCGCCGGACAGCGCGGCGAGGACGATGGCCCGCCCGCCTTCGCGCCACGCGCGCCGCGTCGCGAGGGCGACCCACGGCATCCAGCCGAGCGCGACGAGGTAGTTCGGATAGATGACGCAGCCCAGCACCAGCCCGCTGAAGACGAACGCCACGCCCGCCACGGCTGCGCCGAAGCGGCTGCCCGTCCACCGCTCCGCCAGCGCGCGCATCCCCATGCCGCCGAGGAACAGGTGCGCCACGCAGAAGAACCCCAGCGACCACGGCAGCGGCAGCAGCAGGTAAATCAGCGCGCCGGGGTAGAGGCAGAGCGTGTTCCATTGCGCGAGAAACGGCGCGCCGCAGTTCACGTAGGGGTTCCAGAGCGGGAAGAGGTCGCCGCTCCAGAAACACTCGCGATGAAAGTGCGCGAACGGATAGCCGAGGAAGCCGTAGTCGCGATAGAAGAACGCCTCGCCGCCGAACAGCACCCGCCAGAACGTGACGGCGAGGAGCGCGGCGAGGACGAGCGCGAAGCGGCGCGGCGCGAGCCAGTCGGCGACGACGGGGTCTGGCGTCTCGGGTCTGGGGTCTGGGGTTGGGGCGTCGGAAGTCACGATGCTGTTCGGAGGGCGCGCGGTGCCGGTAAGCCCGCGCGCGAGTTCCCTCTCCCCCATCGGGGGAGAGGGTCAGGGTGAGGGGGCGACGTGCGAATTAACCCAGCGGCTTGATTAAACAGGAAGTCATCCGCCCGGACGTGTAGCCGAGGTCGTCCGGAAACTCGGACGATTTGCCCCCTCACCCCGGCCCTCTCCCCCGATGGGGGCGAGGGAGAGGCGCGTCGGCGCAAAGAACGCGCGGTGAACATTGGGCATTGATTTGTCATTGCGTCATTGAGACTTGGTCATTCTCCCCGCGCGCGACCATTGAAATCCGCAAAGGGTCAAACCTAAGAGCGAGATCATGCAGCCAAAGCGAAACGATTGGTCTTCATAGATGAGGCGAACGGTGTGGCTGCCCGCAGGCACGGCAACACATTGAAAGCCGAGAGGGATGTTCAAGAGTTCAGTAGGGTGACCGTCAATCGTCGCCTTCCAAGCCGGGTAGTAGCTTTGGGCAATCGAAAGATAATAGTGCCCGTTGGCTTCAGTCCGCACCAGAACCTCGTGGGCACCGAAATGACTGACAGCCACCTTCAAGCGGGGAAAGTTCAACTCGTGGCCCAAGCCCAATTCACTAGGCGGAAACGGGTGGAACCTGACAAGCGGAGACGTCGAGCCTTCAAGCCGCCTCCGAGGTCCGCTCGTTTGGGTTCCGTCGGATGCGACGAAGCTCTGAATGGCTAAATACGAAAGCCAGGGAAAACCAAAGTCGGACAACTCCTGGCGTCCATAGAGCTGTTCTTGCACTGCATCCTGCTCACGAATTCGTAACGTGGATGAGCCGTTCACCTTTGGCACGCCATCCAATAAGTTGAGATGTGACCAGAAGGACAATCTCTTGGCAGCAAAGTCACTTGCCCAGTCCGGTGTGTTGCTCCGCAAGAGTTTGGCTTCGGCTTGAGGGGTAATCATCACGCGCCCTTCACCAAGCTTGGGCGGCGGTGGCTGAGTTTGCGCTCTGGCCAGGCCGGGGGCAAACAGTCCGGCGGGTAGCCGAGGCGTCTGATTCGGCTGATGCGTCAGCGGGTCGGCGGCGAGCAGGACGAGGAGCGCGCCAGCGGCGAGGAGGCGTTCCCGCGCCGCGCGTGCGCCGAGTCCGGCCACGACGGCGATGGCTCCGAGCGCGGCGGCCAGCCACGCGAGGCGGGCGAGGGCGTTGGCGCGCGTCTCCGGCCAGCGGTCGTATTGGAGCGGATGCTGCTGGCCGAGCCAGATGGTTAGTGCCATGCCCACCACAAGCGCGAGGCAGATGGCTAGAAGCGCCGAACTCCGATTCGGCCCGTCACTGGTAGCAGCCGACGTGAGGAGGCTCTGATTGATTGCCGATTGCCGATTGCCGATTGCTGATTGCGAAGATGGAGCCTCCTCACGTCGGCTGCTACCGAGAGGCTCGTCGGCGCATTCCGCATTCCGCGTTCCGCATTCCGCATTTCTGGTGAGCCACGCGACGCCGAAGGCGGCGAGCAGCGGCACGGTGAAGGCGGCGAGGAGGACGAACTTCACCGGGAAGCGCGCGATGAGGCTGCCGGGCAAGACGTTCTTCAGGGCGGTATAGAGGAAGCCCGCATCGCCGAGGGCCATCACGAGGACGAAGGCGGTTGCGCCCGCCAGCAGCCAGACGCGGCGTTCGCGCGCCTTCCACACGGCCAGCAGCGCGAGCGCGAGCGGGGCGAGGCCGAGGTAGTAGCTGGAGAGAAATTCCTGGCCGACTTGAATCCAGAAGCCCTGCGGCGTCTGGCCGTAGCGGAAGAGCGGCACGAGGAAGTTCGCCCAGCCCCACGGCGGCATCGGCCAACGGGCGTCGCGGAACTCGGCAGCGCGCTGCGAGTGGGCGAGAAGGTCGAAGAAGGGGAGGAGCTGCGCGGCGGAGAGGGCGGCGATGAGGGCGATGACTAAGAGGAACCGAGTGAATAGTGAATAGTGATTAGTGATTAGTGGGGAGGGGTTATGGGATTCGGGGGCGATGGGTTGTGCGTAGCCTGCCCCCTCACCCCGGCCCTCTCCCCCGGTGGGGGCGAGGGAGGCCGAAGTCGTGGGTGCTTGGGACGGGTCAGTGGCTTCGTGCGCCGACGGACTTTGGACCCACTCGGCCAGCAGCATCACGCCGAGCAACCCCCACGTCATCACGACGAGTTCCGGCACGCCGGTCAGCATCTGCATCGTGCCGGCGAGGGCGGCGAGGACGAGCTTGCGGCCGCCTTCGCGCCAGGCCTGCTCGGTGAGCAGGACAACCCACGGCAGCCAGCCGAGGGCGACGCAGTAGTTCGGCCAGGTGATGCACGCGAGCGACGCGCCGTTGATCGCGAAGGCCGTGCCGGCGACGGCGGCGGCGAAGCGGTTGCCGGTCCAGCGTTCCGCCAGCGCGCGCGCGCCGAGGCCGCCGAGCCAGAGATGCAGCAGGCAGAAGACGCCCAGCGCCCACGGCATCGGCAGCGCGACGAAGAAGAGCGAGCCGGGGTAGAGGCACATGGTGCCCCATTGCGCGAGGAAGGGCGCGCCGCAGTTCGAGAGCGGGTTCCACAGCGGCAGCTCGCCGGCGCGCAGGCTCTCGCGCAAGTAGTGCGCGGACGGGTAGGCCATCACGCCGTAGTCGGAGCGGAAGAAGGTTTCGGTGCCCATCCAGATGCCGGGGAACGCCACGACGAACGCGAGCAGGAGGTAGGCGGCGAAGCGGTGCGGGGAGAACCAATCCCCGAGTTCCGGGTTTGGGGTTTCGGGTCTGGAGTTGGCGGCGGGGGCGGACAAGGGGAGTGATTAGTGATTAGTGATTAGTGGAGTGCTGGGCTTCGCACGCCACCAGAGCACGCCACATACGGCGAGGCCGAGGGCAGACAGGGCCAAGCCAAGTTGAAACCGCCGGTCCACATACTCCAGCCGCACGGTGCTGCGGCCAGCGGGGACGGGCACGGCTTGGAAGGCGTGGTTGGCGCGAAGGATGGTTGCGGGCTGGCCGTTCACGGTGGCTCGCCACGGATGGTAGAACGCCTGCGCGATGACGACCAGCGTGGGCGCGGGGGATTCCACTTCGCACTCAATGCGGTGAGCAGTCCAGTTCGTGGAGAGCACTTTGGCGGTGACTGTGCCGGTGGTTTGCAACCGCCGTTCCGTGCTTTCGTTGGCAACTGACGGCGATTGCAAATCGCCGGCACGGGGGACGAGCGCCTTTTCCCAGGGATGAATGAAAACCGTCTCGCGTGGGTTCCAGCTCGGGCCGGCCATCGCGGGCAGGGAGATTTCCGCAGCGGCGAACTCGGGGTGCTGCCCGGCGGTGATGAGCGGGAGCGCGGTGTCGCGGCGGTGCCACTTGAAGATGTTCGTCGGCGAGCTGACATGCGCCACCCCGAGGAAATCCGCGAGCGGGCCGGGCAGCGAGTTGGTCGGGCCGCCGAGGAAGAGGCGCGCCTCGATTTCCTGCTGCGCGCGCAGGTAGAGGCTGAAGTCGCCATCAGTCTTCGCAAGGCCGGCGAGCAGGTTGAGATTGTCGTAAAGGGCGACGCGCTGGAGCAGGAGCGTGTCGGCGAGGCTGGCGAGCAGTGTGCGCTTGAGCTCGAGCACCGCCCGGAGCGTGAGCGACGCGCGGGCCGCACCCCCGCGCGGGGCGGGCGTGAAGGCCTGCAAGTCCGGGTGGCCGGGCTGGAGACAGGCCGGGGCCACGGTGGGCGTGAGATTGGGCAGGTGCGTGCGCAAGTCCGCGAAGACCAGCCCGAGGACGGCGAGGCTCCAGAGAAGCGTGCGGGTGCGCGTTCCGGCGTTCCGCAAGCCCAGCACGGCCGCGACGGTGAAGACAAGGAAGACTCCGCCCGCCGTGGCGCTGAAGAACAGGAGAAGCTGAGCCTCCAGAGCTTCGCCAGCCCGCGGGTTGAGCCAGCCCAGCGCGGCGATGAGCGCGACCACGGCAGCCAGCACGGCGGTGATGGCGCGCAAGCGGTGACGGGCCATGCGGGAACGGACTTCGTCCGTAGGAGATGGGAGTTGGGAGATGGGAGTTGGGGATGGCATGTCGCGGAAAAGCTCCTTGAGGGCGAAGGCCGCGAGCATCGGCAGGATGAAGGTGAGCGGGATGACGAACTTCACCGGGTAGCGCATGACGCCGAGGGGGAGCACGCGCTCGAACACGGTGTGGAGGAAGCCGCCCTTGCCCAGCGCCAGCACGAGACCGACCGCGCCGACCAGTGACAGCAGCCGGGCGCGCCGGTCGGACACGCGCAGCACGGCGAGCAGCGCGAGGGCGAGCACGCCAGCCCCGGCGTAATAGGAGGAGGTCCAGTTTTGGCCACCGTGCAGCGGCACGCCGGGCGCGGTGGGCACGCAGCGGAACAGCGGCACGAGCCAGTTCGCCAGGCCCCACGCCGGCAGCGACCACGCGGAGTCACCGTAGCCCGCGTCGCGCTGCGAGTGGCGGAGGAGATCGAGGAAGGGGAGGAGCTGGGCGGCGGCGAGGAGGGTGACGAGGGAGGCGAGGCCGAGGAGGCGCGTGAGGAGTGAGAAGTGATTAGTGATTAGTGGGGCGGGCGTGCTTTGGTCAGCCCCGCGTGGATCTGCACCAGAGCTGTGAATTTTGAACCTTGAACCTTGAACTCCGAACAGCGTGAGCGCGCCAGCCATCACCCATGTGAACACGATGACTTCCGGCGCACCCGTGAGCATCTGAAGCGCGCCGACGAGCGCGGCCACGACGAGCTTTCTCCCGCCTTCGCGGACACCGCTCTCCACCGTCAGCACGACCCACGGGAGCAGGCCGAACGCCGCGATGTTGTTCGGCCACATGAGGGACTGCTGCATCAGGCCGTGGAAGGCGTAGGCCACGCCCGCGACGGCAGCGGGGAAATTTTGTCCGGTCCAACGGCGCGCGACGGCATACATCCCCAAGCCACCGAGCCAGAGGTGAATTAGCATGAACAGTCCAAGCGACCACGGCAGCGGCAGGAGCAGGTAGAACAGCGAGCCGGGGTAGAGCGTCATCGTGTTCCACTGCGCGAGGAAGGGCAGGCCGCAGTTGTTGAGCGGGTTCCAGAGCGGCAGCTCGCCGCGCCAGAAGCACTCGCGGTGGTAGTGCGCGATGGGATGGCCGAAGACGCTGAAGTCGCGCAGGACGAAGGTCGCCGAGCCGAGGAGCACGTCCGGCCACGAGGCGAAGATGAGCGCGGCGAGCAGGGCGGCGAAGCGCGCGGGGGACAGGAAGTTGGCGGCGGAGGAGTGCAGGAAAAAGTGATTAGTAATTAGTGATAAGTCACGGGGTCTCACCTCGCCGGAACCAAAGCAATCCGAGCAGCACGGCGGCGAGCGTGGTGAGCGAGAGCACCATACCGAGCCGGAAGGCGTGGTCCACGTAGCGGAGTTCGATGGTGTGACGACCTTCGCTGACTTCGACGGCTTGGAAGGCGTGGTTCGCGCGGCGGATGGGCAGCTCGCGGTCGCCCGCGAAGGCCTTCCACGGATGGTAGTAGGTCTGCGCGATGACGACCCACACGGGCGCGTTGGCTTCGACTTCGATCCTGATGGACTCGCGCTCCCAGCGGGTGGAGAGAACGGTCGCGCGGGTGATGGCGCCGGCGTTGATGGCGCGGGAGACGGCGAGCAGTTCCTTCGGCAGGAAAACGATTCCAGCGGGGTCATAGCCGGTGCCCACCAGCTCGCGCAGGGTGTTCGTGGCGTCCGTGAAGACCGGCTCCGGGCCGGCGGTGACGAGCGGGAGCGCGGTGGTGCGGTGCGCCCAGGTGAAAAGCACGTCGCCGGACGAGATGCGGGTCACGCCGAGGAAGTCCGCGAAACGCTCGGGGAAGGGGTGCTCGAAGCCGTAGAGCAGCCGCCAGGTGTCGAACAATTCGCGTGGGAACAGGGAAAAGAAACCGTTCGCCTTGGGCACGGCCTCGAGCAGGTTCCAGTTCGTGAAGAGCGCACGCCGGACCCCGCTGCAGTAGTTGAGGGCGTCGGGGTTGCTGGCGTGGGCCATGAGAATCTCCATCTCCCGGGCAATCAGCGCGCGGCCCTCGCCGAGGCGCGGCATCGTGGTGGAGAACTTCGCGACGCCCGGCTCGTAGGCCTGGGTGATGACGGTGGGGTTCTGGCGCGGGGCGTGGGTGAGGATGTCGACAGCGAAAAGCCCGGCGACAAGCAGCAAGGTGTTGCGCTTCGTCCGAGCCGATGTAGCGAATGTAACAACCAGCAAAGCCGCGCAAATGCCGACAAGCGATTGGGCACCCAGCCTGGCACTTTCAGAAGGAAGCGGTGACAGATTCCAGCGGTCAGGAGGCTCACTACGTCTGCAAAGCGCTACCAACACACTGAACACAAGCAGCATGCCACATACGACGAGGCCGAACTGAACTCGCTTGGATGCCAGTAGCAAGGAAGTCAACGTGCCGCTGGGTGTTGAGCCGCCAGACTCCGCTGGCGTGTCATCTTTCCGTTTGGCTTCCAACAGATACGCCATCCCCATCGCCGCCAGGAACGGCAACACCATCAGCGGCAGCAGCACATACTTGATCGGGAAGCGGATGAAGCCCAGCGGCGGACAGACCGCCTTCAACCAGTCGAGCAGGAAGGCCTTTTGCCCCATCGCGAGCCAGACGCCGAGCACCGCCACGCCTGCGAGCAACCACACGCGCGGCTCGCGTCGCCGCCAGACGGCGAAGGCGGCCAGCGCCAGCACGCCGAGGCCGGGGTAGTAGCTGGAGGTCCACTGCTGGTCGAGTTGCGTGAAAACCCCGTTGCGGTCCGGCGTCATGCGGAAGAGCGGCACAAGGAAGTTCATCCAGCCGGACAACGGCATGGTGTCGTGCCCCGCGTCGAACCCAGCGGTGCGGTGCGAGTGCCGGACGAGGTCGAGGAAGGGGAGGAGTTGGGCGGCGGAGAGGAGGGTGACGAGGAAGGCGATCATCACGAGCCGCGCGAGCGGAGAGCGGAAAGTGTTCAGTATCCAGTGTTCAGTTTTCAGTGGGGAAGACTCGGTAGCTGGCGTCGCTCCACCAATTCGACTGAAAACTGAAAATTGAAAACAGAAAACTAAGACCACCGCGATGGCCCAGGTGAACAAGATGACTTCCGGCGCGCCCGCCAGCATCTGCATCGCACCGACGAGCGCGGCGAGGAGCAGCGTTCGTCCGCCCAGTAGCTCGACATTCCAATGTCGAGAATTGGGCGCGTCTTCGGACTCGACATTGGAATGTCGAGCTACGAGCAGCCAGAGCCACGGTGCCCACGCGAGCGCGGCGACGTTGTTCGGCCACATGACGGCGTGGAGGGTGAAGCCGTTGAGGGCGAAGGCCAGGCCCGCGACGCTCGCGGCGAAACGATTGCCCGTCCAGTGGTGCGCGAGGCGATACGCGCCCGCGCCGGCCAGCAGCAGGTGCGCGAGGCTGAACCAGCCCAGCGCCCACGGCATCGGGCCGAGGAGGTAGATGAGCGCACCGGGGTAGAGGCACATCGTGTTCCACTGCGCGAGATGCGGCAGGCCGCAGGAGTTGTAGGGATTCCAGAGCGGGATTTCGCCGCGCCAGAAGCAGTCGCGGTGGTAATGCGCCAGCGGGTAGGCGAAGTGCCCGAAGTCCCGGTAGTAAAACGTGTGACTGCCCAGCACCACATCAGGGAACGCGGCGAAAAGGCAGAGCGCCAGCAGCGCGAGGAACCGCCCCGGCGTGAACCACTCGTCCGCGACGCGCGAAGCGTCGGCGGGAAGTTCCGTGGGCGCTGGGCTGGCCATGCGCGGAGTCTGGCAAAGCCGGCGCGGCAGCCGAAGCCAAAAGCGTCCGCCGCACGCGCCGCCGCGCCCTACTTCCGCGGTGACAGCTCGCCGCGCCGCAGGATGGAACGATAGACTTCGCGCGCGAGGTTCAGATGCGACCGCACATGCTCCGCGCCGCCGGGCGGCAGACGGTCGCGACGCTTCACGTCGGCTTCGAGGCGGTCCATCCAGCGGAGGAAATACTCGACGTCCACGCGCGGGTCGAAGGGATGGCCGCGCACCTCGACGTAAATCGGATTCGTGTGCGCGCTGTGTGTGCGACCCAGCGAATAGCGCGGCGTCGGGCCGGAGACGCGCAGGGCCAGCCAGCCGCCCCGCGTGAGATTCACGTCCTCATCGAACGTGGCTGAGAGGCGGTCGGCGGCGAGCTGTCCGCTGGCGATGACCACGCCGTTCTGCACCAGCTCGAGCCTGTCCAGCGGATGCTGCGCGCGGGCGCGGCCCTTCACGCGGACCCTGCCCGGCGCGTCGAGCCGGAGCGTGTCGCCGATGGTTTTGTTGCCGGCGGAGAATTCGAGCATCGGTCCGTTGCTCACAAACGAGCGTCCGGCCTTCACACCCGCCACCCACTTCTCGTAAGTGAGGCCGTCGGGCAGATGCACGTAGGCACGGCCCCAGCCGGGCGGCGCGATCTGCACCCGGTTCAGGAAACAGTCCGTGCCCGCCGCCGCCGGCAGCCGGAAGCCGCAGTTCAGCAGCCGATACCAATACGGCACCGTCGGCTCATAGACCCAGCCCATCACATCGAGGCAGTCAACCAGCCCGAGCGCGGCGTCGGCGGGCAGCCCTTTCGCGGAGTAAGGCTGGTTGTAGGGATCGTCCGGGTTGTTCGTCGGGTGGGTGTAGCTCGCGGCCCCGCGCTGGTCCCGGGTGCGGCGCGCGATGTCACCGTTGGTCGGCACGTCCCAGGGATTCGTCGTGTCCGCAAAGCCGGTGAAGACCGGCTCCACGAGCTGGCTCAGGTGGAACAGCGTCATGTGCCCCCAGTGCGTGCTGCGGAACTCCTGGTTCCACCAGAGAATCGTGCGCGGGCGCGAGAGCGGGTCGGGCCGGCCGAGGAAGAACTCGCGGTCAAAGACGCCGTCGCCGTCCGAGTTGGCCACGACCAGGTTCGCGACGTTCAAGTCCTCGGCCTCGCAGAAGTCGAGGATGCTGCGCGGCGTGTTATACCATGCGCCATAGCCGTAGTTGGCATGGATGTGGTTCTCCCCGGAAAACCAGCCCTCGGCGGCGGCGTGAACCCAGCGCTCCAGCGGCACCGCCAGCTCGCGCGCCTGGCCGGCCGCGAGTTCGATGTCCCGGCGCACGATCCGATGTTCCGGGCCGTGCAGGGCGAGCAGCTCGTATTTTCCCGCGGGCAAGGTCAGCGCGGCCTCGTGGCGGCAGTAGAACTGGCCGAGGCCGGCCAGCAGGTGATACTGCGCCCCGGCTGGCGCGTGGAACTTGCCACCCACCTGCCGGAGCGAGATGCGCGCGACAGCGGGTTGCCCCGAGTCCTGCTCCGTGAACTTGAGCCGCAACTCCGCCGTGGGCGCGCGGAAGTCCACGCGGTCAACGACGATGGCCCGCTCCTCGCCGCTGGCGAGATCACGCCGCACCAGCATGGTCGCGCCGTCGCGATTGTCGCTGAAGACCAGTGTGCGGCCGGCCTTGTCCGTCGAGGGCGAGTCTTCGTCCGCCTGGCCGGCGGTGAGCTTGCGGGCGTCGCGCAGCGGGTGGGCGAAGGGCACATGCCACACGTCGTTGTGCGCCGCGCCGCGGTCCGTGACGACGAACACGCCGGTGCTGGTGGCATCAGCGGAAATTGAGTAGATGCGCGCCGGCCATTCGCCAACCAGTTCGGGCGCGCCGCCGTTGGCCGGCATCCGCCAGAGTTTGGCCTGGGGACCGCGATTCCCCGTCTGCTCGCCTTCCGCGTCGCGATGCTCGGCAAAGACAATCCACGCGCCATCAGGCGTGACTGCCAGCAGGATGCGCAGGCGCAGAACCCACGAGTCGGGAAAGCCGGCGACCGGTTCCAATTCGCCCGTCGCCAGGCGGCACCACGCCAGGCGGCTGGGGATGCCGGCGGGACCGAACCGGCCCAGCACGCGCTGGCCGTCGGGATGAAACCACAACGAGCCTTGCCCACGGACACTTTTGGGCAGCGGGACCGGCGAGCCGTCCGTCGCGCTCACCACGTTCAACAGGCCGGCGGCGAAACCCGGCGCGTTGAAGAACGCGATGCGCTGGCTGTCCGGCGACCACGTCGGCTCCACGTCCCAGCCTTCGCCGCTGGTGAGGCGGGTGAGCGTGCCGCCGTCGGTGGGCAGCTTGCAGAGCGCGCCCTGATGCGAGACGGCCACCCATTTCCCATCCGACGACACGCGCGGCTGGATGCCGCCGAACGCCCGCCGCGCGGCGGCCGGCAACTCCGCTGAACTCGCGGGCAAGGAAACCACGGCGGCGAAGACCAGGAGCGCACGAACCAGTGCAAAGGCGGGCTTCATGTGACGATGAACCCCTGCTTTGGCGGAGGCGTCAAGCCTGCCCATTCTCCGCCGCAAGCGAGCAGGAGAGTCCGCCCCTGTGTCCATCGCAGTGCTGGCTCCCAACCTCGTCGCTGGCTGAGAAGATTTTCAACCACGGAAGACACCGAACACACGGAAGGCGCGGCAAGGCGAAGCCCTTCCGCGTATTCCGTGTCTTCCGTGGTTGCCTTTGGCGGCGGCTCCGCC
>Ga0172367_10001986_pt1 | contig 28884 bp, 28 predicted proteins | sample Lak10m_FD_114542 | JGI IMG/M metagenome (GOLD analysis project Ga0172367, IMG submission 114542) | Freshwater microbial communities from Kabuno Bay, South-Kivu, Congo - kab_022012_10m | ecosystem: Environmental > Aquatic > Freshwater > Lake | place: Democratic Republic of the Congo: South-Kivu...
ACACCATGAAGCTCGGCGAGGTCGTCAATACCCGGGCCGCCAGCGGTACCCATATCGCGCCTGATCTACTCGCCCACGTCTCGCCGTTGGGATGGGAACACATCAATCTCACCGGGGAATATCGCTGGCCCAAATCCTTAGCGTAGGATTCCGCCCCCTCCCGCAAACGCCCCCATAGTGGCCGCATCGCTCGAACTGATCCTGATATGTATCCCGAACCCTGTTGATGGTGCACTCCGGCCCACCCCATAATTCCAGATGCCTCTTCATCGTACATATCTCCCAGACCTTCGCCAGAACGACTGACATGGATCAGGTTTCCGCTCTCGACTTGATATCTTGTGTTATCTCTTTGAACTTGGGCCGGTTTGTACAGGAACCGGAGCGATGAACGGCGTGTTGCCGATGTTCATCATTCAGCAAGGTTCCAGACATGAGCGGCATTCCAAGCGACGTCGACGCCATCAACCCCGACAGCCCGACGGAGGGCGGCGGCACGCTCATCTGCTTCAGTCACCTGCGCTGGAACTTCGTCTATCAGCGGCCGCAACATCTGATGAGCCGCTTCGCCCGGGACCGGAAGGTCATCGTTTGGGAAGAGCCGATCCACGATGCGCCAAGTGCGACGTTGGACACCCATGTCTGCGACTGTTCCGGCGTCACCATCCTCACCCCGCACCTCCCCGCCGGCCTCAGCCGGCATGAGGAGACGGAAACATTGCGCGCCCTGCTCGACGGCGCGATCACCCGCGATCCGGCGCGACCGCTCATCTGCTGGTACTATACGCCGATGATGCTGCCCTTCTCCGACCATCTGGCGGCGGACTGCATCGTCTATGACTGCATGGACGAGCTGGCGAACTTCAAGGGCGCGCCGTCAGAGCTTCTCCCGCTTGAGCAGCGGCTGCTCGACAGCTGCGACCTCGTCTTCACCGGCGGGCACAGTCTCTACGAGGCAAAGGCCGCGCGCCATCCTTCGGTCCATGCCTTTCCATCCAGCGTCGACGCCACCCACTTCTCGACCGCCCGCGCCGCTGGTCCGGAGCCGGAGGATCAGGCGGAGCTCCCCTCCCCGCGCCTCGGTTTTTATGGCGTCGTGGACGAACGGATGGACCTCGCGCTGCTGGAAGGTTTGGCGGACGCGCGGCCCGAATGGTCCATCGTCATCGTGGGGCCAGTGGTGAAGATCAGCGACGCCGACCTGCCCCGCCGCCCCAACCTCCATTATCTGGGCGGCAAGGGCTATGCCGAACTGCCCGACTATCTACGCGGCTGGGACGTCGCCCTGATGCCCTTCGCCATCAACGAGGCGACACGCTTCATCAGTCCCACGAAGACACCCGAATATCTCGCCGCGGGCTGCCCCGTCGTCTCTACCCCGGTGCGTGACGTCGTGCGCGGCTATGGCGATGTCGAGGCGGTGCGCATCGCGGACGGGCGGGACGCTTTCGTCGCCGCCTGCGACGCGGCGCTTACCCTCTCCCGCACAAACGGCTGGCTGGCCGCCGTCGACGCGCGGCTCGCAGGGGAGAGCTGGGATCTCACGCAATGCGCGATGAGCAACCTCATTGACGAAGCGGTGCAACGCAGCAGCCACGTCTATCCCGTGGTGTCGCCTATTGGCGCAGACGGAGACCGCCCGCAATCCTATGACGTCATGGTCGTCGGGGCAGGCTTTGCCGGCGCGATCATGGCGGAACGGCTCGCACGCGACGCGGGCAAGCGGGTGCTGGTCGTGGACAAGCGGCCGCACGTCGCCGGCAACGCCTATGACCGACTGGACGATGCCGGCATCCTCATCCACCAATATGGCCCCCATATCTTCCACACCAATTCGGCCGACATCTTCGAGTATCTCTCGCAGTTCACCGAATGGCGTGGCTATGAGCACCGCGTGCTCGCGGCTGTCGGCGACCGCCTGGTACCGATGCCAATCAACCGCACGACGGTGAACAGCCTCTACCATCTTGATCTGCGGACGGAGGAGGAGGCCGCCGCCTTCCTGGCCTCCCGCGCAGAGCCCGTGGATATCGTCCGCACGTCGGAGGATGTCGTCATCTCGGCGGTGGGACGCGAACTCTACGAGACTTTCTTCCAGGGTTACACCCGCAAGCAATGGGGAATGGACCCGTCGGAACTGGACAAGTCGGTGACCTCACGCGTGCCGACGCGAACCAACACCGACGACCGTTATTTCACCGACACCTACCAGGCCATGCCGAGAGACGGCTTCACCCATATGTTCGAACGGATGCTCGACCATCCGAACATCGACCTGCTGCTCGGCGTCGATTTTACCGAAGTGCGGCAGGCCTATCCGCATCAGCACCTCGTCTTCACGGGACCCATCGACGAATATTTCGGCTATTGCTACGGCAAGCTTCCCTACCGCTCCCTGCACTTCCGGCACGAAACGGTGGATCAGGAACAATTTCAGCCCGTGGCCGTGGTGAACTATCCGTCAGAGGACGTTCCGCACACCCGCATTACCGAATATAAGCATTTGACCGGCCAGACCGCGCCGCGCACCAGCATCACCTATGAATATCCGAGCGGTGAGGGCGATCCCTACTATCCCATTCCACGCGCCGAGAACCAGGCGCTGTTCAAGCGCTACGAAGCGCTGGCGCTCGCCCAGCCCGATGTGAGCTTTGTCGGCCGGCTGGCGACCTATCGCTATTATAACATGGATCAGGTGGCCGGTCAGGCGCTTGCTACCTATCGCCGCCTGAAGCAGCGCTGGGATGCCGACCGCCAGCCCGCAGCCACCGGCGCGCGCGCCGGAACGACCGTCGTTGCCGACGCATGATATTGATCCGGCTCCCTTTTCCGTCTCGCGCGTTGTGAGCCGGACCTTTCACGAGCCAGATGGACGTCACGCGTGCTGGAACCGCAGGATGAGGTGTCCGAACGGGAGGTACAGCAGGGCCTGAGGGCCTTGCTGGTCGACGCCTCCTTCGCCACCGCCATAGGCGCCCTTAACAGCGGCGTGGTGCTCCTTGCGCTCGCGCTGCATGTCGGCGTGAGTACGGTCCAGATCGGCATATTGGCCGCCATCCCCCTGTTCACCCAGATCTTGCAGGCACCCGCAGTTTCGCTGGTGGAGCGGTTGCGCACGCGCCGCCGCATCTCCGTCATCAGTGTTTTTCTCGCGCGGCTCGCCCTGCCCATCTACGCCGTCGTGCCGTTCATCCCCGACCGTAATGTCGCCGCCGCATCCCTGATGGCGGCGGCCCTGTTGCACTACGGCCTCAACGCGGTGGGTGCGTGTAGCTGGAACAGCTGGATGCGCGACCTCGTGCCGGAGGAGGAGCTTGGGCGTTTCTTTGCCCGGCGGACCCTGTTCGGCACGGCGGTTAGCGCGGTCGCTACTATTGTCGGAGCCTACGCGCTCCAGCAGGCTGGGACGGACCGGGCTTTCGGCAACAGCATCTTCTGCGGCCTCTACCTTTTCGGCTTCGCTTGCGGTCTCGTCAGCACGGTCGCGCTCGCCCGCGTGCCGGAGCCACGTATGCCCCCCGGCAGTGACGATGTGCCGATCCGGCGGTTGCTGACCGGGCCGCTGCGCGACAGGAACTTCCGGCAGATGCTGCGCTATCTTGCAAGCTGGCAATTCGCCGTGAACCTCGCAACGCCGTTCTTCACCGTCTATTTCGTGCGCGAACTCGGCTTCGGCATGGGGTTCGTGCTGATCTTCAGCTTCATCAGCCAGATCGCGAACCTCGCCGTCATCCGGGGATGGGGCCGCCTGAGCGATCATTTCTCCAACAAGTCGGTGCTGAGCGTGGCCACGCCACTGTTCATCTTCTCCATCGTCGCCATGGCCTTTGCCAGCGATGTGGACGGCATGACAGCCCGGTCCGCCTATCTCGTCATGCTGCACATCATCATGGGCGCGGCGGCGGCGGGCGTGGGGCTGGCTTCCGGCAATATCGTGCTGAAGCTCAGCCCCGGCGGCGCGGCGACCGGCTATCTCGCCTCCAACGCCATTATCGGCGCAATCGCCGCCGGCATGGCGCCCATCATCGGCGGCTGGGCCAGCGACTTCTTCGCCGCGCGCAAGCTCACCCTTGCCGTGCGATGGACCAGCCCTGAGGGCGCGGCCGAACTCGGCGTCATGTTCACGCACTGGGAATTCTTCTTCCTGGCCCAGTCGGCCCGAAGCTGCGATTTTGGCCAGGTTGAAGAACGAACACTGAACGCTTGATTGATTCTACCAGGACCGTTGCTGACCACCGACCTCGTAGATATCGGCTTCCATGGAGCAATTGTAGCTCTCTGCGATGTTGAACATCTCGGAGAGGAGGCTTTGGATTTCCTCATCAAGGGAAATGCCATCCGGATCGGGGTCATAGGCGACGGTCAGTTTGTAATCACAATTGCCGTTTTTTACCATGGCGTAGTCGCGTTCCAGCATCGCCTCAATCCGCTCCCGAGCGGGTTTTCTACCTCTTCCACGCTTGTTGAAGTTCTCGATAATCAGATGCAGGGCGATGCTGGCAGTGGGCGGCTTTTCCGGCAGTTTGGTCTGTGACGGAATAATGTCGAGCGCCCGATAGACGGTCATTCGTGAGACCTTCAGGTCGCGGGCAACGCGGGCCTTGCTGGCGCCGGCGGCAAGGCGACGGCGGATTTCATCGTCATCGACGTTCTTCTTCCGGCCTTTGTAAACGCCTTCGGCGCGCGCCGCTTCGATCCCGGCGCGCTGACGATCCTTGATGAACTTCAGCTCCATATCGGCGACCATGCCGAGTATGGTGATGACCATTCGCCCCATGTCGCCCGCCGTCGTCACCTCTGGCTCAAGGATGCGCAGCGAAGCTCCCTTTTCATCAAGCTCATGCACCAGGTTCAGGACATCGCGCGTGGAGCGGCCGAGCCGGTCGAGCCGCAGCACGACCAGCTCGTCGCCGGTGTGCATAAACTGCATGATCGTTTCCAGTTCCGTGCGCCCGCTCCGCGAGGCCCCCGATCCGGTCTCGGAACGGATAATTTCGCAACCTGCATTCTTGAGGCGGCCAATCTGGATATCCAGATCCTGGTCCGTGGTGCTGACGCGGGCATATCCGATACGAGCCAAGTGCAAAATCCGTCACATTAGGGTGGCTCTTGCAGTGTATCGTCACATTGAGCGCAAACCCACCCTTTTGTGACAGACGAATGGTGTCACTCGGCCCTATCACTCTGGGGTGTACCCAAATGTTATAGGCCGATCAGCCGCCTCACGCTGCAAGCCGTCCAAAATCAATCCGGTCGTTCAGGTCGAGGTCGAAGCGGCCATAAGGGTTCACATGACTGTAGATCAACGGCGTGAGACCACGATAATCTTCCGGCGTCATCCGCCCCGCCCACTTCGGCTCAACCAGTACGGTCTGAAGCATGCGGGTGTTCACATACACCAGCGACGCTTGCAGGAGGTGTAGCGCCAGAACGGAGATTTCCTGCTCATGGATGCGGTTGGTGGCGATCTCGCCGCCCTTGCCGAAGAACACGAAACCATTAGCGCCGTTCCAGTTCTCAACCACATTCAGCCCTTCGTGGATCTCGCGGCGGAATGCCTCCTGACGCAAATACCGGCATAGGAAGATTGTTTTGACCGCGCGGCCGAGTTCACTCAGCGCCTTGTAGGTCGGGTGCATCACTTCGGCTCTGGCAAACCGGAGCAGGATCGCTTCCGGATCGGCGGTGCGCGATTGCATGGCAGCGGCATATTTGACCATTTCGTCATATTGTTGCTCGATCTCGTCCCAGTCGATCGGGCTGGAGAGGATCGGCAGTAAATTGGAAAGCCGCGTGCGCATGCCGGCTTGGGGAAGGGCCAGTTTCTGGCGTGCCACTGCTTTCAGCCGCGGGGCAAGCTCAAATCCAAGGAGTCGGCAGAACGCAAAGCCGACTGCGCTCTGGCCGTGGCTATCGACGTACTGGCGCTGGATTTCCATGTCGGTGCAATGGCGTAGCACGCCTTCGATCATGGAGGCGACCTCCGAGGAAGAGCACCGCTTGAGCTGGGAATAAACGCAGGTCGCGCGCTTCTCCACATGCCAGTAGATCATGACGCCACGGCCGCCATAGCGGGCGTGCCATTCCGTCATCAGGTTGCGGTCCCACGCGCCGAACTTCGTTGAATCGGACGCGCATGCCGTGCCCGCATCTCCCCATACTGCGGCATTGCGGATTGCCAGTGTCGCGTTTGCTACCCGCGCGCACGCCTCCCTCAGCGCTGGCGCGTGGATGAAACGGCGATGGACATGCAGCAATTCCTCGTAACTGACATCGGGTGTTGCGCCAGCGACCCGCTTGAGCCCGGCGTTCGTGCCCAAGCCATAGAGACACAGCAAAAGACGCTGAGCCAAGGCTGCTTTCGACAGGGTAACCCGCGAGGCCGACGTTTCGAAAGCATCCATCAATCCCGTGTCCAGAGCAGCCTCTTTCAACACGTCCAGCAGTCCGGTCATCGGCCAGCGCTGACCGATCTCGCTTTTGATCGAAGCGAGACCCTTCGGTTCGGGCAAGGGCTTGAACGGTGTAATCGATATCCGGTTGTCGCCGCGCCACAGGAGCCGGACCTTGTCGTTTTGTGGAATATTGGCATTGAGGAGCAACAGTTCCCGTTCAAGCTCCTCCCGGATCGAGGCGCAAAACGCCTGCGCATCTGGCGTCAGGCTGAGGCCGGAATAGTACGCATCTCGCCTGATCTCGAAGTCCTTGGGAAGATCGTCATCGGGATTGCGATAGCGATCCGCCCCGACCACCCAGATTTCTTTGGAGCGGATGCGGTCGCGCAGTTGCGTCAGGACGCAAAGCTCATAGCTGATCCGGTTTACCCGCCCATCGTCATCAATGACGGAACTGCGCCATCGCGCTGGAATCACCTCATCGATCGGAACATCCTGCAATGGCACGAAGCGGCATCCGCCATCCACCTTGCTCCTGATCCAGTCGAGGGCCGCCAGGACCGGCCGCCACACCGCGTTGTTCGACCGGAACTCAAGTACGGAAAGCAGGCTTGGCAGCATGCGCCGGTAATGATTGGCCCAGGAACCACGCATCACCTTGTAGATGCGCCGGTCCAGAGCGCCCTTCGCATGGCTCTCCTTGACGATCGCCGCCAGCTTGGCCTTACCGGCGATCGGGAAAATGACATCGCAGATGCGCCCCGATGGTTCATTGATCGAGGCGCTGGCGATCTCGACCAGCAGGCGCTCCTTTCCATAGACCCGCTCGATGTCTTTCGCGATATCGCCCACCACCTTGCGTTTCGAGCGCGTTCCGATCTTGTGAACGGTTTCGATCAGCAGGTCGATCATCGCGTCAGTGAGTTGCGCCTCCCGCGACATTAGATAAATCGCATAAAGGCCGAGCTGTCGCGCCGGCGCATGCCGGCGCATCTCCGAGGCCTTTTCACCGGCAACGCGGCGAACAATCTGATCGACCCATGGCTTGCCCGTAGCCGTCAGGAGATCATGGGGAAGATCAAGTCTCTGGATAAAGGCGAGTTTCTCGGTCACGTCGAGAATGTTGTCGAGCGTTGCCTGTCCGGCGTCACCCTTCATCCTGTTGAATCCGGTCGAGCTGTCCGGATCGGCAAGCGAGGCTTCCAATAACGCCACCGCATCTGACGAAAGCCGATCACTGGCTCCGATCAGCCAGGTGTCCAGATAATCTTGCCGTTGTGAGCGAACGACACGTTCAAGCTCCTTGCGCGACGGCCCATAAATACGCCGGTCCCGGCACCACAGGAAAACATGCTCAAGCATGGCATTGATCGACTGGCCGCCCGGGCACAGCTCGCCAGCAATCCATTCCGTCAATTGCGCGCGATCCACCCGCTTCATGCGGTGATATCCAAGATGGATCAGGATCTCCGCACAATGCCGTCGTGCTGTCCGACTGGAAAAGTCATAACCGGCTATCTCGCCAGCCTCGACACCGAGTTGCTCGGCCAGATACGAGAGGCCATCGGTAGGGATTGAGCCGGGATCGATCGCGAAAAACCCCAGGGAAGCGAAGAATTTCAGCTGCGCGGCGAGGCCAAGGCGCGTCAGGGCCGGCTTCGAATTTACAAAATCAATATCGGCAAAGCTCAGGCTCCATCGTCCGATCAAATCCCCGCCCGGAATACTCCGATCCATCAACCCACTCCCTATGATGGAGCGAACTGTCCTCTTCTATGATTTCCATCGTCAATACCGAATGCCACGTTCCCAAAACGTTCTCCGACTTGGCCAAAATCGCAGCTTGGGGCCGACTGGGCCTTCCTCGTATCGGCCGTGATTGGCCTCTATGCCCTCCATCGCCTGAGCCTCGTTCAGGAAAGCGGCTTCACCGGCCGCAGGGAGGTGGTGTCCCACATCGTCTACTCTGCCCGCCGCAACCTCGGCAACATCTCCTCAGTGACGGGACTTCGCGAAGCGATGAGCTTCCCCGCCGGTGAACTCATCAAGCTGCGCGAGCGCAAGATGGCGATCATCCAGGGCCTGCAGGAGCGGCTGCGGAGCAGCCTCAGCCTCAGCACCAGGCGGCAAGTCACGGGATGGGTGCTGGAGGCGGGCTATGCGGTGCCCCCGCCTGATCCTTCGCTGGACGATCTGCTCGACAGGATTGCATGACGGAGGGAAGCTGCCCGCCGGCGCGACGTGGCCGAACCCGCATGGCACGGAGGATCGCAGCATGACCGTCACTGACATCGCGACACGCACCTACAACCATAATTTCCGGCTCGACCCTATCGTCCGCAGCCTGCTCGACACGGATTTCTACAAGCTCCTCATGCTCCAGATGATCCGGCACATTCATCCGGATGTGGAGGCGACATTCTCCGTCATCAACCGCACCCGCTCGGTCCGTCTCGCCGACATCATCGACGAGGAGGAGCTGCGCGCCCAGCTCGACCATGCGCGGGAGGTCCGCTTCGCCAAAAAGGAGCTGATATGGCTGACCGGCAACAGCTTCTATGGGCGGCAGCAGATGTTCAGCCCGGAATTCATTGCCTGGCTCGCCGATTTCCGCCTGCCCGACTATCGGCTGCGCAAGGTGGACGGTCAGTATGAACTCTGCTTCGAGGGTCCATGGACGCACACGACCATGTGGGAGATTCCCGCGCTCGCCATCCTCAACGAACTGAAATCGCGCGCGGCCATGCGCAACAAGGGCAGGTTCGCGCTCGACATCCTCTATGCGCGCGCCAAGACCAGGCTGTGGGAGAAGGTGGAGCGGCTGAAGCTGCTGCCCGATCTCGTCCTCTCGGACTTCGGCACCCGGCGGCGGCACGGCTTCCTGTGGCAGCGCTGGTGTGTCGAGGCGCTGAAGGAAGGGTTGAGCGACCGCTTCATCGGCACGTCTAACGTCCTCCTTGCCATGGACAGCGATCTGGAGGCCATCGGCACCAACGCGCATGAATTGCCCATGGTCGCCGCCGCGCTGGCCGGGGACGATGCATCGCTCGCCCGCGCGCCCTATCAGGTGCTGGAGGCGTGGCGACGGCATTATAACGGCAATCTGCTTATAGCCCTGCCCGACGCCTTCGGCACCACCGCCTTTCTGCGCGATGCGCCCGGCTGGCTTGCGGACTGGACCGGCTTCCGCCCCGACAGCGCCCCGCCCATCGAAGGCGGCGAGCAGATCATCCGCTGGTGGCAGGATCAGGGCGTCGATCCGCGCACCAGGCTGCTGATCTTCTCCGACGGCATGGATGTCGATACGATCGAGGCGACATACAGGCACTTCAACGGGCGTGTGCGGACAAGCTTCGGCTGGGGCACCAACCTCACCAATGATTTTCGCGGCTGCGATCCCGACGGTGACGAAGGGCTGGAGCCGATTTCCCTCGTCTGCAAGGTCACAAGCGCGAACGGACGTCCGGCGGTGAAGCTGTCCGACAATCCCGCCAAGGCGACCGGCGATCCCGCCGAGATCGAGCGCTATCTGCGGGTCTTCGGATCCGCTGGCCATGCCCCCTCGCCGGTCGTGGTTTAGCGGCGGATTTCCGTTCGCTGTCTGCGACCGGACGTGGCGCCATCAGGAATGAGGGAGGGCAGCCCCCTCCTTCCTTTTACCCGACGCTTTTCCGTCGGTACCGGAAGTACCAGACCTCAGAGCGAGAACCGGTATATCGACTTGAATTATAATAGGAAAATATGGAATTTTTCCCTTCAGTTTCGGGCATGGTAATCACCGGGCAATCACCATTCACATCGCGCTCGCGCACCATAGTGCGCGGTAGGATCGACTCTGCGCATAAGCTATCGGAAAATGCATCTACACGCGCATGGCGCGACCTCCAAAATCAGAGCGACCATGCCGTCTCCTACGATCGATTTTCGCACCATCCGACCACATCACGGAAGCCAGCATAGCGGTTTTGAGGAGGCGATTTGTCAACTCGCCGCGTTAGAAACCGCTCCTGACGCGCCATTCCACCGTAAGGGCGCTGGGGCTGACGCTGGCCTCGAATGCTACCGCGTCGAGGCAGATGGATCGGAGACTGGCTGGCAGGCGAAGTATTTCTTCGAGTTCGGCAGCAGCGAAGCGTCGCAGCTCACCGAATCGCTAAGCCAAGCGATCGCACGCCACCCCCAGCTTGGGCGCTTCATTGTCGGCTTACCCTTCAACCTATCGGACGGGCGAGTGGGCAATCGGATTTCCGAAAGGGATCGCTGGAACCGCTGGGTGCAAGCTCGCGCCGACGCAATCCTTCCGCGTGTCGTTACGATTGAGCTTTGGGATGAGACCCAGCTCATCGAGCGCTTCTCTCGAAATGAGCCGCAGTACGCGGGTCGACGGCACTATTGGTTCGATCTGCTGCATTTCACGCCCGACTGGTTTCAAACGCGCTTCGCGATCACTCGCAAGGCGCTGGGTACGCGCTACACACCCGAACTCAACATTGAACTCCCGATCCGCCGCGGGCTGCTCGCGATCGCTCGTGATCCTGCCTTCATTGAGAGTTTGACGCGCCTCGCTGATGAACTCGACGAGGCGCGGCATCGCACGACCGATAGCGTTGCGAGGATTCTGGCAAGTGGCCCCGCCGCGACGCAAGCTGCGGACCTGGATGTTCGATTTCGGGCGATCAGCAGTTTGATCCGGACGGCGTCGATCAGCCCAGCCGATCCAGTTCCATTTGATCCGTGGGTAAGGGCTCTCGATGAGGCGAGTGAAACGTTAGGTGTTTGTTCGGCAGCGATCTGGGACTTGCGTACTCAGCAAGGCGGTGATCGCGACGAGGTGCGGCGTGTCCAATTTTTCGTCGAACACCTCTATGAAGCAATCGAGAAGGTCTCCGGGATCATCAAGCGGCCAGTCAGCCGGCTGGCGAACGAACATCGGTTGCTTGTGACCGGTGAGGCGGGGACTTAGATCAGACCAAGCGAGGTTTCTGGAATGAATCACGCGAAGCAAGGTTTCAATGTGACGATCGAGATCGGACACGCCTCTCGATGGCACCGGATCAGGCCGGGGAATGTTCATCGTGCGGTTTCCTGTTTCCAAAAAGCATGTGCCATGCACTTAGCGCGAGCGTGACGGCTTCCTTTCCTGCTGGCGCAGCGTCAAATCCTCGCGCGCTATGCGGGTAGCCTCGTTCTGGCGCTGTTGCTCGAAACGGGCAGCAGGGACCGGCGCGCCAACCTCAATACGCTTGGCGACAGTTTCCTTGGCCCGCTCTATGAAGCGATCCCTGTCTTCCTTTTGGGTGAACCGGGTTTTCGCTTCGATCGCTGCCGCCAGGACGTGCGATTGCGCGGCCTTGAATTGCGGGTTGGCCGCATTATCCCGATGCGAATTGCGCCGGAACTGTTCGGCCGCAGCACGAGATTCTGAGGGGTCTTGCTTTGCCATGCTCGCTCTCTTTGCCGGGTCTTGTGCTTCGCGGGCCTTATCTCGCGCCGCCAGCCTTTCTCCCTCAAGTTTAAGCTGTTCAGACGGCTTGAACCCTTTCACTTCGACCCCCGATCGCGCCGCTTCCAGATAGACCGCCTTCTTGAATTCGTCGCTTCCATGAACACGGATCGACTGCCAGCCATTGTGCTTCGCGATCGCGATAGCATCGCCAATGGCATAGTCCTTGTTGATGCGAATGCCGTCTTGGCCCTTGATCGACATATCGGGCTTGTCATCGCGGCCGCTACGGAAAAGATCATTCCCAACGCGCAGATATTTGCGTTCGAGCTGCGTGGGCAGAGCCAAGCGTGTGTCGTCAACTTGCTTGTCATCCTTTGGCGCTGCCTTCGATGGAACCTCAGCTTTCGCGGGCGCAGCACCGTCTTTGCTCTCCGCCCTGGCTCGCTCACCCTCATGGATATTGAGCGATTTATCGGCCGATGCGGTCGGAGCCGCTTCGCGCTTCGCTTGCCGGGGCCACGCATTAAGGTCGGCCCGCACTCTGCTTTCGTGTCCGCGCAATTCGTCGGCAGGCGCTCCGCGTTTCAGCGCCTTATTATACTCTTCGACAGCCGGCGTCAGATATTGCGCAACCGGCGTGGACCCATCATTGCGCCAATCCGTGGACGCCAGATAAGCGGTTTTTCCGCCTTTCTGCATCGTCAGCGCGTGGTCATATTGGTTTTCCAGCTTGGCAAATGCCTTCATGGCATCGGGGAATCTCGCAAAGGTTTCCTTGCTGTTCCCAGGGCCAAGAATTTCGTAGGAGCGCGGCGTCTTTGCTTGGCGTTCGCTGTTGTCATTATCGGCCATATTCTTCTCCTTCACTCAGAACTAGATCCCGGCGCTGACCTTCCCACTCCTCTTTCGTCGGGTCGGGACCAATAATGTCGTCGAAGTTGATTTCATCGAAAGCCATGCTGCCGTCCTTCACTGTCAGGTTCGGCATATCGCGATCGAGGGCGAGAACGTCTTCGGGAATGTCCTGCACCTGGTCATCGGCCAGTGCGGAATAATCATTGAAAGCCGCCAGCTCTTCATCGCTCAGATCATCGACGGCCGCGATCGGCGCGACCGGCTTGGGCAGCGCCGGCACTTCCGGCGCAGGCGTCAAGCGCGAGCGGAACACGGCATCCTTGAAGTAGCGGATTTTCTTCCCGCGAATGACGGGGATGCCGCCCCGGATGACGAGTATATCGTCTTCGGGCAGCTGCATCAGCTCTTGCGGGAGCATCAGCGCGCGGCGCTGTTCGGAGATCGTCTTGCTTCGATTGGCGAGCAATCCATGTATCGTCAGGGACCGGCTTTCCGCATCCTGACCAAGATAGCCGAGGCGTTCGGACAGTTCCTTTGCGACCCGCAGCTCCTTCGGCGTGAAAGCAATTTCGACCCCGCAGTTTGATACGATTTCGTCCGCGCCATGCTCACCATAGACATTCCGCAGCTGGGAGCGGGACTGGATGACGGGGAGCAGACGCAGCCCATAGCCGCGCACATAGGAGAACGCATTGGCAATGACCTGGGCGCGGCCGAGCCGCGCAAATTCGTCCAGAATGAGCAGCACGGATAGCTTTTCACCATCGTCGGGCAGTTGCCGCGTGTTGAGGTCGATCAGCTGTTGGAAAAACAGATTGTAGAGCGGCGCGACCCTATCGAGTTCATCCGGCGAGACACCGAGATAGATCGAGGTCGGGATGCGGCGAAGGTCCGTCAGGGAAAAGTCGCTTTCGGCCGTCGCGCGATCGACAATCGGATTGATCCAGAGATTGAGCTTGGAGGTGACGGTCTGGATAATGCCGGTGAATGTGTTGTCTGCGCTGGACGTAAAATCGCTCAACGCAGCGCGGCACCCTTCCGATAGCGCACCATCGCCGGCTTCCTTGGCGAAGAATGCCTTCATCCCCGGCATCGTGATGGTCCGGTAGATCTCGCCAAACGAGAAGGGACGTTCAGGCTTGGCCGCGATCCACGATGCTATGCCGACAAAGGCCGTGCGGGCTGATTCCGTCCAGAATGCCTCGCCCTTCTCCGGGGGCACGAAGAGCATCGTGGCGATCTTCTGCAATTCGACCAGGACCTCAATCGGGTCGGACCTGTTGATATAGCTGAGCGGGTTGTAGCGGGCCGTGCGGCCTTCCCTGTCCGTAGGGTTGAACAGCACAACCTTTTGGCCGCCCTTGCGGCGGAAACCCGCCGTGATTTCGTAGTTCTCACGCTTAATATCGAGCACGACAACCGAATCCGGCCATTGCAACAGATTGGGAATGACGATGCCGACGCCCTTGCCCGATCCGGTCGGGGCTTCGAGCAATACATGCTCCATCTTGCCCACCATGAGAAAGCCGTTGCGGAAAAAGCCATTGCGGACGCGGCCGAGCACAATGCCCTTTTTCGCGCGAAGGCCCGCCTTGCGGATTTCACCTTCGCGCGCGAAACGCGCCTCGCCGTGAAGGTTCTTTTTCGGCCGCAAGACGATCGCCATGAGCAACACCGGCAGCGGCACGCCGATGACCGCGCCTCGCCAAAGCGCTTCGGTCACGACAGGATCATGCCGATAATACCAGAAGAAGCCGGGAAGGGTGAGCGGATCGTAGGCCGCGGCGGGCATCTTGAGGAAGAACCACGCCACCGTGCCGGTCAGCAGGCCGATCAGCAGGAGCGTGATCGGAAGGAGGACAAGGGCCAGTGCGAGCCTGTTAGAGCCTGTTTTCTGGATCAAAATATATCTCCGTCACGCGAAAGCGGCCTTCGACCTTCTTGGTCTGCACGACCACATCAACCAGCAGCTTGAGCAGGCTGCGAATGTCGTCACGGGCCAGATCGGCGCCGCCCTCGCTTTCCTTGACCAGCAATGTCAGCTGTTCGAACGCGAGTTCGGCCGAGTCCGCATGGATCGTCGTGATCGAGCCGGGGTGGCCTGAGTTGACGTTGCGGAGATAGAAGAACGCGGTGCCGTCGCGCAGCTCCTGCAACAGTATCCGGTCAGGCCGCATACGCAGGGCCGATTCCAGAAGATCCTTTGCAGAGATTTTCGCGGTGCCCTGCTTGTCCTTCGCGTAGAGCATGTGGACCACGTTGCGATGCGGAACGACCAATTCGCGCGTGTCTTCGATCGTCAGCAGCCGCTCATGCGGCGGAATGAGCTGGATCAGCCCTTTAGAGAGCGTCGTCTTTCCCGAGCCGGTAGCGCCGGAAATCAGGATATTCTTGCGGCCCTGGACCGCCTTCTGGAAAAATTCGACGTGCTTCCCTGCGTCGAGCAGATCGCGCAATTCAACATCGAGCGGCGAGACTTGCCGGGTTGCGATCTTCGTCTCGCTAAACAGCCCACCGCGCTCGAAATCCTCCATCGTCAACGTCACCGATGACGGCTTGCGGATGGTGATGGACACTGTGCCGGCAGGGACAGCAGGCGGCACAACCAGCTGCACACGCTCGCCGCTGGGGAGGATTGTGGAGCAGATCGGCGTGGACTGGCTTATGTCCTGATGCGTGAAAGCCGCCGCTGCCCGCGCGAGCGCGAGCAGCGACTTTTCATTCAGGTCGGGCAATGTCTCCCAGGACCACCCATCGCGCGTTTCAATTGCCGCCTCGCCAGCCTTGTTAATCACCAGCTCCGTTACGTCCTCACGCGCGAGCAGAGGGCGCAACGGCAGCAAGGCGTTTTCGAGGACAGCCGTATTGCTCATTGGCCGCGCCGAAGCCGAAGGCCGTAGATGTTGGAGAAATCGAAGTCGCGCGCGACCATGATCCCCACTTCCGCGCCCTGATTGATGCGAAGCACCGGCTGAATCTGCATCGTGTCCCGCAAGATCGTGTCCGACGCTTGGCTGGGAACCCGAGTGACATTATCCGCGTCGGAGACTTCCGAGGCGGCGATCGAGGCGGCATCGTTAAGCGAGCTGAACAGCAACGCCGCCCCAAAGCGTTCCCAAAAAAAGTTCTTCACGCCGCCTGCCATGCCTGAACGGCCAAGCGCATCGCTGGCGGGCGAGCCTACGTCGATCGCCACGCCGCGAGGCGTGACCGCGCGGTTCCATACCGCAAAGAGACGATATTTGCCGCGCTGGACGCCGGTTTGATATTCGCCCAGGACGCGCGTTCCCTTTTCCAGCAGAACGACGCGGCCGTTGTCCGAATAAATGTCGCGGGGAATGATGCAGCTGACATATCCGGGCTGACTGGAATCCATCGCCGTTTGCAGCACGCACGGAATGAACGACCCTGCGAGGATCAGCATATCGCGGTTGCCAATGTCGCGGCCTGACACCCGATCAATTTGCGAGGTCTGGCGCATGTTTTCGAGATTGGTCCGGCGCGATCCGCCCTGTCCATCGCCATCGGCCGACGCGCCAAGCAACTGCGCGCCCTGTCCTCCTGTGCCGCCGCCCATGGGCAGGCCGGTGGCAGCTGCCACCGCTCCGCCGACCCCACCGCCGTTTTCGCCACCATAGGCCATGATTCCGGCGCGGCGCTGCGCCTCTGCGATGACTTGCCCCTCAGACTTTTGGGGGCGACCGCTTGCACCGGCTGTGCGGGGCGCTTGGCTTCCATCAAGCGCCGGCACTTCCGTCATGGGCACCGGCGCGTTCGGATCATTCGGCGCATCGGCAAGCGTTGGGGCTATGATTGACTTCGGATCGTAGTTGGCGAGCTGCCTTTCATCCGGCTTTTCCGCTTTCTCGGCTTTTTCGGTTGGATCGCTCCGCATTGCGTCGATGGTGCTAAAACCGAGCACAATCGCGCCGCAGGCCACCGCCGCGAGAACGACCGCCTTTTTGGGGTCGATCGACCTGTTCGGAAGGGCGGCAATCTTGGCCTGACGTTCGCTTTGCCGCTCAATGTCTTCCGGATCGGGCACCGGCTCTGATGCAAGGGGCCGGTTTTCGACCGTCTCGCCCTGCGAAATGATGTTGTCGCCATGCGGCGCGTTGTCATGATCGTTCGCAGCCATTTTATTGAACCCCCGTGGTTCGCTCGACCAGGCCAGAGGCCGTGTCAGTTTTGGGATCGCGCCCGTAATAGTCGGTTTTCTGATTGTGAATGCAGAGCACTTCGAGGCCCCGGCGCAGCCGGATTGTTCTGTAAACCCCGTGCAGCACCACATATTCATCGCGCACATCGAAGGAGGCGATGGCTTCCGATCCATCAGGATTGACGATGAAGAACGCCGGCAACTCACGCTGGTTGGGAAAGCGCATTACCGTGAACTGTCCGTTGTCAGACACTTCGGAGGGCTGGATGGCGGTCGATCCTTGCATGATGTAGTCGGCGTTGCGCGTGCCTTCCAGCACGCCAATATCGAGCGCGGACTTCACCGCGCCGCGTTCCATGGCTTTCAGCTGGGCCAGCTGGGCCATTGCGGCTTGCGCCTGCGCTTCCGCTGCTTCCTGTTCAGGATAGCGGAAAACGACCGTATAGAAGCCGCTGCCCCGCTGCGTTGGCGACAGAGCGAAGCGGTAGCTGCGCGGGCCATAGCGCGAACGGGTTATGACCGTCAGGTTCGTGCGACCCGCGCGCTCGCGCGGTTTGATAAAGAGCGAATTGGCAGCCGGTGCGACTTCCCAGGACACGGTATCGCCCAGCGCCACATGCTCGACCACTTCATCCTTGGCGAAGACGATTTCCGTGGCGATGCGGAACACGCCCGGAATCTCATAGACTTGCCGATCATTGTAGTTCGCTTCACGAACCCGGTGATCGAGCACCGTCGCATGGGGCGTTTCTTCGGCCATCGCCGGCGACGCAGCCAGCGCGATCGCGAGCGCAAACGGGGCGCTCCACTTCAACACGGTCATTGGGGCACCTCCACGTCAGCGCGATAGCTCTCGACCTGATAGCCAAGCGGATTCTTGAAGCGGTCCACTTCCTTGCTCGGCGTGCCATCGACCTTGTATTTGATGGTCGCGACGGCATCGGTTTTGGTCGAGTTCGAGCCGGTCACAGATTCCTTGGTAAAATAGACCTGCGCGACGTTGCCGCCCAGGAACGACACCCGCTTGATCTCGACAAAAACATCAGTGCGGTTCGCAAGGATGTTTTGCGGGCTTTGGGGATTGTCGGTCTTGTAGAAGCGTGACCACCGATCCTGTTCGGGCCGCGCCGACATGACCATGACCGCATCGAAATATTCTTCGCGAGCGGCCGCTATCCAGCCTTCGCGATAGCGGACATAGGTAGCGAGGAAATACTTACGGACCGCCTCGTCATAGGTGATCGTCGCGTCACCGTGGAGCTTGGCGGCGATCGACGCCTCGCCCGTGTTACGGTCCACCGTGATAACATATGGCTCGACCGTTTTTAGAGGCGTCAGGGCTGCAACGGCCACAACGCCAGCAGTCGCCAGGGCGCCAGCAACGCCAGCGACGACCCACGCCAGCTTTTTGGAGCGCTCGGCCGCCGCAAGCTTGTCACGTTCCCAGCTTGCAGCCTCTTCAAAATAGGCTTTCAGCTCGTCCTTTGGAATACCAACTGCCATCGTAACACCTCAGCAATTCGAGTAGATCGGGCCGCGCAGCGAGGCGCTTAGACGCGGCACTTCGACCGCCCGCGATGCGTCCGACTGTTCATTGCCCGGAGTGGCAGGGTCTGCCGGGGCAGCGTCCGGCGTTGCCGGTGCGCCCTGGTTGAACACGTCCACATTCGCCGGGGCGGTTCGCTGCGCGGCCTGATCCGGGATCGAGGGAAGGGTAAGCCCATGCGGATTTGCGGGCCGCATCGGCCCCTCGCATTTGGCTGGTTTTTTGACGGGCTGACCGGCGCAGGCCGCCAGCGCCAGGCAGATTCCGAGTCCAAGCAACTTGCGCATATTCGTTCCCTCAAGCTCTGGTGATTGTGTTTCGGTTGCGCCAACGGCGAACCGCCGACGAGAAGCCCCGACCCATGCTGGCCCCCATGGCGCGGGCATCGCTGGCCGCGTGGCCTGCGCCCGTTGCCACAGCCCCGCCCCCGCTCATCACGGCGTTACCGAACTGCGATACCATCGCAGCAGCACCGCCACCCAGCGAGGCCGCAATTCCGGGGATTTGTAGGAAGAAGAAGCACGCGAGGACGTAGAAGGCGATGATGCGAACGCATGTGTCCCAAACGTGCTCAAACTGACCGTCGAAGGATGCTGTTGCGGATTCCGCGACGTTGGCGACGACGAGCACCAGCAACAGCGCGAACAAGGACAGCATCAAGAAATTCAGGACGCTACCGAGCCACGAGAAGAAGTAGCTTCTGGTGGAATCGAAGAGGAGCGCCCCGACGAAGATCGGACCAACCACCGCCAGACAGGCGAGCGCGAACAGCGCATAGAGCACGATCACAAAGCCAACCGCGAGCGCGAACAACGCGGCTACAGCGGTTAGCAAGATGATGATGGTTGCGCCGATACACAGGATGATCGCAGTCGCTGCCCCCTGCAAATCCCACATGCTGGCGTTCTGCTCAGCATATTCCTTGGTGGCATCCTGCATCCCTATCAGAGCAACATCGACGCGCGCCCACATCGTATCAAACGACCCACCGACGCCATTTGGCGAGTTCCCGATGATTGAGGCAAACTCATTAGGCAGCCCCGTCACGATCATTTGTGCAATTGATGCCCCGTAAAGGCTTGTCACAGCCCAATAAAGTGCAGCGAGCATTAGGGAGCGATAGACGTATTCGCGGAATGGGTATTGCACAGCACCGCGCATGATAGCGTAGCCGAGCAGTATGATATAAATCACCATTCCCGTGCGGAGCGGCCCAGCGATCCAGCCAACAAACCCAGCGTAGTTTGAAACCACAGACGAGTTGAGTTCGTTGACAAAGCCCTGATAGGCATTCGTGAATAGATCGTATTCCACCAGATCGCTCCGCGTTATTATTCAATCGACCTTCGAGCTGTCACATTCCCGCCGCTTTGCGTGCGCGAGCCATCTGATCTTCTCGGTCACGGGAATATTTGATCGAGGCGATGGCAGACTTGATGCCTCCGCAATTCTTGGCGACGGGAATGGGAAGATCGGATTGTTTGAGTTCGCTGTTCATGATCTTGTCGCACTCCGATACGATCACCGGAATTTGATCTTCGTTGGCTTTGAGCCATTCCACGTCGTGGTAGGTCATGAGGATTTCAGGGAAAACGGGTGCGCGTTGGCAGCCGGCGATTATGCCGGCTGCGCTCAATGCTACTAAGGCCATCTTCCGCATTCTTACATTCCCGCCGCTGCCCGCGCGCGGGCCAGTTGCTCTTCACGATCGCGGGAATAGCTGGAGAGGGCTTCCGCCGTTTTGGCCGCTTGTTCGGCCCGACGCGCCCGCTCCATGGCATCGACGCGGAGCTGGTCGTTCATCATGGACGCGCTTTCAAGCTGGATGCGCGCTTGAAGGTCAGCGACTTCCTTGGCCGTTGATGCCGAAGCTAGGCGGCTGCGCAGCTCTTCCAGGCCTTCGCCACGCGATGTGGCCGCTTCGCCCATCCCTTCGGCCATGGCCTTGTCCATCGCGATCGAGCGCGCGGACTGATAGCGAACATCAGTCTGATCGCCATTCGCGGACACGCCGAGACGTTCGAGCATGTCCTGATAGATCGCATCAGATCGCCCGCCATAGCTGCCGCCGCCGCCAAAATCGCCGCGCGCCATGCGTTCGAGCGAGTTCACATCGACGCCGAGCGTGCGAAGCGAATCCGTCTTGAGCTGGTTGGCGATCGAGGAAACATCGGTCAGCTGGTTCAACCCTTGGTAGAGCTGCTGCGCTTCCGCAATCTGCTGGCGACCTTGCTCGATCATCTGCATGGTCTTCTGGATTTGTTCGATATGCTTGAGCACGGACGTGCTATCGAACACAGGGATACCCTGCGCACTGGCTGGCGTCGCGGCCGCAAGGCTCCCGATCGACACAGCCGCCAAGAAAAGCTGCTTCATAGTCTCACTCCTTTCAGCTTGGGCGCCGGCGCCGGTGAAATTCCGGCAACCAGAGCTTCGGATCATTGCCCAATTCGGCAATCACTTCGCGGGCCACGCCCGTTGTCTCAGCGCGCCCCGACAGCACGGCCAGTTCATCGTCCATGCCAATGAGATCCAGGCCGACCACAACGGAGTCATGGCCCTGCTTCACAAGGAATTTGCGGCTTTCCGGCGACAGCTCTTCGCGCACCAGCTTAAATTCCGCCTCCGACAGCGAGAAGCCTTCGATGTAATCCCGGCGCTGGCCGAACGGATTGGGCAGGAAGATTTTCGTCGCTACCTGCTCCAAGATCGAATGGCTGATCGTGGACCGCAGCGCGTCTGCAGGCGACTGCGTTGCAAAGACGAGGAACGCGTTGCGCTTGCGGTATGTCTTGAGGCCATCCTGCGCAAATGCTGTGAACGCCGGATCGGCCAGCGCCTTCCAAAATTCGTCAATCGCAATCACCATGCGCTCGCCTGTCAGGAGCGCGTCTATCCGCTCGAACAAGTAGAGCATGACCGGCGTGCGGATTTCCGCGTTTTCGAGGAAGTCGGTCATATCGAAGCCCACGAAACGGGCTTCGAGCGACATGGAATCTTCCTCATTATCGAAAACCCAGCCAAGGTTCCCCTCGGAGGTCCACTTGACCAGGCGCGCGCCGACGCCGCCCGAGTCCGACATACCGAGCATGGTCCGCAGCGCCGACAGCGAGCGTTGCTCGCGCGGCAGCTTCATCACGGCTTCAATGCCATCGTCGATCAGGTGCGATTCCTGCACCGTGATCGGCGCACCCTCTTGCTTCACCAGCTGGCGGATGAAGCGACCGAGGAACGCGCGATGAGAAGCCGTATTGTCGAGTGCCTTGAGCGGAGCGAACCCCGTAGGCTCCCCGTTGCGCAGCGCGAGATAGGTGCCGCCACTGGCGCGGACAAAAATCTCCGCGCCCTGATCCTTGTCGATGAAGATATGGCGCGCGTTGAACTTTTCGAGCTGCGCCATCAGGAAATTGACCAGCACCGTCTTGCCGCCGCCCGATGGACCAATGACCATCGAATGGCCCAGGTCCGCCGAATGGAAATTGAAGTAATATGGGCTGCGCGCGCTTGTCTTGAGCAGCGCGACCGCAGGCCCCCAATGATTGCCGTCCTCGTGCCCTGCCGGGAACGTATGGAACGGTGAGAAGGCCGAGAAATTATAGGACGTGATCGGCGCAGGGCGCGCCCGCCACGCGAAGTTGCCGACCAGCTGCGACCAATAGGCAGCTTCCAGCGCGGCGCTTTCGCGGGCGGCGACCATGCCCGTATCGGCCAGCGCAGCGCGCGCGATCGACATATTATCGCGCAGCTTTTTCAAATCTTCCGCGAACACCGTCAGCGTGAAATGATGGTCCCCCAGCACAAAGCGGTTCGATTGCAAATCGTCCGCCGCGTCGATCAACTCATCCATCTGACTGATCGCCTTGTCACCGGCGTTCGCCATTTGGGTCTGGCGAAGCCGGAACCGTTCTGTTGCCGCTGTGCGCGACAGGAACGTGAACGACTGCGTTATGGCGAGGCTGAAATCGACCGAGAGCAGCGATTCAAACTGGCGCGGCGTTGTCGATGACGGATACTCGCGAATGCCGAAAATGCCGCCGAACATCGAATGATCGGCGTCGCGGACCTCAAATGTCTCAGCACCGATGATGGCGCGGCTCGCATAGAGCGCCGAGCCGAGACGGCCACGGACCAGAGGACAGCGCCGATAGCGCCCGGTCATCACCTGGTTCAATATTTCCAGCGGTTCGGAGAACAGGAGGCCGCGGTGCTCATAGATGCCAACACGGCGCGGACGAACGCGCAGCAGCAGCTTTTCCAGATCGCGCACCTTGTCTTCCAGCAGCTCTAGGGCTTCCGCGATATTGGCGTTCTTGTCCTCCTGCTTCTTGCGCAGGAAATCCATCAGCTTGTCAGTCGCGTTTGCTGTTGGGCGGATCACGACCGTCATGAAGAAGCGGTTGCGGAACATGCGTTCGGCCGTCATCCGCTCATAGTATTTTTGATCGAGCTTCGCGGCGAAATGCGAGCGGAACGTGCCGCCTGGATAGTCGCGCACGCGCATCCGCAACATGTGCGTCCAGATCGAAAGCCGCTCGTCATGAATATTGCGCCAGACCCCGTTGAGGCGCGTGTGCCAATCGTTCAGATCGCGCACGTCCGAAGTCTCGAAGGGCCGTCCATCCAGTTCGAGCATGAGCATCAGATCGCCGTTATCGAGGGCGACCACATGCTCATTGACATGCCGCGAATACGGCAAGAATTTCTCGGGCATTTCCTCCCGCTTGGCCTTGTCAAAAGGCACCTTCTCCGCGAGCGCGCTCTTACCGAACACCACGACCAAATCCCTTTCGCTTGATTCCGTAGAGCGGCAGCGGCGTGTAGCTCGACCCACCCCAAAAGACGCGGTTCCGGTTCGCCGCTTTGGTCCGGCCCCACAGGAAGATCAGCCGGAATGCGTTCACGTCATGCCGAACGATAAGCCGCGCCATCGCATAAAGCGCGACGGCGGCCGCGCCGCCGTAGAGAGGATTGCCCGAACCAACCAACGTGATTGCGCCCGCCATGATGATGAGCGCGCCCGCCTCAATGGGAACACCCGCCCACAAAGCGGGGCGGGTGACGGCCAAGAACAGCGGGTCTTTTGTCATTTCTTCCTGACCGTCCATCCCCGATCACCCCGTAATCGTGTCGACGATCCAAGGCGCGGAGAACACGATCACCACGCCAACTACGACCGTGACGAGCATCTGCACCGACGCGCGGCCCAGGAACCACAGAAGGCCGACGACGATGATCGCGATGATCGCCAGCGTGCGGAGCAAACCGTTGCTCAGCAGGCCGAGAATATTGTCGGCCAGGCCTTCAAAGTTTGCCTGCGCAAAAGCCGGCTCCGCTACGAGCAGGCTTGCCAGCAGCGACAGGGGCAGCGCGCGCGCCATGAGCGGCGAGGGCTTGAGACGCGCGAGCAGCGCATCGAGCCGGGATTCAGCCTTGATCTTCCAGATACGAAACATTCGACAACTCCTATCTTCGCCTTACGAACCAATCCGCGCGTGTTGGGCGCGGCCGAAAACATCCCACGCAGGCGGTGGAGGCGGTGGAGCCGCCTCCATGTTCTCCGCTGCGATTTCCGCCAGCTCCACCGGCACACGACCGGCGCCAGTGTCGCTCATGGCGGCGCTGGCGGGCTGATCGCCCACGATGACAGTCGGGATTGCGGTCGCAGGCCGACCGCTGACGCGGCGACCTGCGTTCTCCACGCGGGCGACATAGCCGTTGCGGAAACCTCTCGATTGAGAGCCTGTGTTATACATGCTGAGTGCGACCCGAAGGGCCTCTTGCGGGGTGCGCCCCGTCTTGGCCGAACGGAAATTGGACAGGAGCACCCGCCCTGCCGCTTCGACATTGGCGCACTGCTTGAAAACAGTGTCCCACGTCAGGCCGAGCCAGCCCATGTTGCGTGAATTGATTTGGCCGAGGCCGAGATCCACGCTGTAGCCGCGAGCCACATAGGAGCGCGCGGTTGCGATGGCCTCAGCCTCATTACGCGGACGGCGCGGCTGACTGGCCACGCCGTTGACGTTGATCGCAAACACATAGTTCGAAGATTCCGCATCCACGATCGCGGCGATCGTATGCGGTGCTACTGCTGGGGCGCATTGCGCCGCCAGCGAAAGAACGGCTCCGGTTTCGAGGAACACGTTCCCGCTCCCGGTCAGTTGCGCGGCTGATAGTAGGTCTGTTGCCGCCCGTCAGTCCAAGTGACCGTCAAGCGACCAGGCCTCCCATCATCCGGCTTCTTGTATTTTGTCTTGGCGATACCCCCGCCCGTGCATGTCGGGAAGCTGCCGCCGAGAGCCAGCACCCGCCACAGTTTCGTTATCGGTGGAACACAGGCTGGATATTGCGTCGGACCACCCGGGTTGGAGATGCACAGAACAACCTCACATGCCCAAGTATTATCCGACGCTACAGCGGGGGTCGATTGCACCGCAGCCCCCACCAAGGCGGCCGCGAGCGCGAAATTAAAAGCTTTCATCGCTTTCTCCCTCGTCATCGAGATTTATGCACATATCACGATGAGGGGGAAAGGGAAGCCTAAAACGCCAATTTGTTGCTGCATTGTTTGTCGGGGACCAATCGGATATGGTCATCCTCATATCCGTAATCGAGCACGACATGCCGCACGGCACTTGACAGTCGCTTGTATGTTTTAAGCGTCGGTTGCTCGAATAGGCAGACATTCAGCCACTTATCGCCATGCCACGATACTTTAACGTTGATGATCCATTCACTCGACGGCAACTGCGCAATCTCGACCGCTTGGATCATTCCCCCAGCGGGGCGGCGGGTGGTTAGTTCGCGTTCCAGGATCGGATCATACTGCCAATCGTCGCTATGCGGCATCGTGATTTATTCCCTTTTACCGATAAGGATATGTCTATCCTCGCTTTGACGGCGAGGGCAACCCGGCTTGTCCTCTCTTGCCGTGCAACCACATTACAGCCATTAAGCGTGTCAACACGCTTATTCCGGCACCACATCAACCTCTTGTGTTTTAGACCTATGGCTCGCCCGAAAAGACAGGAAGACCCCCTTCTCCCGGTTCCCTTGCCCCGGCGTCGGCCGAGCCGCGCGAACACGCGCAATCTCGCAGCGTCGGTGAAACCCGAGCTGGCGGCAGAGATCAAAAACCTTGCTGAGCGCGAACAAACGTCCGTTGCCGCCCTGGTCGAAGAGGCGACGATTAATCTCTTGAAAGCACGCGGGATCGAATATCCCGACTATCTGCGCCACTACCGCAAGTTGGCGTGACGAGCGCGTTATAAGCGTGCGCGCACGCTTATTCTTGCCAACCCCTTAAACTTGAGCCAGTTATGACGCGCTGATTCCGCCTTGGAGTCGGCGATTCATCTGTTGCGTGCGGGGTGGCTCCCCGAGGCGACAGGGCAACAAAAAACCCTCGCTTGGCTGAGCGAGGGCTGTTTGTGCCACCGAAGGTGAGCGCGTCTAACTTGGCTCCCTTTATCGGTGGTGCGGCAGCGAAAGTCAATCTCGAAAGCGTGCTTTCGGGAGCGATGGCGCTTGGCCTCGCGGGACCGACGAAGGGAGGTCCGCATGACCACTTCCATAGGCGCCGTGCTGCGTAGCACTGGCCTCGCCACGATCGACCGCGCCTTGCTAGCGCGTGCCGAAAAACCGCGCGTCAAAGTCTGGGCCGGCAGCATCGCCGTAGGCCACGAGAAGCGGGCGAAGGCCTACACGCCGATCCGCAATGCTCGCCAGATGCGCGAGATGATCGAAGCCGCAAAGCTCTACGAGCGGCAGACGCTCGCGCAGCGGCGGACAACCACGCCGCGCATTCGTAACGGTGCGATCGGACAGGCCGGCATCCAGATTATCGAGTTCCTGGCCCGCGTCATCGACTATAGCACCGGCGCGTTGTTCCCCAGCCTTCACACCATCATGGAGGGAACCGGCCTCAGCAAAAATTGCGTCGTTCAGGCGCTTTCGCGCCTCAAAGAGGCGCGCATTATCGACTGGTTCCGGCGCTACGAGCCGGTTCCCGATCAAGAAGCGCAAGGCGCTGGCCCGCGCATCAAGCAGGCCACGAACGCCTATCGCTTCCTCTTCCCCGCCTTCCTCTCCAAAATCTTCGCCGCTCGCCGCCGTCGCGGCATCGCGGCTGACCCAGCCCCCGCTTGCGAACAGTATCGCCAGATCGAGGCGGCGCGCGACATGGAGCGCATGAGGGATCAGCTGCCCCTATGGGAGCTAACCCGCGAAGAGCGGGACAAGCGCGAGCTGGCCGATATTCTCGCCAGCTTGGGCGAAGCGATTGAGGCGAAAGAACGTGAGTCATTCGCAAGTGAAGATACCCGGCGGAGATATTTATATTGAATGGCCCTAGTCGGGCCATGCGCGATATTGGCATATATCCCGACCGTTTGCCCGCCTCCGTGAAATGTGTATAAATCCCAATGTCGGGATACCGTTGACGAAAGAAGTTCGATGCAGATGGACGTCGAAGCACGCGCACGTCAGATCGTAGCGGATATGGGCGGCCACTGGCGCGGCTCATATGGCATGGTTTGCTGCCCAGCCCACAACGACCGCAATCCGTCGCTCCAAGTCACCCCCGGCAAGAAGGCCGTCCTGTTCAAATGTTGGGCCGGTTGCAGCCAGGAAGCCGTATGGTCCGCGCTCAACAGCCGCAAAATCAATCGTCACACCAGCGGCGAGACGGTCGATCGCGCGCCCGGACCGTCGCGCCGGAAGCTCGCCCTGCAACTATGGGATTCCGCCGTGCCGATCGCGGGCACCGCGGCTGAACGCTATCTGCGTTCGCGCGCAATCGACCCGACCGGCCTCAAGGTTCGCTTCGCTCCGCGCTGCATCGTTGGCCCGCCCGATGCCCGCGAAGAGCATCCTGCCCTTCTCGTGCCGTTCGAGGCCGATGAAGGCATAATCGCCGTGCAGCGGATCTTGCTCGATCCAGCAACCGGCGAGAAGCGCTACCATGCGGCGCTGCGCGAGGCGAAATTGACGCTTGGCCTGGTCCGACATGCCGCCATGCGGATCGGCGGCCAGCCACCCGGCGACGTGCTGCGCCTCGCGGAAGGCTTCGAGGAAGCCGTTTCCGTGTCCCAGCTTAGCGCCGGGAAATTTAAGGTATGGGGCGCGGGCGGCATTCGCCGCTATGGCCTGATCGCGATCCCCGAACGCATCCGCAAAATCGTCATCTACTCGCAACACGGCCAGGAAGCGGCACAGGCCATAGAGGACGCGCGCGACCACCTCACTGCCAACGACCGCGAATTGAAAATCATCCTCCCGCCAGCCCCGGCGCCGATGGACTGGAACGACATTCTTCAGGAGAAAGCCAGGTGCTGATCCGAGGTTTCAAAAAATGGCCGCGAAATCAGCAAATCGCGTTGCCGATTCTCTCTGTTTTCGCGTTCGGTGCGCTGTTCAATCAGATGCAGGCGAGGAATAGCGAGCCGATTTCGATCCACGTCGAGAACCCGCGCATTATCGACGGCGATACGCTCGAAACGCTCGATAAAAAGCGGGTGCGGTTGTCGGGAATTGATGCGCCGGATGAGGACGGCAAGGGCAATGTGCCCAAGATCGCAGCGCAGCTCTATCTGGAAGAGCTGGTGAAGCAAAATGGCGGCATGGATTGCACGAGCGATTTTCAGGACGAAAAGCTGACGGTCGAGCCGATATGCAACACGCGGCGGACAAGCTGGGGCCGGTCTAACCTGTCGTGCCGGTTTCGGTCGAATGGGGCATCTGTTTCGGCAACGATGGTGCGCCATGGATATGCCGTTGATTACAGGCAACATTCAGGGCTCGCCTATGCCCGTTTCATGAAAGACGCAGCCGACGAGCGGCGAGGGCTTTGGGGCGTCGATTACGAGGCGATGCGGAATCTGGCGATCGAGAGGGGCCAACTGCCGAACAAGTGCAAGTGATCGGAGCCGGGAACCTGCCCTACTCCACCACACGGCTGCGCCGCGCGGCTCCACGGAGCCAGCAAAGCCGTCTCCGCCCATTCGGGTGACGGTCAGGGCTGGAAGGGAAGATCAGCATGAATGATGCGACGCGAATGACGATGCAGGCTGCGCCCAGGCACAAGGCATCGCCGCGTGCCGAGGCAATCGCGGCGTGGCTGATCGCGGCGCTCATTCTCGCAGGCGGCGGTATCGTCGCACGTTTGATTGTTGATTATCCGCAGTTCCTTCCGAACAGCTATATCGGCTTCCTGATCTACCGGGGCGGTCCCACGGCTGCCATGTTATGGGCTTGTGCCGGCGCAACGATCGCGATCAATGCTGCGACCACGCGCTTGGTGGTCTTCTCTGCCCTGTGCGGTTCAATCGTTGCCGTGCTGGCACTCGCCGTCCTCTAAGGCACAAATGAGCGGCCAGGGCCGCGCGTTGCCGGTGGTGGCAGCTGCCACCGGGGGAACACCAAGGGCACCCGCCCTTTCGTTCCCGAAGCATAATCGACAGGACCGGGTTGCACGCCAAGTTCGGCC
>Ga0172367_10001987_pt1 | contig 28875 bp, 14 predicted proteins | sample Lak10m_FD_114542 | JGI IMG/M metagenome (GOLD analysis project Ga0172367, IMG submission 114542) | Freshwater microbial communities from Kabuno Bay, South-Kivu, Congo - kab_022012_10m | ecosystem: Environmental > Aquatic > Freshwater > Lake | place: Democratic Republic of the Congo: South-Kivu...
CAAAGGAATGGCTGGACCTGCTCAATCCATCGCGCGGCTTGGGGGAATTGAAGCAACCGGTCATGCCTTTGAAGAAGGGACACATTGCGATGCTGATGGCGTCCGGCATGATGGGAACACTGCGGCTGACCGATGAAGACGGCAAACCGATGTTGGTAAAAGGTCGGGTCGTGAAAGTCACGGAAAAGGTTGAAGAAAACACGGACAAGAAAGGGAATGTGACTTCCGAAATCTTCCGTGACCGTTTCGTTTCCACGGTTGCCATCCTGCGCCAAAGTGGGATCGAGATCATTGATACCGTTGATCCACTCTCCAAGTTCATGCACAAGTATGGAGATCAGATTGGCGCCCATATCCTGTCCACATATCGACCGTTGTACAACTTCGATCCAACGATGGAAGAGACTGCGATCCTGGATATGCTTGGGACAAAGCGAAAACCATTGCCCGGACAGGAAATACCTGGGCTGTTGCCGGCGCAGAGACATGCCGTAATTGCTATGGCGCGTTCCATCCGAAAGCATTCTGTCGGTAATCTACAAGGCGAGATGGGACTCGGGAAAGCACAACCACTGTCAGCAAAAATATACACACCAACTGGATACAAATTAATGGGAGATATTAGAGTCGGTGACCAGGTAATCAATCCTGATGGTGAATATGCCAATGTAATCGGCGTCTTTCCCCAGGGAGTGATGGATATTTTCCGGGTGACTTTTAGCGATGGTAGTTCTACGGAATGTACAGCCGAACATCTCTGGGAAGTTTACTCACCGCTCAGGAAATGGAAAGGAAAACCGAGATATGTGAAACCCCTGTATCAAATCATGGATGAACCGTTGGTACATTCAAATTCTGGGAACTATCAAGTCTTTATTCCAATGGTTAATCCCATTGAATTCCAGAAGAGAACGCTGCCAGTTCATCCATATCTAGTCGGCGTACTCTTGGGTGATGGTGGGTTGTCAGGAAACTCAATTCTACTAACCTCTGCGGATGAAGAGTTACTGGACTACGTCCGTGAATATCTGCCTCACCCTGTAAAGCTAAAGTCTGATCGTACTAAATACGGTTGGAGGCTGTCTGTAGGACGTGCTAAAACCGGAAATCCCTTGCTAGATCAGATCAGAAGCCTGGGTTTAATGGGGCACAGATCTTACGATAAGTTTATTCCGGATGAATATCTGTATTCGGATCGTGATGATCGCTTAGCCTTACTTCAAGGGTTATTTGATACTGATGGGTCAGTAGCAAGCGTCTATGGCGTGGATTATCTAACCACCTCTCTGGAATTGGCAAAAGGAGTAAAGGAACTTGTCCAATCGCTTGGTGGCACGGTATCAGCAAATTTAAAATATCCTATTTATACACATAACGGAGAAAAAAAGAATGGAAGACTTGCCTATCGTCTTTACATAAAATTGCCATCGGACATTGCCCCGTTTCGTCTGTCAAGAAAGGCAAATGCTTATAATCCATCAGGGAAATATGAGCCGCATCGTTCCATCGTGAAAATTGAGCACGTTAGGCAGGACTCCGCCCAGTGCATCATGCTGGATAGCGAAAATCAGCTTTATGTGACCGATGAGTATATCGTCACCCATAACACAACCATTGGCTCTGGTGTCGTGGAGTTGTTGGATGCCTACCCAGCCATCGTGCTCTGCCCGCCACATCTAGTTCCGAAGTGGATTCGGGAAATCGAAGAAACAATCCCTGGTGCGAAGGCAATGGAAATCACTCGTATCGGTCGTAATGCAGACGATCCCGGTGATGTGAATGATGTGCGTAGGTTCCTGCAACAATATAAGTCAAGCGAGCTTGGCAAAAAGCCTGTCGCCGTTATAGCCCATACCTCTGCGAAATATGGCGCTGGCTGGGAGCATGCTGTGGTGCGCAGGAAGATTGTGGATGATGAGGACGGACGGGTATTTGAAGCTCTCTGCTGTCCAACCTGCGGTTCACCGATTCAGATCGATCTACCGGGCGGGTTCGTCAAGGTGGCAGCCACACTGGACGACCTTGGCGATAAGCGACGCTTCTGTGAAGTGGAAATCTCAGGTTATGAGTTGGATGAACAGAAGCGCCTGAAACGTGACGAACATGGTCATCCAGTATGGGGCAAGCGAAATTGTGGAACACCGCTCTTTCAATTCACTGGTCGTCGTTGGGCGATTGCTGATTACATCACCAAACATGCCAGGGGTGATTTCAAGTTATTGGTTGCAGATGAACTCCAAAAGTTCCAGGCTAAAGCAACAGATCAAGGGGTGGCTTTCCATCAACTTGTAAAGGCAACAAAGTATGCCTTGACCCTGACTGGCACCTTCTTTGGTGGAAAGAGTACTTCCATCTTCTGGTTGCTCCATCGCTTGAATGCCGGCGTTCGCAAGGATTTTGCCTTCAATGATGAAAAACGCTGGGCGCGGCTGTATGGCGTTTTGGAGATGACCCGCAAGAGCAAACGAGCCGAAGAAGATGGGGATGAAGATGGGTTTACGGGCAATCGGAGATATCAGAATCAAGCGAAGGAAAAACCAGGTATTTCCCCTGCCATCGTGAACCGTCTGCTGGATACGACCATATTCCTTTCCTTGAAGGATTTGGGTTTGGCATTGCCGCAATACGCTGAGGAAGTGGTAACGCTGGAAATGACCGATGAACAAAGCAGCCAATACCGTGTCATGGCGAAGAAGTTATACGATCTCGCCATCAAGAATCGGCGCTATCTTTCGACCTGGCTGCAATGGACTCTGGCGCGTCCAAATTCCGCCTTCCGGGATGAAGTCGTGGAGGTGGATGAAGTCAATCAGAAAGGAGAAGTAATCCGAAGAAAGGAATTGATGGAATTGCCTGCAGTGGTTGATAGTGAAACCATGCCCAAGGAATCTTGGCTGGTGGATTTCTGTCGAGCCGAACGCCAGCAGGGACGCAAGGTGTTGATCTACCTGCGCCAAACAGGAACCCGCGATATTCAGGACCGCATCTTGAAAGTGCTACGAGATGGTGGAGTGCGGGCAGAAGTTCTGACCAGTGGAGTCAACCCACGGAAACGCGAGGAATGGATTGCCAAGCGCGTGGTTGGTCTCGATGCTCTGGTGGTCAATCCACGCTTGGTGGAAACCGGTCTTGATCTGGTTGCTTTCTCTTCCGTGGTCTTCGCAGAAATTGAATATAGTCTCTACACTTTATGGCAGGCTGTTCGGCGAGTATGGAGGCTGGGTCAGACCAAACCCGTGAAGGCAATCTTCTCAGTCTACAGCGAAGCGATGGAGGCACGAGCACTGGCATTGATGGGGCAGAAAATGAAGGCTGCTCAACTTCTTTACGGGGACGAGGTAGGCGGGGCAATCGTCCCCGAAGAAGACGGAGATATCCTCATGAAGTTGGCGCGTGAAGCGCTGGAGTCGGCGGACCTGCCTGATCTGCAATCGCTCTTTGCAGATGAAGTGGCTGTCTCGAATTCACCTATGGGTTGCCCGACAGCTCCAAGTGTGCCGTTACCTGTTCCTGAAATGCCAAAGACGGTTTCCTGGTCTGACTGGATGACCAACAAAGGTGTGGTGGGGAGGTCGGCAAGCCGAGTGCGTTCCAAGCAAACGACTCAAAATCAAGTATCGCTTTTCTAAACGACAGCAGTCCGGGTGTGTAGCCCGGACTGCGCTATCCTATGATGGAGGTCACGATGGAAAAACAACCAAGATGCAAAAAATGTGGTCGGCAGTTGAAATCTCCCCTGAGTATTGCAATCGGCATGGGTCCCAAGTGTGCAGGGATTAAACCCACCTCTGGGAGAAATGTTCGTATCCAGAGCAAACCAAGGTCTCACACGGCTTATTCCGATAAGACGCTAGTCCAAGTGCAAGCACCTCTTTTCACAGGTGAATTGCCAAAGAAGGGACTGAGCAAGAGAAAGTTGTTCCGCAGACGCAGAGAGGAACGCCGACGCTTGTTCGAGACCAGATTGCCATTCCAATGTGGATTGGTGTTACCAGCGAGAAAGCCGTTGGTGTACACTCCGCTTGAAGATGGCTCATGGCAGGAAGACTACAGCGGGAGGGTAATTTCGCATGAGCGGTTGCAACAATACCTGGTGAAGTACAGGTTTATATAGACAGCAAGCCCCTGATTGGTTGAAAATCAGGGGCTTTTTTGTTTTAAACTAATATTGGACGAACTAATGAAAGTGGCGTGACGAGGGAGCACTATTTATCTTTGCATAATAACTCGATCTTGAATAGAATAATAGAATTTCCTAACGGCATTGTAATTTAGATAATCTATTTAACGAGCTTCATTATGCTATTTTAGCCACTCCCTTAGTTAAAAATGATACTACATTCTTTTTGAGGATGTTATAATTTTTTCTTTGAAGGGAGTTTTTTATGGCGTCTGACTACACTTCTATTCGTAAAGAAAATGAAAGGCGTTATGGGACCGATATTTGGCGAATAGGCCCAATGTTGTTAACTGACCGATATGATGATCGCACACATTTTATATTTGAACTTTTACAGAATGCCGAAGACGCCTATGCAAATCAGAGGGATTGGAATGGAAGCCGTTCAGTAAAATTTGAATTAAGCGAGACAGAGCTAAAGTTTTTTCACTACGGTAAGCCATTCGATGAAGCAGATGTTCGAGCCATTTGTGGTATTGGTGAGGGTAAAAAAGATGGTGGAAAGATTGGAAAGTTTGGAATTGGTTTTAAGTCAGTGTACGCTTTTACACACAGACCAGAAATTTACTCCGGTGACGAAAGTTTTGCAGTTGAGAATTTTGTTTGGCCAACGGCGGTTGCCCCGTTAAATGGCTCACCGGATAAAACCCAATTTGTTCTTCCATTTCAAAAAGATGACTTGGCTGCCTTTCCAGAAATTTCTAAAGGATTACAAAAGATAGGTGTAAGGGCTTTGATGTTTCTTCGCGAGATCGAAGAAGTCGAATGGATGGTAAATGGAGTAGCTTCTGGTGTGTACCTGAGGAGCAAGCCGGAAATATTGTCTGAGGGTGTTAGGAGTATTAATGTAATTGGGCAAGAGACCAATAAAGAAGTAACGGAAGAACGTTGGTTGATATTCTCGGATCCTATCACTGATTCAAAAGGCACCGTTGTCGGAAATGTTGAAATTGCTTATTTATTGGTGCAGGATGAAAAATTAAATACTGAGAAGATAAAAAAAGTCCACCAATCGAAGTTGGTGGTGTTTTTTCCAACCATTGTTGAAACACATGTGGGATTTCTAATACAAGGACCATATAATACAACACCAAGCAGAGATAATATACATCGTCAGGATGTATGGAACCAGGATTGTGTAAAGAAAACATCAGAACTTATAAAACGGAGTCTTATTTGGTTACGGGATCATAATTTCTTAAGCGTAGATGTATTGCAATGTCTTCCTATAAATCGATTAGCTTATAAAGACCAATCGATATTTGAGCCGCTTTTCGAATCAACAAAAGATCTCCTAATCTCCGAATCGCTTCTTCCAAATTATGGTGGGAATTATACTAACGCGTCAAATGCTAAGTTGGCGAAGAGTCAGGATCTGCGAGAATTATTTAGTCCAATTCAACTCGAAGAAATTTATGGATCAAAAAATACAACGTGGATAAGTGACCAAGTTTCTGAAAAGACTCCCGAATTACGCGATTATTTTATGAAGGAGTTAGATATTGACGAAATTCGACCCGAGGCGATTATTGCTCGTATGAATATAGATTTCCTACAGAAGCAATCAGATGACTGGATTCGTCAATTTTATGAATTTCTAAATAAGCAACCTTCATTGCATAGAAGAGTCTTCGACCTACCAATTATCAGGCTGTCAAATGGAAAACATGTTAATGTCCAAGACCAATACAAGAAGAAGAATGCGTTTTTGCCGACCAGTTTTGCAACCAATCTCCAAATAATCAAGACTTCAGTATGTAATTCAGAAGAAGCCCTTGCTTTTTTGCGTTCTATTGGGATAACCGAACCTGACTTGGTTGACGATGTTATTGAAAACACACTCACAAAATACGATCAGCGGAATATTGATATTTCCGGACTAAATTATGAATCGGATATTGAGCGGATTTTGGCTGCTTACAAGGTTGACTCTTCAAATCAACGGAATAAATTGTTATCGGAGTTAAAAAGAAAATTTTTTGTGATGGCAATCGACCCTGGCAATGGTGAGAAACAGTTGGTAATGCCAGAGGATGTGTATCTTGCCACCGAACGCTTAAAGGAGTTATTCAAAGATATTCCAGGCGTTCTACTTGTTGATGATGGGCAAGATTGCCTGCGGGGTGAAGAAATACGTAATTTACTCGAAGATTGTGGTGTAGTACGTTATTTACGCCCAATTCCAGACATGTCTCTTACTTATGAGGAAATGGAGAAGTTACGTATCGATTCTGGGTCATCAATTACTTCAGGACTAAATGATCGAATAGAAGATTGGACCGTGTACGGGCTTTTGCAATTGATTACTGTACTGCCCAATTTAAGCACTGCACAACAAAAAGAAAAGTCCAGATTACTTTGGGAGGAATTAATTCAATTAGAAGACCGTCGAGGAAAAAGTGTATTCGAAGGTAAATATTCTTGGACTTATTATGGACAACATAAGTCACCACCCTTTGATACTGCCTTTATTAGGCTATTAAAGAAAAATAAATGGATACCAGACAAAGATGGAGATTTACAGACGCCTGAATTAATTCTTTTTGAGTCTTTGGATTGGAAAAGCGCTCCCTTCTTGGAGTCAAAAATTAAGTTCAAACCACCTGTTTTAAATCAACTGGCAGTTGAAGCTGGAATTGAGATTGGCGCACTGGAATTGCTCAAACAATTAGGACTTACAAGTAAAGAAGAACTGTTGAGTAAGCTCGGTTTGTCAAACATTTCACCTACAAATATTGGGGTGTCTAGCATTGAGGGTAAAGATGCAGGGGAAGCCTCAGGTGATTTTGCCGTTGATGATGAAGGAGGAATTTACCAAAAAGACCGTAGCGAGAGTGGTACAGAAGTTTCAAACTCTCATGCTGAAAAGATGTATACGCCCGAAACCGGAACAACAAGAAAGCCTGTTCATGATAATGAGAGATCAAGCGAGCGTCTAGCTGAAAATTCTAATCGCAATATGCCTGAGCAGGAATTTGTCTCTTATATTCGGGTTCATCCTGAAGAAAAAACAACATCTGTTGATACAGACTACGAGGCACATCTTGAAGTAGAAGAAAGTGCTTTGGAATTCATATTACGAGTTGAACCTGAATGGATTCGTGCTGCAAATAACAACCCTGGTTATGATCTCTTTCAAGTGGATGAAAACGAGAAGGTTATTCGTTGGTGCGAGTTAAAAGCGATGACAGGCAGCCTGAATAACCATCCTGTGGGATTATCACACAAGCAGTTTATGTTTGCTGCTGAAAAGGGAGAGAACTTTTGGTTTTATATCGTTGAACATGCCAATACGGAATCTCCTCGTATACTCCGCATACAAGATCCAGTTGGAAAAGCAAGGACTTTCAGCTTTGATAAAGGATGGGCAGATATTGCAATCAAGGATTCATAACATACGTCAGTGTAAATTTTCCTTTTTCTGAAATTCTGATGCAAGCATTCTCGATGCGGCAGAAGCTTTTGCGCCTTGAATTCCAAATTCTTTTGCTTGCTTATCGCCCTCTTTCATGATCTTTGCCAGGGCGGATTTGGCGTCTTTGAATTCGGAGGCGGAGAGGATGATCCTGAGCGCTGTTCCTTGATGACTAGCTGGGTGATAATCTCTGGTCTCCGGTTTGAGTGCAAGTGCGATGTTGCCACTACAGAGCGTGAATTTGCCGCCATGCCCACATAAGCGACTGACAGCATATAACCCATAGCCTGAGTTTTGCCAGCCATCATAAGGGTTCTTTTTTACGCCCTTGAACATTTGGCCTGATATGCCCGGCATGATCGCAAGGTTGAGAGCTTGATGATCTCCCTCAATGGTCAGATGAGGGTTATTTGAAAGAGCAGAGCGAATACCAACGCCTGTATCAAGAATGGCGATTTCAGCTTGTTTTGCTTTTTGGCGGAATTGGGCGCAGAACGCAAGAGTTTCTGATTTGCTATGCTCAACAACGTTCCTGAGCAATTCCCGAAAGCTGTATGTCAAAATCTCTACTGAGGGAGTGTCGGATTGTTGTAATAGAACCCTGGAAAGTCTTCTGGAATGATCTTCGATCACATCCCCAACCTTCCGGCTTTCTTTGAGCGCTTGTTTCTGCAGATCAGATACTTTCATGACGGTAATAGGGATGTAGGTATCGCTGCCTTGTGCCTGACCTGGGATTTTACCGATCTCAAAACCACAGGTTTGAAAATAGCCCATGTGCGATGCGTACCAACGTTCTTCGAAGTTAATCGGCTTGTGAGTTGCAGAGGGATGTTCGGTAATGAACTTTTGAATGGCAAAGGCGATATAAAGCATTCCAAAAGGTGTGTCGAGACCTTTGCCTTGAAAATTAAAAACAAAATCTCTGGACTTACCTGTATAGGATGCAAGTTCATTCCCGAAGTCCAATATTTTTTCGAGGATATGGTCTTTGGGAATAACAAATGTTTTGGTTGTCATCTATACTCTGCAATCGCTTGAGGACGGTTTTCCTGGGTGCAAGGCAACAAGAAGTTCTTTTTGTGCATTCATATTAAAGAGTATTGAAATACTCCTTGATTTTGTTAGACATAAGCTTGCGCCTTTCGATTAAGAAGCCTTCGTAATTATCAGAAAGCTCGTCAAGAATGCTTTCAGGGATGGCATGTTCGCTAAGGTTTTCTTGTAGCTGTTTCATTTCAGTGATACCACCATACTTTTTCTTTCCACCATTGCATTGTTTTTTCAGCTCTTCAAAGTAAACCTTGGGTGCTTTCGCTCCAATGGCAATATTGATTTCAGTCTGGGTTAAAGCAAAATTTGCGATCTGGTTGTATTGACCTTTGGTATAGCCCAAGTCTTTGAGATATTTTCTGGGAAACAAGTGATGGACGTCAGTTCGATTAAGCAACAGGTCAGGGACAGTGATGTCACGTGATAAGAAGCCTTTGTTTTGTAGTTTGACTTGTGCGGCTTGGAATACAAGAAAGTATGGGCTGATACTTGAAGAGGTTTCCATATTTTGAGGCAGGAGAGTTGACCAGAAGCTGTCTGATAGGGAAGCATCGATCACAGAGGAGACATGCTTTACTACCCCATGCGTTTCGACTTGGCGAATATCGAAGTCGAAAATGGTTTCCGGTGTTCCTGCATAACGCCCGGTGAGCATGGTCATAACGAACCAACGACGCACCACGGATTCGATCTCGGCGGCAGGAATGCCTTCTTCTCTTGCGTGAAGATACAGAATGTAGGCAAAGTTCGTATTATTCTGCCCACCATAAAGTGAGCTTGTGACGAACCCAGCCGAACGCAGGATCATCATCAGTCTTTCGTAATTGCTCTTGTTTACGAAGTTCAGAATACCTTTTTTGAGCCGGGCAAAGGATTCTTCGGCGATCTTTTCCTCGTATTGCTTGGTCTCAAAATTACGACCAGATAGGAGCGCAACAAGATCTTGAAGTTTTCCACGACCGAACTCTGATGTGAATGCCACTCTCAGCATGTCGGTATAAGAAGGGTCGTAAAGATCGTCATTGGTATCTTTAATCCAAGACATTTTCGGAAAGAACTCAGAGGCGGCAAAGGCAGGATCACCTTTTTCGATCTTAGTATAGAACTCGGGTGCAATAGCAAGGTGGCAGAAATAATCTATTGCCTTACGAAGCATGTTGCCACCATAAATCTCATTAGCAGCGATCTTGGACATGGCAAAATCTGCCTGACTGAGTTCTGCCCCAGCCGAGTTGACACGAATAAAGATTTCGGTCACGGTTTCAATATCCAGGTCTTCGGCAAGTTCGATTACACCAACATGGTTATTGACTATTCTTCTCACCCGTTCCAGTGCGGAGAAGACTTTATCCTCATCTATGCCGGGGTTGTTTGTGCAATATGTTTTTGTAAGTTGCAGGAGTTTTGCGTTTTCTGAAAAGATTTCAGAAAGATCGGGAATCCAAACTGAGTTCTTGCGAATGGCAGGGTTGGAAACTTCGAATATTTCGTCTATTGGATTGAATGCAATCTGAATTCGTACGGTTTCATAATCTTTTGTAAGAACCTCACGTTCAAGCAAAGATGCCATGAGTGCAGTGATTCGTTGCTGACCATCAATTAATATTCTTTTACCAGAAGACTTTGACCCATCTTTGAGCTTGACCGATGGGTTACGCCAAACGATCAAGTAGCCGACCGGATAGCCCTGATATAGGGAATCAAGCAGATTGCGGACCTTGGTTGCATCCCATACAAATGGACGCTGAATCTCAGGGATGGCAATTTCTCCTGACTTGACCCAAGTGAGCAAAGTTTCGATGGGATGTGGTGTGACTGAGTAGCGCTGGGTTGTCATTCCATTAACTCCTATTTCTAAAGCATCTTGCCTTGCTCCACTTCGGACTCCCACCAATCGGCGGTGGTGTCGGTGACGATGCGGTAATCGACGCCGAGGGTAGTGAAGGCTTTTTGGGCGCAGCGGATTTTGCGGGCTTCGTGGGGGAAGCGCAGTAGGTCAAGATTCTCTCCGCCTTTGGTTTCGCGGACGAGTTCGAGCAGGACCTTACCGTCTTTGTAGCGGGCAATGCCCCAGTCGGGGTTGTAGTCGCCGATGATGCGGGGGAAGTCGATCTTGAAAGTGGGCGGGAATTTGAAGTAGAAGAGGACTTTTTCGTCATCATTCAGTTTGAGTTTGACGAAGCGTTCTTCCACATCGGAGTCGATCTGCATTTGGTTGTAGAGACTAGCTTGGGAGCCATCGACCAGTTCTTTTTGCGGATATTCCTTTTCGGGTGGGAAGGCGTCGTCGATTTCCATTGCCCATTTCTCGGTGGCGGCGGCGTCGTTGGAGAATTCGATGCGTTCGGCGATGTGGTCTTTGAGGGCGTTTTGAATCTCGCCGATGAACAAGCCCGCGAAGCCTTCGGGGTTGGTGAAGATGGCTTCTTTGCGTTTCTCGCTCAGGCGACGGAAAATTTCGTTGAGGGTGGGACGGGTGAGACCTGTTTCTTTGGCAGCGCGGTCGATGAGGTTGAAGACGGGGTAGCGGGTCTTTTCGCTCAGAACGCCGCGTTCGCTGGGTTTTTGTCCCTGCTCGGATTGGAAGATGATGGGCTGATATTTGGTGACTTCCTGTCCGTTGCCGAATTTGACGTGGGAGTTGTCGCCATCGTCTACGATCTCGACAATCTTGTAGCCGCGCAGACGTTCATCGCGCAATGCTTTGGAGAGATCGGCGCGTTCGTCGAAGGTATGGGTGTTGACGCTTTCGTCTCCGCTGGTATCTTTGACGGTGATCTTGAGTTTACAGGAATCGTCGGTGATGGATTTCAACTCGATGGTGTATTCGGCAACGATGAACTTGCCCTTTTCCACGACGATGACCGATTGCGGGATGGATTTGTTGCCGATGCGCTCGACACAGGTTTTGACCAATGCAGGTGTATCAATGCTGATCTTGTAGGCGGTGTGACGTTGCAGTTTTGCCCAGAAGTCGCGGAAGGCTTTGGACTTGGCGATCTCGTCGTTGCGAAGGACTTTGGCGCGGGCGGCATTGGTGGGCGGCGGCGGTGTTTCGTTGCCTGTCATACCTTCATCGCGGTATTCGGTTTGCAGGCGGGTGGCGTAGGATTGATAACTTTCGTTGGCAATCACGGATAAGATGTTCACATCATCTTCGCGGACGCGTTCGCCATCTTGGTTAACTGCAATGCGCAGACCACGCCCAATTTCCTGGCGCTTCTTGACTTCAGAAACGGTTTGGTTGAGGGTGCAGATCTGGAAGACGTTGGGGTTGTCCCAGCCTTCTTTGAGAGCGGAGTGGGCGAAGATGAAGGAAACTTTTTTGAGGTCTTCCTTGCCATCGTAGAAGGAGAGCAGTGTTTCTTTGTCTTTCATGATGAGTTCGAAGGCGGCTTTTTCGGCTTCGCGCTCGGATTGGTTGCGGCTGTCGGTGTCGATGGCTTCGGTCTCTTCGCTTTTGGCGGCTTTCTTGGAGGCGAAGTAGGAACTGCGGACTTCATCGGCTTTGAACTTCTCGTAGAAGGGATATTGCTTGCGGAGTTTGTTGAACTCTTCGTCGAATATCTTGCGGATGATACCGTCTTTGGCGGTGTAGTTGGCGACGCGGTCGATGAAGAAGAGCGAGAGCACTTTGACATTCTTGCGCTCCATGCGCTGCTGCATTTCCATGTGTTGCTTGATGGTGGTTTTTATCTGGGCGCGGAAAATGTCTGGGCGGGAGGGACCAATTGTCTCGTTAAGAAAGAGGCGGATGCCATTGTCGAATTCGAGAAAATTGCCAGCGGCGTTGACGTCTGCGACGACGTATCCGCCTTTGTGTTCATCCCGTTTGGTTTTGGCGAAGAGGTCGTCGCCGTGTTTGAGGGTGAGGTCCACTTCTTTGAGGCGACCTTTGTCTTCGACGTAGGTGCGGACGGAGGCTTTGAGCCCGCCTTTTGTGGTGATGTCTTGCAGGGCGAGGAAGGGCTGGTTGAAGTTTTCGCGTTCGGTGACGCCGAAGACTTGAATCTTTTTGACGAGATTGAGGCGGTAGGCGTCGAACGGGGTTAAACGGTAAACAAGATTGGGCGAGGAACGATGCGTGGCACTGTATCGCAAGGAGAAAAGCGGATGGAGGGTGCGCAAGGCTTCGCGCGCCTTTTCCGATTCCATGTTCTGGGGTTCATCGAGGATGAGGATGGGGCGGGTCTGCTGGATGTATTCGAAGGGCAGGCGTTCGCCTGGGAGTTTTTCGGAGGGCTTGAAGATGACGTTGGAAGTTTTGTTGAAGGAGTCGAGGGTGATGACGAGGATCTCGACGAAGGTGGAGGTGGCGAAGGCGCGCAGTTGACTGAGGCGGGCGCCGTCGTATTCGATGAGGTTGACGGTTTCGTTTTCGTAGAGGGCGCGGAAGTGGTCGCGGGTGATCTTGAAGTTCTTGATCCAGCCTTCGTAGATGGCGATGCTGGGAACGACGACGATGAATTTGCTGAAGCCGTAGCGTTTGCGCAGTTCGTAGATGGTGCGCAGGGCGACGTAGGTTTTGCCCGTGCCTGTTTCCATTTCGATGGTGAAGGAGGGATGCCGCCACGACTCGTTGCCGACGCCTTCGAGTACCATGCCGTCATCCACGCTCAACATGCCTGCCAGATCGGTGGCGAGGTTGTTGCTTTGCTGGATCTCGCGCAGGTTGTCGTAGAGCCAAGACTCGCTGAGCGACTCGAAGGGCGGGAGGTTGGGGACGATCTCGTCACCCAGTTTGAAATCCGCGCCCTGACGGGGCAAGCCTTCAAAGAGACGCGCGACGGATTCGACGGCGTCGTGTTGGTAGAGTTGGTTGGGATCGAATTGTAATTTCAGTGTCATGTGTCAGGTTCCAGGTGTCACCCTGAGCGTAGCGAAGGGTCTTGCTTGGCTTTGATTACTTTCTTTTTCTTCTTCTTCACAGAATCAGGTGTGCTCAAATAATAAATCCTTAATCTTGCATATGATTGGACAATAGATATCCAGGATTTTTCCATTTTTTCAAGTATTTCATCGATAAAACTAACCAGTTCATAACTTGTTATTTCCTCTTCGAGCATTTCTTCAAGATAGCCGACCAATATTTCTCCATCAGAAAGCGATCCGCGCAAACGGTTTATTTTGTGATAAAAGAATTTCTCAACCTTTGATGCGAAATTTGCAATTTCTTCGTCGGCGATTTCGTTACTAATCCTGTTAGCCGTTTCGCGCACCTTTATACGGACAACCAACATTGCTTCTCGTGCCTCCCTAACCTCCCGAATGGATTTTCGTGAGACGCGTCCTTTGCTTTCGCGAATAGATTGCTTGGCTCGCCGAAACAACAAAAAGTAGTTATCTACAACAGGTTGCAATTCTATAAATAATGGTTCGATAATTTCCTTGAATAATTGTTGTTTGTTCTTTTCCTTCAAATTCTTCTGGCTGATGATCCTGTCCATCAGTTTTATAAAAGTGTCGAAAAGCAGGGAGATGGGTTCCATGTAGCAACCTTTTGTGATTTAGTGGTCAATGCTTATTTACCAGATGAACTTAGGCAATGAATTCTTGTTAGCGCGTACGATTTTGCAATTCTTTCCCAGGAATATTCCAAATCAATTAGAAGGACATCAATTAATAATTCCAATGGATTGTTTCTAATTCGCCGCTTTTTATTCTGAAAGTAAGACATCCGTAAGTCAAGCATCTCATTTCTGTGAATGCTTATTTCCGATTGATCTTTGTTTATGATAAACAAGGCTTTGTCTCCGATAGACAAGGCTTTGTCACAGAGGGCTTTCAAGGCAGTTTCTTCGATGTTTTGGTGTGTGGCGAAATCGATTACTTCTGCAAGTTGCATTTTCGAGGACAGAGAAATTTCTTCGAACACCTCTTTAAAGACCGTTCGATAAAAGAATTTTTCAAGGTTATTCGAAAATTTAATAACCATTGGGTCGTTAGTCATTTCACTTACACGAGAGCACAGGGTTCGCACTCTTTTTCTGCTAATTAGAATCGCTTCCCGCATATATCGCAATGTTATTATCGATTTTTGAAGATCACTTTGATTGCACTCATAAAGAAGTTGTTGTGTTTCGCGCAGTACGAATAAATAATTATCTAATACTATCTGAAAGCCCATGAACAACGGTTCTACAATTTCCTTGAAAACCCATTGCTTTCTCCGAACTTTAATTGGCTTAAGACTCATAATTCTGTCGACCAGAATCATAAATGGGTCATTCAAGAAAGATATGACTTCCATTGTTCCAAACATAATTCTTTCAGAAATCAATTCTAAATCACCTTCAGATTGCACCGATCCGCCAAGTTGACTTTGGCTTCATCGCTCAGGGCGGAGTCGAGACAGACGAGGATGTCTTCGGCGCGGAGGGAGAGTTTTGCCACCGTTTCGGCTTTGACCTTTTTGTCGAGGCAGACGTAGAGGTGATGACCGACGAACTCGGAGGTGACTTGTTTGACTTCGTTGGCTTTGAATTCAGGCAATGCTTTCACGCTGCTATCGAGCGGGAAGCCTTGCAGGAGTAGGATTTCTGTCAGAAGGTTTTCGGGTGTCCAGCCTTCGACGAGCGGGGTTTCGGCTTGATCAAAACGCAGTTCGAGTTGGGAAATATCTTTCAACGAAATTTCTTCCCAGCCAATAAAATGCGAATTGCTCAATTCATAAGCCTTAAAGCCCATATCTAAATTTGGAAACAGTCCCAGTTGATCTTTGTTTGCTTTCTTTAGTTCTTTGCCTATTTTACGAATTCGGTCTTGCCCGATTTGGGCAATATTCCTATACCCTTTTTGATATGCGGGGTCAGTTTTGCTGATAGGCTCAGGCAATTGAACCATAATAAATTTTCTTGACCCTTGAACTTCAAGATTAAGTTCAAGAAGTGCATGTGCAGTTGTGCATGATCCTGCAAAGAAATCAAGAACTATCCCTTCGCCGTCCAATCCAATTTTCAGTAAATACTTGAGCAACTCTTTCGGCTTTGGATACTGAAAGATTACTCCTAAACTTTCGAGGTCAGATCTCATCTTTTCAGTGGTGCCCATATTTCGCAGAACCGATAAAATATTTCTTGCGCGTTCTCGGTCTTTTCGATAATAAATAACACCGTTTTCCGATAAGTAGAATTGCATTGTGTCGCCAGCCTCATCTTTTACTGGCACACAACCTTTATTAATGAACTCTTTGAGTTTGTTTACATTTGCCCAACCACTAAAAACTCGGCATGGTTGAGTTAATTTTCCATCCTTCACTAGCATTGGGTCTTTACGAATAGGGTAACTCACTTCGTATTTTTTTGTTATTGCACGTGAAATATAGCCGTTGCCAGAAATTTCCTTATAGAAACTCGCTGCAACCTCTGTTGGAGGAAGATTTAATTTGGTTTCTTTGCATGGAAAACCAACAGGAAGCGTAACTTCACTGCAAGGGTTTGCTGGTCCATTTTTTGTGATTGAGTTTTCAGCAAAGCCTTTCCATAAATTGCTTTCTTCACGAGTGTTGGGGTCAACAACAAAGCCTAATGCCGCTGTTTCGCTACTCTTAGCATATAACAAGATGTACTCATGATTTACTTTTACTTGGAATTGGTTATCAGTATGTCCTTCCGTATTCCAAATAAATTGAGCGACAAAGTTCTCTTCGCCAAAAACCTCATTCATTAGCGATTTAAGATGATGAATTTCATTATCTCCAATGCTCACAAAAATCAGCCCGTCTTCCGTCAATAATTCTTTGGCTAACTTAAGACGTGGATATATCATGTTTAGCCAAATTGAATGGAATCGCCCGCTTACCTTAGGATTGCTTGTGAGTAATTGCCCTGCTTCGTCTGCCTGTTCAGTTCTGCTCAAATAGGCTTCGAGTGGTTCAACAAAATCATCGCTATAAATAAAATCTTTTCCCGTGTTGTAGGGCGGGTCAATGTAGATCATCTTGACACGTCCCGCATAACTCTTTTGCAAGAGTTTCAACACTTCGAGGTTGTCGCCTTCGATGAAGAGATTGTGGGTCGAGTCTTCGTCCACGCCTGCGCCTGGCTGGGGGATGAGAGTCCCTTTGGAGGGGAGGGCGGCAAGTCTACGGGCTTCGCGTTTCCCTGGCCAGAACAAGCCAAAGTGTTCCTTGGTCTCGTCTTCGAGGGTCTCGCCGAGGGCTTCTCGGAGTGTGTCCCAGTTAATGCGTCCGTCCGCAAAGGCTTCGGGGACGACGGCTTGCAGTTCTTTGAGGCGGTCTTCGGTCAAGGTGAAGGAGGGGCGGAGTTTGGAGATGGGCATGAGGGAGGGGTCCTAGGGATGAAGGCGGAAGGAGGAAATTTTACTTGATAAAGGTTTGAGTTCTTTGAGACGAGACCAAAGTCAACTTTAGAATATTATTTCCGTTGCCTTTTGATTATTCTTTCTGCAGCAATACGAGTTTGACGCCTTTGAGCGTTACGGATAATTAGCTTCATGAATTTTGCGTGGTCCATTGTTGGGTCGTTGAGCAAGGAGAAGTCCGCCGAGCCAGGCTCATGAGGCGGATAAAAAATACCACAATTAGGGTTGATATCTAGAAAATATAAAAGACCATCAATTCCCATGCGGTAATCACAACGAGCATAGCCATTTCCTCCTAATTCATTAAAAACATGTGCAGTCTGCTCACGTATGGTCTTCTCAATGCGTGGATCAGACACTACAGCAACGGACATCTTCTCGTAATCAACCCACTTCATATCATAATGCTTGAAGGATTCGCCATCGGGGAAGATAAATTCAATCGGGGTATAGGTATATGGCTTTTTCGGATTATTGGGGTTTTCAGCGATTAGACAAGTGAATTCTCGCCCTTCAATGAATTCTTCAATTAAGGCACGCCCAAATTCAGAGATTTCAATCATTAACTGCTCACGTAGTTCATCAATGGTCTCAACGCGCGATTGACGGCGGATGCCTACACTGGCATAACCATGAGGTGGCTTGACCAACATGGGGAACTTAAGGCGCTTTATAATCTCTTCAACATCTTCAGCACGTCTGGCAAAAAACCATCCAGGTGTAGGGACGGAAACTCGCTTGGCAGCGTTCTTCATTTCATCACGAGTAGGATCGAAGAACTTCGAATCTGCACCTGTAAAGGCAGCGTTATATTTTTCAAGCGCCTTGACCAACGCAATTCCTGAAAGGGCATCATCTGGCGTACCATCACATAAGTTGATGAATACATCCACGCCTTCATCCATCAATTGTCTAATCTGTTTTTCAACTTCCTTTGATTCTACATTATGATGCTTCCACCGATAGCCGCTCATATAGGGTGAGGGGTCGTATGGAATATCGTCTTCATCAGGCGTGCTTGTCAAGACACAGATATATAACTGCGTTTTTCTAGAAATTTGTGGTGACGAATTATCTGAAATAACAGGTGCATTGACCTTGATGTCAGAACGCCTTGTACTTCTAAATTCTAGGACCTGTTTTTCAAAGTCGAAGGTAGAAGGTAGAAGTTGGTTTAGTTCCCTATCATTCGAAATCTTGCCATCCAGATGTTCTAGTGCATTATCTAATTGCTTCTCATCTTTGATCCAATTTGGAAAGTTCTCGAGGCGATTATTTAATATTGCTCCTAAATCAATCCTTTCGCCAACTTGCAAAAGGGATGCATTATGATACAACTCTTCTATGATAAATAGTGTGCGATTATCGACCGGTTTTTCGAGCCAATCCTCGTACATTCTTAATGCTGCTTTGTTCGCTGCAATAAAGTTTTTTCGTTCAAATGTCATAAAATATTTTTGGATAATATGCCGCAAACTGGGGTCGATGGCATGTCCATTCTCCCAGGTCAACAATTGTGTTTTTTTTATGTTGAGTAAAAGATCACTAAAATCCTCTCGAGTCCAGGATTTGAATGTCTCTCCTGCGCATGAACGAAGCACCTCGCGCATCATGGTCACGTCAAACGACCGAACCAGCGCCATAAATTTACAAGCGATCTTTAGATCTTTCGATTTCAGCTCTCTAAAAACATAGTCCTCTATAAATTTATGAAAAACATCTGCTAAAAGTTTCGATTCAAATCCAGAGAATGTCTGAGGCGTAACGTTTTTTCCCTGATCTATAAGGATATCCAATTCATTTATTACAATATATGTTGCAATGGGGTGCCCGCCAGTCAATGAATAGATATTCTTATATAGTTCTTTCGTCAGGTCAGGTCTCTTGCTTAAACTCTGTATTTGCTCTTTAACCAAATCTGGTTCAAACACTCTTAGATTTTCGCTGGTCAAACGCTGCCTGACCTCGGGTCTCTTCCAATGCCACGGACGGCGACCCGTCCAGACAATGACACAATGCTTAATTTGAATCAGAGGGGCAATGATCAATTCCTCAATCCAATCTACGAGATCAAACTCAGCGTATTCAGTTTCATCAAAGAAAAGCACAACCGGTCGAACATTGTTCGAGTGAGGCAAGGTATTAACCATCTTAATAAAGGCAAAGACAACATTACGAAGTTCATTCAGCCAACTAGGTTGTTGGTAAAGCCTCGTTCCCTGATCCATTTTTGTGTAAGCAGAAATAACCCCCTCCTTTGGTAGTGAGGCAGCTTTATATCCTGTAAGAGCTTTCTCGAATTCACGCGTATCCAATTCTGCGCGCTTATTTAAGTCCAAAACGACTTCTTGCACCAGGCGAACAGGGTTATTAAGGTATTCTTCTAGTTTGTTGGCTGAATTTTTAAAGTTAATAGATGCCCAAATGCATTGCTTTTCGGCAGCCATATGGGATAAATAATTAACTAGGGAGGATTTCCCCATCCCGTGGATTCCATACCATTCAAATAAATTAGCATTAGTAGGAGCTTGACGGGCAATTCGATCTAATATAGTAGCAAATTGGTTGAGTTGTTCTTGCCTTCCGATTAGCATTGAAGGGGATACTAAAACTAGATTATTCTTTGGTGTGGCTTTTTTTACAGCGAGAGTAACAGCGTTTTGAATATTTTCAGGCGCAGTAACCGAAAGCTTTTTCTTGTTGCGTTCAATGATGAAATTAACAAATAGCTGGTCTTGTAGCGGTCCTTCAATTGGTGAAGTTTGTTTCTGTGTATCTAAAAACTTTCTAATATTATTCTTTAGTTTGATTTTTGATTTTTGAGAAAATATTATTTCGAATTCTTTACCTTTATAAAATTCAGATAGCAAATCAAATAATGCTTTCCTTACCTGGCTTTCTTGTTTCTCAGAAAACAAATCTACCAATTTACTTCGAAGCCAGTCAGGCATGTATCCAATGCGGAACCATGGCAGGCGGGCGATCTGAAGCAATCTATTCACATCGAGCAGTTCTTGATCTGTATCATCTTTCAACACACTGCCAAGGTACAGGGTTATTTCCCAACGCAGCTCGGGAAATACAGCGGTTGCGCACAGCCAGTAAAACCCTTTTTCATCAAGGTAATTATTTTTGAGATCATCAATAAGCATCTTGACCTCTGTTTCGGGTGGGGCGTTGCGTCCCGTCCAACGTGTTGGGCGTTCGTTAAGTGGGGATGGCAGGTTTGAGGCGCTAAACGTCAAAGGAACGTTTTCTGTTTCGAAAACGCGCACAACTGAAGCTAACCCATCAAAGGTCAGTGGCAATAAGGCAAAATCTTGTAATTCCAGTTCTTCGAAAAAAACCTTTTCCAAATTATCGGGAAATAGAATTGCACGTTCTTTCCAGTGTTCAAGGTTCTCGACCCATACTGGTAGATGCCCTGTGAGTGGATTGGTGAACTCGCTTGTGCCGCTGAAAATGAGTAAACGTGAATCTGGGTGACGTGCTTGCAAATCTTTTAATTGCAATGGTGAGTGTTTTCGATCAAGCGGGAAACAAATTCGTGGATCATTTTTAAACTCATACTGGTGTAACCAGACACCATCCTCAGCAATTTTCGCTAAAACCTCTTGTGCAAAACGTGCCTGCTGATCAAGGCGGTTTTTGCGGTCAATCAATACTACATACTCAGGTTGTATTTGACGCTGATGAAAAACAACCTCCAACCAGTTATTGCGTTTGATTGCCCGCTGAATCGTTCCCTCCACATCGACTTCACTCGAAAGGATTTGCGTCCGTTTGCGCAATGCACTGACGATTGGCTTGATTTGCTTTATAGGGAAAACTTCTTGAAGGTAACCTTTTACCCGTACTTTTTTTGAAACGGTTTCCTGCTTTGTTTCTTCGCGTACAATATATGCTTTTTTTTGTGTAGCAGTACGAGAATTTTCTGTGGGAAGAAATTTTTCTTTTGCAGTTGCCTCCCGAATCGGAGGTAGTGGTGGAAACCGTTCTTTAGTGTTAGATTGTTTGACAGGAAGCAAAGTTGCGTACCAACGCTCGAACTGCTGGTAGAAATCCTCTTGTTCGAGAGGTGTTGTACAGATGAGTGGCGCGATTAGTGTCTTGAGAGGCAAGTCTTCAAGCGTTTCCCCGCGAGCTATCAATGTTATTAATAGTTGATTTAAAACGGAAATTTGACGAGGGTCAATTTTATAACCGCTCGCTTGTAGACCGTCTATAAACTCGAATAAACGGTCTGTTTCAATGACGACTATTTCTACTTTGTCAACCATCTTTGAACAATATCACGTGCCTTGTCTTGATCTGATGTTGTTTTAATGAGATTGCTTAAGGTACGTAACGCAAGATCTCCTTCTCGAAGTGGGTTAGCTGCTTTGGGTGCCAAGTCCTTCAATACCTTCATCCAACCGATCATTTCTGCTGTGGATGGATTCTTTCGCAGACCACCATCCTCTCGTAAAGCAAAGAAAATATCAAGTGCATTGTCAACAAAAATATCTTTTCCCCTGACGCGCCTGTCCAATCGATTTAGTACAATAGTTTCCAATCGATTTTTGTCTGGAAAAGGAATGTTGTAATAAACGCAGCGACGTAAAAAAGCGTCTGGTAAATCTTTCTCTGAATTACTGGTTATTACAACGATTGGCGGAAAGTTCAGGTTTGCCTCAACTTTAGCGTTTCCCATTTCAGGGATACGAAAATACATATTTTCAATTTCATTCAGTATATCGTTTGGAAAATCGCGCGGTGACTTATCAATTTCATCAATTAAAACGACGGAGCGGGATGATGTCTTTGGATGTTTAAAATCACCTCCTACCAACTTTTTATTTTCACTTGGCTTTCGTGTATAAAGGATTGCGAGTCCCAATGCCTGGTAGGTAATATAGGGGAAAATACTTTTTGGTTTTAAGCCGCTTTGCACATCTTGAAAGCGCTTTAAAGCGTCATACGTGTAGAACAAATCGCGTGCTACACTGTTCGACTTCGTTTCGAACTTGAAGGGTTTGTCGAGTCCTAACTCCCAGGCAAGGCTGTATGCAAATTGAGTCTTTCCCGTTCCTGCTTCACCAGTCAAAAGCAGGGGTTGTCCAAGCATGAGCGCCACATTTGTGGCGTCTACAAGTCCCTCGTCGGCAAGGTACTTTTCAGGTTGGAGAAATTCCTTGCTCTGTGGGATCGGTAAGTTCTTAACGCCACTGGGATGCTGAATCCCTTTGCCAGAATAAAATTTCGTTTTCATGGGTGTGATGTCTCCTAATCGCCCGTTGATGACGTAAGAATCTCCTTTAACTGAGAAGCGAGCGCTTCCATTGCAAGCGTTTCCTCATTTTCAAAGAGCTTGCGAATTTTCGCTATTAACATAGTAATTTCTCCGTGAAAATATCCTTGCGCCACTGTACGCGCCCAGTGGCGTGTCTCCGTTTCAGATATGTTTGTTAATTCTGATAGAACCATCCCACTAATTTTTCTATAAGTATCAAAAGTTCTTTGCGACAATTGCGAATATATTTTACGTTTACATCGCATATACTTGCGGCGTTTGTTCTGACTTAAATGTGGAATTTTATGAGTTACATAAATGAATATGAATAGATTTTGGCGTGGAACTAGTGGTGGCCAATTATTCCAAAAATCAAGAAGAGCTGCAAGAATATCCTCTCCATTTTCATCAAGATCCACCCAGTCTTTAGTCATTAATTCTGTTTCAATAATAACAGGACCACCATAAACTGCCAGCACCCGTTGAATGTCTTCGCAAGAAAATTCGGGATCACCTAAAACCTCTTTACTAAGGGCTCTTGTTAGTTGAAGGCTAAGATTTTTTATGTCTTTGATAGATGAAGGCCAGGACAAAAAAAATTCCGTGATCGACGTTTGCCTGAGGTTGATCTTAAGTAGTCGTGGAATAGTATAGCTTGCCATTTTTAAATGGAACATATCTTGGGCTTGCGTGTCATTTCCGTGAACCACGGCAACCATTGGTAGAGGGCTTTGTGGGTTGTTTTTCTTATAAAGGGTATAGAGATCATCCTCTTGGTGTTGGCGATTTACAAGATAAGGTATGAGGTCTGGAATTTCTTTCTTTTGCGAAGGTTTTGACTTATGTAAGGAAATCGGGCATTCTTGCCATTTCTCTAAGATCTTATGTGCTGGAATAAGATAGCCAACACGCGATTCGTCATTCTTTTCAACTGCGACGATAATACCCACCACACACTCAAGTATACTGTCCCAAACAGGTCCACCACTAAAGCCCTGTCGGATAAAATTTCCAGTTATCTTGGGATCAAATACTTCCACCCAACCTCGTGTGTTGCGCCCACGTAACTGGCAATCTGCCCATGTCCCGTCTAAATTTTTTCCAGGAAAACCGAAAGCTTGTACGCGATGATCCCATAGTTCGTCTGGTATGTGCATGGAAGTTGGTATAACTTCCAATGGAAAAGGTTCGGAAATGATTAGTTCTGCAAGGTCAATAGCGTAGTCCCAAAAGCCGACTTTTGCAGAAATTATTTTATCTGAGCCGGATAGAGGGAAGTCCAAAGTAATCACCTCCTCTGGCTTTTCTTTCGAATTACGAGGTAGTTTCAACGCAGAATTCACTACATGAGCACAAGTTAACACCCTCTCTCCATGCAAAGCAACACCTGTTCCAGACGGAAGAGGTTGATCTGTATCCTTCACTAAAATTCGTGCAAGGCAACTTTCAAGTGGGTGAATGTGATGCATTATTGGGAATCAATATGTAATCTTATTTGTTCTCGCTTACAAGTACAGTCGGGCGGTTGGGTTTTTCCAAATTCCACTTGAATTTGATATTAAATTGTCCGCCTGCGGTAGTCTTTGCGATCATCGGGACAACCGTGCCGCCTTCAAGATCCAACTTAAGGCTAAACTCAACTTCCATTTCATCCGGGCGGATTTCGTCTTCGATCGTGTCAATGGCTTTGCCAACCTTATCTGCCATGACCCGAATTACGCTCATCGTGAGGTTCATCGCCTTTTCAGACTCTGCTTTTAGGCGGTCTACGCTGTCACCAAGAGATGCTTGTACAACTCCACCTTCTTGGCCTTGGAATTCAATAAATAGATCGATTTCTTCCTGTTTTTCCAATTTAGCGTCGGTCATCTTGCCTCCTAGTAAAAGATCGAAGAACGGAAAATATTCGCATAATTTTACCTTGAAGTGAAGTCTGCGCGCAGGTCAGATGGGTTGGGCTGGGCTTCCAGATTGGAAGAACGCCAAGCTTCCTGTTCTTCATCTGGCAGAGGTTCAGCAAAATACTGCGCCATCACAGAGTCCTGTGTCTTGCGCCCACCGCGCCAGGCGTATTCCCGGTACGACTTGCAGGAGAAACGCGCGTCACAGTTTCTGCATACATGCGTGGCAAAGCGCACCTTGAATTTTGAGCCTGTCATGAGTTCATTCAATCGTTCCAGCGGGGGAGGGGTAAATACGCCATTTTCAATATCGTCCACTGTCTCGCCAAATTTCGCAATGGTTTCTAAAACCTTTTTGGGGTCAAAGCGAATCGGTACAACCGGGTCCCATGTGCTGAGTGCATGTTCGATCTCAGATTCATTTTCCGAAGCAAGTACATCACGCACATTATCAGGGTAGTCCGTTGCAATGATGGCAGTCCCATTCAGGGCTTGTCCGCGCAGGTTTTGCCAGATGTGGGCATACACGTTCAACTGCTGTTCATATACATCAAGGTTGCTTTTCACATATTCTGCATTGTGGGTCTTAATGTCGTACATGATGGTTCGCTCGTTGTCCCGCAGAATATCCACCACGCCTTCAATGGCATAGGTGCGCCCTTCTGGAGTTTTCTGGTTGGGCAGGTTGAGGCGCACTTCGGTATCGGTCACATTGTTGGCAATCTCATTCAACATGCGCCAATACAACAGCACTTGATTGAGCGCCGTTATTTTGACATCTGGAGCAATGGCGTGACCCGAGTCCAGCCGCAGTTCTTCATAATTTTGTTCAAAAGAATTGCGGATAAACGCTTCCATCTCCGCCGAGAATTGGTCTTTCTCCATCATGCCGATGCCCTCCTTTGAATGAGTTCGTGGTGCAAATCTTCCAATGTGCGGTGTACCAGACTACCGAAGAACATGGTCTGCGAACGCGATGGCACAAACCCGAACTTGCGGAAGATCATATATTGCCGAGGGCATTTTTGATACAGCAGATAATCGGATGTAAATGAATAAGACTTGGGCAAGTCACTCTCTTTTTCATCCGCCACCGGAATGCTTTTCACATCCAAACTTGGAATTCGTGGAAAATCATCGTTCAGGAGATTCTTGAATTCATCATTCATTCGCTGTCCCGAACCCTTGAAATGCGGCAGGATCAACAAGTTTTTCGCGCGCGAAAGCGCCACATAATACATGCGCATGATGTCAAATTGAGACATGCGGTCCAGCGGTTCACCTTGTGGGCGGCTCAAGAGCGGGCGCACAATGACCTCATTCTGTTGAGGTCCCTTGTCATCTTTTCGCAAATTACCCAAAATGACTACAGGGAATTCCAGTCCCTTCGATTGGTGAATGGTCAGGAAAGGAATACGTCCTTTTGGGAAGGGGTCTTCTGCGTCTTCAAGTTCCGACTCTCCCAAGCGGTATAGGGAGAAGAGATAGTTGAAGAACACGATCTGCAAGGTCTTCTCTACTAGCAAGTCCGCGGTGATCATGGCAATGCGTTCATCCAGAAAACGCGAGAGATACTGTGTGATCAACCCCAAATTTGCCACCGGACCTTCATCTGTTCGGTCTGTATTATCCTCTGCAATGTCAAACATCTTTTTAAAGTGTTCAAAGCCGCACAGGCGGTAGAAAATATCCAGCAAATTCCAGTCAATGGAAGTGACGCGCCGTAAGATGTAAAGCAAAGAAAGTGGAGTGCCTTGTTCTGCTCGTTCCAAAGCCAATCGGTCCAAATAAGCGCTGGAAAGAAGTTTCTTTGCTCGTTCTGAGAGATTGCGCGCCGCAAACAATGCCCGTTTCATCTTATCTGCTTGGTAGGGGGCATCCAACGTCCAATGATTCTTTTCAGCTACCTTGAGCAAGGCTTCATAGTCCGCGCTGGCTTGTTCCAATTCTTCTTTGCGGTCACTGATGTATTTCTTCAAGAGCGGGTCTCTGAGCATCAATGCCTTGGCGCGAGTTTCGGCAGTTACCGCCCAGTCATGAAAACCATCGTAATCCTTGCTGTGAAATTCTCCGCGCGGTGGGTGACCAAGAATATGAAGCAGAAGTCCGAACACATCGAGTGACTCGTCCACTTCAACGAAGCGTCCGGCACGCGGGGCATACACCTGTAGACCAATTTCTTCAAACGCCTTTTGAAAATGTTTTACTGCGGCGGCTTTCAAACTGGGGAATAAGACCGCAATTTGATTTGGGTTCTCCACCTTGCCTTCATCCAGCAGGGTTTTGACCAAACTGGCGATCTCTGCACAAGCAATCTCTGGTTTGTTTGGTGTGCTGGCAACCACCGAAACCTTTTCATCGGTTCGATATGCCTGAATATTCTTGCTTGTAATGCGATAATGACCGCCTTCCGGCTTTTTCCAATCGGTTTGCGCCATGAAGGTTTTATAGAAGTCGACGATCTGTTTTCGCGAGCGGTAATTGGTGTCAAGCGAGAGACGACGTGGTTTTTTACCGAGATAATCACGGCAACGGTCGTCAAAATCCACGAAGTTTTCCACCGTCGCCCCGCGAAAACGGTAAAGAGCCTGGTCATCGTCACCGACCACGCAGATGCCTTTTGTCCCTGCCGCAAGCTTGAAAAAGATTCGTTCCTGGATCGAGTTCGTATCCTGATACTCATCCACAATCACATGCTTGAACACGTGTTTCGAACCTTCATTGGCTTCCAGCAGGTTGAAAGCTTCCTGTTGCAAGAGCGCAAAATCGGTCAGGCGGGCATGTTCCAATTGCAGCGAGTTCTTGTATCCCGCATACAGATCCAAAATAATTTCGATTTGTTCAGGGGCAAGTTCGTATTCCCCATAATGTTTTTTAGATTTTCGAACCAACTTTTTCGCTGTTTCCACATCGATACATTCCTCGGATAAACGATTGAAGATCGAAGTGCAATTAACAACAGCAGCATGTTTGGAAAGAGAAGGATGCCCCCAAATGGCATTGATGGTTTGATGCGCTTCTTCATCCAGCGCACTTGCTTCAAGAATGCCTCTCCAATTACGATTTCGGGAAAGGTGAAAGTACTGGCTGAGTTCATCCAACAATTGAGGTGGTCGGTTACGGTGTCGGTCTAAAACAAAATGGCGGCGATCTGAAAGAATTCGCTGACACAAAGAATGGACCGTACCAAGATACATAGGCGTCAGGTCGTACGGTTGCCCCGTATGATTTGTGACCATCCCCAACAGTGTTCTCAACCCTTCTTTGAGTTGATGTGCCGCCTTTTCTGTAAATGTAGAAAGATAGATTTCTTCTGGTTTGACCCCATGAAAGACCATCAAGTTAACGGTTCGCCATAACAAGACGCGAGTCTTCCCTGAGCCTGGACCCGCAGTCAAATACAACGGTCCATCCACGTGCTCAATGGCGGCACGTTGCTCGTCATTTGGACTAAAACTAGCTTCTTTCCACAACGTCTCGATGGTAATGTTTTTTATATTAGTCATTGGACAGCATTCGGTGAAAATAAATCCGAGGTATTTTTTGCGGGTTGTCCCCGCTGTCCGTTAAGTATACAACATGATATTTCGTATATCGGGTATGGAACCTATCAATTCCGTGATTTTTTAGTCAGGCATCACTGTCCATATTTCGTAATCAAAATAGACTAAAAGATTAAATCCTTTCAAATCAGAATCATCAATCATTTTTCTCACTCCTTATATTACAAGCTCAAAATTAGGGAACCAGAGCCATCGCACATAGTACCTGGAGTTTGGCAGTATCCAGTCCATTTTGATTGGCCCAATTATGTCGAGCCCGCTCAATCCAGAGATCGAATTCATCTTCGCTTGGATAACTTTCAAAGCTGGCTTTTTCCGTTTCAGGAAAACATCTGATCATTCGCATGACATCATCACGTCGATTACTTTCCTCCATCGACTTGCCATGAACATCGGCAATCACCGTGTCAATTCGATTTCTCCCACGCCTCAACAATAGAAATAATCGTTTGCGTCCAGGCTTGTTCATAGCACTGCGGATGCCTGCCGGCAACTTTAATATCTCGTTTTGATTTGGAATAATCGCTAAATCATTATAGAACGTGCTGGTAGTCAGGTCTTCCACAGTCTGAAGAAATTCCATTACTTGCTCCAAATCCAAGTCTGCGGTTGAGTCACTTGCAAGGAACATCTCGCGCCCCAATTTTTCCATTTCAATTTCCTGGGTCATACCCCCGCCTTGCTGACTTTCTTTGTGAACCATTACTGGAATTTGTGCAAGTGATCGGTGTTGACGGCTCCTTTCCTGCAAGCGGTGTTCCCAGTTTCGCGCATGACGGATTCTCTCATGATCCATCGTGGATGGCACAAAGTTGTAGATAATTACGTCACGGGGTGCGCCCCAGGGACGTAGAACCCGTCCCATGCGTTGTGCCAATTGAAGGACTGTCCACGGCAAATCATAGTTCACCAGGATGGAAGCATCCTGCATGTTGAATCCCTCTGACATGGAGCGAGTAGCAATTAGAACTTGGACTTCCTCCTTGTCGTTCTTCTCTTCCGGCAAGACCTCGTTGGCGATTGGAGCAAATCTACGCAACAAATCATCGAGGTCAGGAGTGTCAACAGTTGTATCAACTTCAAGAGAAGGTATGAGCTTCTTTAATCCGTCTTTCAAGGAACGTGCAGTTTCATGATATTCACAAAATACTACAACCTTCTCGTTCCCA
>Ga0172367_10001988_pt1 | contig 28867 bp, 22 predicted proteins | sample Lak10m_FD_114542 | JGI IMG/M metagenome (GOLD analysis project Ga0172367, IMG submission 114542) | Freshwater microbial communities from Kabuno Bay, South-Kivu, Congo - kab_022012_10m | ecosystem: Environmental > Aquatic > Freshwater > Lake | place: Democratic Republic of the Congo: South-Kivu...
ATCATATTACAACTTTTAGAATTGTATGTTGATAGTTCATTTTCTTTTGATGTAATATTTAATTCATCTTTATATTTTTTTAGAATGTATAAAAATAAATAATCTTGCCCCATTTATCTTTTCGCTTGGAATATTAATTTTTTTATATAAAATTATAAGTATTATAATTATTATGATTGGTGCTCATATAGCAAGAGAAAAAACATTATTAAATACAATAAAACAGATACAATTAAATAAAGGAAATGCATTACAAATATTTGCATCTAATCCAAGAAGCACAAAAATATCACAAAATGAAACATTTATAAAAAAACCACAAGAAATAAAAAAATATATAACTAATAATAATTTTTCATTAGTTATTCATAGTCCTTATACAATAAATTTAGCAAATAATTCAGAAAATAAACGAGTTTTAGATATTTCAAATAATTATGTAATAGAACTTATAACACATGAGTTAAAAATAGCACATTCAATTGGTGCAATAGGTTGTATTGTACATTGTGGAAAATATACTAAATTGACAATAAATGAAGGATTAATTAATATGAAAAATGCATTAAAATATATAATAAATGAAGTAATAATTAAACTTAAATTAAAATCTAAAATAATAATTGAAACATCTACAGGACAAGGAACTGAATTATTATCTAATTATAATGATTTTCTAGAATTTTATAATTCATTTTCAACAGAAGAAAAAGAACATTTTAAAATATGTATAGATACTTGTCATGTATGGGCAGCAGGATATGAATTAAATGATATTTATGAAATAACAAAAAAAAATAATAATTTAAATGATATTGCAGTTATACATGTAAATAATAGTAAAAATCCTAAAAATAGTAAATTAGATAGACATGAATATTTAGAAGAAGGTTTAATAAAATTAGAAAATATATTAGATTTTTTAAAAAATCTAAAAAAACATAATTCAAATATTTTATTTATTTTAGAAAAACCTAATGATAATTATAGTCATGAATTTAATTTAATAAAATAATATATATTTATAGAATTATAAAAATGGCTACAAATTCTAAAGCCGAATGTATAAGAAAAGCTATAAATATAAGTAAATCACAAGATTTTTATAAATTTGATAAAAAAACTTTTAATGCAAATAAAATTAAAGAAAATTTAAAAATATCTTCGCCAAAATTATTTGCATTAATTAAAAAAATAGAAGAATTAGATAATAATGATTTTGAAAAATATGGAAAAAAATTTAAACATATTATTTATACTGATTTAAAAAGTTCTTTATTTGGAATTAAATTAATAGCATCAGGATTTAAAGCATATGGAATGAATAATGTTTATAATAGTAGTTTTGAATTTAAGATACCAAAAAAAGATAATAATTTTGCATTATTATCAAGTGTTGCAGTATATGATAAACCTTTATCAATAAAATTAAAACAAAAAATATTAAATGTTTTTAATTCTAGACCTGATAATATTTATGGTGAGAAAATAAGATATTTATTAATAGATCAAGGATATAAAGAAGGAATAGATGTATTTGATGTTAAATATGTTCATATTTTTGATGATTTATTAACACCTTCTGATGAAAAACAAGTTATAGGAAGAGGAACTCGTTTTTGTGGACAAAAAGGTTTAAATTTTCATCCTGTCATAGGATGGGCATTACATGTTTTTAAATATAAATTAAATATTCAAAAAAAATTTGAAGTTAAAGATGCTTTTATGTTATATTTAAAAGAAAGTGGAATTGATTTAAACAAATTATTATTTGCAGGTGAATTAGAAAATATATGTCGATTTGGTGCAGTTGATTATGAAATAAATAAAGCTATTCATGAGTTTGGAAATGAAAAAGATGATAATTTAGAAGATAAAGATATTCATTTAAAATATAAAAAAATAGAAGAATTTAAAATAAGAGATATATATGAATCATTAGATGAACTTGAAAATAAAAAATTTAATTTAGTTAAAAAAGCATATAATAATTTTGGTGGAGATAGGAAAAAAACATTATCAGTAATAAATAAAAAAACAAATAAATTCATTGATATTAAAAAAACAGCTAAGATAAATTTAATTTTAAGTTCAAAATTAAATTTTATAGATATGCGAAAATATATCAGAAAATTTTATAGCGATTGTAAATGGAATAATTTAAAATTTGAAAATAAATGCGCAAATGAAACTGCTAATAAAAAAAGAATAATTGATTTAAATAATAGTCAAAAATTTGTTAGTCGTTTTTTTAATCCAGATAGTATTTATAAAGGTATATTATTTTGGCATTCTGTTGGAACAGGTAAAACATGTTCAGCTATTGCAACTGCTTCATCTACATTTGAAAAAGAAGATTATACTATTTTATGGGTAACAAGACATACTTTAAAACAAGATATATGGAAAAATATGTTTAAAGAGGTTTGTTCTTCTACAATTAAAGAACAAATAGAAAATGGTAAGAAAATACCTGAAAATATTATAACTGCACCATTAAAATATTTAAATAAAAAATGGATGATGCCTATAAGTTATAAACAATTTACAAATTTAATTAATAAAAAAAACGAATTTTATAAAGAACTTGTTAAAAGAAATGGTAAAAAAGATCCTCTCAAAAAAACTCTTATTATTATTGATGAAGCACATAAATTATATTCTGATAATGTTCCTGTAAATGAAAAACCAGATATGAATGCTCTCAAAAAAGCATTATATCATTCATATAGTTATTCTAAAAAAAATAGTTGTAAATTAATTTTAATGTCTGCAACACCATTTACAAATAATCCTATGCAATTATGTAAACTTTTAAATTTATTAAAAGAAGATGAATATTTACCAGAAAATTTTGATGATTTTAAGAAAAAATATTTAAATGAAAATTATAAATTTGAAAAACCTGAAGCTAAAAAATTTTTAGATGATATATCAGGTTATATTTCTTATTTAAATAGAGAAAAAGATGTGAGACAATTTGCATATCCTGTTTTATATACTGAAAATATAGAATCAAGTTATGATGATGAAAATAATAAATATTTATTATATGATTATTTTAGTGAAGATATTTTAGATTTAATAGATATTAATATTAATGCTGCTGAAGAAATAATAGAAAATTTTAAAAACAGTATAAAAACAAAAGAAACTAAAACTGATATCATAACTCAAGAAACAGCTATAAATAAATGTTTATCTAAAGATATTAAAAAAACTGATGATTTTGAAGACAAAGAAAAAGAAATTAAAAATTATATTAAAACAGTTTCATTATTAATTAAAAAAAAGAAAAAGGAAGAAGCAATGGCAGAAAAGAAGAAACTAAAAGAAGAAGCAATGGCAGAAAAGAAGAAACTAAAAGAAGAAGCAATGGCAGAAAAGAAGAAACTAAAAGAAGAAGCAATGGCAGAAAAGAAGAGATTAAAGGAAGAATTGAAAGAAATTAAGAAAAAAAGATAAAATTTTAATTAATATATTAAATTAATATAATAATGTCTTCAATTACAGGTTTAGGAACAAATTCATTATCTAGAATTTCATCAATAATTAAATATGATATTATAAATTTAAATGTAGGGTTAGGAGTAGAACCTCTAACAAATTATAAATTGAGAGTTATAAATAATTCATCACATTGGCAATCAGCATTATTTTCAACAAACTTTTTAGAAAATGCAAATGCAATAGGTATAGGAAATTATTATGATTCAAATAATATTGATACAAATAATTCAAATAATAATGCAACTATTTATGCAACTACATATAATGGATATGGATTTAGAGATATGTATTTAAATAATTTAGGAACAAGTAGTAATAATTCTTATGGAAATGTTATTATAAGAGGTAAAACGACAATAGGAAGTTATTATAATTCATCTTTATATAATTATAGTTTAGATATAAATGGTTCAAATAATATTTTAAATTTACGAAATAATAATAATACATTAAATTTTACTATAAATAATTCAAATGATTTTAATATTAATACTTCATCAAAAAAATTATATATAAATAATAGTCTGCATACATGTAATTTAAATGCTAGTAATTTAAATATTTCTTATACTTATCCTATTATAGATAAAGACATATTAGTTGTAGGTAGTGGTATAACAAGATTTGAAAATAATTCAACTATTAATATTGGAAGTAATAATAATCCATCAAATAATTTAAATGTTCATGGTTATTTATATATTAGTTCTAATGTAGGAATTGGTATAGAACCTGAAAAAGATTCATCAACAAAAATAAATATAGCACCTGGAATAATTAAATTTACAAATGATGCAACTAATAATTCTACTGTTAATGTTGGTTCTACTGGAATTAATAATATTTTAAACGTTTTTGGTAAAACATATTCTACATCAACAATAGAAATAGGAACTTCAACAATTATTCCTGAATTTGCATTAAAAACATACGGAAATATTTTACTTAATAAAACAACATTAGGTATTGGAAGTAGTAGTGCAGATATTATTAATAATAATCTTAATATATATGCAAAAAGTTATTTTGCTGGAAATATTGGATTTGGAACAACTCCGACAGATATTAATACTGTTAAATTTAAAGAAAATGCAAATGTTTTATTAGATAGTAATTCAACATTAGTGTTGAGAGGTAATAGTAAAATTCAAGTATTAGGATTAAGTCATTTAAATGGAAATGTTATTATAGGTGAATCAAATATCAATGTTTTAGATTATGGATTATATGTTAATAGTAATGTATGTATAACAAATGGATTAACAGTATTTACATCAAATAATTCTTTGGTTAATATAAAAGGTCATATAACTATAGATAGTAATACTAATATAAAAGGTAGATTAACAGTTGAAGGCGGAAATATAATAACAGGAAATGGGTTTGGTATTTCAAATATAAAATTATCATCAATTGTTAAAGATGATATAGATATAGCAGATGATCAACAAGAAATTCGTCCATTAATAAATGCCAGATTTATTAATTTTGATAGTAATTTTTTTACATCATATAATGGTAAATTAACATTCTCAGAAGCTTTTTCATATAATGCTGATATATCTATAAGTGCTGCTACTATATGGAGTAATACTCAATATGGTATTGGATATCCAAATAATATTATTATAGGTAATTCTACGGTTCCTGCAGATAGTGGGTTATTTCAAGTAGGTTCTGGTACTAGTGAATATTATATAAGAACAAAAAGTTTAAATAATCCTTTTACACAAATTTCATCAGATGATAAAATATCATCAAATACAAAAATTAAGATGATATCATCTTATAATACTGATAGTATATATTATAATGGTTTAGGTGCAGATTTTATACCTGGTAGTATAATTCATAGTATAACTGGTAATTGTAATGCACAACATATTTTTGAATACAATAACTATAATATACTCGAACAAAATCAAAATAATATTAAAAAAATATTAATGACAATATCAAAAACTGGTATTGTTGCTATAAATTCTAATATTAAAGATTATATTCAAGAAGATAATGAAAAATTAATTGTTAATGGAACTGTTAATATATTAAATTGTAATGCAATTCCTACTAAATTAATTTTAGGTAATAGTAGTAGTAATAATAGTATTTTAAGAGCTCACGGTCATGTTTTTGTTGGTTCAAATATAATAATAGGTAATAGTATTTATTTTAATAGTGCAAGTCATAAAGAATTAAGCAGAATAGCTGTAGCAAGTGGAACTACACAATTTGCTGATTATACAATTTTTAATATTGGCATTGGAACAACTAGTATAAATAATAATTCTGTTAATATATATTCAAAAGTTGGTATAGGAACAAATGCAAATAAAAATACTGATTTTGATAATTTTATTTATGGTTCAACAAATTTTCATGGAGCTATAAGATTTGGTAATGATCCTGACGACCTTATTACTAATGTTAATTTTGTAAATTCTAGAGTTGGAATAGGAACTGTAAATGATACAGTTTATGATATAGTTTTAAATAAAAGTATTTTAATTAAAGATAATTCAAGTATTACATTTGGAAGTGCTGGCTTAATTAACAATAATTCATTTAATATATATTCTAAAATTGGTATTGGAACAAGTTGCCCTGACAATAATCTTTTAAAATTAGGTTCAGGAAATATAATAACTGATAATAATATAAATTTTACTTATGGAACTATAAATTCTAATAATTTTAATACTTTAAATTTATATTCAAAAGTTGGTATAGGAACTGCTGCTTCAGTTGATAATATTTTATTAACTATTGGTGGAAATCAAAGCACTATAAATATTTTAGATAATTCAACAATAAATTTTGGAAGTTATAGTAAAAGATATGATAATGATAGTTCATATATAAATATTTATGGAAAAATTAATATTGAAGGTAGTAATACTATTATCGGTCAAACTATAATAGGTGGTAATAATTTTAATTCAATAACTACTGATAATGATGAAAAATTACATATTAAAAAAAGAACAAGATTTTATGATAATGTTTATTTTAATTATCCTATTTATTTTCAAGATACAGTTAATTTTTCACAATCTGTTAGTTTTGGTTCAATAGATACTGTTGAATTTAGAAAAATTAAAACAAGTAATTTAGATGCAACTGGTGGATTTATATCAGGTTTTTTATCAAATAGTGATAGTATAAATGCGAGTTCAACATTTGGTACAATAAATGTTGATAAATTAAATTATGATGAAGAATATTTAGTTTCAAATATTAATAAAAAATTATCATTTAATTCAGATAAATATAGCTTATGGTTTAATAATAACAATAATCAATTTATATCATATAGTAATGGTGTATATATAACAAGTAATAATTCACCATCAACATATATTGCAAATAGTGCGAATTTTCAAATAAATGTAAAAACAAGTACTACAAATGAATTACATATTGGTAAAAATAATAATCTTGAACAATCTGAAATAACTAACACTCTCTTATATTCACATAAAAAAAGTATATTTTTTGATACAATAACTTATTCTAATATAGAAAATAGTTTACCATGTATATTTACAAATTCAGGAAATTCTAATATAATACAAATAGGTAATAATATATCACCTACACCAAATATAACTGGATATCAATTAAATGTTAATGGTAGTATAGGTTTAACTGGTAATATTTTTACAAATTCTGATTTGAGATTAAAAAATAATATAAGAGATATTGAAAATCCACTTGAAAAAATATTAAATTGCAGAGGTGTTATGTTTAATTATTTAAATGATGATAATATAAATATAGGAGTAATTGCACAAGAAATTGAAAAAATTTTACCAGAAGTTGTAGAATCAAAAAATAATGGATTTAAAACTGTTAATTATTTATCAATTATAGGTGTATTAATTGAAGCAATAAAAGAACTAAATAAAAAAATAGAAAAATAAGTTAATTATTTAACTCATATGTTCTTGTAAAATTTTTTTTTTATAATTTTTTTATCAATATTTGGCATAAAATTAATTAAAGTATTTTCGCCAAAAAATATAAAAAAAATCAATAAAAATTTTAAATAAAATTTCATAATTCTATTTAAAAAACATATATTTAAAAACATATATCTAATTTTTAAGTAAGTAGTATAAATTTTATTAATGAATGTTTCTCAAATATTTATAGAAAATATAGCTGTTGGATTAAATAATGTTAATAGTTTAGAAAAATTAGATTTGAATAGTAATGAATATTTAGTCGTTGGAGAAAGACAAAATGCAACATTAAATACATTAGATACTGAATATAATGCTATTATTACAAGTGCTGGTTTAGGTGTTAATACAACACGACGAATGATGAAAGAAACTAATGCAGGTTTATATGTAAATAATGATATTATTTGTAAAGGAAAGCTTATTGCTAATAGTATATCATTAAATGATATAACTTTAGAATCCAATTTAACAAATACTAAACTTACGGAACTAATTAATTCTGTTAATAATAATTTACTTTTTTTTAAAGGTTATTCTAATATAACGGAAACATTAACTGTTGATAATATTTATACATCATCATATTTAACACTTGGAGGATATACAAATACTTATTCTAATTTTCATCCTTTAAATATAGTAGAAAATGGTAATGGAACTGTGAGAAATATACAATTTGCAATTCATAATAATATTGATAATATTGATAATGAACCTAGTAAATTAGGTATAGGATGTTTGGGATTTGGTGAAAATTCACCTGCAAATATTATAACTACTAAAGGAATGGCTCTTGAATTTCATATATCAAAATCATCATCAAATATTGATAATTTATATAAAGATGGAGATGGTATTCCTATTTATTATGATAGTAATAATTATCCATCATTAGCAATTGATATTAATGGTTGTGTTAATATTAATAAAAATATAGCACCTTCAATTATTTATAATCAAAAAACTGAATATCCAAAATTAAATGTTAATGGTACTGCTATTTTTAAAGATATTTTAATATATGATGGTATTTCATATTTAAATTTAAATGATATTTATATAAAACAACGTGGTTTAACATTAAATGCTAATCAAATTAGAGGTGGTGAATTTGTTGCTGAAAATTTTTCATTTAATTCTAATGTATCAATTGGTAAATCTTATAATAAAGCTGATTTATTAGTATCAGGTTCATCAACTATAACGGATACATTAACTGCAAATAATTTAGTAGCTTATAATACTATTATTCAAGGAACAGCTAATTTTAATGAATTAGCAACATTTAATGAGAATGTTATATTTAACAAACAAATATCATTAACATCTAGTCTTAATGTTAATGATTTATTTATTGATGGATATAGAGTTGTTTCATCAAATTTAAAATTAGCAAATAATGCTATTAATTTTGATGCTGGTAGTAATCTAGCTATTGCTGGTAGATTAGGAACAGGCATTTTAAATACTGATTTTTACGACCATCAATTTAATATAATTAAAAGAGATATTAATAAATTTGAAATTTTTTTACAAGAAAAATCAACAAATTCATCTGATTCTTGTAAAGTTTATATGGGTCATACTCCTTTAAATACTTTAAATAAAAAATTAGATAATAGTTTTGTAATTTTAACAGAAAAAAATACAAAATGGCATAATATTTATTTTTATCCAGGAAAAAATTTAAGTATTAAAGCTAATAAAACAATACCTACATTTGCTATTATTGAAAATAATAGAGTTGGTATTAATACTAATATTCCTGATAAAACATTTGATGTTATAGGTGATATTATTGCTAATGATTATTATATTCGCAAAAATAATCTTAGTTATAAAGCTAATATTTTATATATTAAAGATGATGCAACAATCTTAAATGGAAGTAATATTAATATAAATTTAGATACTGCAATACCATATACAAATAAAAAATCTTTAAATATCGCTGGTTCTATTAATTCTTATGATGGTTATTATGAAGGCGAATATAAAATAACAACATTTAAAGAATATTCTAATAAAATATCAGCAACAAATAATAATATTGGAATAGGAATAACTGTTAATATAAATAGTGTTCCTTTACAAATTAGAAATACTAGTATAGATGCTAATAATAATAGTATAATTCGCATTTTTAGAGGTAGAAGAGGAGGTGGTATTAATAATAACTCTTTATATACAGGTATTGATTTTTGTGATTATGATATGCCTATAAAAACGCAAAATAGAAATAATTATAAATGGTTTATTTATAAAAATAATTTAGAAAATGATGATAAATTGGGACCATTGCAAATTGGTTATACAAATAATACATATAATCCCACACATAGTTGTATGAATTTTTATTATAATCCTAATATTAATAAATATCATATTGATATTAATAATCCTATTGTAAATCAAAATTATAATGATAGTAATACTGTTTCTATTAAAGGAAATGTTGAAATTGAAGGTAATTTAAATTTAAAAGGCGATAATTGTTTTTATATGATTAATGGAGCTATTATTGGAACTTTTTCAAATATTGAAGTTATAAATAAAGTATATACTACTCCAACTCAAAATAATTTAACTGAGAAAAATGATATTGCATTAATTGGTAATAAATTATTGTTATTACCTGAAAAAACAACTATAATAGGTTTTAATGATGATTTATTAAGTAAAAAAATTACAAATATAGATACTGCATTAAATTCACCTTTAATAGTCTATAATAAAAATGATTATAAAATAGGAACTAATGATATTTATGAATTACCTATTATAACAAAGTTTTATAATAAAGCTTATAAAAATTATAGTGGAAGTTCGCAACCCAGACCTGATAATGCAATTATTGAATTAGGAATTATTACAAATACATTAGATAATAATGATAAAGTTATTAATAATGTTAATTTACATGTTAAAGGTTATGAAAATTCAACAATTTTTGAAATAACTCCAAATAATAAAAAACCTTTTTTTAATTGCATTTATCAAAATAGCAATTTTAATCAAATTAATTTCGGTAATAAAGCAAATCAATGTTATAATAATTATGGAAATATTTTAACATCTAATACTTGTATTCAAATAAATGATGAATCAGATTGTTTATTAAGTTTGACTAATGATATTAAACCTGTTAAAATATTATTAAATAATAATTTTAATACTTGGGAATTAAATACATCTAATAACTTAAATTTAATTTACAATAATAAAAATTTGTTAAATATTCAAAATAATGGAATATTTAATTTCAATAAAGTTAATAGTTTAATTAATACAAGTACTATAAATATAAATAGTATTTCTAATAAATCAGCTGTTGAACTTACAAATTATTATACAAATGATGATGATGGAATATTTATAGGAGATAGTTTTATAAATATTCCTATAAAACAAATTGAATATAGTTATAGTAATAATATATTTAATTATTATATTGCTGATTCTAATTTACCAACAACTGATATAAATAATAATTTAATTGTAAATTATTATTTAAATAATTCTAATTTAGAATTTAATCCAACATTTAATATTAATTTTACTAAAACATTAAATAATATATCTTTGGATTATCGTAATATTAAACCTTTAAGTGTTGATAATGAGGGAGATTATAAAGATTATTTAAGAATAATCCCTGCATTTACATCATTAGATGCAAATTTAACAACAGAAGTATCAACATTTACAAAAAAAGAAATTACAAATAATTTAGTTATTAATAGTGTTAATTATCAAGTAATTACTAAATATTTATTACCATTAACAGTTAATAATGAACTAAATTTAAATAATAGTGTTAAATCAATAACTTTAAAAAATACAAATGAATATGATGTAATTATTAATACTGATTTAATTTTTGTAAATAATTTATCATATTTACCAATAGTTTCATTATCGTATTCTTTAAATCAAATAACTATAGGAGAAAACATTAAAGTAAATATAACAAATTTTGTTAATTATAATCCTATACCAAATATTAATATTAAGGATATTTTAATAACCTTAAATTATACATATAACGATGATATAATTATATCTTTACCAAATGAATTAAATAATATTAATAGTTATGATCCTCCAAACCCTATTTATAATATTATAACTAATAATACTATATCATCAATTAATATAAATTATTATTATCTAAATAATGTATTAAATAGTTATTCTTTAGATATAATAGAATTTAGACCAGAAATAAAACAAACAAAATTTTCATATCCAATTGAAATTAATAATGTATATTTTGATAATTTAGAATTAACTATTAATAAAGAAGAAGTTTTTCAAATATATAATTATAGTCTATTAACTTTAGATAATAAAGTTAATTTAAAAATTATTTTAAATGATTATAAACCTCATTTAGTTCTTAAAAATCATATAAATTCAAAAACATTTTTATCTCATAAAATTTATAGTTATGAAAATAAATATGAAATATTTTTAGATAATAAAAAATTACTTTCATTAGATAGTAATGGTGATTTAAAAACTGATAATGGTTCTTTATATTCAAAAGATATATATATAACTGGTGATTTATATTATAAAAATGGCGAAAATATTTCAAGAATTTTAAATAGTTCTAATGAAACTGCAAATAATTTTTATATTAATAAACCTGAAACCATTTCTTTAACTGGAAATAATATAATTTTAAATCCTAATATTCTTAATGGTGGAGGTATTTCAATAAATAATTCTGAATTATATAGTTCAAATAATTTATTTGAAATAAATAATGATAATTGTAATAATGATAATTTTATAACATTAAATTCAGTTTCTACATCAGGATTTATTAATTTTCATACTACTAATAGTTTATTTAAGATAGGTATTAATAATAATAATTTTGGTATTTGGAAAACTACAGCAAATTTAGAACAAAAATATTTATCGAATTCATTAGATAATTATAATAATATATTATCTATAAATAATATAAATAATTCTAATATTATTGATATTAATTGTCATATTAATACCACAAATGACTTGAAAATCAATGATATAGTTTTTTATAAAAATGCAGATATTAATTATAAAATGCGTGTTTTTGGTAATATAAAAATAGATGGTGATGTAATAACAACATCAGATAAAAGAATTAAAAGTGAAATTAAAACAATTGAAAATGCCTTAGATAAAATAGATAAACTAACAGGTATAACATACAAAAATAATTTATTGCAAGAAAATAAAAGATATTCTGGACTTATTGCTCAAGATGTAAATAATGTATTACCTGAAGTTGTATATGAGGATGAGAAGGGATATTTAAATATAGCTTATGGTAATTTATCAGGTTTAATTATAGAAGCAATTAAAGAATTAAGAAATGAAATTAAAGAATTAAAAAAAAATAATTAACTCTTATAATTAGATTACTTATGAATATTATTATAAAAATAGTTCTTATTTTATTATTAGGATTTTTATTATTTTTTGGATATAGATATAGTATTACAGAAAAATTTGCAAATGAGGATAAATTAACAAAAGAAGAAATTATTGATATTATAGGTAATAAATTTAGAGAATTAAATTTAATTTATACATCAATTTATATAGATAAAGTATTTACTTATAATGAAAAAAAAGATGACATAGATGTACTTATAACAAATATTTTTACTTTACTTCTTAAAATTGCATCTAATGAAGAATTAGATAATTCAGGTATTATTGTAATTTTAAATACATTATTAAAAAATGCTTATGAAAAAAATAATTTAACTGATATAAATAGTACAATAGTTTCATTTAATGAAAAATTATATTCTTTTAGAACAACTTCTACAACTAATGTTTTAGATAAAAAAATATCATTAACTAATTTAGAAACATCAACATCAATACCAATACCAACACAACCACCATTAATATTAAAAAATGTAAATGATATTAATTATGAATTTAATAATATTGATAATGCATTTGAAATAATCAATATTATTTATAAAAATAATAAAACTTTATCTGATGAGCAAATTAAACAAATAACTGAATTAAATAATACAATAAATACAATTCTTTTAAATATATCTAATAATAATATCAGATATACTGAAAAAATAACATCAATAATAAATGTTATTATAAAACCAATACTTCAAACAGAACTTAAAGATAGTTATTTAAATAATACAGAAGAAAATGTTAAGAAAAATTTTGCAAATGGAATTTTAAGTATTAAAAACTTATTAATTAATAATACAACGAGTTATTTTGAAGATGCTTGTTTAAAAAATATAACAGAAGCTATATTTACAGGCAACTATCCAATAAATACTAAGGAACTTAAAGATTGTTCTGACCCAAGTTTATTTAATAACAAAAATATTATGTTTTTTCCTAAATTATCTGTATCTAAAGATAATGGTAAATCATGGGATTTAGCAACAGATTTATTTGAATATAAAAAAACAGGTATTAACAATAATCCATTTTTATATTCTTATCAAATGGCATCTTCATCAAATGAAGGTAAAGATTGGAATTTTATTTTACAAGGAAATTAATTTTTGTATTTATTTTTATCTAAAATTAAAAATAAATGATTTTTTAATTCTAAATTCTTTTTTACAATTCCGCAGTCAAATGACGACAACGATTGAAAACATTAGGGAACAAATGGAAGCACTTGATGATAATAAAGAAAATATGACTGATAATGAATATCTTTCAAAATCAAATCAACTTCATAAAGAATATAAAAAAATTCGTGATAATGACAACGAAGACGTAAATGTCAATAACTTATTTTTAACAGAAATAACTTATTTGTTTATTGTTAATGCGAGAAGAATTGAAATTATTAGAAATCAGTAAGTAGTCATTGATGGCAACAAAAATACATTTTTTTGTATTTAAGAAGAATTTAAATTTAATTATTTAAAAAATATGTTAAATTCTTGGATTGAAAATATAGATGAATATAAAAAAAATTTTTTAAATGGAAAACCTTTTGAAAATGTTGTTATAAATAATTTTTTTAATGATGATATTGCAAATAAATTATTAAATAATTTTCCATTACCTTCAGAAGATAATAAAAATTGGAATTATTATCGCAATCCTATTGAACATAAATATTCCTTAAATAATTTTGAGGAATATCCTGAAATAAAAAAAATTTTTGAATATATGCAAACAGATGAATTTATTTCAATTATTAGACAAATAACAGGAATAGATGATTTAGAAGCAGATCCATATTTACATGGTGCTGGACTTCATGCATATCCTAAAAATGGTAAATTAGATATTCATTTAGATTATAATATTCATCCTATTACACAAAAAGAGCGAAGAGTAAATTTAATTATTTATTTAAATAATGATTGGAAACCTGAATATGGTGGTTATTTAAAATTATATGATACAAATTTTAATGAAACTACTGAAATAAATGAAATATCAATGCCAAATACTGCTGTATTATTTAAAACATGTGATATTTCTTATCATGGATTACCTGAACCAATAAAATGTCCTGATGGAACTTTTAGAAAATCTATTGCTATTTATTATGTATCAAAACCTCGTGATAATTTAACACAAAGATATAAAGCTGAATTTTTTCCAACACTTAATCAAAAAGTAAATGATAACTTGAAAAAATTATATGAAATTAGAAAAACTCGTTTATTAACAAATGAGGATTTAAATGAATATCCTAATTGGGAAAATGACGGATATTTTTAAGCATTTTTATTGTCATTAACATTAGCATTGACATTAACATTAACACCCATTTTTCTCATAATACTAGAATATAATTTTTTATTATATGGTATTGTATTATTTTCAATACCTTGAATAACACTAACAGGTAAATTTAATTGTTTTGCTAAATCAGACTGTTTTAAATTTTTTGCTTGTCTTGCTTGTTGAAATGCATTAATATCTTCTGATGTCCAATATTGAATTTTTGGTGGCATATCTTCATTTGAATCAAGTGGATTAGGTTTTTTATTATTAGTTTTATTTTGAACAACATCTTTTTTTTTACTGCCATATCCAATATTAACTGGTGCCCAATCTTGATAAATGCTCATCTAATTATTATTTATAATAAATTTAATTTTATATCAATTAAAAAATGAAAATGATATAAGCAATAAAGTTTATTATTAATAAAAATGACTTCCAAGACTGAACAAATTACTAGAGATTTCTTATCAAAAGTTGATAATAGTTATGATTATTCTCTTAAAGAACTGGTAGCAATTCTTACAACAAGTTATAAAGAACTTAGTTCAACCAAAACTAAAAAGAAAACTGTAAATTCAGATGAACCAGTTGTAAAAAAACAACCAAGTGCATATAATCTATTTGTTAAAGAAGAAATTTCAAAAATTAAAGCAGCTAATTCAACTGTAAATCCTAAAGAATTAATGAAACTTGCTGCTGATAATTGGAAAAAAACTAAAGCAGAGCAAAGCTAAAGCTGAAAAAAGCTAAATTACATTTTTTTTTTATTTTAAATAATAAACATTTAAAATAATAGACATAAGCGATGGTTCTTTTAAATATGTTGACAAATTCTAATAGTACTATTATTGCTAATTTTGAAAGTTTATATGATGAAACATATATAAATTTTCAAAATAATAAAAGTTGCATATTTGCAGCAGGAATTTTAAACAATTCGTTTAAAATTTATGACAAAAATAATTTAACAGATTTTGGTCTTTTTTATGATAATAATACTTTATCAACTAGAAATATAAACGCACAAAGTTTTAAATATAATGATTATACAGTATTTCCAAATAATTATACAAATATAATTGATTATAAAATTATTGCTATACCTGGTTATAATTTAATTAATTCTCCTTTTGATTGTTTTACTACTGATACTACTACTTATTGGCAATCACGACAAATTTATTCTAGAACTAGTGAGCCAGCTACAAATGGAACAGTATTATTAGATAAAGATTATTATAAATTTAAAGATAAACAAGTATATGGTGAACATATTATAATTACATTTCCATATAAAGTTATACCTATTGGATTTACTGTAAATTCTATTGGGAACAAACATGATCCAAAATCAATTACTGTATTTTTGTCAAATGATGGTATAAATTGGGATAAACAATTTGAAGGTTTAGTATCAACAGAAATTAATAAACTTAAAAATTATGATAGTTCATTTAATAACTTTTTTACATATATAGCTGTTATAATTACACAAATTAATTTTGATACATATGCTGCAACTGAATATTTAACATATTTTATTTTAAATAATTTAATTATTTATACTAAATCTTTATTATTTTTAGATAATAATATTAAAATTTGTAATGATAATATATATAATATAAAATCTATAAATGTTAAAGAATTATATATTAATGATACTAATATAAGTAGTGTTGGTGATATAGCTAATTCAGCTATAGAAAGTGCTATTGATACTATTATTGCTCAAAATAGTTTCTATTGGAAAACATTATCAAATGTTGGTTATTATGATACTAGTTTAATTAATAAATTAGCAGTTGGACAAAGTAATGCGACTGCAATGTTAGATATTAAAGAAGATATTTGTTATAATAACAAAATTCTTAAAAAATTTATTTCAGTGAAATTAAATCAGATTTATACTCAAGGTGATACTATTTTTTCATCTTCATATATTCAAATTGGACAGATTGATATTTATAAAAATAGTAATAAATTTTATTTTAATTTAAAATTTTATTCTTATGATATTGGAAATGTATATTATTTTCAAAAAATAAATATTTTCGGAAATGTTTATATTAATTATAATAGTGTTAATGGTTTATATTCATTATCAAATATTTATTGGAATACATCATATAATAATAGTTCTGCTATTCAAAGAATAGTTAATATTAAATATTTTTATAATAGTACTGTTAATTCAATTATATTTTATGCTGAATATAATAGCGAACTTAATCTTGAAAGATTAAGTTCTTTAGGAATAATACCTTTTGAAAATTTAATATTTTTTGATGAATTTCATACTAATAAAGAAACTACTACTTTTCTTTTTCCTGATTTAACAATTTCTTTATCTGAACAAACAGGTGTTCAAACAAATTATCTTTCAGAAGCAATTTTAACATCTAAAAAAATTTTAAATACAAATAGTATTTACACAACAAGCAATATTATAACAAATTTATTTCCAAATACTGTAACATTAAATAGTGGTAGCATTTCAAAACAAAATATATTAATGTTAGATAATAATAATAATATAGCTGATACATATATATCATCTAATATTTTTGCAGGTTTAAAAATTGCTAGTTATTATAATAATTCTATAACTGGTACTGATAATAGAGGTATATTAAAGTCTTTACAAATTCCAAATAATTTATTATCAAATTTAAATAATATTGCATCATCTTCAACTATTTTACCTAAAATTATAACGACTATACCAAATAATTATGGTTTTGAAACTATTAATTTTAATAAATCTAATTTAGATTATTTATCTTCTATAAATTCAATTATTAATTCGATTGTTGTTGTTGATAATAATGGTATTTTAAAAACAACAAATTCATTACCTTATAATAATTTTAGCAATATTGAAGAAACATTAAAATTATTTACATTTTCAAATCAAAGAGAACAAGATGTTTCAATAACATCTAATATAATTCTAAATTCTTTAAAAACTAGTAATATTTATATTGGAAAAACATTAATAACTAGTAATGATAATTTAAAACGTGTTTTAATTAATAATCAAGAAATTGGACAAGATATTTTTAAATCTATAAGTAAGTTTCCTTCTTCTACATTAAAAAATTTTTCACAAAACACAAATGTTATAAATCCAAATTATGTAAGTTATTATATTACTTATAATAATTCTGAAACTAATATTATAGATACTAATTATACTAATTATGCAGGATCAACTAATAATCATATTACAAATTTATTAAGTAAAGATATAAATAATTATTGGGAAACAAGTGTAAATTTTAGATCAGATGGTACTTATTTAACAGCCCATTTTGTTTATGGTAAAAGTACGGAGTATATAAATACCAAATGTGGAGCATATTTTGTTATTAATTTTGATGAACCAATTGTATTAACTAACTATATTTTTTATGTTAATACTTTAACTAATAAACATACAATCAAATCATTTAATGTTTTTGGAATTAATGATAATGATTATGATAAAATAGATTATAATATTGAAATTACACTAAAAAAATTTTTTATTCCAAATAATTTTAATATTAAAAAAACTAATATAAATAAAAGTTATAGCAAATTTGCTTTTTGTATAACTGAAATTCATAATAATACACAAGATAGTATAAGTTGTATTTTAGGAGCTGTTGAATTATTTGGATATAAAGTTTCTAATAATAATAGTAATTTTACTTATAATACATTAAATAATACAGTTATATTAGGAAATTCAAATATTGGTATTAGAAATTTAAACCCTTCTGTAGCTTTAAGTATTGGTCCTGACATATATTATAATTATAAACAATCTTTAATAAATTTAAATCATGATTATTTTAGTAATGGAATTGAATCACCTATTATAAATATAACAAAATCATCATTAGATACTCAATCTATTGGTGCTATTCATTACATAAATAATATAAATACATCTAATACTAATTATACCATTAAATTAACTCATAATAGTTATTTAAATGAAAAAATAGTTTTATCAATGAATAGTGATGGAAAAATTGGGATTGGTTCAAATCCTATTTTAACTCATTCTAATAATGGATTAAGTATTTTTAATAATGGTTTAAGTTTATATGAAAATAGTAATTATATTAATTTTCAAACAAATGGAATAACATCAAATTATAGTATTGTATTACCTAATTCAAATGGTCTTATTAATAATGTTATGTCTATTAATAGTATTAATGGAAATAAATCATTTCTTGTTTGGAAAAATCCTTTAGATATTTTATATGAACAACCGTATCTTAAAATAGGAAATAATACAACTGTTGCTACTAGAAATGAAAATAATATAGCATTACAAGTTGCCGGTTCATGTTTAATAGGTAGTAATGTATCTGAAGCAATACTTGATACTTTATATTTAAGAAATAATACTTTAATTGTTTCTGGTAATATTTATAGTACAAGTGATATTGCTACAGATTCTGATATTGCATATAAATATAATTTAGAACTAATTAAAAATCCTCTAGAAAAAATAACAAAATTAAATGGATATATTTTTAATAGAAATGATACAAATGATAATGAAAAATATACTGGTTTAATTGCCCAAGAAGTTTTAAAAGTTATGCCTGAAGTAATTGTTAAAAAACATGATGGTAAATTAAGAGTTTTATATGCTAATCTTGCAGGATTATTTGTTGAAGGATTAAAAAAAATAAATGAAAAATGTGATTATATAAATACAAAAACAAATATTTGTTTATTTTTAATTAGTGTTTTATTTTACTTAAATGCCAAAAATGGCATTTTTAACTAGACTTTTTTACTTCATTTGTCTAAGTGTATCCCTCACTCGCATAATAGCCTTTCCAAGACGATTTGTTCCCTTCCAATTCTTTGCAGGAGTATTGAGAGTATCAGTTATATTCAACCCATTACCCCAAATTGAATCGTAGGGCGAGCATTCAACAAATAACTTATCGCCAGTTGCAAGAAGTGTGTTCTTAAGGTGTTCGTTTTGCGAAAACTTTGCGAGATTTGCCTGATATACGATTTCATCTGCAACTTCATCCCAAACAAACGCATTAAAATTCTTAACCTCACGACCAAGCTTCTTATGCTCCTTAGGCTCAGAAGTTGCCATAATTTTTTCAGCTGTCTCAGTGTCTCCAAATGTGATAGCCTTTGCGTGCATCATACGCTGTTCACAACAGTTGTATAAAATATCATTTACTTTGAAAAATGAGAGAAACCATTGAGAAGGATAAGATGCTTTAAAATAAACACCATTATCATTTTCATAAAATCTCTCATCTGTATTTTCGACAACATCATGAATATAAGAATGAGAACGCATCATTGCTTTTTACCCTTAGGCAAAAATTTAAATAAATGAAATAAATCATATTTTTAGTTTATTAGTATAAAAATAATACATTTTTAGTTTTATTAATAATGATAATAATGACAATGACAAATGCCAAAAAATGGCATTTTTTTCAAGAATCATTTAATTATTTTTTCACTGCATCTCTAATACGCATTAAAATCTTTCCTAAACGATTTTTACCTTTCCAATTTTCAGGCATTGTTTTAATACTATCTTGAATATTTAGACCATTTCCAAATACTAAATCATTTGGAGAACAATTAACAATTATTTTATCATTTGTATTAAGTAATAAAATCTTTAAAAGTGAATCTTGCATAAATTTTGCTAAATTTGCTTCATATACAACTCTATCTACAATCTTATTCCAATGAGATGCATTAAAATTCTTAATATTAACTATAAAATTTTTATAATTTTGATAATTAACTGGAGATAAAATTTTAGCTGCTGTCTCTTTGTCTCCAAAGGTTAATGCCATAACATGACATACCCTTTGTTCTGAATTATAATATAATATACCATCAATAGTTATATTTGAATAATGTGATTGTGAAAGATATGAAGAATTAAAAAATACATAATTGTCATTTTCAAAATACTTTTCTTCCATTGTTGGACAAATATTTTTTAAATTTAAATTATCATTTTTTTTATTCTTATTTTTTATTTTTATACAAATTAAATTTAGATTAAACATGATTATACAAATTTGTTTTATAGGAGTAATTATGATTGTTAGTATATGTTATGTTGATTATGTTTTGCCTATAATTATTAAATATATATCATATCAAACTTATAATATTTTTTTTACTAATATTTTAATATTAGTTCAGTTAGATAATTTTAATTTGTTAAATGAATTAACTAATTTGAAAATTAAAATTAATGAAATCTTATTGGTAAATAAAGTAAAAAATAAGCAACTTATTAAAAAGAATGATATTTTAAAAAGAATTAATAGTAGTTTATTTTAATTTTTATTTCATACAATGTCGCATTATATTTCTATTATTTAATTCTTCCTTAACTTGCATTAATTCTATTTTTAATTCTAAAAATTCAATATGAAATTTTGATATATCTTCCTTCTGTTTTTGTATTATTTTTAATGCAGAAGTTAAATATTTTGAAAATTCTATTTTCAAATCTTCATTATTACTAACAGACAATATTAAAAAATCATTTAATTCATTAAGTTTTAATTCTAAATCTACTACAGTTAAGTCATTTTTATATATAGACATAAACCCTATTTATAAAATTAATATAATTTTTTGATTTATGATATATAAAACTTTATTTAATTAAACATATATAAGATGTATTATAATAAATTTGAAATTGAACATTTAATTGATATTAATATATCTTTAATGATTTATGCTTTTTTATTTACAACTTTATTTAACTATTTTTCTTCTTTTGCATATAAATCCTTTAATTTTATAAATAAGTATTTTTATTATTTTACAATAAGTTATGGCAATAATAGCAGTAATAATGGCAATAAAATTTTAAATGATTGTAAATTATTAACTGATAATTGTATAAAACTTAATGTTAAACATAAAATAAATTCATTAATTTTAATGAGAATTTATAATGATGATAATAATAACAATAATAAAAAGAGTGATGTTAATTTTGATGAAACAAATCAAATTATTGATGCTGTTTTAACTAAAATTTCAAAGTTAAATAATGTTCCTTCTTTTAGATTAATTGAAAAAGGGCAATTTATGGCAACATATTCTGATAAACCTGTGCAAATTAATAAAGATATTTATTTTAAAATTAATGATATTAAATTTAAACAAGATAATATGATAGATTTTATTACATTTTCATTATTATCTAATAATTTATCAGCTTCTGATATTAATAATTTTGTTTTAAAAATATATAAAAATTATATTGAAGAAATTAAAAATTCTTTAGGTAATTGTATCTATTTTTTTGACCAAAAAAATAAAGAAATTATACCTCCTCAAATCTATTCGCAAAATGATAAATCTAATGAAAATTATAAGAGATTATTATTAAGTAATGCACCTAAACAATTAATTTTTACTATGACACCGTTTTATTCAAATAAAAATTTTTCAAATATTTATGGAAAAGAAATAAGAACAATTGAGAAAAGAATAGATTTTTTTCTGAATAATAAAGAATGGTATGATAAAAAAGGTATACCATATCAATTAGGAATTCTTTTAAGTGGTGTTCCTGGTTCAGGTAAAACAAGTTGTATAAGAGCTATTGCTAATTTAACCAAAAGACATATAATAAATGTTAATTTTGCAAATATAACAACTGCTACACAACTTAAGAATATGTTTTATTCTGATAAAATACAAGTTTATATGGATAATTCAATGTCAGAAATAAATACATATTATATTCCAATAGAACAGCGTTTATATGTATTGGAAGAATTAGATGCAATAAGTGAGATAGTTAAACAAAGAACTGAAACAACTATTTTTAATGAAAATAAAAATTGTTTTAAGACTGATGAATTATCTTTAATGGAAATTTTAACAATTCTTGATGGAACTATTGAAATACCAGGTAGAATTATTATTATGACTACTAATCATCCTGATATTTTAGATAAAGCACTTATAAGACCTGGAAGAGTTGATATTCAAATTAATTTTAAAAATTGTGAAGCAATTCAAATTGCAGAAATTTTTGAAGGTTATTTTGATTATAAATTTCCTGAAAATAGAATTTGTGAATTACCTGATAAAACCTTAACACCTGCTGAAGTAGGACAAATATTTTTTAAGTATATTAATAATTCTCATAATATAGATGAAATTATTATTGATTTACACAATAAAAAATGATTTTCTTATTATTATCATCAATAGTTATTAAAAATGAATTATAATAAACTTACAAAAAAAGACTTAATTAATGACATTAATATGTATTATTTAAAGCAAGGTATTAATTGTGAAAATATTTATAAAATTTCTAAATCTAAATTAATTAAAATTATAATTGAAAATGATATTCCTCATATTGATAATGAGACCCTAAAAAAAGAAATTGAAGAAACAGAAAAATTTAATGATTATATGGATATTATTTATTATAATTTTATTAAATATAAAAATATTTCTTATGAAGATATTTTTAAAATTAAAAATAATTCTAATATTAATTCTAATGATTTAAAAGAATTTATTTCTAAAAATAATTTGAAGAACTGTTATAATATCAATGGAATTAAAGAATTAGCTATTAATTTATATAAGGTTTATGATGATTATTGTCAAAAAAATAATACTAAAAATACAATTCAATTTAAAACTATACCTGATATTATTATGTCCTTAAATTCATTAATTGAAAATTAATTTCATCTAATGAATTTTCAAAATCATTATCATGAAAATAATTATTTTCATTTAAAAATGCCATTGCATTTGTTATTCCTTGTTTATCATAAATTTCCCAAAATTTATTTAAAATATATAATCTATTTTCAATCATTTTTGTTATTTGTTATTATTTGTTATTATTCTTAAATAATAAATATATATTATAAGTAGTATTATTATGTTAAAAATACATTTACATCTTTTTTTTATGATATTTATTATCATTTTATCGCTAATTAATGCATTTTATGTTATATATTCCGAAGATACCTCAACTTTTTTTAAGTTTTTATCAATAATTTTAATATTTTTAATAATTTATATATCTAATTTTAAAGAAACCTTTTTACCATTTTTAGGTAATGCTGTTTATCCAATTGCATTAATACCTTCTGCTATTCATCCAAAAAATACAAATTTTTCAACTGAAATTAATTTAAATTATCCTAATGGATCTAAAATTATTTATTGGGCTGCTAATGCTAATGCTAATGCTAATGCTAATGCTAATGCTAATGCTAATGCTAATGCTAATGCTAATGCTAATGCTAATGCTAATGACAAAAATATATATGAAAATCCAAGTGATGCATATGGTAATTATATGAATAGTGGTGTATCTATTGTTAATAATAAAAAAGCATTAATATATTTAAATTGTCCTGATAAATATAAAATACCTGTTGGTATAACATTAAATAAACATATACATTATCGAGTTGCAATTCCTAATAATCCTATTTTAAGTGATGTAAAAACTTTATTTATTAAATGTTAGTTTTTTATATAAAGAATATATTTATTTGGATATTTAATATGCAAATTTTATCATTTGATATTGGTACTATAAATATGGCTTATTGTTATGCAAAAATAAATGATAATAAAGAACTTGAATTATTAAACCTAAATAAAGTTGATTTGGAAATAACTAAAAAATGTAATAATGATTCTATTATAAATAAAACTATTGAATTTTTAGAATTTTTAATAAATGAACTTCAAATAAATAAAACTGAAAAATTAATTGTTTTAATAGAATGTCAAATGAGATCTAATATGAGATGTATTCAAACTGTCATTAACACTTTTTTTAAAATGATTGGAATATATGAAGCATATGATATTGAAACATATAATTTATCAGCAAAACATAAATTAAATATTATAAATGAATATGAAAATAAAATTGGAAGTAATAAATATAAACAAAATAAAATAGATTCTATTTATTTTACAAAATATTTACTTGAAAATCATTATAAAAATGATAATTTTTTAGAAATTTATAATAATACTAAAAAAAAAGATGATATAAGTGATGCTTTTTTAATGATTATTTATTACTATGAAAAAATTTTAAGATTATAAAAATATTCTCTTAAATGTTATTAGATAAGAATAAATATTAATAACAATGAATAATGAGTATTTTTTTGATGTAGTTGCTACTCCTGCTCCTAAAGAAGTTCATATTATTTATCGTGATAGAGATGATTATGAAAGAAGAAATACTACTAGTAGTGGGATTGGACTATTAGCTTTATTTATTGCACTTTTCATTCTTACATGGGTTATTGCTGGATTATTAGCATTTATTATGTCATTAATTTGTTTCGCATATACAAGTTCTATGTCTGATAAGTTTCTCGGACTTATAGTTGCTCTTTCAATTGGTCCATTTTATTGGTTATATTATATATTTAATTCTAATTATTGTAATAAAAACTTATAATTTATAATAAATTTTTATTTAAAAATTTTATTGTAGTTGAATTAAATGACCTTATTTTATTATCTATTATTAAATTTGTTAATTTAAACCAAAAATTATCTTTTTTATATTGTTTATTCTTTTTAGTATGTGATAAACATTCTTCATATAACCATTTATATGTTTGTGCCATTTTTTTTATATTTGAATAATTATTATTTGGATTTAACATTTTATCATTAATCAATGTATTCAAATAATTAATAAATATTTTATTTGTTATTTTTTCCATAGGTATATATTCCCATAAATTACAAAATGATGTATAATTATATTTTTTACATAATATTAATTTATCATTATTATCTATATAAACATTATTATCATCTATAATTAATATTTGTGGGTTTTTTACTTTTATTTTCTTTTTAATATGTTCTATAGATTTTTTAATTGCATTTACTTCTTCTGCTTCTATTTTTAAACAATCATCTCTTGTAAATATTGGACGGTTAAATTTTATATTTAATGTCTTTTCAATTATGGATATTTCTTTTTCAGCCCATTTTTTTGTAGACGCAGTATAAATATAAAAATATGAATTTGGAAATATAATTCGCATTTTTTCCATAAAATAAACAAAAAACGGTCTTATTAATTTTGATTTTTCATTATAATATTCTTCAAGTATATTATTAATTTTTATTTTTATCTTTAGTTTATTCAAAATTAATGATATTTTATATAAAATTGCTTGATATGCACAATTACCTATTATTGTTCCATCTAAATCTAAAATAAATACATAATTATCCATTTTCTAATAAATTACTATTATTTTTAAAGAATATTAATAAAAAAATGAATGTTTTAAATATTTATTAAAATCACACAAAAATGCAAGTTTGTAATCTCAATTGTATCTGCACAAATGCCGATTGCTTATATAAACATTTTATTGATTACAAAGAACGCAAAAATGTTAAGAGATTTTATATTAAACTTAATATTAAAAAACCTGAAGAAGATTATGGTTCAAGAAATGCTAATTGCACTTATGGGCAATTATGCAATAAACCTTGTTGCGGTTATCGTCATCGCATTTCATTTGAAGACAGAGAAAAACTTATTACTGCTTATAAATATTATAAAATTTGTCCTGAAAAAGAAGAAAAACCAAAACTTATTGAGTATAAAAAACCTGAAATTATTAATAATTCAAATGCTTTTTCTGCTCTTCAAATCGAAGAAGTTGAAGAGATTGATGAGATTAAAGAAGTTCAAGAAGTTAAAGAGATTGAAGAAGTTCAAGAAAAAGATGAAACTAATCGCAAATGGGTAAATGCAGTTATTAATAGTAAAAAAAAAATTAATATGAAATTTAATTCTTCAAATTGGGGAGATATATGCGAAGATGATTATCTTATGAAGTTTTAAATTTTCATAAATACTATAAATGCTTATTTTTGGCATTTATAAAAACCTTTAAATATATAAAGATGGAAGGAAACGACGAAACAGATATATTATTACATAATTATGCAACTTGTATTTCTTTGTTTATATATGAAAAATTAAAAGATAATGATGAATTAATAATTTTTTTTGACTTTATTAAAGAAAAATTAATTGGAAAAAATAATGAAGATTTTAAAAAAAAATTATTAATTGTTTGTGATAAAATAAATCAAGATAAAGTTAGTATTGTAGAGTTATTAGTAACATCAAATGATATTACTAAAATAAAAAATAAAAAACCTAAAATAATATTTGAATTATTTAAAGATTATTTTATAAAAACTTTAATTTTAGATTTTTATATCAAAATAAAAAGAGATATTAATTATTTAAAAATTTTATTTATTATATTAATTTCAAAAACAACAGATTTAAAATCTGAAACTAAAACAGTTCCGCAAACAAATGATATTATTGATTTTACACAAAATAAAAAAAATATTAAATTACTTTTTTATAATTTAATAATGTATACTTCTATCTATTTCTTTAATTATATATTTAAAAATATAGTTTCTAATTTTGATATTTTTTTAAAATTTATTACAGGATATAAAGATGATATTTTAAAATTTTTAAATACTACTCAAAAAGAAGCTTTATATAATCTTATATCTAAAAAAGATAGTTTAGACGATCGTGAAAAAAAAAATAATATGCTTATCCTTAAAAATAGTTTTATTTTATTTGTTATTAAACATAATTATGATCTTTTTCTAAAAAATTATTTATCAGATACTAAACAAGAATATGATAAAATATTTAATATTTTTCAAACTATTATTAATTCACAATATAAAATAGAAGATTTTAGTTTTATAAATGAAAAATCACAAACAATACCAGCTGTAAGTTTACCACCATCTCAATCAGATAGAGTTATAAGAGAAGAAGAAGATTCACCACCACTATCAGATACAGCAAATGATATTCCACCACCACCACCTCCACGTCCTCCACCTCCACCTTCACTTTCACCATCAGATACAGCAAATGTTGATATTCAACCACCTCCACCACTAGATACTGATACTGCTAGAGCGGTTGAAATAGATATTTTTTTAAAACAACAAGAAGAAACATTAAAAGAGCTAGAACAACTATTAGAAAAAGCTACAGATGCAACAGAAGCTGCATCTGTACTAAAACAAGCAAAACAAATAGAAATGAAAATAAAAGATAAGATAAATCCAGAAAATGATAAATCAAAAGCAATAACTGATAAAGCAAATTTATTAGCTAAAAAAGCAGAAGAAGAAGCAGAAATATTTGCAGAAATAGTTGCATTATTACAAGAAGCATCACAAGCAGCACAAGAAGCAGCACAAGCAGCACAAGCAGCAGAAAATGCTACAGATGTAGAAAATGCTAATAAAGCAGAAAATGATGCAAAAGAAGCAATAAAAGCAGCAGAAAAAGCTTTAGCTGAAATAAATATACGAAACGATTCATTAACTAATAGAGCAAAAGATTATGTAAGTGAAGCAACTAAAATTCTAAACAAAGCAACACAAGAAGCTAATAGAGCAATAGGAGCAGCAAATGGTGTTCGAGTAAAAGCAAATGAAGTACGCGCAGCAGCAGAAAGTGATGCTGTTTATATAGCAAGAGGAGCTATAATAGGATTTGTAGAAGTAATTAA
>Ga0172367_10001989_pt1 | contig 28848 bp, 37 predicted proteins | sample Lak10m_FD_114542 | JGI IMG/M metagenome (GOLD analysis project Ga0172367, IMG submission 114542) | Freshwater microbial communities from Kabuno Bay, South-Kivu, Congo - kab_022012_10m | ecosystem: Environmental > Aquatic > Freshwater > Lake | place: Democratic Republic of the Congo: South-Kivu...
GATTTAAAAGGTAAGTTATTATCTTAAACCGTGTTGTGAGACTAATCAACTCACATCATAAACCAATCAATAAAAAGGAGATAAAACCTTGGTTTAGAAGGGATCGGAAACGGTCCCTTTTTTTAATCTTCATATTCTCCGTTCCACATATTTTTTTTATTTGTACCGGCGATAGGACTCGAACCTACACGCTTTTGGCGTATGCTCCTAAGGCATATGTGTCTACCATTCCACCACACCGGCAAGGTTTAAACAAGAGCCAGTAGAGGGATTCGAACCCCCGAGTCCTTACGGATCCTGATTACAAATCAGGTGCAATCGGCCACTATGCGACACTGGCAATTTTTGGAGGTTCGTCTCCTCCTATAGTAAGTCTCACCAAAGATCCTCGTCAGGTTTGGTGTTGATTTACCCCTTTTACTACCGTTCGGAGGATATATAATCATCTTACTAGGGTTCAGTTACATTGGTAAACCAATCGATTTATTTCCTCATTCAAAGAACACCACAAAGATATATATATTTATTCAAGTTTCCAAATTTTTGATGGATTATTTTTTAAAAACTAAATAACCATCTTGCTCTCCTGTTTTGGAATTTCCCGTAACAAACTGGTGTTCTTCCTCTATGATTTCAAATTCATCAGGCACTATCTTCCATTTTTTCAACCATTCAATAAATATTATTTCATTTTCGATGAATGATTTCGTTGGATGTTTATTATTACCTGTGTCCTTGTTGTAATTCAAATGGTAAGTTTTGGATTCAGGAATTATGAAAAGTCTATACCCTTTTTTATAATATTGATAGGTAAAAATTGTTTCTTCTCTATGGGAGCTAGGTGTTAGGGTTAAATCATGTGATATTTCATCATCTTTCTTGAAAAAATAGTTAGAATAGACATGTTCCACTTCTTTGATCGTGTCAGATTGATTTGTAATCATTTGTATATTCCAATCAGAATATATATCACATAATCGATTGTATTTTACCTTATCTTCATTTAGACTTCGTTCCTTACTTTCACCATCAATTATCAATCCACCTATAACTCCAACATTTTCAGAAATATTATTAACATACAATTCAATAACATTTGGTTCTAAAACATTATCATCATCAACTTTTAGAATCCAACCATTTTTTATTTTTTTCAAACCTAAATCTAAAGCATGTGTGCAGCCTTTTGAAGGACCATAATAATAATCAAACTTTATTTCTTTATATTTACATAACAAAAGAATATTCCTCAAAATTTCATACTCGTAAAATTTCTTTTCTTTGTTATCATCAACCAATACAACCCTATCGGGTTTATAAGTTTGATTGATGATTGACATCAAACATAAAGGAAGAGTAGTATCATACCGGTCACAAGTTGTGACCAATACCGTTACTTCAGTTTTTTGGATCATAGATTTCAAAAATTTCTTTTACCAAATCATCAATTTCTGGAAGATAGTCATATATACTTTTTCCATCAGGGATTTGATCGATTGTATGAACATTGGATTCAGTATGTCGTGTTTCGAGATCATCTAACATAAGTTTTTTATTCAAAGTTTTTGTTTTATAATATTGAGTCCCGTTTCTGAAGGGCAAAATATGATCTGCATGCTTACACGTAGGAATTGTAACAATCCAATTATCAAAAGCCCCTGCTATATGAATCGGAGAAGAGTCATTCGACAATAAAACTTTTGAAATAGAAATCAAAGAAAAAAGTTCCCCTAATGTGGTATTATCTCTCAAATCAATTCCATCTTTCGGACAATCAATCGGTTGATAACCTTGTTTTTCGTCGATAGTCTTACCAACTAAAACAACCGTAAGTTTTTCAGATAATTTATCAACAACTTCTTGCCACCATTCCATAGGAAATGTTTTTGATGGCCACCACTTTCCCGCATGAACCACTATGACTTCTTTTTCTTGGTTTCTATCTTTCAGTAGATTTAAAACTGACTTGGTTTCTTCGGGTTTTAGTTTTAATTGTATTGTTTTGTCACGATTAGGTATTGTTTTCTTGATCATTGACATTGATGCAAAATCGGTCGGATGAAAGAATACGTGTGATAAATGGTGTTCACTATCTTCTTCTTCAGGACAAGAAAATAATTTGATATAACAATCTTCTAAACCTTTGAAATCATCATATTGATAACAAGGGACGTTAAGATGTTCGAAAAGTCTCGGAAAATGAGTTACCATATGAAAATTATCATCAGGATAGAGATCTATAGTACTTCTTATTGCTGGTTCCGCACAAAGTTGATCCCCCATTCCAGCACTGACTGAAATTAAAAAATTTCTTTTGTAATTATAGTTCGGAAAATCTTTTTCCCACTTATTTAGATCTTGATTTATATTTTGTTCGATTATATCGTCGGGTGCGTCTTGGTAATGGATGATATATGAATCATGACGGGTAATTCCGATCTTATCATCCATAAAATGCATTCGGTTGTAACGGGGACTCAATTCACAAATTTTTGTTTCTTCTTTTGCAATCAAAAGATTGAAATAAGAACAAAAATCAGATCCTAAAAAATTTGGTTTCTTAAATAATTTTTTGTGTATCCTTGAGGTAACTATTACACCATCATTATAGAATTTACCATTCCATTTTTTCAATTCCACTCCAAATTCTGATGAGGCCATTTTAATCTTATCAACCCTGAGAGTGTATTTACCTTCATTGATTACTCCTAATTCTGTCTCAGGTACAACTTCGAATAAGTTGGGAGTGTCTTTTCGTATAATAATGTTTTCATTTAGAATCAAAATCCTATTATATCTTATAAATAAATCAAATACATTAGTTTTTTCCCAATTATTTTTGATTCTTAAGATTTTTAAATCAGAGTCTATTTTTTCAGAATAATCTGTGATAGTCTGTATTGTTTGATCTAAAATTTGATCATTACGATTTAGAACTAAAATTAAATTTTTTGAATTCATTTTTTTTATTCAAAAAATATCAATTTTAAATTTTAAAGTAAATCAATAGATCATATAGAACTAATTAAATTCGGAGAAAACGCAATCCAATTAGTTATTCCAAGTCTACCTCCAGTATTATCACCCCACGCCCACATAAGACCATTCGAATCCAAGGCTGCGGTCCCAATACGACCACAAACTACATCACAATAACTTATTCCACCACAGACCGCAACAGGTGTACTTCTATTGGTTAATGTATTATCACCCAATTGACCATTAGAGTTAAGACCCCAACAATAAACTAATCCGTCATTCCTTAATCCACATGAATGTTGCAAACCCACAGATATTTTACAAAAAGTATGACCCCCACAAACCGCAACAGGAACACTAACAACACCCGCAAGAGCTTGATTCTGACCGAGTTCTCCATTTGAAGAATTACCCCAACAATAAGCAGTTCCACCCGTAGTAACTGCACATGTATGGTTAAACCATGTTGATATATCATTATAGCTAAAATTACAACAAACCGGAACGGGTGAGAGTTTACTTGATCCGGTTTGGTTATTACCTATAAATCCGTCAGACCCCCAAGCATAAGCTAATTTATTTTGATCCAATGCAAAAGTACCAATTGTCCCCGTAGTAATTTTACAAAAGGTTCGACCTCCCTGAACAGCAACAGGTGTTGATTTACTAACAATAGTTCCATCACCTAACCTACCATATAAATTACTTCCCCAACAATACGCAGCCCCTAGATTTGTTAATGCACACATACTAGTCGATCCACCAGCATCTGCACTACAAAAAGTATAACCACCACATACCGCAACGAGGGTATTTACGGCAACAGTACTATTATTACCGAGTGATCCGGAGGTGTTCACCCCCCAAGAGAACGCACTTCCATTTGAGTCCAATCCTATAAAGTTTCCACCTCCCCTCGTTGACAGAACATTAAATGTACATCCTGATGCCGTACTATAAAGTCTCACAGGACATGCATAACCCGCTGTTGCGAAAACTAATTCACTACCCGCTATTCTCCCACCACCCCATACATAAGGGATACCTCCTGAAGTCAAACCACCATTGTTAGTTTCACCCAAAGATATACTTGTAAATGAAAAATTTGTAAAACCCGACGTTGGGGTTAAAATATTTGCTGAGTAATTAACCCCTGATCCAACAGATGCCAACTCACCCCAAGAGTATAACTTACCTGTGGAATCAATAGCATAGGCATTTGAGTTACCTAATTCTATTTTACAAAACGTTTGAGACACTTCCATAGCAAACGGAGTTGATCGTACAGAATCACTCCTTAAAACATATTGAGTATTTAAACCCCAACCCCAAAGTGTGTTATCATTTTTGATTGCCAAAGTTGTTCCTTGACCTGATGCAATTTGACAAAAAGTGTGACCACCCGATACTGCTCTTGGTGTTGACTTTGCAACAACAGAGTTATCCCCCAACCTTCCATTGGTTGCTGCACCCCAACAATACGCAGCACCCAAATTTGTTAAACCACAAGTGTAATCGACACCACAAGTAATTTCACAGAAAGTTAAACCTCCAACAACGGCAGTAGGTGTTGACCTATTTGTTATTGCATTAACACCCAATCTTCCGCTTGCACCAACTCCCCAAGCATAAGCGGCTCCTGTATTTGTAATCGCAACAGTATGTCCCGCTTCCGAAGCGACTTTACAAAAGGTAAATGCGGTCCCAATAGCAACTGGGGTGCTTTTATTCACAATTGTATTATCTCCCAAGACACCATTAGCCCCAACTCCCCAAGCAAAAGCTTGTCCATCTCCTCTTAACGCTATTGAAAAATTTGTTCCAGCTGCCACTTCATTGAAAGAACCCGCGTTACAAACAACAACAGGAGAATTCTTACTTACAACAGTATTATCCCCTATTTGACCACTACTATTCAACCCCCAACCATAAAGAGCACCTGCCGTATTGATCGCTATTGTATGTATCGAACCGGCCGCAACATCTTTGAATGTTTGTGTTCCGGCTAACACTGTTGGAGTTCTCCTACTTGTAGTGTCACCCACACCCAAACTTCCATTTGTATTTATACCCCACCCGTATTCCCCACCATCACTTCTCAATGCGAAAACATTTTGGATCATGGAATCCACACGAGTCACTTTTATTGGTTCAGGACCCAACTTTGCTAATACTCCGAAAGTTGTTTTTGGCATTTTTTATTCGTATTGATTTGCCAATCTGAATATTTCATCAACACCCGAAGGTGAAACACCCAACACTTGAGCAAATTGTTGAATTAAAGGATTATTTTTTTCAATTAATACCGCATATTCCCAAGTGATAAGTACTCTTTTTCTTTCTTCATCATCAGGAATTTGTTGTATCATTGATGTTATATTATCAGGATCTATTCCATAATCTAACATTGCCAATCTAAACTGACGGGGCGTACATTCATTAAATTTCGGTTTTCTGTCCTCAATTTCTTCGGGTGATAGATTTATTACCGAATAATTTACAAAATACTTCTTTTGATTCAGATCCATATTTTCAGTTCTTTCAACCGTTTGTGTTTCGTAGTCATAAGATGGATATAAACCTTCAACGTATTCTATTTCTACTATGTTATTAGGTAATTCACCTGGTTTCCCATCCACCAAATAGGGACCGTTTCTAAATGGACCCCAATTACCAGTATCTGTATAATAAAAAAATGTTCTCATTGTGTTAAATCTCCAAATAATGTCCAAGTATTTTCCGCAACTCTTTTCAAACCTATTACAGCCCATTGATCTGCGGTAGATGGACTTGTTGAATTATAATTTAATGTCACACCTGTTCCTCCACTTATTGTTACCTTACCAAGAGCCATTTGTTCTATGATTATTTCAGTGTCTGCCGCCCATGTAACTGCGGATTGCGGTGGAATTGATGCTGTGATAGGGTTAGCATTATTCATCCTTAAATATTCACTCGCATCACCTGTTCCTAATACTACTGTTGTGGCGGTATAAGTAACAACAGGAAATGCGTTGATCCCTGAAGATCCTGAAGTACCACTAGACCCAGAAGAACCTGATGTTCCACTCGAACCTGATGATCCACTAGTCCCTGATGATATTGTTACACCATTAATTTTCATATATACAAAAGAGTTTTTCTCGTTTATAAATATAAATGAATTTGGAAATTAGAGAATATTTACGTGGGTTCTTCCATCCCCCCAATATCCATCATCACCATAATATACATAGATTTCTTCCCCTCTTTGTATTTTTCTATTTGAAATAAATTGAAATGCTCTCAAACTTGGATGATCTTTCCAGTAAGCATTTGCTTGATTCGAGTGATTATAATAGTTTCCATATCCTGTAACCAAAACTTGTTCAGTCCATTCACCTGATTGAGGATAGTTGAATCTATAATCAATAAATAACGAAGAGACCTCACCTTTTTCAATAGGTAAGGTCAGAAATAAACATTCTTCAATAATCTCACCCTCCTCTATATCATCAATTGCAAAAACACCCAACCCCTTTCCCGGTGATTCTTTGATCTCAATCTTTGTTGGAATTTTGATCATCACTTGGATCTTCAAGAAGTTTATGATAATACTTATCATATTTTTTATGACCTTTCGACAAAGAATCATAAACTGAATAATATAAACTATAATCTTTCATCTCCAATTTTTATTGACTTTATCCCAATAATGGTCTCGGCCGCATTTCCACCACCAAATTTTAATTTTTCTAAAAAAAGTTCTCATATCCATTCTTTTACAATATATGCTTCATAATCATAAAGCTTTGGTAAAAATTGTGGATGATTTTCGTTCACAAAAAAATGAATTATTTTTCCTGATTTTAAATTCTTTGACTCCCAAACCCAATTTCCGTCTTGATCTTTGGTCGGCATATCGATCACCTGACACTTTACACCAATCCCATCATTGAACTCATAATGTATGTCACCAATCCTGATTTCTTCAACAACAATATTTCCCGCGGTTGCAACCATCAAAAGAATTGATTCATTGAAAAATTAATTGCCGACTTTTTTGCATCGTCCCAACTCTTGATGGTATTCCTTCCCAATCTTGTAAAAGGGATCACATATCGAATTCCCTCCTTTTGGATCGATTCTTTATCTTCTGGATTATTTTCCAACATCTTCATGTATTTGAATTGGTAAGATGACCATTCATTCACGGAATAATCTTCTTCTCGTGGATAATATTCTGCGTCATAAATCCTATCCCCAATCTTAAACAAACATTGTGAAACTTTGGTAAAACCATAATACCCAACAATATTTGCTTTTCCGTTTTTATAGGTGTTATATGCCGTTGTATTTTCAACATTGTCATATTTGACCGCAACTCCCAACGGATGATCATCACATACCTTGAGATTATTTTTATAATACCACCATCCTTTCATAAGGTCACCGATGAATGTTCCATCTTTTGCCATGAAAGAATTGTCCAATGAAAACTTTTGTCCCATATGTTCCCATTCATGTTTTCGGATGTGACCACCGGTGAATCGGTTGATTTTATAAATCTTGTCTTGATCAGGAATCCATCCTTTGGTGTCTTTATAGGGAAATACTCGGCTTACAAGTTTTGTGAATCCAAGATCCAAATGCACCTTGTTGAACAAACTTTTGCCAAGATAATGTGGTGATTTTTGAAATCGCAGTTTAACCTGACCCACATATGGAGTTCTATTTTCAATCATTGTTTTCATACAGTTGTGACTTCAAAAATAAATCAAAAATTTGTTTTGTCAAATTTTCAGAACATATAAACATTTCGGAATTTCTCATTATTGTCCAAGAATTCTTCTGGTTTGCAAAGTTTATTCTTAAAGAAGATTTCAGAGATAAAATCCCATTCACAAATATCATTTTCAAGGAATCCATAAGAATAGGAGAAATCCTCAGCTTGTGGAATTTCTTCGGATTCAACGGTGAATTCGAAAATTCCTCCTTTGTTTTCTTCATGACGGATGATGATTGCTCCATGCATATCTTTTGCTTCGATGACATGATAATCGTGATCACTTGAATAATTTGGATCAATATCTGAATGGTCAATAATATCTTCACCAAAGAAATAATTGACCTCATCACCATCTTCATCAAGAACGATGAACGAAAGATTAATCAAGTCAAGATTCGGACGACTAATTGTCAAATCTTCTTTATCAATAAGGTTCAGTTCATATTCAACATCTTCCCAAACTTTGGTAAGATCTTGTGTTCCATTATCTTTCAAAATTTGATTGATAATTTTTACATCTTCACTTCCAACTTGATAGGTATGGAATACCGATTCCCAACCAAAAACTTGAATTTTGAAACTTTCCATTTTGTTTATTTAAATTGTGACCCCTGCGCGGCTCGAACGCGCGACCCATACGTTAAAAGCGTATTGCTCTACCAACTGAGCTAAGAGGTCAATAACAAATCAATTCACACTATACACCACCTCGGTGATTTCTTTTTCTTCCAAAATATTAGAAAAAGATTCAGCAAAGAAATCAATCATTTCCGCAGCTCCCATATCGGGATTTGAATCCAAAAACCATTCGGATTTTTTAATAAGACCACTGATCTGAAAAAGAGCATGGGCCATATCATTAGCCTTGATACACCTTTTATGCGAAATGATATCATCAGGATCTGACATATCGAATTTGAGAGTTGCTTTCATAGTTGCAAATATACTTAAGAATTACCGAAAAACCAAATGCAGTCTGTACGGGATTTGAACCCGTGACCTCTACAGGGACAGTGTAGCGTTCTAACCAACTGAACTAACAGACTATTGAATTGTAGCCCGTCCCGGTAACGCTCCGAGATTTCTTCCTTGAAAGAGAAGTGTCCTTACTTTTAGACGAACGGGCCATTTTTGACACCACAAATATAAGGATTAATTTAATACCATCCAAATTTTAGGATGAAAAAAGCACGTCAGGTAGGACTTGAACCCACAACTTTCGGTTTTGGAGGCCGACACTCTACCAATTGAGTTACTGACGCGTACGCGAGCTCACGTATAATTTTATAGAAAATATATAGAAAGGAAATTTTAAAAAGGAAGAGTTCTTTGTAGTTTATTGATTATTTGAAGTTTGTTTGGTAAGACGATACTCCAATTTATCTAATTTACTATCTAACTCACGGTAGATATTTTCAATATCGGAATCTACCCTCCGATTAATTTGATCCAATTGTTCATTTATATCTCGATCTCTTTCGTTTAATTGATCGAAGATCTCGTCAATCACATTGTTCTGATCATCTACTTCTGATTGTAGATTGTTGATTTTTTTATTCACTGAAACCATCCATACCACCAAACCGATTAGACCTGACAGAAGGACACCTCCAACAAAAAATAAAATTTGTGTAATCATGTTGTTAATTGTTTTAAATCAAAGAACTCTTCCTAACTTGAAATTATAAACATACTCATCTACGATGTCAATTATTTCATTTTTATATCTACTGTGAATATATTGATGATGAGTAGGACAAAGTGGTACTAAATTATTTGGATCATTATTTTGGTGATTTTCATCATAATGATGTACGGATACTATTTTGGTTTCATCACAAACTACGCATTTTTTTTTATGATAATGAAAACAGATTGTACGGTAACTATACTCACTTGTTTCTGAGTTTTTTCCATGATTTGGATTGTTTATACCACTTCTAAAGTAAGTATTTGAACATGAGTAAGAACAAGTTATTTTTGATTTGGTATGATTTTCTCTATCTTCAAAGTCATTTCCACAAACTGGACATTTTTTTGTTATTTTTTTGTATTTTCTAGGTTGTGAGGAAAAATGACTGATATCATATGAATTATCTGAAATCAATACATCAAATTTTCTTCTTGTGGTACCATTATCAAAACCAAATATATTCCTAATTGCCTCAGCTTTTGTTTGTGAGTTTTTAATGATTTCTTCCATACTATTTTTGATAATAAATAGTCGTGAGAATTTGTTTTGAAATTATAATTGACTTAGTAATATTACACCATCTCATAAAAAAAGTCGGGATGGTAGGATTCGAACCTACGAAAAATTGTCCTGCTCCCAAAGCAGGCCGGGTAACCTGGCTCCCGAACATCCCGATAAAATAGAGACCGTTTTTCATTATCACATCAAAGCCACCAACTTTAATGAATAATAAGGAAATCTGCAAGGTTACCCCATCAGACAGTACCCACGGACAAACCTAAACCACAAAACCATCAAACACCATAATTTTCCATATCTTCTTCTTGTTTTCCTTGTTGATATGTGAAATCTTCAATCGCTAAAGATAAATGGTACAAATATTCAGGACCGTTCATTGCAATTCTTAAGTCATAATGGGTCCATTTTGTTTTATAATCCACAATCTTAATCCCTTTGGTCAATTTGTTAAATAAACTACAAAGGGTTTGATTTCTAACCCGAACAAGTGAATTATCACAACCAAACAAATACAAGAATCGGAGGAACCAACGAGGACAAAATTTGGGTTTTGCTTCGTAATCCATTGCGATAACTAACGCATGAAGCATAGTTTTTTCCAATCCATGAGGAACCGATCCTAAATAACGAAACTTTTCATAGAAATTTTTCGGAAAAAAAACAACTCTGATGTCATTTAAAGTAATTTTATTTAAGATTGTTTTTTTCATGTTATACTCGGTTAGTTAAATATTCAAATACCAAAGACTCGTAAATTTCATCCAAAGTTTCGTGATCTGATTCATCATCAGAATCAAAACTTATTACATTCTCGTCCAAGAGACGATCATAAACATAAGAATGTATTGTGTCTAAATCTTCTTCCAAGATTTCCTCCGTAAGAATTCCCTCTATGAATTCTATTTGTCTGTTTGTAAGTCGCATATGTTGATTTTTTATTTACATAGAAAAGGTCCGGGCCCAGCAAGCCTTCACGCAGAGAGGAAGGGCCCTTTTTAAGACCTTAGTTGCGGGGGAAGGTAACGCTCCTCCTACACACCATAGCTTATGAGGCTCGGCTGCTTCTAAGCACCCCGCGATATGCTCTCCCTCTTGGGTTTGAACCAAGGACCCCTTGTTTAACAGACAAATGCTCTAACCAACTGAGCTAAGGGAGAAAGAAAGTATCGGTTAGAGGAGAAACACTACCATTTCAACTAATGCCGTAGTCTATATACTAAAGATAATTGACCCAACCGATACTGAATTTTTTAGTCCTCCCACTTGGACTTGAACCAAGAACCTGCGGATTATGAGTCCGATGCTCTAACCGATTGAGCTATGGGAGGGGTTTTTTTAGTAATTCAAAGAACACTACAAATATAGTGGTAAATTTTTAATTTCACAAACTATTTTCACGATTTTTAATCAGTTTTTTTACAACAGACTTCAGACCGGGATTCACTTTAAGAGCTTCAGGAACAATGTTGTGTCGAATACGATTTCTTGAGTATTCAATCGATGAATTCGACTCATCATAAATATATGACACCCCTCTCTTATCACACCACTTCTCAAAAACAGTTTTTTCGTTTAGAAGAAATGGACGAATGACATTGTTTTTTTTATATGGGATCACAGATTGAAATCCTCTTAACATAGAAAAAATATAGGTCTCCACTGAATCATCAAGGTGATGACAAGTTACAATCGGAAATTCAAATTTTGAAAAGAAATCATACCTTAAATCAGACCAAATCTTTTCTTTGTTTGATTTTGGTTTTAGATCAGTCCTTCCAATGTGCAATGTCAAACTATTTTCGTTACAATAGTTGGTCACAAATCTCTCAGCATCATGTCCGTGATCGGTATTGTGGTTGAAATAGATTACATCAGGTTTGTAATTACCTTGGATCAGAAAATCCAATACCGCCATAGAATCAACACCACCTGAACAAGCTACCCCGAATTTAGTTTTGGGAATATTTCCAATGACTTTGATCATCTTATTTAAATTTAGAGAAATAAGTTTTTGAGCGGCGAATGGGACTCGAACCCACAACATTCAGCTTGGAAGGCTGACACTCTACCAATTGAGTTACCACCGCTTTTTGTGGAAGGTAAGGGATTCGAACCCTTGCGCCGGTTCCCCGACCTAGCGGTTTAGCAAACCGCCCCCTTCGGCCTCTTGGGTAACCTTCCGATTAATCAACGGACAACCTCCGTTTGATTAAGATATTCCATCAGGAGTGTTTTAACTTGTTTATTACACAGACCATTTTTATAGTCATCAGAAAAAACAAAGTTTTGCAAACCCCACTCTTGATCACCCATCTGCATATCATCAATTGCAACCCAATTTTCGACTTCGGGGTGTTCTTGCAACCATTTTTTGATTTCCAAAACTCGGAGTTGGTTGTTCCCCATCCCTTGTTTGAACTTATATCCTTCGGGGACCTCATTGACATCTATAAAAGGTGTAAAGTCGATTGGTTTTTTGATAATACCTTGATGGGTGTAGTATTCACCCAACTCTTCAATAGTTGCCCAAGTTCTCCAATCTGAAGAAATTACAATTTCACAATCCGTTTCTTCAATGAGTTGATTCAAACAACTGACGCAGTTTTTGTCAAAATCATCGAACCTTGAAAGGATCGGAATATCTTGAATTCTTTTTCCTGATCGCATTGATCCTTGTTTATCAAATCGGGAACCCCATTGTGATTCCAAACAAATCACACCATCGTGATCCATAAAAATTACTTTCATGTTTATATATCATATTTTATGTTAGTAGTCAGGACAGGACTCGAACCTTAAAGCAACCATATAGGACTCGGCAACCACGCCTCATTACGCCACCTGACTATAAAATAAGTTTTTTGGAATACCCCCAGAAACTTACAAAACTGTGCCAACCTACGATTTGGGTGGGAGCAATTGGATGCAACCCACGTCTTCGGTTCCTGATCAAGGACTTATGTAGCCGGAGCGGGGATCGAACCCGCACGAGCCCTTCGGCTCATTTGATTTTCTTACCATCTACAGTTTTCACTGCCAACTTTCGTTGTTTGTGGTCTGGACTTTCTCTTTACCATATCCATAAGGATTTAGGTACCTTCCGTCAAGTCTCTACACCTTCCTCATTTCTGAGGCTTGGCTCGGGATTACCATTTCACAGGCTTCCCCGAATTTGAAAGGTTCTACTCTAAGGATTTCTCCAAAGGCACTCAATTTATCTTAAAGTCAAACGTGTATACCTATTTCACCATCCGGCCATATTAAAAAGTGGGGGTAGAAGGACTCGAACCTCCGAACCCAAAGGGAAGTGAGTTACAGTCACCAGCAATTGCCGCTATGCGATACCCCCTCTTTAATCTTACCAATATTTCAAAGAACCCTACAAATATACAACAAAAAACTCAAATTGACATCATAATACCCAACTTATTTTGTTCTTGGTATTGAGAAAAAGTTGCCCGACGCATTGAGTTATATACAGGTCGGAGTTTTACATAAGTCGGGTTTTTTTCTTCCCAATCCTTACATTCATTTACAACTCGTTTGTAAGCTTCTTTTTTATTTGGTGCCCACACATCGTTGAAACCACCGTTTTCCCAATCGAACAGGTAAAGATATTCACCTTTTTCGTTTTGCAAGAGTTTCTCTTTTGACATCGTTTATCTGTTTTGTTCTACAAATATACTCCTTTTTTTTAATCTACCAAAACTTTATCAAGAAATATTTTGGATGATTTTTTTCATCTCGTTAAGTTTTTTTTCCTTGGATTTGGCTCGGTAAACGTCCAAAGCGTTATAGTCCTCTTCGTTTTCCATAACACACTCGTCGTGAGAGGTGAGGTAATAATCGATAAGGAACTGAGCCTCATCCAACGAATAAACCAAACCACGACGATTCAACAAGTCTTGGACGACATTCAACTTTCGTTCAACGATATCGGTTTGGCTGAGACCCTCACAAGAATCTTTGATGATACGCTTCATTGTTGACTTCTGAATCTTCAAATCGTTGGTGAGGTGAATCGTTTTCATCGTGGTTTTTTCTTCAAAAATTAACTTTGACAAAGATACATCTTTTTATCAGACTACCAAAAAAAATCAGTATTTTTTTTCTAACCGATTCAATAAGACATACTAGTGATGAAGTCGTTGTAAATTTTTTCTGCCTCAACCGTAAAGATTCCACAAAATGTTTTTGGGACTTCGACTTTTTTGATAAATTTCATGTTTGCTTCTTCAGGAGTTCTATTTCCTTTTCTTGAGTTGCATTTCTTGCAACAGGTCACAAGATTCGCCCATGTGTTGTCACCCCCCCTCGATTTTGGAATTACATGGTCAATAGATAAATCTTGTTTTGTTCCGCAATAAACACATTCGTGGTTGTCCCTTTTATAAATTTTGTATCGTGAGATCCGAGATTTTACAGGTCGGAATTTCACATAATTCAACAAGCGAATGATGATCGGGCGAACAAATTCACCGATGGATGTTAAGATTGGTTTTTCACCTCCTTTGAGGATTTCAGCCTTACCTTTGGTAACGAGAACAAACCCACGAAGGAGGGTTGTTGTATTGATTGGAGTATAATCTGCATTTAAAACCAAAACTGATTCCATGATCTAAATTTTAACAAATATAGTTTATTTTAAATAAAGAATCAAAAAAAAACCCTCCACTTATTCAAGGGAGGGTTATTTTGATTTGATCAATCGTTTTTCGGCAGGGCGAACCGGTCTTTGTTTCGGAAGAAACCAACAACAACCAACACCACACCGATGAGGACTTCAATCGCTTGGAAGGTTGCATCCAAGTTCAAGGTTAATGTTTCAACAACAGGAATAAATCGGTCAAGACCGAAAAGTACCAATAAGGTACCAAGCGCTGTCAATACGTGTCTGACAAGCGATTTAATTTGTTCTGTGTTCATAAAGCGTTTTTTTGGGTTTATTTCTATAAATATTTTGATTCACAAAAAACGCCGCAAAAGGTATTGGATCAAAAATCCAATCAGAATAATTATTGATCCAAAAGGGAGAAACAAAAACAACAAAAAGGTTGCTCTTGATATCACAGATTGTGACTTCAAGATTTCAAGATATTTATTAAACAAATTCATTTTATGAAACATTTTGAAAATCATAAACCATCTTTGGATTTCGATCGAAAGTATGGAACAAATATATCTTATAAATATGATTTTTCACCTTATGACGATGATTACCTTTGGGATGTTTTTATGAATTGTTTGGATTTGAATGATGAACAAGCTTGTGAGGATATGAACGAATTTATCCCGATGATCTTGAGCAAGTTACCCGATCAATATTTTTCAAGTTTGTATGAACAAGATATAATGACTGTAATCTTTGGTATTTTGAGTGGATATCACCCAAAAGATATAATTCAATTTGTTTCAGGAATTACATATTCAAACAATTTCGAAGCCAAAGAATTTGAAGATAAAATGAAGGAAACCCTCGATCCAAACTTTTCGTTTGATGGTTGGGTCCCTTCATATTTTACTCTCAACAAACTTAAAAAACACTTCGGTTTTTAAACCTTGATATTCATCAAGACCGAAGCGTTTCCTTCCCATTTTTCAATTTGACGCTTGGGAACCGTCAACTCAAATTCACCAAGGGAATTGATCTTGTCTTCGACATTTTGTTTGAAAGACTCAATCTGAGATTTTGAAGTTGGAAATTTCAACCCCAACGATTTTGAACAAATCGGTCCAATTCCACCAACTTGGGACATCGGGGTCTTGAGAGTTGCTCCGCAGCAACGGCAGATCGTTCCGTTGTCATGAGTAAGCTTCACAACCAACTTCATATTGATCGGATCCATATCAATCAATCCGACCACATCCACAACTCGGGGATGAAAGTTCAAACCATAATCTTTCTGAACAGTCTTTGCGAACTTCCGTCCGATTTTGATCGTGTTTCCAACCCCCAAGTTGAACTTCTTTTTCATGGTGTTTGTTTATTGAGATCACAAATATAGGAAAAGTTTTTCTTCATTCCAAAAAAAGATTCAATTTTCTGTGATTTTTAAATTCATATCTTCTCCACTCACAAAGAATCCCCTCCCTTGAAGATTTTCAACCAAAAGGTGGGGAACACCAAAGTCGTCAAAATAAAACATGCTGAATTTTTCAACCGTTGGGTTATAAACATAAAAGTATCTATCATCAGACAAAATAACATTGAACGAGGTGATCAGACCTTCTTCTTCAATGACATTTCCGAGAGAATCTCTTTCAATTACTTCAACTTTATTTGTGTTGAAATCGTAGATGTACGTGACATCGTAACCCCAACCCGATCCAATATATTCAATATTGTCTTGCCAATTGTTGTTTAATACAACAATTTGACCTGGATTTTGATTCATATAACTATTATGTGCGAATTGACGGATCTCAAATACTTGAGATTGAACTTTAATTGAGAATAATAGTGTGGTTAGTAAGAAAGTTAAGTTTTTCATAAAGGTGTTGTTTCTTTCGTAGTTCTTTACTTTTTTAATTACTTTTCCTTGAGTCATAGTAGTGGTGTTTATAGTACAAATGTAATTCATTTTTTTTTAACCCTCAAATATTTATTATTAAAACTAATTTATGCCTGAGACTACTTTATTGAATGAGATTAATCGTAATAGGGAAATCATGGGTTTAAAACATTTAAACGAATCCCAAGTTACCATAATAGAACAAGATCAACCGGCATTTGGCACGGTTCAAAGAAATGTCGTTAGTTCAGTCACAACAACTGAAGATTTGAACATAGACGTAGGTCAAAATAATTTTGAAGTAGGTAAGTATAAATTTAATTCGTTATCAGAAGAGTCAAGAAAGAAAATTGAAGACGGTGTAAAAAAAATTGCCTTTTTTTTAAAGGAGAATCCGAACTCCAAAATAACAATAAATCTCGAGGTTGGTGAATCTGCGGTAACTAACTATGATAGAGAAAAGTCTGCGTGTCAAAATGAACAAAATAAAACGGTATATTGGGGTGATGAATGTAAATTAAAACCCGGTGATTTAGCTAAATTTAGAGCAAATACGTTAGTTGAATTTATCGATCAGAAATTTAAAGACTTTTTATCAAAGGGGATAATTAGTAAAATGCCTGAAATACCTGATCCAAAAACAAATGTGGATTTAAATACACAAAAATACACTTATAAAAAAGGTACAGACAATCCAGATGACCCAAAATATAAAGAAGATCAATACATAAAATTTGATATCAATGTGGAGACAACAAAAACTGAAGAAGTCGTTGGTGAGCGTTGTTTTATTGACTTTATTATTGATGTGAGTTATTACAAAGAAAAAAATAAGGAATTCCCTTGTCGTGGTGGACATACTTGTAACGAGGCAGAGTTCGATGTATATATTAATGAAGTTTTAATTGGTATTGCAAATTTAAATAATGGAAGTGGAAGTAAAGACCTTGGTGGTGATAGAGAGGCTAAGTTTAGAGTAACTGAGGATAAAGTGAGAGAAATATTAATAGGGGACATATACAAAAAAGACGGGAACCTAATATTATGGACAAAATGTAAATCAAATAATTGTCACAATAGCACACAAGAAGTTAAACTGATAAACAGTAGAAATGCGGTATTGTATCACAAATGTGTAAACCCTAATGAGAAAAGAGGTAATATACCAGGTAAGGTATTAGCAATAATGGATAAATGTGGTAATGTTAAAGAAAATTATGAAGCAAGTGAAGATGAAATTCAAAGACTTTCAGACCAATTCAAAAGCAATAATGAAAAAAACCTTGATGCATTAAAGAGCAAAAGGACTGATGAACAGCGGAAAAATGACTCCGACAAACTCAATCAGATAGTCGAGTCAGGGGGAATAATCGAATTTAGTAATGATGATATGACTACAATAATTAAAGGTAGTAATCCTTCATTAAAAATTGTCAATACAGAATCGAGCACAGGTGAAAATGGTCATGGTCTATATATATTAACAGTTAAAAATCTAGGAAAAAATAATTACGATACTAGACTCGCTTATGGTGGTAACTTGGCGGAAATGTACGAGATTAAACCTAATCAAGAAATCAAAACTACAGTAAACTATAGAAAAATAGATGTACAAGCGGATGATGGTAAAGAAAAATTTATGTTAATAGCTTTAGAAAGAACACCTGGTAAAGAATTTTCTGTAAAAATAACAGAAGGTCCTTTTGCTGGAAAATTATATGTAAAACAATACAACGATAAATACGGTGAGCCAATAAAGCCTGATGACACTTTCTATAGTTATAGAACAACAGACGGTATAGTACCTGACGGTGAAGGTTACGTGAGAAACATACCTGGTAGGTCGGTTATTAAACACAATACCATTGTCGATATTGAAGTTATCTCAAAAGAACAGTTGAAAACTGCTGCAATACAGGCTAGATTAAAAGCGGGAAAATAAATTATTAATCGTTACAACAGTTCTTTAGATAGTTTTTGTCAAACTCTTCACTAATCCTGTTAAACTCTTTCATAAACTTTTTCTTTTCTTTTTCCTTTTCTTTACGTTCCTTACGTTCTTGTCTTTCCCATTGCCTATTGAATCGACGAATTTCAGCATCGGTTTTAAAACACTCACTACCTTTAAGAACCTCAACACCATCAGGGTATCCTTCAATACCGTACTTGATAAAAAATTCACCCTCGTTGACCGACGATCGGTTGATAGTATTTTTAACACCAACACAAGAGGTTAACATTGTTGCTGACATCAGGATGGGAATAATATTTTTCATAGTTTCAGTTTGTTTCTTTTACAAAGATAAGGAAAAATCCCTGACCGCCAAAACAATCAGGGATTTTTTTTGTGTTATAAATTTTCACCTCATATTTACGGTGGAATAAAAGGTATCGTGTTTTTCGCTGTAAAGTGTTGAAATTGAAATATAAATCATATCACTTTCCATCAAAGATTCCCAATGAGGTGGGCTATCTTCATATTGTTCCAAAAAATAACTTCTATTTTTATCAGTATCAAAAGAACCGCCGGTTCTTGATGCCACACATTCTGACATTCTTAAGTATCCACATCGAGAAAGTTTATTGGAGAAATATTGAACGGAACCGACATGTGATACCTCATTTTTTTCAAGTTGCCATGTGTTATGAGGTAAGGTTACACAATTATACATAGTGGAATCATAAACCAAAGCATTCAATCCATTTTTAACCCGAACTTTATTTAACATAGTAAAAAACTCCAAGGATAGGGAATGAAGCATGGAATCCATATCCATATAACGATAATTCCAAGGAGAACCATCTGGATCATCACAAGGACATAGAACGAATTCACCAATGTCTTTGTTTTCCTTCCAACAACGTTTTTGTGCCTGAATTGTTAAACTGATCATGAGTAAGGAAAAGAGAAATGTGTATTTCATGGTTTTTTTACTTAAAACAAAAATAAGTCTTTAATTAAAAAATCCCTGACCGCCAAAACAATCAGGGATTTTTTTGTGAAGGCGGGGTGATTCGAACACCCGTCCCTAGTATCCCAACCAGAGAGTACTACATGTTTAGGTCATTATTGGTTCTCAATAATCCGAAATAGTTAGTTTGTTCTTCACCATCGTAAACTAACAACCAATGGATGACTCAATTTAGGGTTTAGTCATTTCTTCACCACAACAACGGACTTCTGTTCATAGGTTATATGTCCTGACCGACCCGATGGTCACGGAGCCTCAGGCTGCGTAAACCTCTTCAGACTGAAGGAGACCAACAGACTGAAGTTTTGCGAAAGTTTCGCCGTTTGTCTTTTGAAACCGTAGATTAAAGTGATAGGTATCCTCTCACTACATGCACTCTTTGCCTGACCATACCGGTCAAATCCAAAAACGCCCCCATATTTTCAAAGAACATCACAAATATAAATACTTTTTCTCAAAGAAACAACCATCACCTCACATTTACTGTGGAATAATACCTATTTTTAGACTTATCGTACATCACAGAAACCGAAATATATTTGTATTCCTTATTAGTTAAAATAGCCCAATGAGGTTTACTATTTTTATATTGTAGAAAAAACTCAGACACACCTTTATAATCTGACCTTGAGTTGTATGCAACACATTCACCAACATAAAAGTAACCTTTATCATCTGTTCTTTTAGAATATGATACATTACCTTCATCATGATCAATATCTCCAACCTTTACTTGCCAGAGATTGTGAGGGTCTGACAAATTCCTCTTCATGTCGTAATCAACTATCAATTGATTTAAACCGTTCGATTGTCTCCATTGATTAAGAGTTTGAATAAACCTCTTTTCCATCTCAAAACATAATGAGTCAACATTTCCATAGAAAATAGGGGTTGGCATGAAATCATCACAATTTACCACTATAGTTTTTCCGTTCTTATCTTTTGTTGTACATACAGTTTCAGACCACGATATCGTCGAAGTCTGTGATTGTGAAATAATACTGAATAATAAGATAGGGATTAAAAATAGTTGTTTCATACCATAAATATAATATTTTTTTCGTCACTTTTGTCAATTGTTTAAAAGTTTTTTATATCTTTGTATTATGAAAAAAGAAGATTTGGATTTTTTTAAATCACTTTTGAGTATTCCGTCATATACAGGTCAAGAAGATCTGATGATTGATTATTTGTCGGACTATCTCTATAGTAAAGATTACGATTTCTATTTGGATGATATGTCCAATATCTACATCACCAAGGGTAAAACAGAATTTTATCCATGTTTTGTTGCTCACTTGGATACTGTTCATCAGATGAGTAATATCTTAGTAAAGGAAGAACAACATCCTAACGATCTTGGTGAATACAAGGATTCGTTGAAGGCTTATTCACCCTTTACTAATCAACCAACAGGTATTGGTGGTGATGATAAGTGTGGAATTTTTGTATGTCTTCAACTACTCGAAAAATTGGACAATGTAAAAGTTGCCTTTTTTGTGTCTGAAGAAATTGGTTGTTTTGGATCATCCGACGCTGATGACTTTTTTTTCGAAGATGTTGGATATGTCGTTCAGTTTGACGCACCATCAAATTTTATGGTTAGTGAATTTTGTTCAGGAGTTCAACTCTTCAAACGAGACTCGGAGTTCTTCGGACGAATTGCGCCAGTTTTGACTGAAACATTCAACCCCAACCATAAACTACAACGACACCCTTATACTGATGTGAAAGCTTTGAAACAACTATTCCCACATATCAGTATGATCAATCTATCTTGTGGATATCATAATTACCACACCCCCAACGAATACATCATCTTAGAAGAAGTGGAAAATGCGGTAACCACAGGATTAGAAATCTATGATAAATTAGGATGTGAGAGGTTATAAAAAAAGTGGGAGTGATCCCACTTTTTTCTTATCTCTTTTTTCTTAGTGTAACTTTATCCTCTTTCATATATAACTCATACTTTTTATCGAGTACGATATTTTTTCTCAATACATTTTCAGATATAAAATCTTCTACTTGTTCTTGAATTGCTCTTTTGAGTGGTCTTGCTCCGAATTCCTCATCATATCCGACTTTCCCGATGTGTTGATAAACACTATCATCAAAGTTGATATAATATCCGAGTTCATCCAAACGATCTTTGAGTTGAACAAACTCAATTTCGATGATTTTGTGAATGTCATTTTCATTTAGAGAATTAAAAAGAACAATTTCATCCACTCGGTTCAAAAACTCAGGTGAGAAATAATTTTTAACTTCTTTTTTGAGAATATCTTTTTTGATTTCTTCACTATTTGCCGCTCGGGATGATGTATTGAAACCAACCCCCGTTCCAAATTCCATCAACTTTTTTACACCAAGGTTTGAGGTCATAATGATTAAGGTGTTCTTGAAATTGATATGTCTTCCTGTGGAATCTGTGATGAATCCATCATCCAAGATTTGGAGGAGTATGGAAAAAATATCTTTGTTTGCCTTTTCAACTTCATCAAACAAAATTACAGAATAAGGTTTGTTTTTAACTTGTTCTGTTAATTGACCTCCTTCTCCATAACCTACATAACCCGGAGGTGATCCAATCAAACGAGATAAAGAATGTTTTTCTTGGAACTCACTCATATCAACCCTTATCAAAGAATTTGCATCACCAAACACTTGTTTTGCGAGTTGTTTTGCAAGATAGGTCTTACCAACGCCGGTTGAACCGAGGAAAATAAATGAACCAATTGGTCTGTTTGGATCCTTGATACCAAGTCGGTTTCTTCTGATTGCTTTGGAAATTTTCTCCACCGCAGATTCTTGTCCGATCACCTTCTCATTTAGGTTATTTTCCAAGTTAATCAAAGCATCAACATCATCTGCGGACAATTTGGTTACAGGAATTTTGGTTATGGAAGCAACGACTTCATAAACCATATCTTCGGTAATTTCTTTTCTTACGGTATTTTGTTCTTTTTCAAATTTGGACTTTTCATCATCCAATTGTTTAAGAACCTTCTTTTCACGATCACGAAGATTCGCAGCTTCCTCATATCGTTGTTGTTTTACAACGGCAAGTTTTGTTTTCTTAATTTCGGCCGCCTCTTCTTTAAGTTTTTCAATCACTTCGGGAAGTTTGGTGGTTACTTGACTGCGAGCCCCAAGTTCATCCAAAATATCAATCGCTTTATCAGGAAATTCTCTGTTGGTAATATATCTATCAGCCAAACGAACACATGATGTAATAGCATCTTCGTGGTAATTTACCTTATGAAATTCTTCATATTTGTCTTTGATATTTTTCAATATCTGTATTGTCTCTTTTACTGATGGTGGTTCAACAACTACTTTCTGAAATCTTCGTTCAAGAGCTCCGTCTTTTTCAATATTTTGGCGGTATTCATCCAAAGTTGTTGCACCAATACATTGAATTTCACCACGAGCAAGAGCTGGTTTGAATATATTGGAAGCGTCCAATGAACCAGAACTGTTGCCTGCCCCTACGATATTGTGAATTTCATCAATGAAAACAATTACTTCTCTTGTTTCCTGTAGTTCCTCCAAAATTACTTTCAATCTTTCTTCAAACTGACCTCTATATTTTGTTCCTGCAACAATTGAGGTCATGTCTAACGACACAATTCTTTTGTCACAGAGGTTACGAGGACAATCCCCCTCAAATATTTTTTGGGCAAGTCCCTCAACAATTGCGGTTTTTCCACAACCCGGTTCCCCAATAATAATTGGATTGTTTTTCTTCCTTCTTGAGAGAATTTGAGCAATTCTCAAGATTTCCTCTTCTCGTCCTACAACAGGATCCAACGCACCTAGTTCAGCTAACTTGGATAAATCTCTTGAAAAATTATCCAATACAGGTGTTTTGGAGTTAGGATTTTGTTTTTGTCTTTTTTCCCTTTTGGATTCACCGGGATCCATATCTTCTATCATTTTTTAATTATTAAAAAGTTTTTATTATTTTATCTATTTCGGAAAAACCATCAAATTGACTTGTTAAATTTTCGGTGAAACATAAGAAAGGAACATTCCTATCAAAAAATGTAAATAACAACCAATCATCAGGTGTTGTCCAACCCTCTTCATCAAATAATTTTTGAAAAAAAGATTTAGAGTTTTTATTAATCAAATAACAATGACCTAAACTTATTTTTTTACACTCAAAAATATTGTCACTTATTTGTTTTCCTAATTCAACATCATAGAAATTCATAGAAAAACTAATTGGTTCGAACCTTACTATGGGATATTCAGGGTTTTCTTCTAACACCTTGATAGCTTCCGATAATCTTTCTCTAAATAAATCTACGTCTAGAATACGACAATCACATTCACATATTAAAGAATAGTCATCATCGGCAAAAGAAAGTAAAATTGCTTGTTTATGGGATAACCAAGCACCATAGTGTCTATCGGTTAATCCGGTTATGTTAGGATCCTTGTCAGAACCATGATCAAAACCAACCCAATTTTTAAACATATTGTGTTGAGGTGCTGGCCAATTGTACGGTTGATTCTGAATTCTCACATAACGTAATCCTAAGTTTTCCAACTGATTTATCGACTGTTTTTCTCTTTCAGAGAAAGGATCAATAGAGCAATGTATAATTTTACAATTCATAGTTTTTAGAAAAAATACTTATTCATCTATATAAAATCAATACCGAACTTTTGTCAGTAATATTTTATGAAGTATGACATTTTGTCAGTTTTGTTATTTTGGCACAAAATTCGAAAAAAGGGGTGAAAAATAAATAAACAAAAAAAATTAAAAAATATGTTACGCAAAAGATTTAACCTAAACAACTTTTTCTCTGAATTCGATTCATTTTTCGAAGATTTTAACTCACCTCTTATGGTTAGAGGAAAACGAGATGTTGAAACAGGTAACGATGAAAATGGTCAATGGACAAAAGAAACATTCACCTCAGAGGATGGCTCTTATCAAATGACAACCATCATTCAACATGTAAATCAAGGATCGAAACAACCACCAAATGAGAAATCAAATCTCCAAAAACAACTCGATCATGCGGTTGAAAAACAAGATTTCGAAAAAGCGGCGAAATTGCGAGATCAAATTAAACAGATTGAATCAAATAAAGAAAAGATTCAAGAAGTCCAAACCAAACTTGATGAGTCTATAAAAAAACAAGATTTTGAATCGGCGATAAAATATAGGGATGAACTAAAAAAACTTAAATCTTGAACAAGAACCCCTCCCCACGGAGGGGTTTTTATTTGTTGATATATTTATTGTCATGAATATCAATGATTATTTATCTTCAACATCGGATGATTCTGTTTTATTGACAGAATATAGAAATTTTAGAAATATGTTTAATGAACTTTGTGAGAGAGGAGCTGATTTGACTTCAGAGTCAGAAGATACAGAAAGTTTAAAAAATCAACTTACAAAAATTTCTGAAGAAATTGAGAATTTAAAAAAAGTAATTCAAAATAACGGGTTTGAGATCACCGAAAACAAATTTTTTGAACACATTTATTCTAAGTTTCATATTATTGAAGAAGAAATACCCTTTAAAAATGGCAATACTATCTGAAAAAATAGAAGGAACAAAAATAACCAATGTGATTGAATCCTCAAACATCAATCAAACTGTGTATGACACCAACACCAAAAATTTGGAGGTGGTTTTTAAAAATGGACTCACATATCTATACGAAGATGTGCCTCACCAGACATACACAAAATTCAGAATGGCGGAATCTCAAGGATCTTTTTTCAATAAAAACATTGCAAAGACCTTCAAATACAGTAAAAAATGAGTTCTATCAATCAGGTCGTTGACACCCTGTTATATCAAGATGAATTAAACCCCAAATTTTGGGAGAACCCCTCAACACCTGAAAAATCTTCATTGAAGAAGGAAGTTAGAAAAAAACTTATGGAAATAAGTGACGAATTTTTCGAATATTTGGATCTTGATCTTTTTATTTCGGATATTACAATGACGGGGTCCCTTGCAAATTTTAATTGGTCTGACTTTTCTGATGTGGATCTCCATTTTATTTTTGATTACAAACAAGTTGAAGGAAATGAAGAGATTTATAAAGAATATTTTAATTTAAAGAAAACCTTATTTAACAGCACACATGATATCAAAATTTTTGGACACGATGTGGAAATATATATCCAAAATTTATTGGAGCCTCATCATTCTACTGGTGTATATTCTGTCTTACATAATGATTGGATTACTACACCCAAGAAAGAAGAAGTCCAAATTAATAAGGATGTTTTAAAAAGAAAAATTAAAAATGTTGTTTCACAACTTGAAGATGTTTTTTTAAATTTAAAAGATGAAAATCCAAAAACCGCAATAAAAATATTGGATAATTTCAAAGATAAATTGAAAACTTATAGGTCAGCAGGTTTATCAAAAGAGGGGGAACAATCTTATGAAAACCTTGTTTTTAAATACCTGAGGAGGGCTGGATATATTCAAAAAATATTCGATGCAAAAAATAAAATTATTGATAAGACGCTTTCTTTGGAATCATATAATATGAAAAAAAGATAATTTGTATAAATCATTATATTTATTTATAAAAAACACTCATGGCAATTACCGCATGTACTCAAGCCAGCTACGCTAACATCAATAGAATTAGCGTTGACAGGTCTTCCGCTACTTATTATACCATTCCAACTCCAGTATGGACGGAAGGTGATGATCCAACACAAATTGCTTATCAATGTAACGCCGTAACCCTTGGAGGATTCAATGGGTTGAATTCATAAAAATTAAAAATAACAAAAAAATACAAATGTCAGATTTGAAACCATTAGGAAGTGAAAGACTTCAGGGGGATGAAAAAATCAAAAGAATCCTTGAGATTGCAAGATATAAAGAAGTCCCAAAGCAGATAGTTAACGAAGTATCTAGCGTAGAATATTCCAAAACATTGAGTGATGGTGTAAAATATGTCATAGCCAAAGAAAAGCTTGGATATATTATCAAAAAATCAATCAACGAAGGTGCTGAAGAATATATCGAACCAATGAAGAATAGAAAGTATTATAATTCCTATTCTCAAGCATTGAAAAGATTGAACCTATTGGCTCGTGAAGTCAATTATGTTCAAGGGGTAAATGAAGGAATCGACTTATTCAACGAACAAAAAAGATATACATTAAAAACACCAAAACCTGCGCCATCGGAAACAACTTATGACGAACCAACACCCGACATGTCTATGGATACTGGTATGGGAGCGGAAGCTGATTTGGGGATGGGTTCAGAAACACCTTCGAGTGGTGAAATGGACTTGGGATTGGATATGGATATGGGTACTGACCAACCTGCCGATATGGGTATGGATCTTGGATCCGAGGATACTGAAATGAAACCTACAGATGAAGGTGATGTCGATTTCAAAACAATTCAAAAAATCACAGGCAAATTAAGTCAAAAATTGAGAGAACTCGATTCAACACAAGGACTTGATTCTTCGAATATGAAATATGTTATCAATTCGATATTGTCAGCGATGAACTTGGAGAAATTCAACGAGGATGACAAAGATGAAGTTATTGAAAGACTTGAAGGTGAAATCGATTATGGTTTGGAGGACACAGGTGTGGATATCGAAGCCACAGGTGAGGAATCTTCGTCGGAGTTCGATGTTGAATCACCCGAAGGTGGAGAAGAGTTGAAGGAATATGATGTTTATGGAAATGAAGGTTTTGGATATTTTGACAGAGATGGAAATGTTGTTGATCCTGTTGATATTGGCAATGTCAATTTTGATTTTGACCCTGAAGGGCATGTGCAATCTTACGATGAGTTTATCAGTAAATTTGATAAAAGAGATCACAACGACCCACATTATGATATCAAGAAAAGACAACACGATTCAAATATAGAAAAGTACGGAAACTTAAGATTAGGTAAAAAAAGAACACCTGTGAGTGATGTCAGTTCTATCGATAGAATTATGGATTCTATTTTTGCAGAATCAAAAGTTGAAAAGACAATTAACAAATATTTGAGTGAATCAGTTATTAAAGAAACTGAAGAAAAAATTAAGACCAAGAAAACTAAAATGGTCGAATCTATTGGAAAAATGGCAACCACTTACGAACAAGAACTCACATCAAAGAAAATTATCAAAGAATTCAAAGATGTAGAATTGGTCGGAAGAACCAACAAGAAAAACATTATTTTCAATATTGCAGGTGAAGAATTTAAAGTAAATCAGAAAGGATTTTTAGAATGAAACTTGTTTATGTGAATGAACTCGGACCCGACTACAAAGGAAATAATACATATGAATTTATTTTTTCTGAAAGTGAGGAGGTCTATGGTGAGGATTGGGATGTAAGTCCCGCATCAGGAAGACCGCTTCCTCCGCAACTACAGTTTATTCACAATGTTTTAAAATTTAGTGATTCCGAAATTAAATTTGATCTTGTTCAAAACTCAGATTATTTTAACATGTACGACGCCGTCGATGGTGTTATTTGTTTAGCTTGGGAATCTGAAGATTCAGATTATGAAAGGATGGGATTTCAAAGATTCGTTTTTAGATTTGGTGATGAATTATCCTCAATAAAAGATAAATTTTACGAAAGAGATATTATTCTTTCTGAAGAAAAAGTATTACAAGTGTCATGAACAACAAACAAGTCAAAGTATTATTAGAAAATGGTTTTTCTATCAAAACCATCAGAACCCTTTCCGAATCTGAAATTAATATATTATCCAAGAAAATTCTCAAAGAAATAACTATAAATGTAAAACCTGAAGATTTATCCAAAGTCGACACCTCTAAATTACCATCAGATGCTAGAGTTGAGGTTGGTGAGAATGAGGACTCTTTAGAAGACTTAGCAAGACAAGATTATACAGGTCAAGAGGGTCCTCATGATGAAAAGGATATGGCACCTGATGGTATGGGTAATGACTCAGATAATGATAGATCAATGATGGAAAACGAGTTATCTGATGAAGAAATTGATTTAATGTTGGATATTATTCAATCGAAAGAAGAAGGGTCGGATAAAAAAGGTGAATTAGATGAGAAATTTCAAAGTAAGTCACAACAGAAATATTTCTTCGCAAGATGTAATGATGATTCATTGAGTAAAAAAGAAAGAAACAAGTGGTGTAAAATGGCTGATGAATTTGCTCAACATACAAACTTCTCAAAATTACCTGAGAAAGTTAAAGAAGATAATTTAAAATCTTTAGAGGAAAGTGTGATGAGAATAGTTCAAAAACACTTACCACCTAGTATCACAAAAGGGGACTTGGTTAAGTTAATAAGTGAGGCACCAATGACAAAACCGGCGCCTGTTAAGGAACCTGGGGTTGCTCCTTCAAAACCAAAGCCTGGAAACCCATTTAAACCAAAACATAATCCAAAACCAAA
>Ga0172367_10001990_pt1 | contig 28845 bp, 29 predicted proteins | sample Lak10m_FD_114542 | JGI IMG/M metagenome (GOLD analysis project Ga0172367, IMG submission 114542) | Freshwater microbial communities from Kabuno Bay, South-Kivu, Congo - kab_022012_10m | ecosystem: Environmental > Aquatic > Freshwater > Lake | place: Democratic Republic of the Congo: South-Kivu...
CAAATAAAAATAAACAAAAACAAAAATAGAATATGAAAAACACAAAAACCTACAACGAACTAGTTCAAAAAATGAGACAGTTCTTCCTTGACAAGAACTTTATCGAAGTACCAACACAATCAAGATTATCAATCCTCGCAGCTTGTGAGAACCCACACTCCGTTAAAACATTTGAATACAACGGAGAGATTTGGCCCCTACCTCAAACAGGTCAAATGTGGTTAGAGTATGAACTACTTAAAAACCCTGAGTGGGAAGGTGTGTTCTGTATCTCAACATCATACCGTGAGGAGAAGAACCCAATCCCTGAAAGACATGAAATGATTTTCCCAATGTTCGAATTTGAATCAAAAGGCGGAATGAAAGAACTTCTTAAATTGGAATCTGAACTTTTGGAATACCTTGGATTTGATTCACTTGTTGAGGTGAACTACGAAGATGTATGTGAAGAGTACGGTGGAGTTCCAATATTGGAAAATGAACACGAACAAAGAATGTGGGAAGAAAAAGGTTCCGTAATCTCCCTTCAGAATTTCCCAAGAAGAACCAATCCATTTTGGAACATGAAACACAACAACGGTGAAATATTCAATAAAGTAGATGTTATCCTTTACGGTCAAGAAACAATCGGTTCAGCAGAACGTTCAAGTGACGTAGAAAAAATGAAAGAGATGTTCTACACAATCGAAAATGGTGGTTATTCCGCCAAGTTGTTTGAACTATTTGGAAAAGAACGAGTTGAGAAAGAACTTGGGGAGTTTCTAACTATGGAGTTCTTCCCAAGATTTGGTGGTGGTATCGGCCTTACCAGAATGGCAAGAGCATACGAACTAATGAAACAAGAACAACTTGAATTGGTTTAATCCTTAGAATATCTAAAATTACAAATGGGTTTTCCGTTTACCAACGGCATCCCATGTTGGTCGAAGGTGACGGTCTTTACCGTCACCTTTTTATTTTTGAATCGACCCATCAGGATTACATCACCTACCTTAATGTCCAAAGTTATCATTCCACAATCTCCTTAATCTTCAACTTCTTAAACGGTCCAAATCCTGAGAAGTTACCGTGTGACATCCACAAATTTTCGAGGGGGAGGACGTACTCCCGTTTTTTATCGTCCACCCCCGTGATTACCACTTTTACTTTCATACCAACTCAACTTTTTCTTCGTTCATAACAAATGCCATGCTGTCCCAAGTTTTTGCCTTTACGGCTGAGTATTGGTATTGACTGTAAAGGTCAGTGTTAATCCAGAAAGAGTTGATTACTCCAACTTTCAAACCTTTCAACATATCTTGGTCAATCAACTTGATTTTCTTACCTACTCGTGCGAAGACTGTGAGCCAGAAGTTTGAACCTTCAGCCTTGAACTCTACAGTTTGGATTGCTCCTTTTTTGAACCATCCCAAAACTTGACTTGGGTCTTTTGAGAATGTTTCGTTGACTACTTGGTTGAACTCAACTACAGTCATGAATCCTGCTTTACATTTTGATACTACACGGAAGCTTCCTTTGTTTCCTTTGATGAAATCTACTTTGTTCAATTTCACGATGTCGATGATGTTGGTGGTTGTGGTGGTGTTTGTCATAGTTGTGGTTGTTTAACAATACAAATATACTACACCCGTTTGGAATATCCTACAACTTGGTAAAAATCTTTTTTACCATCACAGTAATCTTTTACAAGTTCTAAAAGTGTCTTGAACATGAATGCTCCCTTTGTTTGTTTTTCACACCGAATGAACAGTTCAATAAAAGCCGTTAGTGTCTCAACAGAGTAGTACCCATGTCCGTTCATCCCACTATAGTCTATATTACCATATAAACCCAATTCATATCCGTTTCTCTCATCAACACTTTGGAATGGTTCCATCTGATTGTACTGACTCAACATCTCAGTTACGTAATCACCAACAACTGTCTGACTCGTTTCACATTTGACTAATAAGTCCACAATCCAGTGTGTATGACTTGGTGTACGTAGTCTTTGACCAGGACTCTTGTATTTGACAATAAAATCTAAATCAGGATTATCTCCACGAAATCCTTGATAGATGGCAACAACTGTTCCATCGTTCATTGTATATGTTTTCAAAGGATGATGTCTTACATCACTACCTTTGACTTTATAGGAAAGGTCCATGGAACAAATATACAAAAAAAAAGGGTGATTACTCACCCTCATAAAAAATTACTTCAACCCCACTTTCTTGAAACATTTGTAAACTTCGTTTCGCATGTTCATCCCAGTGTTCACGGTTCTTTGTGGTGTCTTCAGTTTTACAATATATTGTTTTGATTCCTGAACTAATAATACCCCTCGCACAGTCACTACATGGAATACCACAGGTAAGATACATTGTGGTATCACGAAGTGAAACACCGATACGGGCAGCGTTATAGATGGCATTACGTTCGGCATGTTCAAACCAAAAGTATTTCTCAGGTCTTTGTTGACGTTCTTCAACATCATCGTCTATACCACGAGGAAATGAATTATAACCGGTGGTTACAATCTCATTATCTTTACCAACGATAACCGCACCGATTTGCGTTCTACGGTCTTTCGACTTAAGTTTCACAGATTCTGCGATGTTCAAAAAATATTCAGTCCAATTCATTTTAAAGTTTTGTTGTTGTGAACATATTACAAAAAGTTTGTAATTGCTCCTCAGTTAGTTTAGGAAATATAGTTGGATTAATCTCTTGTGTCAACTTACGGTACGCATCAGAGTAAGAAGTCTTTTGTTTGGCTACAATCGTACCAATAAACTTTTCTATTGGCCAAAACCATACTTGACCACATTTAATGTTTTTGAGTATCTCATTTATATTTTCTGATATATAATCAATCTTTTCCCACTCGTAATGGTCAAGTAACAAAGTGTCACAACTTCCACTATAACTCATAACATCACAATTGATTATATTCAATTTATCTATAATATGTGAATTATGTTTTTCGTGATATTTTATAACTGACTTACTTTTTTCAATGACAGTTATATTAGTGACTTTTGGATTTTCTAAAAGCCATGTTTCTCTAAGTAAAAATCCCAAACCAGTACAGATACAATGACCTTCGGCTAATATAAAGTGTGAGTATTGTTCACTAACCTCTTTCAATGTTTTGTGACTTAAAGCCATCCACTGTTGAGAGTCAATGAAGAGTCTGATGATGTTGTTTTGGGTTACGACTTTTAAATCATCAAACTCATCATCAACAATATTTGGTAATTTATATTGAAGTTCGTCCAATACAAATTGTTTCCAAGGGTGCATTTATTGAATCACTTTAGAAACGTTATTTGTCTTCTCAATCTTAACAATACTGTCAGCCCACTGTGAGACCATTGGGTTGTGAGTAATAACCAAAATCTTTTCAAAGTAGTCCTTAATCTTGTGGAAGAACTCGGCAACCATTTCTAAGTTGTCGTTTGAAATCTTTCCAAATACCTCATCAAATACTACAATATTTGGTTTTGGTAAAGAACAAACTTTTGAAAGAACCGCTCTTAGTGCCAAAGATGCTATGGTCCTTTCATAACCCGAACCTGATGACATGAGTTTCTCAATCGCCGTTGAGTTGTCAATCATCCAAAACTCTACCTCATTCTTGTCTGAGATTCTCACCTCTAACTTGAACTCAGCAGAATCCATTAGAAGTCTTTGAAGTTCTGAGTTGATTACGGGCATCATATTCTTCATAATCATCTTGGATATACCGTTCTTACCATATATCTCCAAGTACAATTTGTAGATTTTACCCTTTTCTTCTTCCTCAGCAATCTTCTCGATGTGTTTCAGGTTCTCAGAAATCTTTTCCTGATGTCTTGAGATGTTGTTTGTTGAAGTGGTGATTTTGTAATTAATACCGTCCTTCTCCCTTGATAGTTCACCTAAACGGATGTCCGCTTTCATGAGTTTCTCATCAATCTTTTTGTTTTCTTCAAGTTTCTGTTGGTTGTCTTTGAAATTCTGAAGTTTTGTTTGAATTTCTTTCTTCTTCATTTCAAACGACTCCACTTGAATCTCCAACTTTTCTTTAATCAGTTTGTTCTTTTCGTACTGGTCGAACTCAGATTTAAGTTGTGTGAATGACTTTTCTTTTTCAATCTCACCCTCTAATAAAATAGAGTTGTGACTTTTTTCTATGTTCAAATCATTCAACATACCCTTTTTCTTTTCGGTATATTCTGACTGAGCCAAAACGATACCACAGTATTGACACTGTAGACCCCCATCAAATTCTTTCAACTCTGATTCAATGTCTTTAATCTTTGTGTCCAAAGAACCAACCTTAACCCGTAATTCCGAAACCATTTCTTTGGCCTTATCATGTTGGTCTTCATGATAATACTGGGAAGGTTCCTCAACATTGATTGTATTAATCTGAGCTTTGGTGTCTGATATCTTGCTCTCAAAACCAAGAATCTCAGTCTGCAAAGTTTCAGGATTAATTCTCAGAAGTTCCGCATCTAAACCAGTATGTTTCTGTTTTAAAAGTCCATCTCTGAACTCTTGCCCTGTCTTAATTCTATCTTCTGACTCCTTTAACTCGATTTCATAAGTCTTGATGTTACCTTTCTCAGTTTCGATTGAAGTCTTGTGCTCTTCAATTTGTTGTTTCAAAGTGTTCACATCATAGATGTTTGAAATCATACTCTTGGAGAAATTAGAATACATCTCTTTGGCTGTATCCTCCTTGAGCTTTAATGAGTCAAGACCTAAGAATCTTGATAGGACAGCCCCTCTCGCTGTTGGTTTAGAATCGATTAATTCTTCTAAGTTTGTTGCTGTGGTTAAGATGGTCATCAAAAAGTCATCCATACTACCAATAGATGTCTTAATGAATTGTTCCGTCTCTCTTCTTTGTTCACCTGTAAAGTTTTGAAGACTACCATCACCGAGTTTCTTAAAGAAGTCCAATTTGGTACTTACGTTCCAATCACCTTTCTTAGACATCTTTCTCTCAACTTCACGGACGATAATGTAATCTTCCCCATCAATCTGAATTTCACCCTCAACACTAACCTTATTAACATCTCTAAATCTGTTAAAGATTTCTTCTGCCTTTCCTGTTTTTGTTGTTGTGTTGAAGAATAAGAATAATAGGAGGTCTACAGACAATACCGTTTTACCACCAAAGTTTGGTGGATTTGACTCTACGGTTGCAATCCCTTTGACTTTATCAAAGTCAAGGACCTGATTGTCACCAAAAGACAAGAAGTTAGAAAACTTAATCTTCTTGATATACCATTTCTTGAAGGATGTTACTTCAGTTTTTTCTGCTGCGATTTTTCTTTCAACAACAGAATCAAGTTCTAACACCTTCTCTTTAACCTCCTGCGTTTGTTCCCCGTTTTCAAGGTATTTGACTATCAACTCACGTTGGTAGTTTTCGTCCAAGATATTCATAGAGACATCCACAGACTGCATAACATCTTCTGACGACTTAACTTTGGTAACAACATTGATATTCTTTGATTTGTACTTTTGTTCAAAGTACGATTTAACCCTCTTGATTCTTTCTTGGGTGAAATTCTCAGGAGTGTCTTCCCATACCACTTGTACGTATGGATTTTCTAATGTAGTCACATCTAAGCTGTGTGTCATGTAGGTATAATTTAAATCTTTTGGTGGATTGAATAAATCCATTAGAGTTTTATCTGAAAGTCTTGTGATGTTGATACTTCTTCATTATCAACACTTCCTTGACGATTCTTTTCCTCACGGAAACTTTCCATTTGTTTCATCATTTGTTCTTGCCACATTGCTTGGAATTTCTTCTGAGCTCCCTTAATGTTTGCGTTTCTTGCCGCAACTTTTTTTCTGTGTTCTTTTGCTTTTTTACCCATTATTGTTTTTTCTTTGTTCTTTATAATCTAATAAAAATCCTGTAAAAACCAAAATATTCATACCTAAACTTGCAATTATTTCATGAATATCTTGATAAATGTTTGTCATGAGGTGAACATGACCTACCATCCAAAAAGGAATGGACAGATTTGAACTAATCCAAATCAAAAGATATTTCAAAAAAAATTTAAATTCCTTGAACATCTTATTTCTTTTCAAACCATTCTATGATTGCATTTATTGCCCATACACCACCTGATGCCAACATACCGTCAAAGAATACTCCAACATATGGATTTACACCAATCATTTCTGTAAAAGGTGAGTGTACAAAAGCACCCATAAAAAAACCTACCCATGTTGATGTACACATCATACAAGAGATAAGACCTGATATGAAATTACCAAGACCTTGAAAAGGTGCGTACTGATTACTTCCCCATTTATGAATACCTTCACGAAGTCCACTAAAGATACTTCCGTAAACTAAAATTTGACTCATGCCGTAAGCGGCAATTAACCACATTAATAAAATCATTTTATTTCGTCATTTAAATTTGTTGATGCCAAGAAGATTGCTCTTTTGTTTGGCTGTTCTTGTAATAATACAACATCCTTTCGTAATTGTAAAATAAGTTTATCCTTTTCCCTCATCTGTTCTCTCAACTCTTGAAGTGTTTTTTGAAGTGCGTCCATCTTTGGCTTTAGTGAATTTTCAGTTGTTTCATTTTTAACAACAACTGAAAGTTTGTCTAAAGAATGTCTAAGTTCATCTAGTTCTGAATCCTTTTTAGACATTTCATTTTGGAAAATATTTTGCATTTCAGTGGTTATAGTGGAAAATTTTTGCTCTTTATCGGTAATTTCACCCTCTTTAGTGGAAAATTTTTGTCTAAGTTCATATAGTTCTGAATTCTTTTTAGACATTTCATTTTCCAACTGTTGTATTTTTAACAACAGTTCATTCTCACTACTATTGTCGTAAACTGTTACTATTTTTTCGACAGGGATTTCTTTGATGACGACTTTTTCCACAGGAATTTCTTTAGTGATTTCCACAATTTTTTCAACCACTTTTTCAACTGGAACTTCCTTGATGATTTCTTTGATGACTTCTTTTTCAACTTCTTTAATTATTTCTATTGGTACTTCCACCCGTTTTTCACGGATTACCTCTTTTTCCACCCATTTTTCTTCAATCCCACCCGTTTTTCCCAACAATCCATGTTTTTCAATATAGTATCCTTGCATAAAACATTCCTTAATGAACTTTTCTTTTTCAAGTTCATTTAATTTACAAAAGGACTCAATGTCTTTAAGTTCTTGTTTTGTTAAATCAATAATTAAGGAGTTGTTCTGTTCCATTTTCTAAATCCGTTATATCGGATATTTTAAACTTTAAAAATGGTTTAGGGTTTGGTAAATCCACAAACTGATAGTCATCGGTTTTCAAATTATAAATACCGTACCCGTGCTTTCTTATTGTTTCACCAAAATTTTGTTGAATTGTCGAACCAACCATGTAAGCACGTTTACCACCGGGAATATCAAATATCTGACGCTTATGAATATCACCACAAAGAACAATGTCGCAACCGGCAAACCTATCAGTGTCATAACCATCCTCAAAAGTATAACCAACATCTGTTTTAAGACCAACAATAGGTCCGTGAAAAAGACCAATTTTGAACTTGTCATTTTTTTCAATTTCAGGTTTAATATTATGTTCTGTTAGAGAGTAGACAACCCACTCAACATTTGAGTCTAAATATACACCTCTATCTTTGTAGTAAAAAACCATTTCATTGTCTAATGAGTCAACAATTGGTGATAATGCGTCAACTCGTTGGAGGTTGTTTTCCAAGAAGTCGTGGTTTCCAATAATCACGATTGTTTTAGCAATCTTAGAACATTCTGTTAAAGTCCAAGCAACAAAATTGATTAACTCAGGAGTCATTTGATTTTTTGAATGTACCAAGTCGCCAGTAAACACTATACGGTCAGGAGCAATATCTCTCCACTGTTGAAACATTTCTTCGAGTATGGAACGGTATAAGTCGTGGTCTTTGAATAACCTTATGTGCAAATCTGAAAAGTGTAGTAATTTCTCTATCATAACTTTAATAATAAGAAAAAATTATAGACAACTCAAATATCTTTCACCTCTATCACATAAAAAAGTTACAACAACTCCTTTTGGATTTGTTTTTTCAATCCATCTTTCTGCAGCCAACACATTCGCAGCTGCCGATATACCAATAAAAAATCCAGTTTCTTTGGCTAGTTTTTTTGACCTTTCTTTCGCCTCTTCCGTTTTAATCGTGATAATATCATCAACCTTTTGTAAATCAACCAAAAATTTAGAACCGTCTCCAATACCTTGTATACCGTGTAACCCTGGTTGACCTCCACTCATTACAGGTGACTCTGCGGGTTCTACCGCAATTATCTTCATCATTGGTACCTTCTCTTTCAATGCTATACCTGCACCCATCAAAGTACCACCAGTACCTGTACCGCTAACAAAACCTTCTAAGAACAATCCTTTTGACTTGATTAAGTCATTGTAGATTTCCTTGGCCGTAGTTTGTCTATGCGCCAAAACATTCATTGGGTGAGCAAATTGATTACAGTTGAACCAACCGTTTTGTTCCGCCAACTCATTTCTCAATCTAATTGCCTCATCAAAATTACCCGCACTTACTTCAATCAATTCTGCCCCGTATAATCTTAACATTTGTTTTCTTTCATCACTCATATTAGACGGCATAACAATTTTACAATTATAACCTCTTTCAGCCGCCAACCAAGCAAATGAAATACCCATATTACCCGATGTTGCTTCAATTATCGTATCACCTTTCTTTAATACTTTACGTCTTTCTGCATCATTAATAATGTAACTAGCAGGACGGTCTTTGATAGAACCTGTAGGATTCATGAACTCCAACTTTACAAATAATTTTTCAGATAACTGATGTAAATCAGTTTTACCTACACGGTCAGAAAGTCTCATTCTTTTGGGTTTAATATATCATACTCAGCGTTGATATGTCCACAAGAATCACAAGCGTATGTTTCCATTGGTTGATATTGGTCTTCATTTGAACCAACCATGAACTTACTGATTTTTTTAATTATCGTAACTTTCTTGAAGAAAGGACTCTCACATTTTTCACAGGTTACGTTTGGACACTCCAAAAGATTAACCCTAAGTTGATTTTGTTCCATATTATCGTTTCAATTGACAGAATGATACAATAATGTATCGTTGTCCCGTTAGTACGGGTAAACCACCATGACGGTGAGTTATTTGACCCGGGTGGATTGATATTTCACCCTTTTTACCTTTTAATTTACTCTTCTGATTTGGGAAGTAAGTACCTCCACCTTCAAAGTCCTCAGTGTTAAGAGTTACCACCGAAGTGATTTGACTCATGTCGTGATGTAACGCCAAATGATACTGAGCATAAGGATGATACCGAGCCAAAAAGTTCTCTGAATTCATTTTCAACCATGAATCCTCTTCTAACTTGTATACATGTTTTGCCATTGGCCAAATATATTCTTCCAAAATATCCTGATAGATATCTTGAAATCCAAGTGTTTGAAGTAACATATCCGTTGTTGGATAGTGTTCGTGTCTATCCACGGTCCAACAGTTACAAGACTCGGCCTCGTCAATTATGTAATCACAAAAGTCCTCAGTAAATGCAGGAATTGTGTAAATGTTTGGAAGTTCTTCCATAACATACATGTCCCACTTTTTACTCAAAAGTTCAGGACGTAAAAATTGTGCCTTCCAACCTGCTTTATCCTTAAAGTAAGTAAATAACTCAGGGTGTATTGGGTTTTTCTTTTTGACTTCCAGTTTGTTCTCCATATTCTCTTGCTAATTTTAATCCGACACTACAAAACCATCCACCAACAAATCCGAAGATGAATGGGTATTCGTCACTAAGTATAAGTAATACCATACCCATAAATGATATAATATACGCCCAAAAATATTTAGTAAAACGTATCATTATGGTATTAAATAACTAAACAAATTATATCTTTCCCCCTTTGATATTAATTTAATACCATATCGGTGTGTTATCTGACCAGGAAACATATAAAGATGACCTTGTTTTGGTTCTATAGTTGAATTGTATTTTGGATAAATGAATTCACCCCCATTAGATTTTGAATCTAATTTAATGTAACATGTGATATCTACATAATCATGATGAAGTCTAATATCTTGTCCTTCTTTCATTCTTTGTATCATATTATCACCCTTAACTTCTTTGAAACGACTGCCTTCCGTTCTCCACTTATGGTACGAGATACTCATGGCGTATTTTCTGAGAACATCGTTCATCATTTCATCCATATTTAAATCTTTAAGGTGTACCACATCAACACTTGTCCCCCACCTTGGTATTTGTTTCCAACTTATTCCCGATAGATTTTCAACCAACTTATCACAGAACTCTTCAGTGAAAAATGGTACCTCCAAAACATCAGGACATGGTTCGTTTAACATAAGGTCCCATTCACCAGACCTTAACTCTTTTCTCAAATATTTTTCCTGCCATTGTTCAACGTCAGACCAATCATATATTTCAGGATATTTCATAAATTAAAAATAATATTCGTTTATTTTAAATAAAGACCCATATCCATTTCGAGTATCTTATTAATGACTTCTTTTGGTACTCTAAACTCTTCATAATCAGAGTTATCCTTTAACAAAACAACAATACACCCAAGAAGTTTCATATCACCATATTTAGTTCCTTCCAACATTTTAAGTAATAACTTACCGTAGAATGGTAACTGAAGGTAATAGTGTCCCAATGCAGTACTCGGATAGTTTTCAAAAGGTGAATGCATTGGCTTAGTAAAATCATTAGTTTTGAAATTCTTTTCCTTGTTTGTTTTCCAGTCTGTTATCAATAACCCAAACCCATCTCCCGAGGCATTTAATGTCAACCAAACCTTGTCAGGCTGACCAACATACCCAAGTTCAGGGTGACCCAACACAATTTCAGTATCAAGTAAAACCAAGTTTCTTTGTTCTGAAAGATTCAGATATTTTTTACCAGCATTAATCATACTGTCACCTTTTGTTATCTGTCCAAGGTCACATTCAAATATCGGTTCACGGACAGATTTGAAGTCCCCATATCTTGATATCACCTCTTTTTCTAAATTGAAGTGAACTCGTGAACCCATATTTGATGCATAATCTCCAGCGGCTTTCCACTCATCAAGAAGTCTTTGCATTTCTACACGGTTTCCTTTAGCCTTATTATATGCTATTTCCTCGGCAGGAAATTCATCGTAAAACTTTTTTAATACTTTCGATACTGATGGAAAATCGTTTCTGTACTTTCCGTTGGTATCCCTCATAAAATAAATGTGGTCATCCTCAGTAAAGGACAACTCAAATTCATTTCTTTTTTGCTCTAAAATTTCTCTTATTTCTTTGGCAACTAAGTTTAAATCCATCATCGTTCTAATTTTTTATAACACTCAGGCGGAATCTGACCCCTCAAATCACCTAAGTCTTTGTCTACTGGTAGTTTAACTATATCTATTCTACCGTATAGTTTTCCACCACTTAATTTGTCATATACTCTTTTAGCATCTTCCCATGCGTCACCATCCAAACATATGATAATTCGTCCCTTACATGAATCATATAGTTTTTCCCATAACAAGTCAGAAACATACTTACCCAATAATGGTATTGAGTTAGGTACAAAAAATCCATCAAAAACACCTTCAACTATAAAGACATCTTGATTCCAATCTATTCTACTTTCGTTAAATATTAAAGTTTCTTTAGGTAATGCAGGATTCTTATATTTTACTCTCGTATTTCTTGCCCATGAACGAGCGATGAAATAATTCAACTCACCCTTCTCATCATACGACGGAACAATAATTCTACCAGCAAAAGGTCCTTCGGTTGTAAATCCAATATCGTAGAACTCAATCATCTCGTCAGTCACACCACGATTCTTGAGATAGTTGTACGCTTCCCTTCGTGGTATATGTATAGGATGAACATCTATAAACTTTTGGTATCCTTTTGGTAATTTGATTTTTTCGTATACCCTTTTCTTTTTTTCAAACTCATCAGGTCGGATAAGTTGATATATTTCTTTGTCTTTTTTGGAACCCCACTTATCAATAAGTTTACCTAAGTGACCCTGAGTACCATTAGTTTCGGCACAAGCCCAACACTTGAATACGTGTTGACCGTAGTTAACTTCCAAGTTACCTTTGCCGTCGCCGTGGTCCAAACCTTTTATGTCGTGAGAACAAACGGGACAGTCAAATGAAATTTGAGCTTTGTTATCATAGTGGGCGTGAGGTTCCCCAAACATATTAACCAATAGGTCAATAACTAAAGATTCATCACGTTCCATAACCTATTAAAGATAATAAATTATGATGATAAATCAAATTACCACAAACCACTCATTTTCATATAACCTCTAACACAGGTATATGCGTCTGCTTGGTCAAAGTTTTCCTTCTTAAGTGTGTTGTTCTTTGTGTACAACCAAGTAATCTGTGGTTCGGCTTCTGAAACCAATTTCCAAATGATTTCTTTTTTGTCGACACTATTGTCAACACCACCAAATAATACTTCTTTGTTTCCCCTACCTTTTTGAATCAATTCAGGCCAAGCATATCTTCTTGAATTACTTGTTGATATGTATGTGGGTACAATCCCTAATATTGTATAGATTGAACGTGAAATCATTGAGTTGTACCTTAGAAGTGTACCTACGGTCCAAACGTTATTTGAGTTCAGAAGTGGTTCTTCAATTACAACTTTGGTGATACCCAAGTCTTTGTATTTTTCCAACTTTTCTTCAAAAGCGTCAACCTTCAAAAGTAATTCTTCAATTTTATCCTCAGGTTGTGGTTTAATAACTGGTGAGAAGTGAGTTAACTCTAATAATTTCTGTGTTTGAATATCAAACAATGCAAATCCGATAACTTTAGTACTCACGTCGAGACCCAATACTTTAGGTGAGTTTTTTAATTTTATTATTTTGTTATCCATAATTTAGTCTTTATATTTCCAAATGAATTTAGCCGCTGTTTTAATTTTACCTGCGCAACATTCACCAATATGATTATTTTTATAAAATTTTTTTGCTTTAGATATTGAATCCCATATTTTTACTATTGTACCGTCTAAATCCATTTGTACTATAGCTTTTTTTTGATGAGAATGACTATCAGAGAGTTTATTTTTATATTCTTCGGAAAACTTTTTCCCTTTGTTTGGTGATTGTCTTCCTTTCAGAGATAATGATAAGTTATTTCTATGTGAAAGTGAACGAACTTTTCCATTATTTAACCAGGGTATGTCTTTACCCTTTTTAGTTTGTGACATTTTTAATTTAGATTCCTCTGTGTGTTTTCTATTTTTAGTACTTGGTGGTTCATCACCACCAATAGTTCCATTAGTTAAATTTGCCCCAATATATCTAAAATAACTAATGTAATGTTGTTCCCAAAAAATCCATTCTTCTTTGTTTACGACATCAATAATAAAAATATCAATTCGACCACCATTATCAATTACTTTCCTTATCCACCTATCTTTATAACTGTTATGGAGAAATCTTTCACTTATATGTTTCCTCAATCTACGAGAAATATTAACAGTTTTTCCAATATATCTAACTTGATTAGTTAAGTTATCCGTTAGCCCATAAATAAAAACACCACCCATAGTTAATAATTATTACAAAACTAAATTTGTAATGATATCTAACCCAATGATTAAAAATCTAACTTAATCTTGTACTGTTGTACCCCCTGTCTTAATTCAGGAGATTGTACCTTACTGATAATCATAAGGTCTTTATTTGAATTATAAAGACCAATTTCTGTAACGTAAGGTGGAACAGCACCGTTCCAAGTTGGATTTGAAGAATGTCCGAATTGAGCTTGACCCAAATTAACCATGTATTGCATTTCGTAGATGGTTGCTTGGATATCAGTTTTTAAAGAACCATAGAAGAAGAACTCACTACCAAAATTCATTTGAGTGTCTCCTGTTTGTGGTAAATCTATGTAGTTTTCTAAACGATAGTTACTTGATGCTCCCGTATACATATCGTTAGTCAATTGTAATGTTGTACCCGTCAATCCTGAGAAAGTGATGTAACTATTAACCGATGTTGCAGATAATTGGTTGGTAACATCAATCTCAACCCAGTTTGCTGGATTTGGTCTTGTTGAACCTGTAACTTTTTGTGCTAATATTTTCATATTATTTGCAGTAAATCCTGAAGGTGAACTACCAGGATTTGAATTCAAGAATGGAAATTCGCCAGCAAATCTCAATGTGATGTCAGCACTATCAGGAGGACAGTCAGGATTTGTTCCTGAAATACTCGTGTAGTAATTACAATGTAATGACTGAGTGAAGGCAGTGTTTGTGAATGTATATGTTACCCACATCGTCTGTCCTGTTCCTGAAAGAACACCAACGTCACTACCTGCGGTATTGTTAAAGGTGTTTGGAACAATAAGACCTAATTTAGGTGCTGGTAATGTCCAGTTTCTATTTGACTTGTATGACATTGCTGCCACCAATTCATCGTCATCAATAGTCAAGATTTTTAAATCGGGCCATACCTTACCTACTCTGTTTGGATATCCATTAGTATTTGGGTTTGTATCCCAAAGGTGATAATATCTTAAACCTGGGTCTACTTGGTTTGAGTTAACACTTGATTCAATATATTGAACTTGGTCCAAATTCAAACTGTCAAAACCTTGTGGGTCCGTATAGAACGATTCACCCATAGTTGCACCTGTTGATTTGTGCCACATAAGCCATGGTAAATCTAATCTGAAATTAGCCAACTGTCCTGTTGCACCTGACTGAGTTGGGTCAAATATTTCAGTAGCAAATTTTTCACCATAATAGTTGTCAATATCGTGATTAGTATAGTGAATCACCGCAATCGCTTTTTGATTGGATGGTGATAAGTTAACTTGCTCGGCAAATGTATTGTAATAGTACGTTGAACTTGTATCTGTTTGTCCCGCATTTGAATTGTAACCCAAATATTCTTTTGTACCACAATATCCTGTTGATAGGAAATAATTATAGTCCAAATCAGGGTAGGCATATCCTGCAGGTGATTCAGTCCACGGAATATTCATATTCCATATCTTAACAAAATCACTCGACACATCACAATTTGATTCAAAGTTGAATGCGTCTGTTGGCCAATAATATGATGGTGTAAACGCATCGTAGAATGGTTGCATCGCTGATGGGAAGAAATAAACTCTTGCGTTTCCTGAAATTCCCATTGAATCAAAATCAGGTATAGTTCTATCTACTTCAACTGTAAGAGTTCCTGTTGTCGCTGTTGTACTTCCTGTAATTGCTACGACCTGATAGAATAAAATCGGGAAGTTACCTGACCAAGTTCCGCAGTCACCAACACCATCCATGTAAACTACACAATAATCACCGGCTTGTGTATTTGCAGTGTATGATTGACATGCGTCGTAAGATAAATCAAAAGTATTACCCGACGTAAATGTTGATAAGTCAGCAATCCAACTTGACGAATAGGTATAAGCTGATGTTGTAAACGCACTAAAAGAACCTGATGAACCTGTAAAGAATCCTAATGGTGCCGCTGAGTTGAATATATCATCAACCTGAGAGTTTTGGAATGGTATACCAAACGTAGCACCTGAGTTTGAGTCTACATATAAAGGATATTTAATTTCCGCTTTGTTTTTCTGAGGTACAGGTGTTTTGTTCTGAATATTATAATCGGCTTGAAGGACATTGAATGTTGAGATATTACCGTCAACACAGTCATAACATACTTCACTATCTCCAACTTGGAAATACGCAATATCAAACAATCCTTTTGACATTGCTTGTCTTCCCGCATCTGTCAATACGGTGTTAATTAAACCTGAGGTATTTTTGAGTATATATCCCATATTCTGATAAATAGTTTGTTATTAATTTTTAAGTTACGTTAGTAGTATTTGTTAATTGTATAGACGTTGCCGAAGGATTTGGTGTTCCACAACTTACACCTGTTAGTGTTACAGTATTAACCGAAATACTATCATTTGTGGAGCCGTAAACAGGACATGCCGGTTCTTCAGGGAATGGATTAGTGATGATTGAAGTAAGTGTACCGCTAAGACTTCCACCAAACGGTATTGTCACTTGATATGTTCTAGTAAATGCAGAATAGTCTTGAGCCGATTGTGGACAACCTGATACACCATTAGTTCCTGTTGTTACTGAACTTGCAGCTGTTAATGTTGCCGTTGCACCACCCACACCGTTGATTGTAAATCCACTACTAAAGCTTGCATTTTGAGTAGGTGATGTCAACTTGTTATTATACTGAATATGTGTTTGTACTAAATTGAATGTCAATGATGCACCCAACGGTAATGCCGGATTTACAGTTGCAGTCCAATTCATAGTCTTAGTGGCACTTGTAGATGAAATAAGACCATTTGTTGTTGTTTGATTCAATACTACAGTATATTGTGTTGATGGTGAACCCGCACTTAAAGTATATGATGTATTCAAAGTATCTGAGTTTGAGTCAGTCACCGTAATTACACCTGTACCTGAACACAACCCACTAAAGAAATTAGATGATTGACTAGGTCCGTAATTTACTTGATATGTATAAGGAGGTACGCCGCCTGAGGCATTTACCGTAATAGTTCCGTTACAAACACCTAAACAACTTTCGTTTGTTTGTGTCAATGTAGCATATATTGGTGCGGTAGAACAACTTCCACTAATCATCGTCCAATTTTGTCCAACAACTGTAGAACCAATATTAGTCCATGTACCTAAAGGTGAGTAACTTAATGTTGAATTAATCATTATTCCCGTTCCCGTCCATCCTGACAAGTACCAATAACCGTTAGTTGGGTTGAATACAGTATTAAATGATGTTCCCGTAAAGTATGGATAATATCCGTTATAACCCGCAAAACCAAAGTTAAATTGACTTGAACCGTTGTAGTTTTGTAGACAGATTTGTGATGGTGCACTTGGTACAGGTGTAGGTGTTGGAGTTGGTGTTGATGTCATTGTTGGAGTTGGTGAAGGTGCAAATACATTACAAGTTGTAGTGGCAGTATAATCTCCGTAATAATCAATTACTGTCGCAGCATATACACCAGCAGTTACACCAGTTAAAGAAGTGGTGTTTTGAGCACCATTACTCCAATATATTGTGTATGGAGCAGTTCCACCTGTTATCACCAAACTCATTGAACCATCATTTGCCGAGGTTGAAGATGCTGGTACCGTAACACAGTTAACACCCATCGGGAAGATGGTTACAACACTACAACTATTTCCACTTATTATTGCCATATTAACATCCTCCTCCTACATTACATATAAAACTAATACCGTCGTATCCGTCGTTATAATATACTTTATTATTTCTTTTGAAATATCTACCAGGTGCAAATGCGGTTGTCAGATAAACATTCGTATACATAATTACTCCATCATTTAATGTAGTTGCAGAATAAGGAGTATAAAGAGTAATCGCAGTTCCGCCACCCGATAAATCACAAGGGCTACAGTCAACGCCAAAAGACCAAAGTACATTCCAAGACCTATATGATGGTAATGGTACAGGTGCTCCTACACATGCTGAACATGAGTTATAAACTGTAGATGGTGTTCCAAAATAGTTACCCGTATAATCAGTTCTGATAAATCCTGATGGTGATGAGTAAGGAGCTGTAAACGCTCCTACATATGACCAACAAGTTCCACTATAGTTAATTGTTTTACCTGTTGTTGTTACACCAGATACTGGCTGTGTTTGTACTACAACTCTATTACTACCCGTACAAGCTGAGAATACATATAGAGTATTAAGTGGTTGTGATGATGATGGTGTTGGTGTTGGACTCGTAGTAACCGTAGGTGTTACAGTTGTAGTTGGTGTTGGTGTAAGTGTTGGTGAGTATGATGAACAGTTCACTAATTGAGAAACAATACCATTGAAAGTTATTGTTGATGAACCTTGTAATTCTCTCACATAAGTCACCGCAGTTAATCCTGAAGTACCAGCACTAAAGTTAAAGTTACCAACAAAAGTAGTACCCGTACTAATCGGAGTACCACCCGATAATAATAAATCATCAACATAATATATTGAACCTGAAGTACAATCTACCAATTCTCTAACTGTTCCACAATCAAAATATTTGTCAACAATAGTAAATGAAACTCTACCAGCCGGTGGTGTTGGTGATGGTGTTGGTGTGTTCGTAGGTGTTGGAGTTTTTGTTGGGGTGTTTGTTGCAGTACCTGTATTTGTTGGAGTGTTTGTTGGAGTTTGTGTGTTAGTAGGTGTATTTGTTGCGGTATTTGTTGGTGTTACCGTAGGTGTCGGTGTCGGAGTTTTAGTGGTTGTATTCGTCGGTGTTGGTGTTTGAGTTCCTGGTAACGTATCTGTAGGTGTATTTGTGGGTGTCGGTGTATTTGTAGAGGTTGAAGTAACTGTAGGTGTTACAGTTTCAGTTGGTGTTTGGGTAACCGTCGCCGTTTGAGTTACAGTTGGAGTTTGAGTATTTGTAGGTGTTACTGTCGGTGTTGAAGGTGCAGAACCTGTTGGAGTGTTTGTTGGTGTCTCACTATTTGTCGGTGTTGGAGTTGCCGTAGGTGTTTCTGTGTTAGTTGCGGTTGGGGTATTAGTTGGAGTATTTGTTGGAGTTTCAGATGGCGTAGATGTCTGAGTAACCGTAGGTGTTACAGTCTCAGTTGGTGTTTGGGTAGGTGTTTGTGTCACCGTTTCAGTTGGTGTATTGGTAACTGTCGATGTTGGAGTTACACTATTTGTTGGTGTTTGAGTTGCGGTTGTTGATGGTGTAACTGATGGTGTTTGTGTCGGACTATTCGATGGTGTTTGTGTTGGTGTTACTGTTTCAGTATTTGTAGGTGTAATTGTCTGTGTCGGTGTTTGAGTAACCGTAGGTGTGATAGTATTAGTCGGTGTTTGAGTCACAGTCTGTGTTGGTGTAACTGATGGTGTTTGTGTTGGACTATTTGAAGGTGTTTGAGTTGGTGTAACTGTTTCTGTATTTGTAGGTGTAATTGTTTGAGTTGGTGTTTGAGTAACTGTTTGAGTTGGCGTAGGTGTAGGAGTACTAGTCTCAGTATTACTTGGGGTAATTGTCTGAGTCGGAGTTTGTGTAACCGATTGTGTAGGGGTATTTGAAGGTGTCTGAGTAACTGATTGAGTTGGAGTGTTAGTAGCCGTTTGAGTTGGTGTAGGTGTCTCAGTATTACTTGGTGTAATTGTATTAGTTGGTGTCTGTGTTGGTGTTGGCGTTTCAGTTTGAGTTGGTGTTTGTGTTGATGTTGGTGTAACTGTTTCTGTTGGAGTAATCGTATTGGTTGGTGTAATAGTGTTTGTAGGTGTGACAGTCACACTTGGCGTAATTGTTTGAGTTGAAGTAATTGTTTGTGTAGGTGTAACTGATGGTGTCTGTGTTGGACTACTCGATGGTGTTTGAGTTGGAGTCTGTGTTGGACTCGGTGTTACAGTATCTGTAGGTGTAATAGTATTAGTAGGCGTGATAGTTTGAGTCGGAGTTTGTGTAACCGATTGTGTAGGAGTATTTGAAGGTGTCTGAGTAACTGATTGAGTTGGAGTGTTAGTAGCCGTTTGAGTTGGTGTAGGTGTCTCAGTATTACTTGGTGTAATTGTATTAGTTGGTGTTTGTGTAGGTGTTGGAGTTTCAGTTTGAGATGGAGTTTGGGTAGGTGTTGGAGTTTCAGTATTAGTTGGTGTGATAGTATTAGTTGGCGTGATAGTGTTTGTAGGTGTGACAGTCACACTTGGCGTAATTGTTTGAGTTGAAGTAATTGTTTGTGTAGGTGTAACTGATGGTGTCTGTGTTGGACTACTCGATGGTGTATTAGTCGGTGTTTGGGTAGGACTAGGTGTAACTGTTTCAGTTTGAGTTGTTGTGTTTGTAGGTGTTTGTGTTGGTGTTGGCGTTTCAGTTTGAGTTGGAGTTTGTGTCGGTGTTGGAGTTTCTGTATTAGTAGGCGTGATAGTTTGAGTCGGTGTTTGTGTTACCGTCTGAGATGGTGTTTGTGTCGGACTATTTGATGGAGTCTGAGTAGTAGTATTACTTGGAGTTTGTGTAGGTGTTGGCGTTTCAGTTTGAGTTGGAGTAATTGTTTGTGTCGCAGTATTACTAGGTGTCTGTGTTTGTGTTTGCGTCGGTGTATTTGTCGGTGTATTTGTCGGAGTCTCTGTTTGTGTCGGTGTTATTGTTTGTGTTGGAGTTATTGTTTGTGTTGGAGTATTAGAAGGGGTAACTGTCGATGTTTGTGTTGCAGTATTAGATGGAGTATTAGTTGGAGTTCCTGTTTGCGTTGGAGTAATAGTCTGCGTTGGAGTTATAGTTTGAGTTGGTGTATTAGAAGGTGTTACCGTCGGTGTCTGTGTCGCAGTACCGGTCTGTGTTGGAGTATTAGTAGGTGTCTGTGTTGCAGTATTTGACGGAGTATTAGTGGGTGTTTCAGTTTGAGTTGGAGTTTGTGTTGCGGTTTGTGTTGGCGTATTTGTTGGGGTATTAGTCGGGGTTTCTGTTTGTGTAGGTGTTTGAGTTGGAGTACCAGTCTGAGTTGGTGTTTGTGTAGGTGTTTGCGATGCCGTATTTGACGGAGTATTTGTTGGTGTTTGAGTCGCAGTACCAGTCTGAGTTGGAGTTTGTGTCGGTGTTTGAGTGGCAGTCTGAGACGGAGTATTTGTCGGTGTTTCAGTCTGAGTTGGTGTTTGTGTAGGAGTTTGTGATGCAGTGTTAGACGGAGTATTTGTCGGTGTTTGTGTCGGTGTTTCAGTCTGAGTTGGTGTTTGTGTAGGAGTTTGTGATGCAGTGTTAGACGGAGTATTTGTTGGTGTTTGTGTCGGTGTTTCAGTCTGAGTTGGTGTTTGTGTAGGAGTTTGTGATGCAGTGTTAGACGGAGTATTTGTTGGTGTTTGTGTCGCAGTATTTGATGGTGTGTTAGTTGGTGTCTGCGTCGCAGTGTTTGAGGGAGTATTAGTAGGTGTACCGGTATTTGTTGATGTCTGTGTTGATGTTTGTGTATGAGTGTTTGTTGGAGTGTAGGTTGGAGTAACAGTATTAGTAGCAGTAAGGGTTGCAGTCACCGTAGGTGTTGCTGTTGGAGTTATTGGAGGTGTTACTGAAGGTGTTGTAGTTACAGTAGGTGTTGGTGTTGGACAAGTAACACACGATTCACAGTCACCGTAAAACGCCTCCAAAGTAAGGTCCGGCGGGTCGTTTGTTGGGTTAAAACTATCAACAGTATAACAAATACCATCAGCTTTGATTATCGCACTGTAATTTGGTTGTAAATCACATGGGTATATAATATTTTTGGTTGAAGTATCAGCATTACAACAATTAGTGAGGTCAATTCTATATGTATTACATGGATTTTCTGTTAAACAATCATTACATCCATTATCACCATAAACTGAAGGTGTACCATCTGAACCATCACCACCATCTTCACCTTGATATTCATAACAACATCTATTAATAACATAAGTCGTTCCAGGACTAATGTTATTACCGATTACAACTTGTTTTACTAAAATCCCTGTGCAACAATCAACAATAAATGCGTTTTTTGTTGTTGTTCCTTGTGTCGGTGTAGGTGTTGGTGTAGGTGTTTTAGTAGGCGTATTTGTTGGTGTTTTAGTAGGTGTTGGTGTAGGTGTTTTTGTAGCCGTTGGAGTTTTAGTGGGTGTTTGAGTTCTTGTTGGTGTAGGTGTTTTTGTTGGTGTTGGTGTAGGTGTGGGTAACGCTTGAGTGATGTTACTACAAATTGTAGTTGTTGTTGGGTAATCATTTGTACATGTTGTACAATTCAATGTCAATCCATAACTTGTATCAATATTGGCATTGTATTGTAGTAGTCTATTATAGGCCGGTGGAGCAGAACAAGTAGCGGAGTAATACGTACATTGAAAACATCCAATCCAAGCACCTGATTGTAATGAGTAGTATGCCGTAGGTGTGGTAGCAACAAAACCAGCTAACCATGACCCACCACTATCCCAATAAGCATCTATGGTATTGTTAGCACAACATTCAAATATTGCACAAGCTAATACGTTGTGTACAATGTAACCATCAAGTATAAAGTAATCTTCATCCTCAACATTTAATCTATAAAAAGTATCTAAAGTGGTTCCCGTTTCAAAAACAACTATTGGTTCTATAGTTGGCACACCATTAACTAATCTAACCATCGAGTGAATTGATGGGTCAATATTAACAGTAACCTCAAACTCGTAAGCAGATATTGAATTGTTGTAAATAAGAATTGGGTCTTCACCAACCTTTAAATCATTGATGGTATAGAATACAGAATCACCATTACCTGAATATACACTACCAACATAAACTTGGGATTGGTATGCAGTATCAATTGTTGAAGCTGTCCAATTTTCCCAAGAATTTTCTTGTGTACCTAAACCAGGAAGAACTAAGGTTTTGATATAATCGCCACGAGAAACACTCTCAATTGGTGTTGGAGTGTTTCCTGCACTGATTACATTTTGCCCCGATTTATATCCTATTACCATCTTTTCAGACCACTTAAACTATAAATAGTTAGTTAAGTAAATTTTTAATTATTATGACTCTTTTCTTAGTTTTCCGTCATAAAAGTCAAAACGGTCATGTTCTGTTGGTGTAAGAAGTAACATCGCAGGTTTAATATTTCCCTTAATTGTCTCTTGGAACATATAACTCATCCAAGTTTGTTCGTATGGATATGCCCATTTTTCGGTTAAAAACATTTTTTTGTTACCGTATTTTGTAACAACTTGTGGCCAGTTACAATAATAAATTTCTCCGTCAATGTACGGTATGTTATTATGTACTCTTATGTTTTTAAATTTAGTTCTTGGTGCGTTTGGGTCTGTACCGTGAACAGGTAAGTTTGGTTTTTCAGGCCAATGTGATTCTCTAACATTTTGTGGTACATTGTACCAAGACCATTGGATTCCGTTATCGCCATAAAATTCTGTAAAATTAAATTTAACAAAATCGTATTCGTTTTTCTTAGCAATTTCAATAACGTTTTTATATAGATTATTTACATACCTATTAAATCCATTTTTACATACATCACCTTTTTTTGGATAGAAGAACATATCATCTTCAAAAAACATATAGAAGTCAAAGTTATTTTCATCCGCATGTTCAGCAATCCATTGTCTACCACCACAAATACCTAAATTATCTTTTTTAATGTGTTCAAAACCAAACTCATTACAAATTTCAATATATCTTTCAGTCGTTGATAAATCAGATGAGTTATCTAATAAGAATTTTTTAGGTTTATCAATAAAATTGCTATCGTACTGAATCATTGATTCAATTAATGTTTCAAATTGTTTTGGACTATTAAAAGTAATAACATACAATGCCGAATTGTCCGTGTTGAGTGGTAATTTTTTACCAATAACTCTTTCAGTAAAATTCTTATCTTTAATATCCTCAAAAAATCTCCATACTAATCCATCTTCACCAATCATAAATTGAGTGATTATATCACCATGATTGTGCATCATTATGGTAAAAATACTTTCTTCAGTCCCCATTAGACCTTCAGATAAACTTGAACTCAGATATGAATAGTAAAGTCCGTTAAGTTCATTAATCCTTTCTTTCTTACCACCAAAAAACCCACCTCGACAAACATACTTAACATAGTCAGTCTTAGCATATCTTGCCATACCAGCCCTACTGAATCCATGTATTTCTTCACCACCGATATACGGATAAGTCAAAAATACAAAATCATCATTTGCTTGAATGAATTCAGGTAGTTTATCAAATACTTTATCATGTGTAAAATAACCATAATGAACCGTGTTTGTAATACCAGCGTCAATCCAAAAAAAGTATTCAGAACTAAATGGATTATAAATTGTTACGTTATTTAACATAAACATTTTACTCATGACAAGTGGATTGTATCCCTCTAATTTTGCTTGAGGTGAATCTGATAACCAACCACTTTGACTTAACCAACTTTCTTTTTGTCTAATTTCATTCGTTTGTTGAGTGAACCCAAACCACTTTGTCAATTCTTCAAGTGACATTACCTGAACAACAGTGTTTTCTCGACTACGATTATTCCAAATAAATTCTTCATCTTCCTTTGAAACAAAAATGTACATCGGGATGTCTGTCTTTAATAGTTCACTAAATTTTTGTAAATAGTTATCATAACCTCTTTTGAATGAATCCGATATCTGACCTCTACCTAAATCCCAAAGTGCCGTAACCACAGTTACCGGTGTTTCTTTCTTTTCAATAACCTCAGGTTTACCTTGATATACTAATTCTGAATTAGGATAATTTGAATTGATAAACTCAAGGTAATGTTCGGGTAATGGAAATTCACCAACTTCAATGTGAATTTTATTCAAATTCTTTTTTACAAAAACACCGTAATCAAATCTTACACATAGAGGATGAAATCCTTCAAACTTTTCATAAAAATTGATTAGTGTTAAATCCGCCTGTTGATGTATTTCAAAAGGATTATCAAAAAACACGCCTTGTTCTGACTCAAATGGTATTGCAATAATAACATCACAATGCGTCATTTTAGACACTAACTCTTGAGCCTTTGTTCTTTCTATATGTTCAAGAACATCACCCAAAATAATTAAATCATATTGTGTAAAATCTATTTGTAGTTCTGTTACATCTCCATGATAAACGTGTCTATATCTTTCTTCTAATCCATAAGAAGTGATATATTTTTCCCAAGCTTCTACACAATCCATATTTGTGTAGTTACCTTCATTCAGTAATGTGTTATAGGTTCCTACACCAGCCCCAATATCTAATATTCTTGTTTCGGGACCATAATTTGATAAGATATATTCTTTAGTTTCTTGTTTGAAATACTGAGTACTTGACGGCATAAAAATTAAATTATTCGAAAATCACCAATCCGCTACCGGTGTTATGTCCAATCAAGGTCAAGTCTACTTTTTCATGTGTAATTCTATTCCAAAAACTTTCCATGTGTGGATTCAAATGAATATCATCACAGAATAATATTCCTTTATAACCTGAACTAACTAAATGGTCGTAGAAGATATTTTCAAATCTTCCATCATGGTCAGTATCCAACATTATAAATCTTGTTTCAGTAAGTACTTCAGGTTTATCCAACACGTTCTCAACATAAAACGTAATGTTTGGTTCTTTAATCAAAGCAGTCTCATGAAAATATACAACATCATACGAGTGAATATGGTTTGTTTTTTCAGTCGATAATGCAATTGCAGACACACCATTATTTGTTCCAATATCAAATAACTTTTCACCTTGGAAAAGGTTTGATATATATTTCAATAATCGGTAATGTTCTCTACCTGCAGGATATTCATAATAAAGTGCAAATACCGTCATCTTAGTTGTGGTATCTCTCTCTGTCGACATATCCAATGAATTCAATTCATCTTGAGATACGGACTTAATTTTTTCGTAAATTTCTCTTGTTGTCATAATACAAATTTGTAACATTCATCTTTATTGTAAATCGTTTCATCATATACGTCCATAATTTTTAAAAACGCTTTTTGTAAATCGTCCCAATCATTGAACTCGTAAAACTTAACTTCTATTTTATCTGTTAAAATACTCAGAATTTCTTGTTCTGATATTAACTCTTGGTGAGTATTGATGTGGTTCAATAATGTGAGTTTATAATCCTGTAAAACTCTTTGGATTTCATCTTTTTTTCCTCCGAACAAACATCCTGGTACTATAGAAACATCAACACCATGGAGACTTTTTAATCTATCTCTTAGTTCATAATTGATGATAATGTTATTACCCTTAGTACAGATAAAACGGTGTTTCTCAACTTTTTCGAATATCTTTTCTAAAAATATTTTTTTACCGTAAATCATTCTTCTCATATAGTCTCTCCAAGCGTTACTACAGCTTGTACCAAATAGACCAGCGTCCAACCAAATAATTGATTCTTCTTTATCAATAGCATGGTGAATATGTGAATTCTCAAGTAGGTTTTCCAATTTATTTATAATAACCTCCTCATAGTTTTTGACAGCATAAATTCTATCATATTTTTCACCCGCTTGGAATTTTTTATCTCTTATTGGGTTAATGATATTTGTATAAAAATCCGAATCAAGTTCCTTATAAACCAACTTGATATTGGGTCTATTATACTTTTGTTCTAAATTGTGTTTATCACTGGTTTTTCTATCAGTGTAAATAATGTAATTGAAATCATCATGGATTAGTGCATCTAAAGTTTCGGTCAAAAGAGAAAAACTTTTATACACCGCACCACTTCTTTCTTGTTCATAGTTTAGCTCGTAAGCTGATGTGACGATTGTTCTTAGTACCATTTGTCGTGATGTGGAATTAATTTATTAACTGACCTGTCGGAATTATTTCCTACTGTCATACCATTATATAGTGCGCTAAAGCACATTTCATCAATATTTCCCGCAGGAATATTATGTAATTTTTCTTCATCTTTAATTTCAATACATTTATTCCAAGTTTCAATGAATTTAAATTTCTTTTCATCGTCGGCATCGATGTATTGAATACAGTCCTCAGGCATAAAATCTAATTCATGTTTGTCGTAGTTTACTCCAAAAATTTCTTCGTATTTTAATAATCTTCTACCTAACATACTGTGTGTTTCTACTTGGTCAGTAAAGTTGTAAGTAACCTGCCCTTGAATAGAATTATTGTTAAAGGACCTCAAAATAGACTCGTGTGTGTACAATGCCGGATTAACCATGGCATCAGTATCTGTCAAAATAACTTTGTTATATCCATTCTGAAACGCAAATAAAACAGAAAATCTTTTGACAGAAAAGTCAAAATCGTAATAGTTTTTTTCAAATTCAGAATATTTCTGATTAAATTCTGATATATGTTTTACCCTAACATAATCTTTTACGGTAATTGATTCAGGTGAATCAGTTACAACAAAAATTTCAGGTTTATCCTCAAGTACCTCAAAACTTTCAATTAATCTATTTGTCTGTTGATGATATCTATCACCATAACAAAATGTAGCTATTGAATAATCCATATTAAATTTTTTGGAAGCAACACCAAACAGCATGGTCAAAGTTTATTTTTTCATATTTAACTAAGTTATTTTCGATAACACTTTCTTTGATATCATCAAATGTTATTTCCATCCAATTCCAAATTTTTTCATTGATATTCTCATGGAAAAATTCAGAGGACTCTGAGTAGTCGTGTGCCATAATAACATCACCTTGTTTTATGAAATCAGAATAAAAATTAAACTCATTAATTTTATTACCACCGTCACATAATACCAACGTTTTACCTCCGTTTGTAATCATATTAATCACAATATCTTTGAACTCATCAGTTCTCTCATCCATAATATTGTATGGAATACCTCTTGGTTCTAATTGGTCCTTAACAAAGTGAAACTCAGCATTATCAAAAGTTTCAATTTTACAATCTAAGTTATTCTCAGTTCTTATATCATCTAAGATATAAGTTAGTCCTGCATATGCAGTACCAATTTCAATTATTGTGTTGAACTTTTCTTCTAAAAGTAATTTTTCAAAAAACTCTTTTATGTTTGACACTTGAGATGTTGTGTGCTTGTCTTGGTATAAAAACATTCCTTGTACCATCTTATTAAATTTTTTCGTATATTTTTTTATTATTTAAGTGTGGGATTTCTTCTGAAGGTATTTCAGTGTTTGTGAACATACAGAAAGGTTCCCAACCTTGATTGAAATCATAAATTAGAATAGGTTTTTGATATTTTTCAACAATATTCAACACTTTAGATTTATGATTATTGAATAACCTTTGATAATTTTCTTCAGTTAAAGTCTCACCATCAAAAGCATCTGTGTATGAATCTAAATCAAACTCCATCGCCGGTAAATAAACTCCTTCACCTTTAGACGCTAGTATTGTTGTGTTATAATTTTTAAAAAGTTTAACATTAACCCATGATTGAAATACTTCGTCAAAATCCCTTTCAATGAAAATAAATTTAGATTCTATTTCATCGGATTGACACACCATTTCAACATTTTTTGGACAGAAGGTTGGAGTATCTGAAAAAAAATTCCATCCCCATTCACCTTTCCAATTATGTACAAATGACTGATGTGGTGGGTGTTGTGGTGTCAATCCAACCACTTTAGCCATTCGTGATATTGAAGATGTACCAGTTCTCGGAAGAGATATGACAAAGTATATGGTCCTCATTACAGATTTCCAGTGATTCTATCGCACCACCCTTTTGATTCTGAGTGAGGCCAAACAACCCAATAAGTTGGTTTAGTTGCGGTTTGAAATTCTCTCCACACTTTACAATACCCATCAGGGTCGTTCATCATTCTTTGGATTTCTGATTTATCAGCATCTTTTCTGAACAATGTTTCATCATTAGCTCCGTGAAAAGCAACCACCCAAAAATCATAATCTTTTTCAGGTACTGAACTATATCCTACATCAATACAGTGTTTAAATACTTGAGCAAAACTACTCTTCCATGTTTCTTCATCTCCGTAAAAATCAATTCCTGGGTTTGGTGGATATTTTTTGTCTAAAGTTTCTTGTTGTACAGCACGTCGTTCAAACAATAGACCTGCATATTCCTCATACTCTCTTAATGTTCTCACGGACCCAAATCCGTACTTACCTTCATGACCTTCTTGACTCTCACCATCCATACCAAATAGTTTTCTATTTGTTAAGTGTGAGTGATTGTTTTTATTAACCCAATCAGAATCATCATCCCACTGTTTGGTTCTACCTTTACGAGTATATTCATGCCAAATCAAAACTTTATGTGGGTGAAACAAATCATAACCCCAAGTG
>Ga0172367_10001995_pt1 | contig 28809 bp, 28 predicted proteins | sample Lak10m_FD_114542 | JGI IMG/M metagenome (GOLD analysis project Ga0172367, IMG submission 114542) | Freshwater microbial communities from Kabuno Bay, South-Kivu, Congo - kab_022012_10m | ecosystem: Environmental > Aquatic > Freshwater > Lake | place: Democratic Republic of the Congo: South-Kivu...
CGCTAATTTAGAGCCAACGGAAGCATTGAGGCCAATCATTAGGCCAAGGGTGGTAATGACAGCCGAGGTAAGGCCGAAACCGAGGCCGGCACGGAGTGATTTTTTCATAGTTTTAGATTTTCTATTATTATAGCATTTACAGGTTTTTATGTCTTGGGGTGTGTTTAAAACTAAATATTTATATATTTTTTTACTCGGGACTATTATTTTTCTAGGTATATTTTTATTTTACTATAAATTTGTCGGGGAAGAGGACGGGCTTTATTTAGCTTCTTTACAGAAGGGTCTTGAAACTGATGTCTCTTTGCCCTCTTCAGCTAATTTGCCGGAACGAAAACCGCTAACTTTGCTTTTTGGCGGCGATATCATGCTCTCACGTACTGTTAACGCCAAGATGGTCGCCTATAATGACTACCAGTGGCCTTTTACTAATATTGCCACTACTACGGTTGCGGCTGACATTGCTGTTTTTAATTTAGAGTCACCTTTTCTTAAAGATGCCAACTACTCTGTTCCTACGGGGTCTTTTTCCTTTAAGGCCAACCCCCTTGCTGTTATTGGCTTAACCTTGGCAGGGGTTGATGTTGTTTCTTTGGCTAACAACCATATTTTGAATGCCGGCCAGCAAGGCTTAGAGGATACTTTAAGTATTTTGCAAGAGAATGATATTACTGCAGTCGGCGCGGGCTTAGACGAGGAAGAGGCTGGTCGCGGGGTTTTGGTGGAAAGAGATGGCTGGCGGGTTGCTTTTTTAGCCTATGCCTATCCTGACGACAATAGCGTGGCCACGGCCCAGAGGGCTGGGATTGTTTCTTTAGATAAAGAGCGGTTAATTAGTGATATTGCACGTTGGCGGCAGCAAGCGGACTTAGTAATTGTCCTAATGCACGCTGGTACTGAATATGTTGCTCAAGCGGGAGAGGCGCAGATAGATTTTGCTCATGCGGCCATTGATGCCGGCGCCGATGCGGTCATTGGTCATCATCCTCACTGGCCCCAGAATTGGGAGATTTATAACAATAAGCCAATTTTTTATTCTTTAGGCAATTTTGTTTTTGATCAGATGTGGTCAGTGGGCACTAGCCAAGGATTATTAGCCCGTTTAGTTTTTCAGTCAGATCTTTCCGGTGAAGCAGAACTATTACCCCTGCTTATTAAAGATTATGGACAGGTTAATCTTTGGCCAGAAGAAAAAGATGTCTCTAGTTTTTGGGGCGTTTATAATTTAACCCCGCCGCTTGATTTAAGTTGGCCAACGCCCGTTGGCAATTAGTTTCTAAGGGCTCTAGAAAAAGATCAAAACAATCTCCCTTTTTAAAGGCGGAGATTGTTTTTGTATGCAGGCGGCATTTTTTGCAGATTTTTAGAATTAATTTTGCCTGTTGGCGATAGTAGGCGGGTAGTTGTTGAGAATTTGGTAATTTTTTTAAACCTCGATGGGCAAAATTTCTTCTTCCAGATTGCCAGTCGTCTTGATAGTCATAAACATCATCGGCCAACTGCTTGGCTGCTAAAAAATATTTGCCGGCCAGAAGTAATTTTTGCCTATCTGCTTTTTTCCAGTTTAAAAATCCGCTTAATAGCCAGGGTCCAGCCAGCATAAACAAGGATTTATTGGCCGGCGCTAGTTCTCCTGGTAGTATTTTTTGAGGAGCTTGTATTTCTTGAAGATTAGCGGCATCGCTGCTTAATAATAATTTATACCATTGTTTGCAGTCAGATTTTTTAAGCTTTACCCTTGCTTCTAGGCTTAGCCACTGAGCGCTATAGAGACAAGCGTTAGCCAGAAATATATTCTGTCGAGGGGAAGCCTTTTTGTCAGCTAAATCATCTTGCAAGTTGGCGGCTGTCCAGAAGTAGAGGGCAGTCGCCCCCAATGCCCTGGCCACTGTATGGGCGCCATTTATAGATGTTCTGTTATCATCGGCTATTTTTAGGGGCAAGAGCGATAGGAGCCCGTTTTTGTCATCTTTAAGAGTTTGCTGCCAGCTTTTTTTCAAACCTAAAATCAATGGTTCGGGCCAAGTTTGAAATTCTTTTTCTGCTAGTTGGCGGATTAGTGCTTGCTCTTTTGTCATAAGACGGGAAGCCGAAGAACGAAAGTACTTTTTTCTCCCAAGAGGCTTTGTACTTGAATTTTACCATTAAAATCCTGCTCGACTATTTCTTTAACCAAGCTTAAGCCTAGGCCTATATTTTTGCCGTTATTATTTTTAGTGCTAAAGAAGGCTTCGAATATTCGTTGATAGTCTTCCTCGGCAATTCCGCTGCCGTTATCGCTGATTTGGATTTTAGCTATTTGCCCCGGGCGTTCCCGGCCAATCCAGATAGAAACCTTCTTATCTGCTTTATCTGTTTGCGCACAAGCTTCGATAGCATTTTTAAGGAGATTCATCATCACTTGGCTGAAGCGGGTGGGGTTGCCTTTTATTTCTGAATCTTCTTCAACTTCGAACTCAATGTTCACCTTATTTGCTTTAGCCTGACTTTCCATAATTTTTTTAATTTGCTCAACTTCCGTGCGGATGGAAAAATATTTTTCTTGGCTCTGGCGGCGAAGACAGGCGTTAGCACTATTAATTAATTCTTGAATTCGTTTAAGGGCGGCCAAAGCTTGTTGCAGATAATCTTGAGATTTGTCTAGTTGAGGACAATGTTCGCTACGCAATTGTTCTAAGCTGAGATTAACTACAGTTAAAGGGTTGACGATGTCGTGAAAAATACCACCAGAGAGCTGACCAATACTGGCCAGAGTTTGTAGTTGTTCTAGTTTTTCTCGGCGCATCTCCGTAATTGCTTTTGTCCGTGCCGCCACCGTTATTTCTAGCTGGTCTCTTTCTTTTTCTAATTCTTGCTTAGCTAATGCCGCCGCTTTTAGGGCTCTTTTATTCTCTCTAACAATCGTCCAGGCCAGAAGAAAGATAATACTGAAGATAAGGGTATAAACGAAAGAATCGGCCAGTTGATTCGGTGCTTGCCGCCAATTATCGTTAATAGTGATTAATTTATTAACTTGAAGATAGGAGATGGCAAAAATAGCACTGATAAAGCTAATAGCAACGCTTAGAGCCGAACGGGAACCTAAAAAGATTCCAGCCATTACTACAATTAAAACCGTCATCATAATGGCGGCGGGCAAATCAGCTCCCCAGTAGTAGAAACAAAAAATTGTTGGTAAGCCGTAGGCACTTATTAGCATCCAGGCGATTGTTTTAATCCAGCCCCTTCTTCCTAAATACCAAATACCCAGCATTCCTAGGAAGAGGATAATCGTGAAGGGCAGGGGTAGTCCTCCATTTTTAGGGTCGATGATGTAGTCGTAAATTCGAATGCCATTAATTAAAAGCATTATGATCGCTGATAGTAGGGAGGCAGTTTGTAGTTTGCGAGCATTAGGGTGCTCATCGCCGTCGTTTTTGGTAGCCAAAGCTTTTTCTTTAATTTTTTGCCAAGTCATATTTAAAAAGACACTTTCCCCGAAATGAGGAAAGTGTCAGATTTAACTGCGCCAGGGGGTTCCTGGATTATTATCAGTTTGGTTTTTAGCTTTTGGTTTTATCATATTATTTATTTTTATTTAGTTTATTTCTGCGGCTCGACCTTGAGAGCGTTACTGCTGTCCGCTCTTTAACTATAGCAATCATCATTTAAACTCTTATTAACATTTTATGGCCGTAAATCTAATTTATATCCTCGTCCAGTAATGTTATGGATTAACTTCTTGCCGTGTTGATCGATTTTTCGGCGGAGACGGAGAATATGCGTTTCCACCGTATTGGAAAAGGGGTCCGTGCTGTCGTCCCAGACATGTTCTAATAGGCTTTCTCGGGAAACTATTTTCCCGGCATTTAACAAGAGATATTGTAATAAAGAGAATTCTTTATTGGTAAGTTTTATTTCTTTATTTCCTCGGTAAACCCGGAAAGAATCAGCTTCTAATTTAAGATCGTGAAAACTATTTGTCTTAGCCGGTAATTGTGTTGGCCGGCGCAGTAAGGCTCTAACTCTAGCCAGAAGTTCTTCAGAGGAGAAAGGTTTGGGCATATAGTCATCTGCCCCAGCGTCTAAAACGTCGATTTTATCGTTTATACTTTGACGGACGCTGAGCATTAAGATGGGTGTCGTTCGACCATCAGCGCGGACTTCTTTAATTAGGCTGCAACCGTCTAGGCGAGGTAAAATATAGTCGGTTACAATTAGGTCATAATTGTTGGTACGCGCCAAAAAAGAACCGCGCTCGCCTTCATCGGCGGCATCTACAGCAAAACCAGCCTTCTTTAATAATGAGATTAGCAGTTTTGCCAAGTCGGGTTCATCTTCAACAATGAGGACGCGCATATGTAATATTAGTATTTTATCATATTTATAAGCCTCGTTTCCATTATACCTGATTGTCAATAACATTCTGTTAACATTTCTTGAGTTCGGTTTGCCTTTCTCCGTAAATCCCGCTAAGATAATATCAGCTTATTATGGGCACTTTTAAGAAAAAACGCTTCTTTCTGGGGGAATTTTCTTCTTCCCGGACTATTGGTGAGGACCCTTTTGTAATTAAAGAGGGCGATTTTAAGTTTGGACAACTTAAAGACTCCGCTTATTATACTGATTGGACGGAACACGCTTTTTTGTCTGATAATCAGGACAAAGAGGTTGTGGGCAGAACTTTTAATACCAGAAAATTATTGCCGATTAAGTTTTTTTTGGTTTTTTTTATTTTAATTTTAGCCGGCAGGACTGGTTGGCTGCAAATTGTCCGTGGCTCTCATTACGCTGGTTTAGCGGAGGGCAATAGGGTTCGTTTAGAAAATATTGAACCCAAAAGAGGCATTATTTATGATCGCAATGATCAGGCCCTGGTGCGTAATACTGCTAATTTTGTTCTTTCGTTAAGGCCGATTGATTTGCCTAAAGATGAGTTGGAGAGAGACCGTCTTTTGCGATATGTTAGTAGTATTATTGATAATTTATCCGAAACTACTAAATTTAGCCCCTCTTCTGAGGTTAGTTTAGTGTCGGACGGCCCCTCTTTTCAGTTGATGAAGGAGGCTTTAGCAGAAGTTAGGCCCTTATCACTGGAGGCCTATCAGCCAATATTTATTGCTGACAATATCCCCTATGATCAAGCTTTGCGCCTAATTTTAGAAAGAGATTCTTTGCCTGGAGTAATCGTTGACACAAAAATTAGGCGTGAATACCCCTTTACTGCCGCTGCCGTCGGAGAATCCTCGCCCCTCTCAAGTCTGGCCCACGTTTTAGGTTATACTGGGAAAATTACCGATGAAGCCTTGATACGTTTAGGGAGTCAGTATTCTTTAATTGACTATGTCGGTAAGACTGGTTTGGAATATTCTTGGGAGCGGGAACTAAAAGGTGCTAATGGCCGAAAAAATATTGAAGTAGATGCCCTGGGCCGTCGCAAAAAAGTTATCAGTGAGCTTGCGCCGGTGGCGGGTTATAATTTGCGCCTATCTTTAGATTTAGATTTACAAAGACAGGCAGAAGCCGTTACTAAAGTTTGGCTTGAAAAAACTAAAACCGCGCGCGCCTCCGTTATTATTTTAGATCCTAATAACGGTCAAATTCTTGCCTTGGTGTCTCTGCCTGCTTATGATAATAATCTTTTTGCCCGCGGGGTTAGTCAGGAGGAATATGACGTCTTTTTAAATGATGAAAATAATCCTTTATTTAATCGGTCAATTAGCGCGGAATTGCCTTCAGGGTCAACAATCAAACCAGTGGTCGCCGCCGCCGCCCTTCAGGAAAAAGTGGTTTCTGAAAATACTAGTTTTCTAAGTAACGGTGGTTTGCGTATTGGCCAGTGGTTCTTTCCTGATTGGAGGGCGGGCGGTCATGGCACTACGGATGTCCGCAAAGCCTTGGCTGAATCTGTTAATACTTTTTTCTATTATGTCGGCGGCGGTTTTCAAGATTTTCAGGGCTTAGGCGTTGATCGCTTAACTAAATATATGCGTCTGTTTGGTTTAGGCGAAAAAACCGGGATTGATCTTAATGGTGAGTCCGCCGGTTTTGTCCCCAGCCAAGAATGGAAGGAGAAAACAAAAAACGAAGCTTGGTATATCGGCGATACCTATCATATTGCCATTGGCCAGGGTGATGTTATTGTAACCCCCTTGCAGGTGGCTAATTTTACGGCCGCTGTCGCTAATGGCGGCAAGCTTTATCGCCCCAGTTTGGTTAAAGATTTATTAAATGAAGATAACCAGGTGGTTAAAACGGTTGAGCCGAAAATTATTAGAGAAAATTTTATCGATTCTTATAATCTCCAGGTTGTGCGCGAAGGTATGCGTCAGACTGTTACCGCCGGCAGTGCCCGCAGTTTGAGTATTGTGCCGGTGGCGGTGGCCGGAAAAACAGGCACCGCCCAATGGTCGAGCAAGAAAGCTAATCACGCCTGGTTTACTGGATTTGCTCCTTACGAACACCCAGAAATAGTGATTACTATTGTTGTGGAAGAGGGCCGCGAGGGCAGTGAAGTAGCAGTCCCGATTGCCCGAGAAATATTAACTTGGTATTTCCGGGATCGCCAAGGAACGGCTACCACTACCGCTGAATAGTATATTTTATTTATTATTAGTATATTTTTATTATTAATTAGCACTCTATTGACTTGAGTGCTAATTTTTTTTATAATATGTTTGCAGTTTAATTATTTTATTTGTATGTCTTTAAGCGAGCGTCAAAAATTAATCCTCCATACTCTGGTTAAAGAGTATGTAAAAAGTGCTCAGCCGGTTGCTTCTGGTATCTTGGTGGAAAAATATCGTTTGGATATTTCTCCGGCCACCGTTCGCAATGAGTTAATGTTTTTGGAGGAGGCGGGTTATATCTATCAGCCCCATACTTCTGCCGGCCGGGTGCCAACTGAAGCCGCCTATCTGCTGGAGTTAGAAATTTTAACTGCTAAGAAGAAGGAGTTAAAGAATTCAGACAAAGAGATTTTGGATAATTCCCTAATTAGTGCGACCGAAAATTTGAAACCAGCCGCCCGCGCTTTAGCGGAGTTGTCGGGAAATGCTGTTTTTTGGGCCTTCCATAAAAATGACTTATATCACACTGGCCTTTCTAATCTTTTCACTCAGCCGGAGTTCCGTCAGGCAGAAACAGTCTGTGATGTTTCCCAGGTGATTGACCGGATGGAAGAAATTATTGATAGTCTCTTTAACGATTTACCAGAAGGGAGCAAAGTGTATCTGGGCGAGACCAATCCTTTCGGCGCTTTTCTAGGTACAACTATCCTGAAGTACCGTCATCAGGGGGTTTCCGGTTTGTGTGGAATTTTAGGGCCTCTGCGCATGGATTATGGTCGCAATCTTTCCCTCCTCAATTATTTACAAGCACGATTTAAATAAAGATTTATGGAAAATTTACAGCCAGGAATTTATCGCCACTATAAAGGGGGCGAATATGAATTATTATTTGTTGCTGAGCAGACCGAAAATCAGGAAGCTTTAACTATTTATCGCTCTTTGCAGGATGGTAAAATTTGGGCTCGACCGGCCTCAATGTGGTTTGAAAAAGTTGCGGTTGGTGGCAAAGAACAAAGTCGTTTTATTTGGCAAGCGGAGTCTCATCCTCGTTATCCAGAGGCGGCTGTTGGCCCAATTATCTATAATGATGCCGGCGAAGTTTTTTTAGTAAAAGGGCCGAAGTGGGAGGGCTGGTCGATTCCGGGCGGGCACGTCGAATGGGGCGAAACGATGGAAGAAGCTTTAATTAGGGAAATTGAAGAAGAGACCGCGATGCAACTGGATAAAATTGAATTTATTAATGCTAATGATGGTATTTATCCCGGTAATTTTTTTAAGAAGCGTCATTTTATATTTTTAAATTTCTTTGCCCATCATGCTGGTGGCGAGCCCCAGTTATCTAATGAAATGACCGAGTATGTCTGGGTTGACCCGCAGAAAGCTTTGAAAGAAATGGTTGTGGCTGAATCTGTTAAACCTTTGTTAGTCACTTTTATTGAGAGAGGTAAAGAAAATAAAACTGAAGATTTTGAAGGTCACTATAAGCGAGCCTTGGCGGATTATCAGAATCTTTTAAAACAAGCAGCTAAAGATAAAGATGAGTTTGTAAAATTTGCCGTTGCTGATTTTTTGCAAGATATTTTACCAGTTTATGATCACTTGAAACTATCGTTAGCCGGTCTTTCCGAATCGGAAAAAGATAGTGCCTGGGTAAAGGGAGTGGAGTATGTTTTAAAACAGTTTAAAGACGTTTTAGGTGCTCGGGGGGTTGAAGAAATTAAAACTGTGGGAGAGGCTTTTGATCACAATCTCATGGACGCCCTCGATGGTAGCGGCGATAAAGTCGTTAAAGAAGTAATGCCGGGCTACATCTTAAACGGCCGGGTGATTCGGCCGGCTAAAGTGGTGGTAGGCAATTAACATTAATTTTTATCTAAACCCTTCTTATCCACTTGCAGGGAGCAAGTTTTAAGAGGAGGTGTTATTTAAATATATGGCTTTAATTAAATGGAATCCTTTTTTAAACGAAGGCTTTGCCTTCGATGACATGGACAAAGTCTTTGGCGAAATGTTGCCAGCAGTGCGTGGCAATCAGTTCGGATTTACGCCCGCCTTAGATATGTATGAAGATAAAGATAATATTATTGTAGAAACGCAACTAGCGGGGATTGACCCGGAAAAGGTGAGCGTTTCTATAGAAAATGACGTCCTTTGTATTAAAGGTGAAAGCGAACGTCAAAGTGAAGTTGAAGAAAAAAACTATTACCGCAAAGAAATTCGCCGCGGTTCTTTCTACCGCTCCATTCCTCTGCCGACCAAAGTAGATGGTGATAAGGCTAGTGCCATTACCGAAGATGGTATTTTGAAAATCAGTATTCCTAAGTCACCGGAAATGAAACCACGCAATATTAAAATTCAAACTAATAACAAGAAAAAATAATTTTTTCAGTTTAACTAAAACAATATGGGAAAAATCTTAGGAATCGATTTAGGCACCACTAATTCTGCGATGGCAATCATGGAAGGCGGCGTTCCTAAAATCTTAGAAAACATTGAAGGTAATCGCACCACCCCCTCTATTGCCGCTATCTCTAAAAACGGCGAGCGTTTAGTGGGCGCGGCGGCGAAGCGCCAGGCAGTAATTAATCCGGAAAATACCGTTTATGCAGTTAAGCGCCTTATCGGCCGTCATTTTAGCGATGCCGAAGTGCAGCGTGATTTAGGCACTATGCCCTATAAGATCGTGCAGGCAGGCGAAGGAGTTAAGGTAAAAATGGGTGACGGTGAATATTCCCCCCAAGAAGTTTCCGCCATGATTCTTGCTAAATTGAAAGCGGACGCGGAAGCAAAGATCGGGGAAAAGATTACGGAAGCGATTATTACCGTTCCCGCTTATTTCGATGACTCTCAGCGCCAAGCCACTAAAGATGCCGGCTTGATTGCGGGTTTAGATGTGAAGCGTATTATCAATGAGCCGACAGCCGCTGCTTTAGCTTACGGCTTTGATAAGAAACAAGGTCAAAAAATTGTTGTTTATGACTTGGGCGGCGGTACTTTTGACGTTTCCGTTTTAGATATTTCAGTTGATACTGTAGAGGTAAAGGCCACAAACGGTGACACCCATCTTGGCGGTGAAGATTTTGATAAGCGTATTATTGATTGGATTATTGAAGAATTTAAGAAGGATCAGGGCATTGATCTCTCTAAAGACACCTTAGCTTTACAGCGTATTAAAGAAGCTGCAGAAAAGGCTAAGATTGAATTATCAACCGCGATGGAGAGTGAAGTTAATCAGCCTTTTATCACTACCGATGCTAACGGTCCTAAGCACTTAGTGATGAAATTAAGTCGGGCTAAGCTGGAGTCTTTAGTGGGTGATTTAGTGGAGAAGACGATTGAGCCTTGTAAAAAAGCTTTAGCTGATTCTGGTTTTAGTCTGAGCGATATTAACGAAATTGTGATGGTGGGCGGCATGACCCGCATGCCTTTAGTTTTACAGAAGGTAAAAGAATTCTTTGGCAAAGAGCCAAATTTAACTGTTAATCCCGATGAAGTAGTGGCTATGGGTGCTGCGGTCCAGGCCGGCGTTTTGCAAGGTGATGTCAAAGATGTACTTTTACTCGATGTCACTCCTTTAACTTTAGGCATTGAAACTTTAGGCGGAGTAGCCACTCCTTTAATTGAAAGGAATACTACTATTCCGACTTCCAAGTCTCAAATTTTCTCTACCGCGGCCGATGGTCAGACTAGTGTCGAAATTCATGTTGTGCAAGGAGAACGGCCTCTAGCCGCTGATAATAAATCTTTAGGACGCTTTATCTTAGACGGCATTCCTTCCGCTCCGCGGGGAATTCCTCAGGTGGAGGTAAAATTTGATTTGGATGCCAATGGCATCTTAAATGTCAGCGCTACTGATAAGGCGACTAATAAGCAGCAAAACATTACCATTACCGCCTCTTCCGGTCTATCTAAAGAAGAAATTGAACGTATGCAAAAAGAAGCGGAGGCGCACGCTGAAGAGGATAAGAAAAAGAAAGAAGAAATTGAGTTGAGTAATCAAGCGGATGCTGTTATTTTTACGACCGAGAAGATGATTAAAGAGTCGGGCGAAAAGATGAAGCCGGAAGATAAAACTGAATTAGAAGCTAAGGTTGCCGATTTGAAGAAGGCTAAGGATGGCAATAAGGCCGAGGAAATAAAAGCGGCCTTAGAAGCTTTAAATACTGTCGCTCAGCGGATTGGCGCGGCCATGTATCAGCAAGCACCGGCTCCGGAAGCTGGCGCAGAAAATGCGGCGACCCCTGAAGATAAAAAGGATGAAACGGTAGTTGAAGGTGAGGTTGAAGAAAAAAAATAATTCAGAATTTCTTTCAGCAGCCCTCGTTTTTTATTGACGAGGGCTGTTGGGCAGAAAGGCTGAAAATTTAGGAATCAATTTATGTCTAAAGATTACTACGAAATTTTGGGGGTTAATAAAAATGCGGGGGCGGATGAGATTAAGGCGGCTTTCCGTAAAAAAGCCCATCAGCATCATCCCGATAAAGGGGGTGAGGAAGCTAAATTCAAAGAAATTAATGAAGCTTATCAGGTTTTAGGTAATGCAGAAAAACGTAAGCAGTATGATCAGTTCGGTTCGGCTTTTCAAAATGGCCAGGCGGGCGGTTTTAATGGTTATGGTGGCCAAGGTTTCGGCGGTTTTGATGGCGTTAATATTAATATGGATGATTTAGGCAATATTTTCGGCGGTTTCGGCGATATGTTTGGTTTTGGCGGCAATGCTCGGCGCCGGGAGCCGGAACGAGGACGAGACCTAGAAATGGTTCTGACAATTGATTTTTTGGATTCTATCCACGGCACCGAGACAGAAATCAGCTTCCCTCATTTAAAAGTTTGTAAAAAATGTCAGGGCAGCGGCCATGCCGCCGATGCTAAAATTGAAACCTGTGCTACTTGTGGGGGGAAGGGACAAGTCAGTCGGATTCAGAGAACTATTTTAGGAGCTATTCAGACTCAGACAATTTGCCCTGATTGTCGAGGGGAAGGTAAGAAGGCAAGCGCTTCTTGCTCTCATTGTCATGGTCAAGGCCGGGTGAAAGAAGAAGAGAAAATCAAAGTAAAAATTCCGGCCGGCATTCAAACAGGGGAAAGTATTCGTTTATCGGCTTATGGTGATGCTGGCGTCAAAGGCTCTCCAGCCGGTGATTTATTTTTGAAAATAAGAGTAGCTAAACATCCGCATTTTCAGAGAGAGGGTGATGATATTTACTCTCAAGAAGAAATTTCCATGATCCAGGCGGCTTTAGGTGATACCATTACTGTTAAAACCGCTCATGGCGAGCTAACATTAAAGATTCCAGAAGGCACTCAGCCGCAGACGGTTTTCCGTCTTAAAGAAAAAGGGGCGCCACGTTTGCGCGGTCGGGGGCAAGGTGACCATTTTGTAAAGATTCAGGTTGTTATTCCTAAGAGCTTAAATAAACACCAACGTCAACTTTTGGAGCAGTTAAAAGCCCAATAGAGCTTGTTTTCATTGACTTTTCCTGCCTAGATGTTAAGATAATAAGGAAGGATTTTTATAAATTAAGCCTATATTTATGTGTAAATGCACTTGGTTGAAGAAATTATTAGGATTAAAGAAAGAATGTTGCTGCTGCCATACTGACAAGAGCGCGCCCGTGGCCCCAGTTTCACCGGTAGCCCCAGTTAATGTAGAAAAAACTGAGGAGAAATCCGCTCAACAATAATTTGATTTGTTATAATAAAAAAACGCGTTTGACGCGTTTTTTTATCATTTTTTGAGATGTTTATTGATACTCACGCCCACGTTAATTTTCATGATTTTAAAGACGATGCCGATGAGGTAATTCGTCGTTCTTTAGATAATGATACTTGGATGGTGCTGGTGGGCTCGGAATATAAAACTTCCAATCGAGCCCTGGCGCATGCTAATCGCTATGAAAAGGGAGTCTATGCAGCCGTGGGCCTTCATCCCATCCATTTAGAAGAGCAGGCCGTGGCTAATAATGATGAGAATGGGGAGTATAATTTCACTACTCGAGCCGAAGAATTTAATTACGACGCGTACGAAAAATTAGCAAAGTTTGAAAAAGTGGTGGCCATTGGTGAAGTTGGTTTAGACTATTATCATCTTGACCCCACTAAAGACGTCGCGGCGGCTAAAAAATTACAGCAAGAGGTTTTTTTAAAACAGTTGCTGTTGGCCCGTCATCTTGATTTGCCGGTAATAATTCATTGCCGCCAGGCCCACGACGATTTGCTGAGTATTTTGCAAGATTTTAAGAAGGTTTATGCCGATTTTATTCCCGCCAATCGGCCCTGGGGCGTTATCCATTGTTTTTCTGGTGATGAGGATTTAGCCTGGAAATATTTTTCCCTTGGTTTAATAATTTCTTTCACTGGACTGGTAACTTTTAGTAAGCAGTGGGATGATGTTTTAAGAAAAATACCTTTAGATAAGTTTATGATTGAGACTGATTCTCCTTATATGACCCCTGAGCCTTATCGTGGCCGTAGGAATGAGCCAATATTAGTGCAATATGTTGCTGGGAGAATTGCGGAAATTCGTAATTCTAACATTGAAAAGATTGCTGCTATTACTACCGATACGGCCCGTCGCTTTTTTAAGATTTAATTAAGTCATTTTACGCTTTAGATGTGATTTTAGGCAGGCTTGACTTTTTTATTTAGGAGGTGTATATAACAAGTGGTTTTCTCAAATTTTATCTAATTTAAGCCTATGGACAGTAAATCAATTAAGCAACTTATTGTTTCTAGTGCTGCTTATAGCCTTTCTTCTATTTTAGGACCTTTATTATTTTTGGGTGTGCCAGCTTACTTCCTAGATAAATATTTAAACACCTCGCCCTTAGCTTTATTAATTTCAGTATTTGTTTCCTTTATTATAACTAACGTTCTTCTGTTTAAAAAAGTTTCTAAAATAAATCGGATGATTGCGGAAAATTTTCCGCCACCGGCTATTGAGGAAAAGGAGCAAGAACAAAATTCCTCCACGCCTAATAAAATTAACTAGGTTATGAATCTCAATATTTCTTTATCTCCGGAAACGCTTTTTCATATTGGCTCTTTGCCAATCTCTAACGCCTTTTTTTGGTCTTGGCTGGTTTTTATTTCTTTAATTGTCGGCGCTTTGATATTAAAGAAGAGTCTAAAAATGCGTCCTGGTAAATTTCAGAATATTGTAGAGATGCTAGTGGGCGGTGCTTATGATTTTGTTGAATCCATGATGGGCGACAAGAAAAGGGCAATGCGCGTTTTTCCTTTAGTTTTTACCATGTTTTTTTTCATCTTTTTCTGCAATCTTCTAACCTTTATTCCTGGTCAATCAGCTGTGACTATTGAGACCGCGGGCGGAGTCGTCCCTTTATTTAGAGCGATAATCTCCGACTATAGTATTGTTTTTGTGATGACGATGATTTCCGTAATCGTCACCCAAATAGTTGCTGTCGCCTCTATGGGGCCTTTGCGCTACGTAGGTAAATTTTTAAATTTTACCAGCCCTTTAAATTTTTTCTTAGGCTTGATGGATTTGGTAGGTGAACTCGCGAAAGTTATGTCTCTGTCCTTCCGTTTATTTGGTAACATTTTTGCAGGTGAAGTTTTAGGGGCAGTGATGTTATTTTTATTTCCTTTTTTCTTGCCATTACCTTTTGCTTTTTTGGGTCTATTAACCGCCGTGGTTCAACCTTTTGTTTTCTCGGTTCTAACCTTAGTATTTATCTCAATGGCAGTAGAGTCGGGGACAGAGCCTGAACCCGCTAATTAAATTTAATTTGCAATTTAACTAATAATTAATATCTAAACTTATGGACATGGAAGCAGCAAAGTACATCGGTGCCGGTCTCGCTATGGGCCTTGGCGCTGTCGGTCCCGCTATTGGTGAAGGCATCGCCGCCTCTAAGGCTTTAGAAGCGATTGGTCGCAATCCTGAAGCTAATGGCAAAATCGCGCCTTTAATGTTTGTGGCGATGGCTATTACTGAATCGACGGGTATTTATGCCTTAGTCGTAGCTTTAATTATTCTTTTTGCTTAAAATGTAAAGCCTTTCCGCCTCTTTTTAAGGGGCGGACTGCTTTGTATTTTAATTTTTTATTTTTCCTATATGGGATTGATTCATGCTCTCGGCATTGACGGCCGCATTTTATTTGCACAATTATTTAATTTTGCCATCCTGACTTGGGTTTTATGGCATTTTGCCTATAAGCCGGTTTTTAATATTTTAGAGGAGCGTCGCTCTAAAATTGATCAAGGACTCAATGACGCAGAAGCGGCAGCTGAGCGCTTACGTCTCGCCGAAGAAGAGAGTAAAAAGATTATTTTGCAGTCTCGGCAGGAGGCGGCGCAAGTGATGGAAAAAGCTCAAAAACAAGCAGAGCTACGCCAAGCTGAGATTATTAAGAAGGCTGAGTCTGATATTGCGGTAATTATGGAGAAAGAGAGAGCTAAAATTGCCTCCGAAAAAAACGCCACCCTCCTTCAATTAAAACAGGAAGTTTCTTCTTTGGTCCTTTTAGGATTGCAGCGATTTTTATCTGAATCTTTAAATGATAAGCGCGACCAAGAAATTATTGCTAAAGTGATCAAGGGCTTGGAATAATAAGTTGATGGCAAGTAGAAAACAAATTTACTCAATTCTTTTAAGGTATTAGATTATGAAAGTGAATGTCAAACAATACGCACGTAGTCTTTTTGAACTGGTAGCCGATAAATCTGAGGAGGAGGCTAAGGTTTTGATTGTTAAGTTTGTCGATGTTTTGCATAAGCGCCAAGATTTGAATAAAGCGGCTGCAATTATTGCTGAATTAGAGAATTTATTTGATGAAAGCAATGGTGAAGAAAAGACTGAATTATTAAGTGCGCGCCCTTTGTCGCCCGAAACTAAGCAGCAGATTGTTTCTTATTTACAGAATAAAATTGGCGGACAAGGCCTTAAATTAGAAGAGAAGATTGACGCATCTTTGATTGGTGGTTTTGTTTTGCGCTATAAAGGCTTGGTTATTGATGGCGGTTTACAAAATAATTTAAGGAAATTTAAAAAACAACTTAGTAATTAATTAAATTATATGTCTAGTACTAAAGATTTTATCGTCGAACAGATTAAGAGGCAGATTTCTGACTTCCAAACGACTATTGAAGAAAGCAGCGTCGGTCACGTTCTTAAGATTTCTGACGGTATTACCCTAGTCTCTGGTTTGACCGAGGCGATGATGAGTGAAATTTTACTTTTTAAATCTGCTCACGGCGAAGTCGCTGGCGTTGCTTTAAATTTAGAAGAGAATTTAGTTGGTGCTATGATTATGGGTGAATTTACCGGTATTAAAGAGGGCGATGAAGTTGTTTGCACTAAGAGAATTTTAAGCGTTCCGGTTGGCGAAGCTTTAGTGGGCAGAGTCGTTAATCCTTTGGGCGAGGCTTTAGATGGAAGGGGCAACCTCGATACTAAAGATTTCTATCCGGTAGAAAAAATTGCCCCTGGTGTTATTACTCGGGCTTCAGTTAATCAGCCTGTGCAAACCGGTATTAAAGCGATTGACGCGATGATTCCAATTGGTCGGGGTCAGCGCGAATTAATTATTGGTGATCGTCAGATTGGTAAAACGGCTATTGCGATTGACGCTATTATTAATCAGAAAGGCCAAAACATGAAATGTATTTATGTGGCTATTGGTCAGAAAGAATCTAAGGTTGCAGAAATTGTAAGAAAATTGGAAGCTGCTGGTGCAATGGAATATACCACTATCGTTTTAGCCGGCGCTTCAAGCCCTGCCGCCTTATTATATATTGCCCCTTATGCTGGTTGTGCGATGGCGGAATACTTTTTAGATAAGGGCGAAGACGTGTTGATCGTTTATGATGATTTATCCAAGCACGCTGTTTCCTATCGGGAAATTTCTTTACTCTTACGTCGCCCCCCGGGACGCGAAGCTTTTCCTGGCGACGTTTTCTACCTCCATTCTCGTTTATTGGAGAGAGCCTGTAAACTGAATAAAGATTTTGGCGGCGGTTCTATTACGGCTTTACCGATTATTGAGACTCAGGCTGGCGATATTTCTGCCTATATTCCTACCAACGTTATTTCTATTACTGATGGTCAGATTTTCTTAGAGCCGGACATGTTCTATAAAGGCAATCGCCCGGCTATTAATGCTGGTTTATCCGTTTCTCGCGTCGGCTCCTCTGCTCAAATTAAGGCGATGAAAAAAGTTGCTGGTAAGATGCGTTTAGAGGCTGCCCAGTTCCGTGAATTGGCCGCCTTCGCGCAGTTTGGCTCTGACTTAGACGAAGAAACTAGCCGCAAATTAGAGCGCGGCAAACGTTTATATGAAGTTTTCAAACAAGATCAATATCAGCCCTTGTCGGTTGATAAGCAGGTAGTTATCTATTACGCTTTAATTAATGGTTTTGTAGATAATGTTCCCGTAGAAAAAGTGAGAGAATTTGAATCCGGTCTGTATCATTATATGGATATCAGTAGCGATTTATCTAAGTTAATCTTAGAAAAGAAAGAATTGGATGCGGAGATTGAAGAAAAGATTAAAAAAGTTTTAGGGGATTATAAAGAAACTCTTGATTATTTAATCAGCTAAGAGCCTTAGGCTTTCTATCTATGGCTAAAACTAAGGAAATATCCAGGCGCATTAAATCCATTGGCAATACTAAGAAGATTACCAGGGCAATGGAAATGGTGGCGGCCGCGAAAATGAGGAAAGCGGTAGAAGCGGTGTTGCGTACTCGCACCTACGCTAATTTAAGCTGGGAAACAGTTTTACATTTATCTGCTCGGGCTAATGGTCAAAATGACCTTACTCATCCTTTATTAAGTAAGCGCGCTAAGACTAATAAAGTTGCTATTATTTTAATTACTTCCAATCGCGGAATGTGTGGTGGTTATAATACCGCTATTATTAATAAAGTTAAAGATTCTATTAAACGTCATTCTGAGGTGCCGGTAGAGTATATTCTGGTTGGCAAAAAGGGCGCTAGTATTTATTCTCAGAATCAGGTTGTAGCTGCAGAATTCCCTAAAAGTGATATTATTAATGATGCTAGTGAGGCGGTGCCGATTGTAAAAATGGCAATTGCTGATTTTTTGGCCGGTCGTTATGATAAAGTTTTTGTAGCTTATACTGACTTTGTTAGCCCGGTAAAGCAAATTCCTCGCGTGAAACAGCTGTTACCGGTTGATGTTGAATCAGAAGATCAATATCTTGGTATTGTTGGCGATCCTAAAGTAAGTGTCACTAAAGAAATGCTGGCCCTTAAAGAGAAGAAACACTTATCTTCTGATGCTGGCTTTGAATATATATTTGAGCCTACTCCGGAAGAAGTGCTTGATAAAATTATTCTGCGACTTCTCGAAGTTCAAGTTTATCAGGCTATGCTTGAAGCTAATGCTTCAGAACATAGCGCGAGAATGAGTGCTATGCACCAGGCGACCGAGGCGGCGACTGACATGGTGCACGAACTTACCTTATTTTATAATAAAGCTCGCCAGGCTGGCATTACGGCAGAAATTGCTGAAATTAGCGCGGGGGCTAACGCTTTACTTGATTAAATTGTTAATAAATTTTAAAAATATGACTGACAAAAAAAACAGCTTCGGAAGCGTTAAACAGGTCATCGGCGTGGTTGTTGATGTTTATTTTGAAGAAAAGCTTCCTGAAATTTACAATGCTCTTGAGATTGATCTCAATGGCAAAAAGTTAGTATTAGAAGTTGAGCAGCACATTGGCTCTAACGTAGTGAGAACGGTAGCCATGGGCTCAACCGACGGCTTACAGCGCGGCGCTCAAGTAGTTGATTCGGGCGCGCCTATTAGTATGCCGGTAGGGCCAGAAACTCTTGGTCGTATTTTTAACGTTTTAGGAGAAGCCGTTGATGGCGGCGAAACTCCGAAAACAGAAAAGAAATATAGCATTCATCGCCCCGCTCCTAAATTTACGGAGCAGTCCAGTAGTGTGGAAATTTTAGAAACTGGAATTAAAGTTATTGATTTAATCTGTCCGATTGTCAAAGGTGGTAAGGTCGGTCTTTTCGGCGGTGCTGGCGTCGGTAAGACGGTTGTTATCTTGGAGTTAATTCATAATATCGCGAGCGAACATGGTGGTTATTCTGTTTTTGCTGGTGTCGGTGAACGTACGCGCGAGGGTAATGATTTATATCACGAAATGAAAGATAGTGGTGTTTTGGATAAGGTGTCAATGGTCTTTGGTCAGATGAACGAACCGCCGGGAGCTCGGGCGCGCGTTGCTTTATCAGGTCTTTCTATCGCTGAATATTTCCGTGACGAGAAAAAACAGGATGTTCTTTTCTTCGTTGATAATATTTTCCGTTTTACTCAAGCGGGTTCCGAGGTATCCGCTCTTTTAGGGCGCATGCCTTCAGCGGTAGGTTATCAACCAACCCTTTCTACAGAAATGGGTGAATTGCAGGAACGTATTACTTCTACTAAAGATGGCTCCATTACTTCTATCCAGGCGGTTTATGTCCCAGCTGACGATTTAACCGACCCCGCTCCAGCCACCACCTTTGGTCATCTTGATTCTACTGTGGTATTATCACGTTCTCTGTCAGAGCTGGGCATCTATCCAGCGGTTGACCCGCTTGATTCTTCTTCGATTATTTTAGACCCTAAGGTAGTGGGTCAGGATCATTATGAAGTGGCTCGCGGTGTGCAGAAAATATTACAGCGCTATAAAGATTTACAAGATATTATTGCTATTTTGGGTATGGAAGAATTATCGGCTGAAGATAAATTAATTGTAGCGCGAGCACGTAAAGTTCAAAAATTCTTATCCCAGCCTTTTTCAGTGGCCGAAGCTTTTACTGGCCGTCCCGGTAAATATGTTAAATTGTCCGACACGGTTAGAGGTTTTAAGGAAATTCTTGATGGTTTACATGATGAACGCTCGGAAGATGATTTCTACATGAAGGGCGGTATTGAAGAGGTTGCTGTTATTAATGCCTAATTATTATGGCCGATAAAAAAACAATTAAGTTTGAAATTGTTACTCCGGAAAGAATGGTTTTTAGCCAAGAGATTCTACAAGTAACGGTTCCTACTCAGGAGGGGGAAATTACTATTTTGCCAGAGCATATCCCTTTGGTTTCTATTTTGAGGCCGGGCGTTTTAGAAATTAAAGCGGCTAGCCAGGAAGTAGAAATTATTTCTGTTTCGGGGGGATTTATCGAGGTGTTGCGTGATAAAGTGGTGATTTTAGCGGATACCGCGGAGAGAGCTCAAGAATTAGATGAGTCTCGGATTGAAGAGGCGCGGAAACGGTCAGAAGAGGCGAAAATTGAAGCTCTTAATAATCCTGCCTATGATTTGTCGGCCGTAGCCGCGAGATTAGAAGTAGAGATGGCTCGTGATCGCGCTTTGCAAAAATGGCGCAAGCTCAAAAATATTAATCCTAGTCGCTAGTTGACATAAAGTAAAAATCCGCCTCTGGGGGCGGATTTTTGTTTAGCAAATGTGCGTACCATTGCTTTGTCGGTAGTGCTCTAACAAAAAAGAGATAAAGCTTTGGCCATCATCTTTAGGTGCGCTCGCTTTAATTACTTTTTCTTGCCTCGGATTATTCAAGGTTTCAGCTTTGTCGTTAACCTTCAGGTCTTTTTTCTTAGTTTCCATGGTTCTGATATTTAGGTTAAATTTATAAGGAACAATAAAAAAACCGGCCCTTTTCGGCCGGTTTTTGCAAAGTCTTGATGATCTAGTTCTAGTCTAAGACACGCAAAACTGGCCGGGCGGAGCCGGTAAAGTAAAACGCAAAAAAGAAAGAGCGGTTTAGTTTTACGTAGTGATTATTCATAACTTTTTTAATATAGCAAAAATATTTAATTAAAACAATATCCAAGCGAACAGAATTAGTCCGAGAAAAATACGATACCAGCCAAAAATTTGAAAGTCGTTTTTTTGGATAAATTTCAAAAAGAATTTAATTCCTAAGACGGCGGTAATAAAAGCAGTAATCAGGCCAATTAGCCAGATAAGCAAGTCGTTGCCGTGCAAGACGGGCGGAGTTTTATATAAATCTAAAGCAGTGGCGGCGGCCATGGTGGGCAGGGCTAGTAAGAAAGAGAATTCAACAATATTTTTTCGGGAAATATTAAGCGCTAGTCCGCCCATAATAGTGGCGGCCGAGCGGGAAACTCCCGGGATAATGGCTAGAGATTGAAAAACGCCAATGAGGGCGGCTTGGCGGTAGCTTAATTGCCCTAAATCTTGATTAACTTTTATTTGTTGGCGGCGAGCAAAGTATTTTTCTAAAACAATTAGGATAATGCCCCCGATTAATAAAGCGGTGGCGATTAAAGGCAGGCTTTCCATTAAATAATTTTTTACCAATTTATAAGCCCCTAGGCCGATGATGGCGGTGGGGATGAAGGCGGCCGCAATTTTTAGAATTAATTTTGGTGCTTTAAAGAGTTTGCGGGCATATAAAGCCGCTACCGAGAGAATGGCTCCTAATTGGATGGAAATTAGGAAACTATCTAAAAAGTCGCTCTCCGGGATGCTTAGGGCCTTAGAAGTGATAATAAGATGGGCGGTGGAGGAGATGGGAAGGAATTCGGTAATACCCTCAATCAAACCGAGAAGAATAGAGTAAAAAATAGTCATAATTTTATTATTTAATTCTACTATACTTTTTGAGTATTTGCCAGTCTTTTATTAAGATTGCTTCAGTCTTGACAGGCCCAGGGAAAAGACTTAAAATAGGCTTAGACTTAGCACTCGCTTGCTTTGAGTGCTAATAATATATTTAATAAAAATTCTTATAATATTAGTCAAAATAATTCTCTAAGTTTGCTAAAAAATAGTAATCTTATAAATTATTTTTGACTCTTAGTTCTATGCAGTTAAAACCTCTTTCTAATCATGTGATTGTTAAAGCCGCCGCTCAGGAAGAAATTACTAAATCTGGGATTTTTTTACCCAGCACCGCCGATAAAGAGCGTCCAGAAAAAGGCGAAGTCATTGCTGTCGGCCCGGGTAAGATTTTAGACAACGGTCAATTATCGCCCATGAGTGTGGCTGTTGGCAACCAAGTCATATTTAAGAAATATTCTCCCGATGAAATTAAAATTGACGGTGAGGATTTTCTCATTCTTAACGAAAGTGATATTGTCGCGATTGTTGAATAATAAATTTAAAACTTAATTTATATAACTATATGGCTAAACAAATAATTTTTGATGAAAAAGCCCGCCTGGCTTTAAAGCGCGGCGCTGATCAGTTAGCGAATGCCGTTAAAGTTACCCTCGGCCCCAAAGGACGCAATGTCGTGATTGATCGTAGCTATGGTTCGCCGATTGTTACTAAAGATGGTGTGACTGTAGCTAAAGAAATTGAATTGGAGGATAAGTTTGAAAATATCGGCGCCAGTATTGTTAAAGAGGTTTCTTCTAAAACCAATGATGCCGCTGGTGACGGCACTACTACTGCCACCGTTTTAGCTCAAGCGATTATTAACAATGGCTTGAAATTAGTGGCCGCCGGCGTTAATCCGATTGAAATCCGCCGGGGTATTGAAGGCCGAGTAGCACAAATTGTTACAGAATTAAAGAAGATGAGCAAAAGCATTAGCACTAAAGAGGAAATTGCTCAGGTCGGTTCTATTTCTGCCAATGATGCGGAAATCGGTCAGATTATCGCCGAAGCAATGGATAGTGTGGGGAAAGAAGGAGTTATCACCGTTGAGGAAGGTCAGTCTTTCGGGATTGAGAAAGAAGTGGTTGAAGGCATGCAGTTTGATAAGGGCTATGTTTCTCCTTATATGATTAGTAATTCTGAAACTATGAAGGCGGAGATGAACGACCCCTATATTTTAGTAACCGACAAAAAGATTGCTTCTTTACAGGAAATTTTGCCACTTTTAGAAAAGGTTGTTCAATCTGGCAAAAAAGACCTAGTGATTATTGCCGAAGAAATTGAAGGCGAGGCTTTAGCCACTTTTGTGGTTAATAAGCTTAGAGGCACTTTTAATGTTTTAGGCATCAAGGCTCCTGGTTTTGGTGATCGCCGCAAAGCCATGTTGGAGGATATTGCAGTTTTAGTCGGTTCTCGGGTTATTTCTGAAGAAGTGGGCCTCAAACTTGATAAGACGGAATTAGAAGATTTAGGCCGTGCTCGCCGGGTAGTTTCCTCAAAAGACAATACTACAATTATTGATGGCGCCGGTGATAAGAAAAAAATTGAAGAACGTATTGCTCAAATTCGCAAAGAAAAAGAACTGAGTGATTCTGATTTTGATAAAGAAAAGTTGCAGGAGCGCTTAGCTAAATTATCGGGGGGCGTAGCTGTGATTAAAGTAGGAGCGGCTACTGAAACCGAAATGAAAGAAAAGAAATATCGCATTGAAGATGCTTTAAATGCCACTAAAGCGGCCGTGGAAGAGGGTGTTGTCCCCGGCGGCGGCCTTGCTTTAGCTATCGCTTGTTACGGTGCTGATTTTGCCGGCTTTGAAAAAGAAATGAAAGACGCCAGCACTCTATCGGCTGGTGAAAAGATTATTAATCAATCTATCCTAGAGCCAATTAAGCAGATTGCTAGTAATGCCGGAGTTGATGGCTCCTTGATTTTACAGCGCATTATTGAAGAAAATAAAGGGGCAAAGGAAATCAGAGGCTATAATGCCGCTGATGGTGAATTTGTGGATATGCTGAAAGCGGGCATCGTTGATCCGACTAAAGTTGTCCGTTCCGCTTTGGAAAATGCCGCTTCAGCGGCCATGATGTTTTTAACCACTGAAGCCGTCATTACCGATAAACCCGAGGTTAAGAGTTGCGCTTGTGATAGTAGCCACAGCCACGGTGGTATGGATATGGGGATGATGTAAAAATAATTGCTAGTTTAGCAAAAAAGAGACTCGCTTGAGTCTCTTTTTGTTTTTTTTATCTAAACTTGGTTACCAGCCCATTTTTTGCTATAATATGATTATAAAAATAATATTTTAAGCATATGTCTAGTTCCCAGAAATCTAAAATTGTTAAGAAAAAAGCGACTGTTGTCGCTGTTTCCGGTTATTTTAATCCTTTACATGTTGGTCACCTGGAAATGATTGAGCGGGCGCGCCGTTTGGGTGATAAATTAGTGGCTATTGTTAACAACGATTTTCAGGTTAAGCTTAAAGGAAGTGTTCCTTTTATGAATTTGAAAGATAGGGTGAAGATTGTTGCCGCTTTACGAGACGTTGACGCGGTTTTTGTTTCAATTGATCGCGATAAGACTGTTTGTAAGTCTTTAGCAAAATTGCGGCCGGATATTTTTGCGAATGGCGGCGACCGTCATAGTATCGGTGATGTACCCGAATATCCGATTTGCCAAAAATATAAAATTAAAATGGTGGACGGCTTGGGTAAAAAAATCAGAGCCAGTTCGCTTTTAATTGCGGAGGCGGCGGCGAAAAAAGAGAAATTAAAATCTAAAAAATAATTATGTCTCGTCTGGCCCGCTATCTATTAATTTTTGCTTTCTGCGCGCTCTTAACCGCCCTGGTTTTGAGTTTGATTTTTGGGCGGAGTCTAGTTCGTTCTTTAGCGGTTGATAATAGTTTCTTCAGACGCCTTGATAATATTTTTTCCCAAGAAAAACCGGCGACTATTGAAGCTCGTCCGGAAAAGACCGTACGCCTTATTGAAGGCTGGACTAGCCGTGATATCGGGCAATATCTTGAAGGTCAAGGCATTTGGCAAAGTGAAGAGTTTTTGGAGGCAGCGGGCTTTCCTCGGGTTGACTACAGCCAAGAAAAAGAGATGCCTCAACCGCTTGATTTTTCTGATGACTTTAGCTTTTTAGAAGATAAGCCCAAAAATCGAGGCTTAGAGGGCTATTTATACCCAGATACTTATCGTGTTTACGCCGCTAGTTCGACTCCAGCTGATTTGATTGAAAAGATGTTGCTTAATTTCGATAAGCGTCTTACCCCGCAGATGCGGGCTGATATTGCCAAACAGGGAAAGACTATTTATGAAATCATCACTATGGCCTCTCTTTTAGAAAAAGAGGCGCCAATTAATTACGCTAGCGGCGATAACAAAGATGCCCGGATTATTTCCGGAATTTTTTGGGATCGTATCAAAGCCGGTCAAGCTTTGCAGTCCTGTGCCAGTTTAGCTTATATTTTGGGAGTGAATAAAGCCCAATATTCTGCCGAAGACACCCAGATTGAATCAGAGTATAATACCTATAAATATCGGGGTCTACCGCCTGGCCCCATTAGTAATCCCGGTATTCTCGCGATTGAGGCGGCAATTTATCCTATTAGCACTAATTATAATTATTTTCTTACTCCGGCTGGGAGCAAGGAAATCATTTATGCTACCACTTACGAGGAGCATTTGCTCAATAAGAATAAATACTTGCCTTAAATTATATGTTTGAACAAGTTAGTCAAAAAGCGGCTGATGGTGCCAATAACTTTGTTGATGCGGCCAAGCAGTCTTCAGTCAGAGAGCCACGAGGAAATAAAAATAAATTATTGCTTATAATTTTGCTTGTTATCGTCGTGGCGGCATTAGCGGGTGGAGCTTGGTGGGCCTGGCAAAAGTTTAGCTCAACGCCTAAAGCGCCAGTAGACAATAATCAGGCCTCCTCTTCTGACCCCGCTCGTCTTGATGACGTTCATCTTGAGGGCACAGAAGGAGGGGAATCGGGACTTGAACAGGAGGGAAAAGAGACTGCGGTCGAATACTTGTATTTTTCTTATTTTTATAAAGAACCGGTAAGTGCGATTAAAGATTTCAAGTTTCCTGAATATAAAAAACCGATGAATGTGAAAGTTGATGTTGCTAATTATTATGATGTCTCCCGTAAATTCAATTTAGACAAAGGCTTAGATTCTCTAAACAATAACGGTTTTGCTATTTTAGATAACCCTTGGCCTAAAGAAGCGGATGATTTTTATTCTTTGGCCGTTGCTTTGGATGACAAGCAAGTGCCCCTTTTTATCAGTTTTGATTTTATTTCTTATTATTATCAGAGCGTTTTGAAAATGGCCTTTAAAGAGATTGAGCAAGAGGTTTTTTATGAAAGTTTGTGGGAGATAAATTATACTTTATACGAAAGTGCTCGCATCCGTTATGAAAGTCATTTGCGAGAAGTTGGTAATATTAATGATCGTGTTTTAGAGGGAGAGCGACTGGAAACGGCTTTTTTTGCTGTTTCTTTAGAGTTGTTAAAGCCGCGAATGGATCAGATCGATTCAGAAAATAATTTTAATTCCGATAAATTTACCAATCAGGAACAGCAGAAGTTTTCTTTTTCCGTTCCTGCTTATTTAAGCGATGATGTTTTAAAGGAGTTGGAGTTAATTCGGGCAGCTAAAGAAAAAAGAAAATCCCCGGTTTTGCTTTATGACCGAGACTATAAGTCTTTTGTTGTTCCCCAGGAATATAAGAATAATGCCCGTTTGCAGAATTTTTATTTGACGGCTGTGTGGCTTAATTCCGTGTTTCCTTTGAATTATCGTAGTGAATCTTGCCCCGAATGTTTGTTGGATAAAGATGATTGGCGCATTAACTTTACCGCCGCCTCCCTAATTTCTAGAGATTTCGCTCAAAATCAAGAGTTGAAGAGCGAATGGGCGCGCGTTTACAAAATTATTTCTTTTTTTAAAGGATTACGTGATGATTGGAATTATGTCCACTATCGCGATGGTTTAAGAAGTACTTTTGGTGAAGATTTTGATATTATTAAATTATTTGCTGAAGATAATGCCGAGGCGGAAAGTAATATGGAGAATCTCCGCCAAAATCTTTTACAAAGAGAGCTCGTGCCCATGCAGGGAGGATTAAGCTTAAAGACGATGGCGGGTTATAAAATTGCCGGCTTGCAGTTTTTAGCAGATTTTTATTGGCCTAATGATTTTATTTTTGGACATTTAAGCTATCCCGAGGTCGGTGTTTATCAAGGAGGCGAAAAGCCGGGAGCAGGCAATGTTACGGCTTGTTCTTTCCAAAAGAAATTTCAACGCTGCCAGGGGTCAAGTCAGGATATTCTTACTCTAATTTATCCTTCTTGGCAGGGGAGTCTGTTTTTAGAAAATAGTAATTACGCTAACTATAAAGAGGCCTTAGCGCGCTTGCGTCCTTTAGCTGACGGGGGGATGAATGAGAACCTGAATAATTATTGGTCATCTTTATTGATTAGTCGTTACTATTTAAATATTCCGGACTCACACTTGCCCGCTTATTTACGTTCGGAGCAGTGGCGGTTGCGTATGTCCAGCGCCGCTTTAGGTGCTTGGACGGATATGCAATTGCCTTTAGATAAAATGGTGCTAAGGAGCCAAAATGATAAGGAAGGGAATTTGGGCGCGATTGTCGGCTCTTCTGATTATGCTTTGGTGGAGCCCAATTTAGACTATCTTGAGCGCTTGTTAGCTCACAATCAAATGTTGTTGGGAATGTTTGAAGCTATTGGTCTTAATGAAAAATCCAGCTTAGCTACTAATAATATTAAGGAAGCCGGGAGGCAATTAACTATTTTAAAAACAATTATTGAAAAACAAGCTCAGGGCGAAGCCTTGAGTGCCGAGGATAATCAGTTTATTCGTGAATTTGTACATACTTATATTGTGGAAAATAATTCAGAAAAAACTATTTCTTGGCGTAATAGTGCCCTGGGCGCAAGTATTAAAGAGAGTCTTGGAATGCCTCGCTTACTAATTATTGCCCATCCGGTCGGTGATAAAACAGTTTTTGCCGTTGGTCCAATATTTAATCACCAAGAAAGTCGCTAGGTTAATATATTTTATTTTTTAAAAGACCCCGGTAATATCGGGGTCTTTTTTATCACAGTTATTATTTAAGTTCGGGGCCAATTGGTATTTGATTGAGGTCTTTATTGCTAATCCCGATACTGAGATGCTGCATAATTGCAAAGGCTTCCGCCGGTCTTCCTAGATAATAACGCTTTTGGTCTAATGGATTTAAATACCAAGCTTCGCCGTTGTTTTCAGTCTGTAGTAAAATTTTTCCTTTTAATTTATCAATAATTTTCTGGTCAATTTTTATTTTGCCTTTCCCTAAAGGATTATTGCCCGTATCAATTTCTAAATAATCAGTAAAACCATCTTTATCGCTATCTGCCTGGTTTAAATTGGTAAATAAACCTTTTTCCATTCGGTCAGAAAGGCCGTCTTTATCACTGTCTGTATCCAACACTAATAAGTCTTTAATTAAACCAACCGGAATTTTCCATAAATCTGCGTTGCTTACTCCTACGCTTAAAGCTCTCATCATTAAGAAAGCTTCGCTTGGTCGACTTAAATAGTATTTTTTTTCATCTCTGGGATTCAAATACCAAGCTTCGCCGTTTTCTTCTACCTGGAGAACAATGTTTCCTCGGAGATTATTAATTAATTTTTTATTAATTTTGGTAAAATTTTTGTTGGCTAAAGCTAATACATTTTGAATGTTATCCGTTTCGTTATCAATTGGGGACGTTTCAGGGGTTTCAGGTATATTTTCACAACTTTGGGATAGGCTTAGTTGCTGTTCGACATTTAAATTACAGGAAGCCGGTAGACGTGATACGACGGTACGAGATTTTAAACCGTTATTACATTTAGTCCATTCACTGTAAGTTATTTGAGTACAGCTATTATTACTACTGCCGCCGCCGCTACCGCCACCACGACTGAGAACGTTAACAGTTCTTGTGGCTGAACCCTGGTTACCAGCGCTGTCACTGACGCTATAAATAACAGGGTAACTTCCGGTTATGTTTGTATTGACTTGATTATTAATAATGATATTAGCACTAATATCACCATCGACATCATCTGAAGCTGTGGCGCCGGCATCGTTATAAATTTGTCCTTGATAAATACTAGCAGGATTTTGTCCATTAATTAATATTATTGGTGGGGTGGCTAGAAAGATTTCAAAATTTTTCGAAGAGTATCCACCGTTGTAGCTGAAACTAAGATTACCATTAGTGTCTGATTCGGTTGTAATCAAGGTTGATCCGTCAACTTTAACTTTATAAGGTTTGTTCGGCAATAGGCCGCCAATTTCATGAAGCACGCTGATGTCGTGGGAGGCGCTTTCTTCTCTCCAGTTTTTATAATAGTTGCCTGTATTGTTCCAGTCTTCAATATTTACTTGGACAGAGCCAGCCGAAGGCGTTAGAGACATATCTATCGATTCTAGATTGGAAGGTACCCCAAACACTAGACACTTTCTCCATGTGCTTCTAAACTAGAAACATATGAAAAAAGCGTTTAAGATTTCCCCCGAAATCAAGGAGCAAATCCTCAAGAGAGTTAAAGAAGA
>Ga0172367_10001997_pt1 | contig 28791 bp, 50 predicted proteins | sample Lak10m_FD_114542 | JGI IMG/M metagenome (GOLD analysis project Ga0172367, IMG submission 114542) | Freshwater microbial communities from Kabuno Bay, South-Kivu, Congo - kab_022012_10m | ecosystem: Environmental > Aquatic > Freshwater > Lake | place: Democratic Republic of the Congo: South-Kivu...
CCGTCAACAGTCGACGCGCGCCGCGCCTCTTCCATCCACAGCGAACACCACATGATGAACGCGCGCTGGCTGCGGCTGTCGCCGGTGAAGTCTGCGTTGCGCCCCTGCGTTTCGGTGCGCGTGTACTTCGCATCCGTGTTGCGCGACCGATCGGCACGCATGAGCCCGCCGCTGCTGTACGGAGGATCGGTCACGACGGCGTCGACGCTCGCATCCGGCAGCGCCGCGAGGAACGCGAGCGCGTCGCCCTCGACGACGCACCACCGCGCTGCGCCCGAGAGCACGTCGGCCGGTGTCGCGGTGCGGCTCACGACGCACCCCCGAACAGCCCGAGTTGCCGCGGCGCGTCCTCGGTGCGCAGGCAGTGCGGCGAGAGCCACAGCCGCTCGCGGCGTTGTTGCGTGCCGCCCTCGCCCTGCTGCGCCATGCCGCCTTTCAGAAAGCCCGCGCGGAACCACTCGACCGCGGTCCACCCGTGCGACTCCAGCGCGGTGTGCTCCGTGTCGAATCCAGCGAGGACGATGCGATAGCGGGGGTTGTCGCCGTTGTCGATGCACCACTCGCGCACGTCGGCAGCAACGGTGGCGCTGTCGCTCGCATACAACCCGTCCGTGCGCACATCGTCCGCGTAGGGCGGATCGAGGAAGACCCCGCAGTGCCCTCCCTGTCGCACTGGGAGGCTCTGTAGCGCCCCGGTCGTGACCGCACGCTCCCACGAGCCGTTGAGCACGCGCACATGCCGCAGCCGGGCGCTCAGGAAGCGCAGCCATCGCACGAGCTCGGGCATCGTCATCGGGTGATACTCGCCGACGCCCTCCTCGCGGCAGCCAGCGTGGTTCACGCCCTGGCCGTCGTTGCCGAGGTGCGGGAGCTTGCGGTGGACGCCCTCCTCGCGGAGCTGCGGGCGGTTCACGCCCTGGCCGTTGTTGCCGAGGTGCGGGAGCTTGCGGTGGACGCCGCCGCTCTTCGGTCGCTTCGTGATGCGCCCGTCCTCGCCCACCACCCACGGCCCGGTCCCGCTACACCACCCGCTGCCGATCCACGCGCTCTGCCCCCACGCCCACCAGCCCGCCATGCGCGCGTCGTAGTAGTCCGGGTCCGCCGCGAGTCGCTCCGCGGCGCCGTCACGACGCCACGCGAGCAGCGCAAGGTGTCGCGCGTGAAGGTCGGCCTCGCACACGGGCCACGATGCCGCGTGCGCCACCGCGTCAGGGTCGGCCGCGATTGCGCGCCATGCGTTGCAGAGCAGCCCGTCGAGGTCGTTGACGGTCTCGGAGTGGTACGCGCGATTCGCGAGGTGCGGCCGTCGCAGGAGCACGGCGAGCGAGCCCGCGAAGGGCTCGACGTAGTGATCTACGTCGCCGAACGCGGACCACACGTGCTCTGCCGCGTCGGCCTTGCCGCCGAACCAGGGCCACGGCGTTTTGCTGAGGTCTGTAATCACGATGCAGCCCCCGGCTCGATGGCCGCTTCCCACGCGAGATCCACCACCGACGTGTGGTGATCCCACCGCCGGAGCTTCGCCCGCGCGACACGGCCCGCGTGCGAGCGCGGGGCGGCGTCAGCGTCGAGCGCGGCGAGAACGTGCGCCACGCTCGCGCTGACGTCGTTCCACTCCGCGCGCCACGTCTCCGCGCGGGGCTGGCGTTGGTTGCTCACGTAGACGAGGCCCGCGAGATGGAACGCGGCGCGCATCTCGCGCGCAACGTCGTCAAACGCGGGGTACAGCCGCAGCGCGTCGATGAGGCCCGACAGCCGCGCGCCGAGGGCGTCGAGGTCGAGGACGCTCACAGGTCACCTCGCGCGTCGCGAAGGGCGATGAGCTCGTTGAGGTCGTCGAGCAGCGCGAACGGGATCGCGCGCGTTGCCTTGATCTTCGCGAGGGCGCGCGACTCTAATTGGCGGATGCGCTCGCGCGTGAGCGCCATCGCTTCGGCCACGCCGTCGAGGGTGCGCCCGCCCTCCTGCGCGACGCGGAGCGCGCACGTCGCGGGCAGTTCGTCCACCTCGAGGTGCGGGAAGTTGAGTTTGATCGAGCCCGTGCGCTCGTTCGCGTCAAGGTAGAGGTTGTGCTTGCAGCTCACGAACGGGCAGGCGACCTGTTCGCCGAGCCCGACGCTCTCGCAATCCTCGAACGTGCGCGGGCGCAGGTAGTCCACGCCGGGCTGCTCGGGGTACGCCTCAGCGCCTGCGCGGATGTCGCGCTTCGCAAGGCGATTGACCGAGACGGTGTGCGCCCTCACGCGCGGCTCTGCGCGGACCACACCAGGGCGGTCGTCGCTCACGATGGGCAGACGGCGCGCGGGGATCACTTCGCACCTCCATGCGCCGCGCGCCACGCCGCACACCGCGCCGCCGTCCACGCCTCGCGCTTCGCCGCACCGACGCCGACGAGGAGCGTCACCTCCCAGTCGCTCACTAGCAGCCGATCCGCAGGCAGCGCGTAGGCGTCCAGCACGCGCGACCCATTCCCCGCCTTGACCTCGAGCCTCATCCCATGACCTCCGCGATCATCCGTACCGCCTCTGCCTCGTGCGTCGCCGTGATGATGTACCCGTGCGAGAGGGCGGCGTCCCTCACGCATCGGTCGAGCTCCTGCGCGCCGTCGCGCGCGGAGTCCACGAGCAGCTCGCGCGTCACCGCGAGCACCATCGTCGCGGGCTCCGCACACTCGGCGCATCGGTCCCGCAGCAGGCACGCAAGGCGCGTCGCCTCGCGGATCGCCTCGTGCGTCGTGGTCCCTCGCCACGCGAGCTCACGCGCGAGGCGCTTGACCTCCGCGGCCTCTGGCGATCCGCGCAGCGCCTCCGAGAGCATCGCGGCTACGTCGGGGCGACGAGGCCGCGGCACGACCCGCACGGGCACGCGAGACGGCGCGACGAGGGCGCCGAGGACCGTGGCGAGCCGGGTCACGGCGACACCTCCGCGCGGCGCTCAACGCGCTGCCACAGTCCGCCGACGCGCGAGACGTAGCTCCCCGCGCAGACGCACCGGCCGCAGCGGAAATGCCCGAGGGCGCCCTCCCAGGTGCCGCAGCGTCGGTGCCCGAGCGCGAGCGCGGACGCCGCGTGCGATGCCCTGCCCGCGGTGTGTCGCGCCGTGCGGGACACGGGCGCGCCCCAGCAGCCGCCGCTCCGTGGCGCGCAGCCGAGGTGCGACTCCGCGTATCCCACCGCGAGCAGCAGCGCGACGGGCACGCCGTGCTCCCGCGAGGCAGCGTCTGCGTCCGCGATGACGCGCTCGGTGCGGGCGGTGAGACACGCCGCGTAGGGACGGCGCGCAGGGAGCACTGCGAGGAGCGCGGCGAGAGCTTGCGCGGCGGTCACGGCAGCCACCGCGGCGCGCGATGCGCGAGCGCGGTCACGGCCACGCCGCACGCCGCGAGGAGCCACGCGCCGCCCGTGTCGCAGCCCGCAAGGGTGAGCCCCACGGCGGACACGGCGCCGACGATCACGAGGGCGAGCCCGAAGAGCGCGGTCACTGCCCGCCCCCGAGCTTCGCGAGCTGCTTCGTGGTCCACGCGCGTAGCGCGGCGGCTTCGCGTTCCCGTGCGTCGATGCGCGCGAGATGCGCGGCGTGTTCCCGTTCGGCAGCGGCGCGAAGCTCGGGCAACCGCGCGGTCTCGGCGGCGGCGCGCGCCGCCTCGCTCGTGAGCCACGCGCGCACGTTGTCATCGGTCACGGTGGCGTTGGTGCCGCCGCACACCGCGGCGCCGTAGTCGTAGCGTTTGCGGCGGGTGTGCCGCACGATGCGGCGACCGTCGAGAGCAACGGCGATGCCGCACATGGGGCAAAGAGCAAGGAGCTTCACTGCGCCACCTCCGCGCGCTCGCGCTCGATGTGCTGCGCGACCGCGACGAGTTCGGCCGCGCCGTCGGTCGTCTCCCACGCTTTGACCGCGACGGCGCCGCGAGTCTCGACGGCGAGCGCCTCGCGCATGCCTTCCGACGGCACGCGCTTGCCGCGGTACCAGAGGGACACGATCATCTCCGACACGTCGAGCCGCGACGCGAGCTGCGCCGCCTTGCCGCGCGTGGCGGTGAGGTACAGATGCAGCGCCGCAGCGCCGCGGGTGAGGTCGCGCTCTGCGCGCGGGTCGTAGCCAGGGCGCGAGCGCAGGGGTTTGGTCTGCGGCGACGTGCGCCGCTTGCGTGGGGTAGATGCCATGGTCGCGATTCCTAAACCGGGCCGCAACGCGCGTCAAGCGACCCGCGCACCGACGCTCGCAATCGCTGGAGTTCCAGGCGCCCGCAAGAAAATGCGCCGAGGGTGTTGACACCTAAACCGCCCGCGGCTAGAAAGGGGGTGTCAGCGCGGATCACCCGACGCTGACGAAAGGACCACCGATCGTGATCACCGACCGCGACTTTCTCCGCGCCGAGCGCGACTACCTCACCCCTCCGACCGAGCGACGCGAGCCTTGCCCGTGCTGCGACGGCTACCTCGACGAGGCGACCGACGCCGTCGTGTGCGCCCGCGGCGCCGAGGTCCTCGGCTGCGAGGTCGGCACGATCATCTGTGCGGGCTGCGACCGCGACGTGCAGACCGACATCGCGATGGCCGACGCGCTCAAGGCGCTCGCCACGCTGTCGCTGCGGTGGGCCAGCCGCGCGGCGGTGTCGCAGTGAGCGCCGACGAGATGCTCGCCGCGGACCCGACCTTCGCCGAGGTGTGCGACGCGCGCCGCGATGCGTGGATCGCCGCGCACGAGGCCGAGGCTGACATCGCCGCGCCGCTCCCGTGGGAGCTTGCGTGGTGCGGCGACAGGGACGGTGACGACGCGATGCGCGCGTGAGTCGCGCAGGGCTTCGCCTGCGGGTGAGGTCCTACGCGGTGCACGGATGCCCGCATGTCAGGGAGGAACGACGATGACCGACGCAACGAAGATGGCCGTGACCCTCGCCCGCAAGGGCGCGAGCGACGAGGTGATTGCAGACCGAATCACGGCGGCAGGCAGGAGGCACGCGGCGATGGATGCGGCGCAGAGTGAGCCGATGAGCACGGGCGAAGAGCAGCAGGTGTGGCGCGTCGTGCTCGCGACGGGCGAGGTGCTGAGTGTGGACGTGCAGGAGTTCACACGTGGTCGGTGGATCGCCGTCGGTCGCGCTCGCGGCTACGGGGACACGCCGCGCGATGCGGTCTGGCGTGCTCTCGACAGCGACACCGCAGAGATCCTCGCGCCGGGGGAGCCGACCCGCGAGGAGTTGATCGCGAAGTGCGACGCTGCCCGCGCGGATCACGCTGCCGCGGAGTCGTGCCTCGCGGGCATCGTGCGGGTGTGGCAGCGCGCCGACGACGACGACTGGCGCATGGCCGACATCTACGTCAACGGCCTGCGCCGCGAGATCGAGGAGGCACGCGACGGTCGCGATGGCGAGTGGTGGGAGAAGGCGCGATGAGCATGGACTGCCTCGACGACCTCGACCGCTGCGCCGGGTGCGGCGCCGTCGAGCCCCCGCAGCGGGTGACGCTGGACGAGGACTTGTGCGACACGCTCGGCGTCGCAGGACCGGGCGTGGCGTGCCTGCGCTGCGCGGAGATCGTCCGCGACCGCGCGACCCGCGGGGCGCTTGAAGCGCTGTGCCTGCGGCACGGCTGCGAGTGGGCGCTGGACCTCGTGCCCGCGCGGCCCGTGGTGATCCTGCATCGCGGCGGCAAGGTGATCGGTCGCGCGGCGGGTGACACCCTGGCCGACGCGGTGCGAGCACACGCGATGATCCTCGACGACGCGCCCGCGCTCGACCGCGGCCCGCTGCGCGCCGACGCCGTCTACCGCGTGCCGGTGCACCCCGCGGCGGAGGCGTCCGATGTGGTGTGGGTCACGCGACGGGTGGGCCTGAGCGCCGAGACGACGCGCGACTACATCGACGCGGCGATGCTGGACCCGCAGCGCGTGGCGGTGCGTTTCTGGATCACGACTGACCCGCGGGACTGCCCCGCGGACTGCATGGAGGGATGACGATGAGTGACGAGAAGGGCATGACGATCAGCAACGACGCGGCAAAGGTGGTGGAGTCCATCGTGCTGCGCGGGGACCTGTCAGGGCTCGACCCCGCGCAGCGCGCGCGGCACTACGTGCGCGTCTGCGAGAGCCTCGGGCTCAACCCCGACGCGCAGCCGTTCGCGTACCTGCGGCTCAACGGGAAGGAGATCCTCTACGCGACGCGCGGGGCGACGGATCAACTCGCGGCGATCCACCGCATCACGCGCGAGATCATCGACGGCCCGAAGGTCATGGACCTTGCGGGGACGAAGGTCGTGATGTGCGCGGCGAAGGCGACGCATCCCAACGGACGCACTGAGACCAGCATCGCAACGCTGCCATTTTCCGACCCCGCCAACGTGCTGATGAAGGCCGAGACGAAGGCGAAGCGCCGCGTGACCATGAGCATCCTCGGCCTCGCGCTCCTCGATGAGATGGAGCTTGAGACCATCCCCGCGGCGGCGCAGGAACCGGGCGGCGGCGTGACCCTCGCGGCCATCGGCATCGAGCGCGACATCGGCACGCGCCCTGCGCTCCCCGCGCCTGCGTTCGCCGAGGAGATCGCCGACAACGACTGCGTGACCCTCCTCGACGTGCGCGCGATCTACGCGACGCGTGCGCGCCCCGGCGCCGACACTCGCGCGATGGTCGACGACGTGCGCGCGTGGCTCGCCGAGCGCGGCATCCCCGGCGTGACCAGCGCGGAGGCGACCGCGATCCTCTCGACGCTGCCCGAGGCTGCGCTCCGCGCGCTGTCGGAGCTGTGGTGCGACGAGGAGCACCCCGTGGCCGACCGATGCGTCGCGGCGGCGCGCGCGATCCACCGCGCTCAGTGGGACGAGCACTCGCGGCGCATGGCGCACAACCTCTCGGTGCGCTGCTACGCGCACGCGGCGGGGCACACCGCGCTCAGCGCCGCGGGCGCCGACCTCTGCGCGCGACGGGACGCCGACGGCTCGGAGAAGGTGACGCCGTGACCCTGGCACACGGCGGATCGGTGCCCGACGAAATCGCGTCGCCCTCCGCGGAGTCGCTCGCGCGCGCGGCCGACGACGTGGCGAGTGCAGCCACGCTGCTCGCCTCCCTGACGCGGCGAAGCGCCGTGACGGGCGACGCCGCACACCGCGCGGAGCGGGCGCTACACGACGCGCGGGAGGCCCTCGCGCGCGCGTACCTCAACGTCGGGGGCGCGCGGTGAGGACGCGCGCCGAGCTCGTGGCGCAACTCGCCGCCGTGACCGCGGAGCGTGACGAGATGGCCGCGCGACGCAACGATGCCCTCGCGGATCACGCTGCCGCGGAGTCGTGCCTCGCGGGCATCGTGCGGGCGTGGCAGCGTGCACGCGCTGCGGGGCGGCGCATGGCCGACATCTACGTCCCTGGTCTGCGCGCCGCGGTCGAGGAGGCTCGCGATAGCGGCCGGGGCGAAAGCCCGGCCCCTCTGCGGACGGAGCTTGCAGCGCTCCGCAGGCAGGTGGTGGCCGTGACCGCGGAGCGTGACGTGGCCCTCGCGCAGCTCGCACCCCTCACGCGCGACGTGGACGCCCTGCGCGCTGCGGCTCGTGCCGCAGGGTGGCGCGACGCCGACGCGACGGGAGAGCACCTCGTGGCCTGGGTGCGTCGGGGAGCGCTGGACGATCAGGAGATGCAGGAGATCCTCGACTCCATCCGCCGCAACCTCGCCCGCGGGCAGTACAGCACCGCCGACGCGGCTGCCGCGTCCCTCGTCGCCGAGGTGCACCGCCTGCGCGCCGAGCACACCGCGGCGCTCCAGGCCGCGCGGGAGGAGGGCGCGACGAAGCGCACGCCGCAGCGTGCGCGGGCGAAGGGGAGGGCGGGACGATGAGCGCGGGGCTGACGACCACGGCGCTGACGTGGTCCGACGACGCGAGGGGGAGCCGGTGACCCTCATCGTCCACACCGCCCGCGTGAGCTACGCCGGCGCCGACCGCCTCGACGTGACGCGCAAGAGCGCGCCGCCCGAGGGGATCGCGTTCGCGCCATCGTGGGCGATCCTGCGCCCCGCCCTGGACCTGCTCAGCGTCGCGCGCTCGATGCGCGAGGCGGCAGACCACGCGGGCGCTGCGAAGCCCGACGACGCTACGCTGGCAGAGTCGTGCCTCGAGATGACGCGCGCCGCCGAGGCCATCGAGCGCGGAGCGTGGGCGCTTTACGTTCATGCGTACACGATGGAGATGCGCGAGAGCTACCGCACCCAGCGCGCCGCGTGGGACGCGCTCCTGAGCCGCGAGAGCGTGACCCTCGTGTGCTACTGCACCGACCCCGCGCGCTGTCACCGCACGCTGCTCGCGGGCATCCTCGCAAAGCTCGGGGCCACCGTCGCGGGCGAGAGGGGGAGCCGTGGCTGACCCTGACGCCCTCCCTCCGTCGCCCGTGGTGCTCTCCCGCGGCCGTGACGCGGTGGCGATTCGCGCTGCGCTAGTGCGCCTCCCGCGCCCTCTGGTGTGCGCGTGCGGCGCCGTCGAGGGTGCCCCCGGCAGGGCCCCCGTGGCCGTGGTGGTGCGACCCATCCGTGACGGGGCCGCCAGCGTCGAGGCCGTGTGTGCGGCGTGCGCGAGTGACCCGCGCCAGCTGATTAGCCTCGGCGCCCCGCAGCGAGCGAAGGCGAAGCGGCGCGGGCGCGCGGGGTGAGCATCGCGAAACCGCTGGATATCCAGCGTTCGGCAACAAAATGCACGCCCCCCCTTGCGTTCTGCTAGTGGCCGGTTTAGGTTAGGGGAGTCAGCAGCGCACAGGGCGCAGCAGACGAAAGGACCGACACCATGAGCACGACCCTCCCGACCCTCTCCGGCTCCGACAAGCAGGTCGCCTGGGCCTCGCAAATTCGCACCGCCGCCCTCGCGGCCCTCGACGCCTGCGAGGCGTCGGACCGCGCCGACCTCGCGCTTTTCGTCGCGAAGCACGGCCCCGTCGGCCCTCACGTCGACTGCGCCGAAGCGTCCTTCGCCAAGATCGCCGAGGCGCGTGCGCGCATCGCTGCCGCCACATCCGCGGCTGCGATCATCGACCAGCGCGTCTTCCTCGACTCCATCCGCCGCAACCTCGCCCGGGGGGGCTTTCCCAAGGCTTTCTGCGCGGCGCTTCCCCTGCCCGCCTGATCAGGTCGAAACGCCCTCCGGGCGTCCGCGGGTGAGGCCCGCGCTGATGAGACCACCGCCCTGGACCGGGGCAGAAAGACGATGCCACCGTGAGCACCTCCATCGCGATCACCTTCCCCGTCACCGAGACCACCGAGACCCTCCCCGCCGTGACCCCCGCGGTGTCGCGCACCCGCTTCGCCTCCCTGTGGGCGCGGCACCTCGGCGCCGACGAGGTGCCCGCCGAGCTGCACACCTCCGCGCTGTGGGCCGGGGTCGACGGCGTGGACGCGCTCAAGGCGCTGGCGGCGGACCTCCGCGAGGATGCCTCCGACCTCGATGCGGTGGGCGCCTCGGGCTACGTGCTCCTCGCGGGGCAGGGCGAGGGCGGCTCCGACTGCTGGACGCAATACCGCGCGGCGTGACCCGCCCGGCCCCTCGCGGGCCGTCCCCGGCGCTCCCGTGCGGAGCCTCGGGGACGGCGCACGACGCGCCGCAGACGCCCCGCAGGGGCAGGAGACGAGACCATGGACCGACGAGCAGGGATCGAAGAGATGCGCACCGCCGTGCAGGCGGAGATTCTCGCGGCGTTCCACTACAGCGACCCGCCGGACGACGGCGTAGAGCGGCCGATCCTCTCGCGCCCGGGCCAGTGGGAAACGCATCAGGCGCTCCGCAAGCTCTTGCTGCGCGTGAGCATCCTGCTCACGGAGGACTGCTGACCATGCCGAAGCACACGCCGGGGCCGTTGCTGATGCGGCTGGAGATCAAGGGCGGCGACACGCGGACGCTCGACGAAGCCATGGTGATCGAGACGCGAATCAACGCCGCACATGACCGCAACGCCGCGCTGGTCCATGAGCTCGCAGAGATGATGCGTCGCTACGAGTCGCTCCGACGTGACCGCGACATCCTCGCGGAGCAGTCAGAGCGTGCCCTGGCGGTGACGCGAGAGCGAGAGCGGATCGCCACCGAGACAGCGACCAACCGCACGCGGCGCGAAGAGCGGGACCGCGCCGTTGAGATCTGCCAGCAGCTGGCGAGCGCGTGGAATCGCGATGCGAAGCTCACTCGTGCGCGCCGTGCGGAGCGGGTCGAGGCCGCAGCCGAAATCGCGGGCGAAATCCACCGCGAGGCCGCAGCAGCGCGGAGGGCGAGCTGATGGCCCGCACCATCCCATCGACCTCCGCGGCCCTCGCCGTGCTCGCCAGCGCTTTCGAGCCAGCCGAGACCGTGCTCTCCCGCCGCACGCTGCGGCTGCGTGACCAGCTGCTCGCGTCGGCGCGCGTGGACCTCGACGCCGCGGTGGAGCGCGTCGGCGTCGTCGCGACGGCTGCACACGAGGAGGTGGCGCGCAGCACGCTGGCGTTGTGGCGCGCGGACGGGTGGCTGTCGGGGGAGTGCGCCACCGCAGGACGCGGGGCGGTGCGCCGGGGTGGCGCGGGGGAGGTCAGCGGCGGCCAGTCTGCGAGCCCCGCGCGTCCCGCGGGCGTCCCGCGAGTCGCTGCAGCACGCCCACCGAGGGGCGCGGCCGCAGCACCAGCAGCGCGAGTGTGAGCCACAGGCGACGCAGGCGGGTCACTCCCGCACCCCGGCGTCCCACGCCCTGATCACCGGGTGCACCTGGGGCGCCGGTCCGCGCAGCGGATCGGGCACCACCACGTCGCACGCGCGCAGGAGCGCCGTCACCGCGGCGAGGGCGGCCACGAGGCCCACGAGCGCGCGCGTCGCAGCACCACCGGGGGGGCGGGTCACAGCGGGTCCCGCGCGATGCGCCCCGCGGCGTCGACGGCGTGCCGCGCGTACCCGCGCGCGATGAGCTCGGCGAAGATCAGCGGCCCCGGATCACCCGGCCCGCGGTCGGTGGTGAGGTGCACGTGCCCGATGACTCCCGCCCACGTCAGCCCGCGGCCCCCCGCCTTCGTGCTCTGCAGGTCCTTGACCTGCTTGATCCACGGCGCGCCGTCGGGGCCGACGAGCACGCGGCGCGGGATCGCGAGGGCGGCGCACACCGCGTCGGTCACGTCGGCCGCGGCGCGGATCTGCGGCGCGGTGAGGGTGCCCGTGCCGTCGCGCTGCACGAGCTCACCGCCGAGGGTCCAGGCGTTCGCCCCGCCCGCGTGCCAGCACATCCAGCGCGCAGGGTCGGCCTGCTGCAGCACGTCCGCGTCGGTGTCTACGGTGAGGTGCCACGAGACCTCGCGGTCGGTGCGTGACTGATAGAGCGCGAGGGTCTCGGCCATCGTCGAGGGGATCGCGTCGGGCGCGAGCGTGCGGCAGAGGACGCCCTTCGAGGTGTGCCAGACGAAGGCCCGCGGCGGCGCTGTGATGCTGCGCCCGTCGGTGATCGGCGGCGCGCGCCTCGGGTCGTCGAGCCACGTCGTGACGCTCACGCCCGGGACCGGCACGCGCACGCCGTGGACGATCAGCCCGCCGGCGGACAGCCCGAGGGACGCACGCTCAGCCTGCGAGAGTCGGCCGCTCATCGGTACGCCTCCACGGCGATCGCCTCGGGGTGGTGCGCGCGCAGGATGCGGAGCACCTCGTGGCAGACCTCGAGCGACGGGACCACGCCCGCGCGGATCGTCGCGAGGTGCGACGCCACGAGGACCGCGGTGTGCTCGCGCTCGGCGGCGCTCAGGAGGTAGCCGTGAGCGAGGGGCGCGACGATCTCGTCGGCCGTCTGCCACTGCCCGGTCACGAGGTAGCGCGCGAAGCCGCCGGCCGCGCAGGCCCGAGCCTCGACGGTCGCGCGGAGCTCGCCGATGGTGTAGTCCATCGCGACCTGGAGGTCCGGGCCAGCCTTGAGCACCCGCGCGTGCTCGTGCTCGTGGGCCACCGTCTCGATGAGCTCGACGGGGTCCGCGAGGGCCGCGGGGCTGTAGACGATCACCGCGCCGTCGCCACCGACCTTCGGCAGCGTCACGGAGCGCGTGGCCGTCTCGGCGTCGAGCACGTCGAGCACGGCGCGGAGCCACGACAGCGCAGGGAGCATCGCCACCGCGCCGAGGGCCGTGCGCGTGAGCGAGAGCCACCACGTGTCGGGCGTGATCTCGTCGGTCGAGTAGCGCGCGGAGAGCTGCGCGCGGAGGGTCGTGGCGACGGCGGCGAGGTCGGTCACGGCGCACCCCCGTCGGCCGCGGGCGCGCAGTGCGCGACGCCCGCGTCACCCTCGACGCACACGGCGCCCGAGGCGGCGCACGCGAGGTCGCCCACGTCGTGCCACCGACCCGTCGAGGAGCACACCTGCGGGCGGTCCGCGCGGCACCTCGAGGAGCCGACGGTGCAGCCCTCGACGGCGGGCAGGCGCGGCGAGGGACACCCATGCGCCACGACGCCCGCGAGCGTCGCGAGGATCAGCACCAGCGCGAGCCGCAGAGCCGCGCGCGCCACCGAGTCACGCGGGGGCATCACGCGCCCCCCTGCGACGGCGACGGGGCTTGCGTGGCGCGCGGGAGCGCCGCGTCCACCGCGTCGACCGCAGGGGCCACGCGCGCGCCCCACGGCGTGCCACGGACCACGGCCCACGCCGCGCGCAGCGCCTTGAGCACGTCGGGTCCGACCGCGCGGGCGAAGCGCAGCGAGTTGGCGACGCGCGGCAGGTCGCGTTCCCACCGCGCCCACGTCGCCGCGGGGATCGCGCGGGCCAGCGTGCCCACGATGCCGAGCACCGTGGCAGCCGCGCCAATGAGGTTGTTGATCTCTTGCAGGGTCATGCAATTACTCCGGTCACGCACGCCACGAGGGCGCGCAGGTCAGCGCGGGAGGCAGGGCGAGGGAGCGCGTGCGTGCGGTCGAGGGATTCCGCGATTTTTTGCAGCACGTGCGGGTCAAGCCCGCTGGTGAGCACGAGGGGCACGCGCGTCCGCACGCGATCCTCCGCGCCGTTGAGGGCGATACGCATCGAGGTCGCGACGAGAAGCGGCGCATCTCGCGACGTGCCGCAGAGGTCGAGAAGCACGACGTCAGGCACGACCCACGCGAGCACCGCGAGGGCCTCGTCGGCCGACGCAACGCGCTGCACCTGTGCGAGCCCGCGCAGCGCCGCGGCAAGGTCGTCAGCAAGGCGAGTGTCATCCTCGACCGCGAGAACGTGAAGCATATGACCGGTCCTCTCTCAGCGCGTCGACCGCCGCGCGGATCGCCTGCATCTCGTCGCGCAGGTCGTGGCGAGCCTTGGTCTGCACCAGCGCGTCGGCGCGGAGCTCGCCGATAGCGATCTTGAGCGCCTCCACGTCCGCACGGAGGTGCTCCGCGGTCGCCTCGGCGCGCACGCGGTCTTCACGGAGCGAAGCGATCTCGCGACGTGTCTCCTCGTGCTGCGCCTTGCTCTCGACGCGCGCTGCGGTGTGCTCCGTGGAGATCGTGTCGAGGCGGGTGAGCACGCGCCCGAGCCCGACGAGCACAGCGGCAATCGAGCCGCACGCGCCGAGCACGCCGCAGACGATTGTCACGATGCTCGCCGCGCTCATGTCGTCGCGATCCGCCCGAGCAGGCGCACGCAGAGCCAGAGCGCGGCGGCGGTCACGAGGTCACCCTCCGCACGATGCCCGCGCCCGCGGGCACCGACGAGGGGTCGGTGGTGCTGCCGAACGCGCCCGCGGAGGTGATGTAGAAGATCGTGGTGATGCCACCTGGGTCGAGCACTGCGCCGAAGCGCGGCGGTGCACGACGCCCTCCCAGGGGTCGGTCGGGGTCAGTCGGCACGAAGGCGTTGAAGGTCGCCATGCGCCCCTCAGCTCAACGCCGGAGTGGAGGAGTCCCAGGGCACCCACACGCCCGCCGCGTAGATCCAGTAACTCGACCCGTCGACGAGGGTGTCGCCGTTGGCGCGACCACCAACCGTGGTCCACCGATGACGCGACGTGAGCCCCACCCATCCGGCGATCGTCGCGTCGAAGCCCGCGCGGCGGAAAACCGGGATCCGCAGCGGGACTTCCTTCGCGCCCGTCGGCGTCGGTCCCATCTGCCCGTCGTTCGAGTTCGTCGCCGGGGCGACCTGCGAAATCCCTTGCTGATAAATGGTGCCATAAGCGACGCGAGCGTTGCTCGCCGAGGGCCAGCGCTTCCAGGCGGCCACCGTGCTGCTGACGGTCAGGACGAAGCCCGCCGCAGCCGCGAGTCCCGTCGCGTTGTAGTACCCCATCCACAGGTAGGGATCGGTGTCCTCGCTCGCGGCGGTGCCACTGAGCAGCGGCTCGTCGGCCAAGAAGGTCAGCACGTTGCCGCCGCCGAGCGTGATCGCGTAGGCCGTCCAGCCGTAGGGGCTCGCATCGTCGCACGAGACGAACCACCGCCCCGGCGTCGCGCTGAAGAGCGTCGCCGCGCTGAAGAGCGCCGTCGCGTCGGTCGCGGTGCCCGCCGTGGTCGCGCTCGGAGAGCCGCCCGTGAAGCCCGCGATGCTGCGCGACACGGTCCACGTCGCGTCACCGCTCCCGCGCTGGAAGAGCCACTCGCGCGAGCCTCCGGGCGCAGCGATGCGGAACCACGCCAAGTTGTTCCCGAGGTTGCCCGCACCGCTAGACGCGCTGCCGTAGGGGTTGGCCGTGAGGTTGACGTTGTCCGATGACAGCGTGGTCGCGTCGCTCCACCGCTTCACGATCCACCCCGCGGCGCAGAGCTGCGTGAGGAGCGTGAAGATCGCGGCGCTGCCGTTCGCGGGGGACGAGGTGTTCGCTTGGATGGCCATGCTATCAGCTCCAGTTGACGAGAAGGTTGACGCCACTGACGACGGCGTAGTCGCTCGCGCTGCCGCCGCTTTTGGAAAACCGCAGCTCGTATCCGGCGTTCTCGGGCACCGTGACGCTCGCGGTCTTGCGCTCCCCGGTGGTCTCCGTCCACGTCAGCGTTGCCGCCGCGGCAGCAGCATCGACGTCATAGAGCACCAGCGTGCCCGTCACGCCGTTCACCACGAAGCCGATCGCTTCCAGCGTCAGCGTGGTCGTGAGACCCGAGCGCGCATAGGTCGCGGCGTCGAAGCCCGAATAGCCGAGCACGTCGTAGCCGACGCTCGTGTCGGTGCTCGCGAGACCCGCGAGGAGCTCGAGACGCGGCGGGATGACGGTGCCGCCGCCGCTCGGCACGATGGGCAGCCCCGCTGCGCTCGGATCGAACGCGCTCACGTCTCACCCCCGAAGGCGAGCACAGTGATGGCGCCGGGGTCGGTCCCGTCCACGTCGTAGACGCGCACGCGGATCCAATGCGCGCCGGTCACGTCGATGGGCGGCGTCCCGCGCGTGGTGCTGCCCGTGGTCGACGGTGCGAGCGAAACCTGCATCGCGTAGGCATCGATGCGCCCCGCGCTGAACGTGCTTCCGTCCAGCAGTGTTGCAGGCATCCAGTTGGACACCGACGCGGCCGCAGTCGTCGGCGCGTCCATCGATAGGTCGACCTCGAAGACGGGGCGCCCCGTGGTAGACGATGCGTGCCGCGCGTAGGTGCACACGAGACGCAGCGACGCGAGAGACCCGATGGACGCCGCGCCGCTCGTCGCGTTCGCATTGTCGGTGCTCACGGTCCCGAGCACCGTGGCGACCGAGCCCGTCAGCGTCAGCGACGCCGCGCGCAGGGTGATTGGGGTGATCTTCGCCATCGCTCACCCGTCACCTCACGCGGAGGTGACGACCTCCCACGCGGAGCCGTTGTAGAAGTTCAGCTTGTTCGTCGTGCTGTTGTAGACGACGAGCCCCGCGGTCGGCGACGTGATCGCGTCGCGCTGCGTGCCCGTCATGCGCGGCGGGAGGAACCCCTGCGTCGTGCTCGTGACCGTGAGCGCGGCCTTCGAGTCCGGAGCGCCACCGACCCCGACGGAGCCCTCGAAGCGCGACGCGCCAGCGGCGACGCGCAGCGCGTATGCGTTCGTGATCGTCGCGTTGGTGCCCGCGGTCGGAGCGCCGCTCACGTCCAGCGTGACCGCCGTGGTGATCGTCGACGCGCTCGCGAACGCGTACGTCGGAGCCGCGACGCGCACGGCACGCTGAGTGGTGAGCGCGCCCGCCGCCCACGTCACTGTGCGGGCGAGGTTGACGTACACGTCGGTCTGCTCGGTCGACGCGGTGACGCCCGTGTCGGCCGCACCCGTGACCGTGAGCGCGGTGCGGACGCCCGCGCTGCCCGCGGTGGTGGCGATGGTCTGCGCGGCAGTGAAGGTGTTGACATCGACGGTCGATGCGGCAGTGACGAATGAGGCGGGGCTTCCCATGATGTGCTCCTAGTACGTGGACGCGAGAGAGGTTGAGGTCAGCGCTTGCCGAGATCCTGCGTTGCGTAGACGAACACCGTCGGCGTGTAGAACACGGCGCCAGAGCTGTTGTAGATACGGAGCTTGCCACCGCTTGCCGACGTGTCGCAGAAGATGAACACGTTAGTCACGCCCATGTCGGTGTAGTACCCGATCGCGGGAGGATTCCCGTTCGACACCAGCGCGGCGCCTGAGTCGGTCGCACCCGTGCCCGTGTAGAGCACGAAGTGATACAGCGACGCCGCGCCGCTGTTCATGTTCGTGTCGTTCGCGTTGCCGGGGTACGTCGGCGCGCCATACGCGAGGACCCACCCGTAGAGCACGCGGTCACGCCAATCAATCGACCCGTCGATGGTGATCACCGTGTTGTTGGCGACGTCGGTCTCGCTCTGGAACATCACGCCTTGCTGACCGTTGGCAACGGCGCTCCATGAGTTCGTCGCCAACCCCACTGATGGGCGCATCGCAACGGCGCTCTCTTGGATGTCGTTGAGGTCCGCGGAGGCGACCTGCTCGTTGGTGGTCCACGTGTGGACTAGGGGTTCCATCTATGACCTCAGCACGGTGTTGTCGGTGAGCGATTCGGCATCGTCGGTGCGAAAGCCATCGGTCTGCGTGCCTGTGTAGACCGCCTCGATGTGCGCGGGCTTCATGCGGTCCACCACGTCGACCACTTGCAGGAAGGTCGCGGTGTTGACGTAGGGCGTGCCGAACACGGCGGCGCTCACTCGCACGACGATCACATGCACGCGCTCGGGGTCCGCCGTGACCTCGTGCCACAGCGGCTCAAGCACAGTCGCCTCGGCGCCAGCGATGCCTCGGATGGCCTCGACGTTGGTGCGCGGGTGCGCGATGAATCCTGCCCGCGTCCGCGCGAGGAGCGACGTGCGGCGCGCGGTCGTCGTCGTCAGCGGCGCAGGGATCTTGTAGAGCACCTCCCACTCGGGGAGCAGCGTCGACGCGAGATTGACGAACGCCTCGGCGCCGACGCGGTCGTTGGTGCCGCTGCTCTCTGCGAGGCTCTCGCCGATGCCCTCGACCTCGGCGGCGTTGCGCGTGCCGTCCGCGGCGCCGTACCATGGGCCGACGAGCATCGTGAACTGACGCGCGAACAGCCGCTCGGTGTCATCGAGCGTCGGCGCGGTCGGGAGCGGCTGCGGTCGTTGCGGCATCGCGGGGAGGGTACACGAGTTGTGGCGCGGTGGCGAATACGCCGCGCGCATGGAATCTTCGCAGGGTCAAGCGTAATCTGACGCTCATGCGCCACATCATCGCCGCCGTGCTCGCCTTCGGGTGCTCCGTGTCCGCCGAGCTCGCGCCGCGGGACTGCACCCCGTGGACCACCGCGCTGTGTGTCTGCCCCGGCGGCTTCGTCGGCGCGCAGGTCTGCGACGAGGCCGGCACCGTCGGTGCGTGCTCCTGCCCCGTGGAGGCCCCGTCCGTGACCGCGGACGCTCCCGACGCGGCAACGCCCGTCCTGCCCGCCGACGTGCCCGCAATGGGCGCGCAGGATGCCGCGACGCCTGCCGATGTGTCGACCGCGCCCGACGTGGTGGTCCCGCCGCAGGGTGCGCCCGACGTGGTGGCGTGCGACCCGCCACACCTCTGCGGGTCAACGTGCGTCGAGAGCTTTGCTGACGACCCGATGAACTGCGGCAGCTGCGGGGTGCGCTGTGCTGCCCGCGGCGACGGTGGGGTACCCGCGTGCTCGCGAGGCATGTGCGTTCACCGGTGCGCTCCGGGGCTGGTCGCGTGCGGGCCGACGCTGTGCGTCGACCCGAGCGGCCCGCGGTACAATTGCGCGGAGTGCGGCTACGTCTGCGGCGCTGGCTTCGTGTGCAGCGTCCGCACGTCGCGATGCGAGCGGAGCTAGACCGTCTCCGTCGCGGAGGTCCATCCCCACCCGCCGAGGATCGTGGCGACGGCGGCAATGAGCCCGTCGTAGGTCGTCTGCGACGTGGCGAGGTACGCGCTCATGGGCAGCTCCGTGGCGAGCGCAAGGAGGTCGGTGGGGTACGCGGGCACCCACGGCGCCGCGCGGAAGTGGCGCCCCGTGCGCGGGTCGATGCTCGCGCCGAGCGGCCCCGTCCACGAGTAGGCATCCTCCCTCACCGTGACCGAGGCGCCGCCATCCTGCGCGGGGTCCTCGGTGACGACGACGGAGCCGAGCCGCCCGAGCGCAGACGGTGTGAGATCCTGCGACGCGACGGCTTGCGTAGAGTCAGCGGGGCGCGCGCGGGTGAAGGTCGTGATGGTCGCCACGGGTCACGTCGTCGTGCGGAAGGTGCCGAGGGTCACAACCGTTTTCGCCGCAGGCGTCACGTCCGCGGCAGGCGTCGTCGTCGTCGCGGATAGCACGCCTTCAGCGCCGTTGATCGCAGCCGCGAGCGCGGTGATGTAGAGCCGCGCTCGCGCGGTGTCGTCTTCGGTCGGCCAGCGCGACCCCGGCGATGTGTCGCCGGGGCCGAGCGCGTCGAAGTACGCGAGCGCGGCGGTGCGCATCGCGTTGAAGTTCCCGTGCCCGGGGTACACAGTGCCCGTCGCCGTCGCGATGGTCGCGTCAGTCATCGCGAAGGTCGTATTGACCCCGCCGAAGCTGCCTGCGCCGAGGGTGAACAGCTTGAAGCCGCCGCGGTAGGTGCCGGTGCCGATGTTCGCGATGATGCGCATCCCCTCCTTGTCAAGATGATCGCCGCTCACCACGAGGGTCGACGACGACGCTGCCACGATAGTCAGCGTGCCCGACCACTGTAAGATGTTGGCGTAGCTCACGATCACGTCGACGACGACGTTCTCGGCGCTGACGGAGATGGCTTCGACGGAGTAGTTCCCCGGCGTGACCGTGACAGGCCGCAGTGCGTCGTTGGGCGTGTCGCTCACGTCGGTGCCGTCAGGGAGCCGATCACCTTCGATGTAGTCCTCGATGCGCGTGAGTTCGGCGCCTGCGGTGTACGTGCTCGCGTCGTCGATCGGGACGATGCGCGTGTTGATGGTGTTGTTGCCCTGCGCGGGGCCGACGGCGACGACGGTGACGCACCCTGGCGTCGAAGGTGTGCCCGCGCCGGGGAAGATCGTCGGCGGCGCGAGGAGCGGGTAGACGAAGGCCTGCGCGATCTCGGTGCCCGTGTACGCCTCGACCCACGAAGCCCAATCGGCGCGGTTGCCGCTGCCGGGGCGCTCACGTCGACGCGCGATGATCCGCGCTGCGAAGTCCTCGTCGCTCTCCGCGTCTGTGCCCTGTCGCAGAATGCTCGCCACGGTGCCCGTGGGGTTGAGCCCCGAAGGCGCCGTCGCGAAGGTAAGCACGTCGCCGACGGTGCGCGTGCCCGCGATGCCCGCTTCGATCGCGCGGACGTTGATCGTGCCCGACGGCGGACCGCCCGACGTGGTGACGCTCGCGCTCTCGACGACATACGGCGTGCCATCGCTGAACGACATGCGCGTGCCCGCGGGGATGGTGAACGTCGACGCCACGCCCGACGTGATCGTGACCGTCGCGCGCGCGGTGAAGCCCGCGCGACGCGCGATGCCATCAACGAACGCATGGCGGTCCAGCGCCTCCGCGCTCGCCGTGTCAGGGAGGATGTCGAGCGCGGTCTGCTCGGCCTGCGCCTCGACGCCCTCCATCTGCACCGCGAAGGCCGACGCCATGAGGTAGGCATCGCTGCCCGCGGAGGTCTGCAACGTCTCGCCAAGCGCGGCGTAGTTCGTAGCCCACGCGGCGAGGAGTTCGCTTCGGATGGTCTCGCGTGATCGTCCCGTGAATGCCACTAGCTCACCTCTCGCCGCGCACGCGCTGGCGTGTCTGTGCCCCGAGGAGCACGTCAACGAAGCTCACGTCGAAGGTTAGCAGCCCGCGCGCAGGGTACACCTCGACGCTCACCGCGAGGTCAGCGATGGCGCCCGAGTCGACGTACCGCTTGAGCCCCGCGCGGATCGCATCCTCGGCGCGCGAACGGGCGTCAGTGCGGAGCTTGTCGACGCTCGACCAGTCGACGCCGAGAGCGAGGTCAACGGGGCACGCGCCGCGCTGGCATTGCAGCGCGATCACCACGAGCTCACTCGCGGGCGACGGGCTGCGTCGCCATGAGTTGCGCGAGGCGTCCCACTGCACCTCACCGTTGACGCCGCTGCGGGCTCTCGCGACTGCGTAGGTCATGCCTTCACGTTGGCGGCGCCGCCGCCGCTGCCGATGGTTCCAGAAAGAGTGAGGCTCCCCGAGGTCAACGTACACGGACCACCACCGGGCGGCGCAGTAATGCCGCCGACCTCGACGCTTGTGAGTTGCACGCTCACGGCGTCGGTCACGCGCGCAACCTTGAGCGTCCCGCCGTTGAGCACGATGTCACCGCCACCCGACGTGGCGAGGCGGATCGCGCGCGCGCTCTTCGCGGTGATCTCCACGTCGCCGTTGGCGCGCAGCCGGATCACCGCCGTCGAGTTGTCGGAGCCGACGCCGTAGAGCCGCGTCTCGCCTGCCTCGACGCTCTGCGCCGCGGCGCCCTTGTCGACGAGCACCAGCGCGACGAGCTCATCGCCGCGCCGCACCGCGACGGCCTCCGTTGTGGCGGTGAGCGACGGCGACGCCATGAGCCCGCAGGGCTGCGCGACCTCGACGGCATCGAAGCCCTGCGCGCCGTCGTCGTCACCCTCAGCACCGACGCCCACGGCTTGCACCGTGAGCACGCGCGACGACGTGCTTGCGGTCGCCGCCGTGACCTTCACGAACTCGATCACGTCGTCGTCCACGATCACACCTCCGGGGTCACGACGATGGAATTGAGCGGCACGAGGGTCAAGCTCGTGGTCTGCCCCTCCTTGCGCGAGTGCGTGAACTCGACCTCGGTGATCAGCATTCGCTCATCCATGCCGCGGCCGTCCGCGCCGATCATGAGGTCATCGCGCACCGTCGCGATGGTGTTGACGGCGTACAGACGATCCTCGCCTTGCACGCGCTGACCGAAGCCTTGCACGCTGCACTTGTACCGCCGAAAGCCCGCCATCGCATCGGCGATGGTGCGGTGCGCCTCGCGCGTCGCCGCCTCCAACGTGCGCGCGCGGTCGCTCCGCATGTGCACGGGCTGCGGGGACGCATCCTCGAGCACGAAGCCGCGGTTGATCGCGGGGTCGAAGAGAGGCTCGTTGACGATGCTCGCGCGGCTGCGCGCCGACTCGCCCTCGCCGCGCACGCTGCCCGTGTAGACCGCTACTGCGGTCGGGACATCCTGCGTGCTGAACACCTCCGACCCGCCGAGGATGTTCCCGCCGCCGACGCCGCGCGCATCGAGCGTGCGGGTGAGCGTGTAACTCGGCGCCTGCGTGTAGTCCGGCGCGTCGACCACGATCCCGACGCTGCCGTCAGTGCGCGGCGCGACCCACAGCATGAAGCCGAGCCGCCGCACGATGTGCTCCGCGGTCTGCCACGCCTTCTCCCCGACGCGCGGGTGCGCGATGTCCACCACGCTGCGGCGCGGGCGCGTGCCAGCGCCGCGCGCCCCTGGCCTGCGGGCGCTCTGCACCTCGCGCGCAGACGCCGCAGGCGTGATCCGCACGTCGAGGTCCATCCCGCCGAAGATGTCCCTCAGCGCGTCCTCGAGCGCGGCGTTGCGGATGCGGATCGTGGGGTTCACGTCGAACGTCTGCGCGACGCCCGCGAGGTCTCGCCCCGACAGCACCGCGAGGCACTCGCCATGTCCCTCCGCGTGTCGCTCCCACGTCTCGATGCGCCCGACGAGCTGCGGGTGCCCGTCGATGCTCAACGTCGCGCGGTCCATGAGGCGCACGCGACGCGCGAGCACCTCCCACGTCGTGCGGTCGGTGGTGGTGCGCCAGCACGAGACCGTCCACGGCTGACCCGCGCGAAGCATCGACAGCGACACGATGGCGCGATCCCACGTGTCGATGGGCGTCGGCCCGTTCGCGAGCGTCAGCGTGACCGTGTGCGTCGTTGCCATGCGTCAGCGACCAGGAAGCGGTAGCACCGTGAGCAGCCGCCCCGCGGGCACGAGGAGAGGGTTCGTGATCGCGTTCGCGCTGCGAAGGAGCGTGACCCACTCCGTCGAGCCGTAGACCGCGAGCGACACCTGCCAGAGCGCCATCGGCGCGGGCGTGCGGTAGAATCGCGTGCGCTGCGGCGACGGGAGGAGCTGGTTCCGCAGCGCGTAGACGCCCGACGACAGCCGCGAGAGCGCGACGAACGCAGCGTGCGCGCTCGCCGTCGATAGCGCGGGGAGGGCGAGGTTCGCCACGACCGGCGCGAGCATGTTGCGGAGCGCGCCTGAGGTCTGCGCGAAGGTGCGCGGCGCGGCGTCGAGGTACGCGAGTTGCGCGTTGACCGTGGGCCTCGTGGCCTGATAGCCCGGGGTGGTCGCGTTCGCTGCGTCGGCGTCGTCGGCGAGTTGCGAAACGCCTTGCTGCGCCGCGTCCGGCGTCGTCGTGTCGGGGCCGCGCGCAAGCGCGACGGATGCATCGTGCTCGACCCACTGGACGGTCATGCGAACGCCGCCGCGGTCCTCCGCGGTCGCGACCTCGCTGACCTCTCCGATGCCCGCCGCAAGCTGACCGAGCGTCGGGTGCCACAGCGTCGCGATGGGGCGATCCTCGAACGCGCGGATCAGGTCATAGCGCAGCCCGGGGAAGAGTTGCCCGTACCGCGCCACGAGGGCGGGCGTGTTGATCAGCGGGATGGTGAAGCTCCCGCGGTACGCCCTGCGACCCGTGGGCTCCACGTCGGCGCCTGGACGGCGATACGCGACGTGCTCCACGAGGTCGTTGCCGCCCGACCAGTCGAGGCGCTCGACGGGGAAGCGGACGCCGTTGTACTCGGCCTCGGGGAGGTCCTTGAGCGCGTCGGTCACGGGCGCCTCGCGGGCGTCGTTGCGTTCTGCGATGCGGCATGCGCGGCAGTCACGGGGTCGATGGTCGCACGGATCTCGCCGCTGGTGAGTCCTCGCATGATCGCCATCGTGATCTGCACGCCCATCTCGCCAATGGCCGTCGCGGGGTTGATCGCAGCAATACCAGCGTTGACGCGCTCCACTGTCGTCGCAGTGCCGCCGATGGTTTTGCCCGTGATGGCAGTGCGGGCTGAACCCGCCATCGCACCGACTCCGAGGGTGGCGGCGGCGGTGCCCGCCACGCCAAGCCCGGCGGCAGCAGTGCCCGCGGTATGAACTGCGCCGCGTCCTGCGAGCCCGGTCACGAAGCGGCCCACGGTGGTCCCCGCGAGCGCGGTCCCGATGCGCGGAAAAAGAGCGCCGCCGACGATCCCACTTACGAGCCCGCCGAGGCTTTGGATCGCAGCTGAGCCGATGGGGTTGCGCGCGACGAAGTCGTCGAGAGCGCGCGCGAAGCGCACCACCGAAGTGGTCCCGTCGTTGAGCGTGTTGAGCCGCTCCGTCTCTGCGGCGTTGATCGCCGTGAGCTGCTCTGCATCGCGAAGCTCGCGTCCGCGTTGCACGTCGGCTTCGCTGAACGATGTCCCTTGCGCCTGCATCCCCTCTACGCGCTGCGCGATCGTCTGCCCGTTGGATGTCTGCGACGCCATGCCGCTGATCAACCGCCGCTGCTGCGAGTCGAGGACCATCGCGGCGCGTGCGCCTCCCGCGGAGAGCAGGTTCGTCACCGCGTTCGCGTCGCTGCCCATGCCGCTCATCAATCGCGACATGAACTGTACCGGGTCGGTCGTCGTCACGCTCGCGCGTCCAGCAGCGTCGCGCGTGACAAGCTGCGCGGCGAGGTCTTCGCGTCCAGCAGCGCGCAACCTCGTGTCGAGGCGCTCGGCCATCATCGGGTTGGTAACGTTTGTGCGCACCTTGGCGAGCGCGTTGAGCGTGTCACGCGGAGTCAGACCGGCGGCAGCGCCGATCTCTCCGACCGCCATCGTCTGCGACACCGCCCCGCGCACTGCGGCTGCTCTCTCTGCCGGGGATTGCTGCGACGTTGTGACCCGCGCGATGTTCTGCATGAGCGGCCCGAGCGCCTCGCGCGTCACGTTGCCAAGCTCGATGGAGCCCGCTTGCGCCATGCCGGTCATGGCGCGGATCGTAGACATCTGATCCGCACCGGACACGCCCTGCTGCTCAAGCATCCCGGCGACGCGGAGCACCTCGCCGGGGCTCTGGTAGGTGTTGCGCGCGAAGGCGAGCAGCTGAATCTGACGCTCCATCGCAGCGCGGCGCGCCTGCGGCGTGTCACCCGACAAGACGCTAAACTGCGTCTGCGCCTGCGAGATGCCGCCCGCGACATCATCCATGTTCATGCCGCGAAGGGAGCCTGTCGCAAGTTCCGTTTCAAGGCGAGCGCGCGCGGCCGTCGCTTCGGGACCGGTAAGTCGCGCCTGATAGAAGGCGTTGTTGAGCGTGTTCTCGCTCTCCGCGCGCGTGCGTCGTGCATCGCGGATCTGCGAGTAGGCCACGCGCCCGACGTTCAGCGCGGCATCGCCGCCGACGTTGAGCCCGCGGCGCAACCCGTAGCCGATGTCGCGGCCTGCGCGCGTGCGTTCTCGGTCGCTGCGCGTGACCTCTCGCGCTGCCGCCCGCGCCGCCGCAACGCGCGCACGCTCCTCGGTCTGCGCGGCCCGCGTGCGCTGCTTCTCCTCCCGCTCGACGGCGCGCGTCTTCGCACGCTCCGAGGCGACGAAGAGTTGCGCCGATGCCTGCAACCGCGCGACCTCGATGCGTGCCTCTCGGTTGCTCGCCGCGATGCGTTCGCGCGACGACTGCGCGGCACTCTGCGTGCGGGCGCGGTCGGCGTCGCGTTGCGAGCGCACGGTCTCAATGTCCATGCGTTGCTTGTGGCGGATCTCGTCGCGGGCGATGCGGTCACGCTGCGCCGCTGCACGCCGTGCCTCCGCGGTCATCGCAGCCTGCGCGGTGCGCGCGGTGCCGCGAAGGTCGCCCATCGCTCGCCGCACGCCCGACGTGTCCACGTCGATCTGTAGAACTGCCCGCGCCATGCTCCTACTCGATCAGCCCGAAGCCTCGGGCGAGTCGCTCTCCGTGTCGGTCGATGGCGGCGTAGGCGACGAGGGTGAGCTCGTCAGCCTCATCCACCGAGCCACCAGTTCGCGCACGATGGAGCGAAGCGTAACGGCGTCGAAGGTACTCAACCGCTGTAGCGGCGTCGTCCCTTTTCCCAGCGAGTCGACAAGCGACGCAACCTCCTCGGCGCTCTTCGCCGCGCTGATGGGAGACCGCTTCGTCACGAAGTCAACGTAGAGCTCGAACAACGCCGCGACCTCATCAGCGAAGAGGAGCGCGCGCAGCTCATCGGCCGACGCCGCAACGGACACGTTGGGCGGCGCGGGTTCACAGAGCGCAAGGGCGATGGTCTGTACCTTCGCCTCAAACTCCACCGTCCCGCGCCCCTCGGGCGTGTCGAGCAGGAACGAGTCGCCGAAGCCCGCATCGACGCACCACTTCGCCGCCACCGCGCGGAGCTTCAACTCCTCGTCGGTGGTCAGCGCCCGCAGCGCGAGAGGCACGCCGCGGAAGCGGTTGTCGCAGCCGTCGAATTCGATGATCTCGACGGCGCGCCCGCCGCGCGAGGCGTCGAGCACCTTGCGGAGCGGGCTGCGACGATCGGTGATGAACTGCGCGGAGAGTTCGCTCACGTCACACCGAGCCCACGCTGGTCCCGTGGAACTCGAACGAAACGCCGTTGGCGTTCTCGGTCGATGTCGTCACGCGCACGGAGCGCACGTCGCCCGTGGCGTTGTAGGTGACGCCCGCGATGACGAAGCCGAGCGACACCTCGGCCTGCGCCGACGCGATGCCAGGCCAGTCGAGCTCCATGCCGCTCGCAGGGATCGCGTTGTCGACGCTCGCCTGAACCTTCTTCGGCCCCGCGGAGAAACCCGCGCGCCCGAGAAGGAGCGTGTTCACGTCCTTGTTGTCGGTCTCGACGTTGTAGGTGATCGAGCCTGCCTGGAGCACCGGCACGCCGTTGAAGAGGACGAACCCCGGACCTGAGTAGACCGCCATGATGATCTCCGATCAGAGCTGCCGGACGTTCCCGGCGATGAGGTGGAGCCCCGGGATCACCGCGGCGGGGATCTCGCAGTCGAGGCGACCGGGCACGAGCGCGTTGGCCTCGACCACGAGGAGCGGAAGGTTCGCGTCGACGTTGATCAGAATCGCCGCGGCCTCGGCCTCCTTGAGCTTCTGCGCGATGCGCGCCCGCACGATGGAGGGCGTCACCACGCGCGGCGCGGTCGGCGCGCTGTCGGAGTCGGGCGAGAGCTTGCACCCAGCGAAGGTCACGGCGAGGTCAGCGCGCAGCGTGTCCGCGATGTAGTCCGGCACCGTCACGCTGGACGTGTCGAGGACGGCATAGTTCGGCGTGCCACTGAGCAGCGACCGCGACGTGATGGAGCGCACGATGACGCCGTAGCCCGGTCGCGAACCCGACGCGCCGACGGGCGTGACGCCGTTGTTGAGCGCGTTCTCGACCTCGGTCGCTGTGGGCTGGTCTCCCACCACGCGCGCCATGAGCACCGTGGCGAGTTCCATGCTGTCGAGGTTCGCGGCAGGGTCGCTCGCCTCACCGACGCGCGCGCCGCCCGCGGAGGCGTCACCCGCGAGGCGCGCGGCGCACACCTGCGCGGCGACCTCCCAGCAGGGGATCACCGTCGCATGGTTCCACACGACCTGGAGGCGCGAGGCGTTGCGGCCCGCCGCGAAGGTCACGACGTTGGCGTAGGTGTCCGTGCTGCCGACGACGCCCTGTTCGAGGAGCTGCACCGTCGGGCCGGCCTGCGCGTTGACGTGCGTGACGATGCGCCCCGCGTTCGTGGCGTCGATGCACGCGCCGACGATGCGGTCGTACCGCTGCGGCTCGATGGCCGCGAGCGCGTCGGTGAAGTTGTCCTGCGTGGCGCCCGACGCGAGGGTGATCTCGCTGCCGATGGTGTCGTTGCTGGACCAGACGCCCGTGGTGCCCGCGCCGCTCGACGTGCTCGACGCGGTGATGCGCACCTCGGCGCCCGTGCTGCTCACGAAATACGCGTCGACGATCAGCGTGTTGCCGCGCGGACCGTCGTGCTTCGCCTCGATGGTGAGCACCCCCGCCGAGTTCTGCGCGGTGTACGGGAGCGATGGGTTGTCGTTGATCGCGTCGGCCACGGCGGTTGCGATGGCGGTCACGGTGTCGCCGCTCGCCACGCCCACGTCGATGACCTCGCCGCACAGGCGCAGTCGCACCGTGAAGGCCGCGGTCGCCGTCGTCGCGAAGGTGAGGACCACTGTCGCGGGCGTCCCGCTCGCCTCGGCCACCGGGCAGGCGTAGAGCGTCGCCGCCGGGTCCTGAGCGAACACCGCGATGCTCATTCGGTGCAGCTCGGAGCCGCTGCCGAAGAGCACGGCGGCGTCGTCGGGCGACGGCACGAACACGGGTGTTGCGATGGCGGCAGTTCCAGCCGCCACGCTGAATGCGGGCGACGAGTCGGTCAGCGCCGACGCGATCATGTTCCCGAGGAGCATGATGCGGCGCGGGGCCTGCCCCGCCGACGTGCCCGAACCGCCGAGCACGACGTTGAAGTTCACGCCCGGCGTCTTGCGGGACGCGGGCACACCGGCCACGGAGATGGTCACGACTGCACCTCTTCGGCGCTCTCGATGAGCGCAAGGTCACCACGCGCGATGGCGCGCAGGTAGTACGACTCCGCGGGCACGCTCACGCCACCCGCGATGATCTCGCCCGTCTTGCGGTCACGCCCGACGAAGCGCCCCGGCGAGCCGGGGACAGGGAGCCGCGCGTCTGCGACGGCCTTGACTCGAATGGTCTGCATCTCACTCCTCGGTGTCTGCGATGAACTGAACAACGGGATTCTGCGGGTCGTCGTCGTTGAGCGTGTCGACGAGGTTCACGTCGCCGCGCACCTCGATGAGCTCGACGCTGTCGTCAGCGGGCGTGACCTGCGGGAGTGCGCGCGCCGCCTCGAAGCTCACGGCGTAGACGTAGACCACGCCGCGGCGAATGAGCGCCTCGCGCGTGCCGACGCACCGCAAGCGACGGTCCATCCATGCTGTCTGCGGCAACGCGCCTGCGGTGACGATCAGGAGCCCGTTGAGCACCCCGAGCACAGCGTCCACAAGGCGAAGTCCGCCGGGTGCCGTTGCGCTCCCGACGGTCCCGTCGTCGATGGCGCGCGCGTCCTCGACGCACACGTAGACCGTCCACGCGTTGAGCCCGCGGTCCTCGGCGTCACCCGCGAGCGTGTTGACCGTGCGCGTGACTGTCTCGCCCTCGTATGCGAGCAGCGCGGCGGGGTACTGCGTGACGACCTCGCGCACGCTTGTCTCGTCGAGCGACCCGGCGAAGCGGCCGACGGTCGCGAACGGTCGCGCCTCGGTCGTGCCCGTGTTCACGTTGATGAGCAGCCCCGACAGCGCCGTGTAGAGCAGCCCATCAACGTCGGCGAGGGTGAGGCTCACGAGGCGCTCCACGCGCGCACCACGGCGCGTTCAAGCGC
>Ga0172367_10001999_pt1 | contig 28780 bp, 29 predicted proteins | sample Lak10m_FD_114542 | JGI IMG/M metagenome (GOLD analysis project Ga0172367, IMG submission 114542) | Freshwater microbial communities from Kabuno Bay, South-Kivu, Congo - kab_022012_10m | ecosystem: Environmental > Aquatic > Freshwater > Lake | place: Democratic Republic of the Congo: South-Kivu...
ATTAGCCATGACCTCAAGACTCCCCTGGCCAAAATCCAAGCCATTTTAGATCGTTTGCTGGCTCATTCCCCACCCCCCGACCTCCAGAGAGATCTCCTTGCAATGCGCACCAGCGGCGAAGAGCTTAACAAATATATTCGTTCTATTCTACAGGTTCTTCGGATTGAATCTCGAGACATTAAATTGAATAAAGAGGCTGCAGACATTAATGACATTATCCAAACCGTCATCGAGCAATTGAAACCCCTTGCTGCCGAAAAAAATATTGAAATTGAATTCCATCTAGAACCCATGTTTTCAGTCGAACTGGACATCGTCCTCATGAAGGAAGTAATACTTAATTTGATAGATAATGCTATTAAATATTCTAAAACAGGACAACAAGTTACAATCTCTTCTCGAGAGTCCGAGGATCATATTATTGTTGAAGTGATCGATCGCGGAGAAGGAATACAACCCGATGATATTGATTCCATCTGGAATAAATTTACAAGGGGCAAGGATCAGGATCTTAAAAGCAAAGGGTCCGGGCTAGGACTTTATTTAGTTAAATATTTTATTGAACTTCACAGCGGCAGCATCCAACTCCAGAGTGAATATGGAGTGGGGACACGGGTAAGCTTCAAACTTCCCGTTGCACTGGCAACATAGTAAGGAATTAAATCAAAATGCCAACTCAAAACAATAACAATAAATTAATAACATTAATCGTAGACGATGAACCTGAATTGCGAAAATCAGTGGTCTCCATACTCTTGAATACTATTTCAGATATCGACTTTGAAATTTTGGAGGCCAGCAACGGAAGGGAAGCGCTCTCCTTGGTGCAAAACAATAGTTTTGATTTAGTCCTCATGGATGTTAAAATGCCAGAAATGACTGGACTGGAAGCCCTCGCTGCTATCAAGGAACATGACCCCCGAACCTTTGTTGTTTTAATGACGGCTCATAGCAATCTGCATGATGCCGTCTTGGCCATCAAAGAAGGGGCCTATGACTATATTGAAAAGCCTGTGGCACCCAACACGTTGGAATTAATTGTTCGTAAAAGTTTGGAAGCTAGAGACTTAGTTTCTCGCCTCACTCTTTCAAATCCTATATTTGATGATGATATCGAAAGTGATTTCGTAGGACACTCTTCCAAAATGAAGGAAGTATTCAATCTGATTTATCGTTTATGCAAGGTCGACACCACGGTCCTCATCCGTGGAGAAAATGGGACAGGAAAAGAATTAGTAGCCCGTGCTATTCACTTTAACTCCTCTCGAAAAAATGGAACTTTTGTCGCCATAAACTGTGGCGCAATCCCCGAATCTCTGATGGAGAGCGAACTTTTTGGCCATGAAAAAGGGGCCTTTACCGGAGCCTTTGAACGTAAAATTGGAAAATTTCAAATGGCCAATAATGGAACTCTCTTTTTGGATGAGATTGGCGAGCTCCCCATCGAAATGCAAGTCAAATTATTGAGAGTCGTGCAGGAAAGAAAATTTACTCCTATCGGTGGAAATCGCGAAGTTAAAACCAACACCCGAATTATTGCAGCAACGAATCGTAATTTAGAAAAAATGATGGAAGATCGATTATTTCGCGAAGATCTTTTTTATCGACTCAATGTCATGCCCATTTTTTTACCCCCCTTGCGAGACCGTTTGGATGATTTAGATGGCCTTGCTAATCACTTTATTAAAAAATTTTCAAAACAACATCACCACGAAATGCTGGGACTTGAAGAAGAGACCTTACTGATCATGAAATCCTATCGATGGCCAGGAAATATCAGAGAGCTCGAAAACGTCATTGAAAGAGCCTTTATTGTTGAAAATTCCAATAAAATTACCCCGAAAAGTTTACCTGAAAACATTTTGAGATCCCGACCTAAAGAATTCGCTTCGAAAAGCCAAAGCACATCGACGGGCTATGCGGGGCCCTTAGATTTCGATGCATTTAAAGAAGGTATGGAGAAAGAATTTATAATGAGTGCTTTAAAGGCAAACAAGGGTAAAATCAATCAAACCGTCGCCCACGCAAATATACCTAAAAATACTTTATTGCGAAAAATTCGCAAATACGGAATTAACGTGAAGGAATATTTAACCGAACAAGAGGAGCCTTAGACCAAACTATGGATCGCATCACGACGAAACAACTTTTGATCGCTTTCCTTGGAATTTTAAGCCTAGGCACTCTAGGGTACTCTACCATAGAAAAATGGAGTCTTCTTGACTCTTTTTTTATGACCGTCATCACCATAACCACTGTGGGATATCGCGAGGTCGGTGGCCCTCTGTCTGATGAGGGAAAGCTCTTCACCGTCGGAATTGTTTTTGCCGGCTTTGGTATCGCTGGAATTGGTCTTTCTTACATTACTTCCGCTCTACTCCGGGGGGGGAACTCAATAACTTTTGGGGGAAATTTCGCATGCGCAAAGAAATTGAAAAGCTTAAGAATCACTATATCATTGCCGGCTTTGGTCGAACAGGTCAGGTCATTGCCCAATCTTTTCGAGTAAAGAAAATACCTTTTGTTATCATAGATAGCGATCCCTCCTTTCTTAAGGCTCAGGCCGAAGATGATAACAACTTACTTTATTTAATTGGAGACGCCTGTGATGAAGACACCCTTCGAAAAGCAGGGATTCTCAATGCCAAGGGTCTGATCACTGTTGTATCCTCTGATGCCAATAATGCCTTTTGCATTATGTCAGCTCGAGAAATAAATCCACAGCTGCATATAGTTGCGAGGGCCGTTGAATTGCAAAATGTTAAAAAATTAAAGTCCGCAGGTGCCAATAAAGTGGTTGCCCCTTATATTCTCGGAGGCACACGAATTGCTCATTCTATTTTTCATCCCCATGCAGCTGACTTTATTGATATCGTAGAAGATGCAAAGGCGGCCCATATTGAAATGGTAGATCTTTATATTGGCTCCTCCCACCCTCTTCGTGGACGACGTGTTGATGACCCACTTTTTCGCACTTTTAATCTGATTGTATTGGGGGTTCGTAATAAATCTGGGGAGCTTCAATTCAATCCCCAGGGAGTCACTGTTCTGGAATCAGAAGATCACCTTATTTTGATGGGACCCCAGGAAAGTTTAGAAAAAATCAACCCGATCGGATTCTCTTAGGCCAAAGTCCCTCGACACTTTTTTGAGGGCAGCTATTTTTCTGATAATATCCTTAATATTTTGACTCTTTGCCCTGGAGGAATCCGCAGAACCTTCTGACTCGAAAGATTTGAGATTTGCAATCGTCAGGGCTTTTAATTTTATAAATTTTGCGACCTCTTGAGCCCGAATATTCAAACGCTGCACACGATCCACAGTCCAATTTTCATGGAGTTCATGAACCAGTGAAATTAATTTCTGAAAAATAAGAGTGTCCCGAAAAATGGACATATCGTCCAAAGTTGCGACTTCCCCTATTTGGCCTTGAATATCGCTTTCTAATTCGGGATTCCCCCTGATAAATTTCATTTTTTCTTGAAAATTTCTTTTAAAAAAGAGCAATCTTCGCCCCAGATTATTTAAGCTTTCTCGAACTTGACCCATTGACTGGGGGCATTTTAAATTAAGTAAATCATATTTATTCAATAGCTTCCAACGCATCAGAGAACTTTGATATTTTTTTTGATAGAATTCCAAAATCATATTCATTTCATACCCCGCCACAACTTGGTGGGGACTTATTTCTTCGGATTTTTTAACGGACGCTATCCCTTTGCAACTGGCAATATTCATAAATTCGGCAAAGCTATTATTCAAATCGGCATTGGAGCGAGAGGCTGAGATAACTGCATTGCTAACCACTTGGTGATTTGTTTGGTTTTTGAAATAAAGATGCTCGAGAAGGTTCCCCATCAGAGTGAGGCGCTCTCCCGGAAATTTTTGCAAAAATTGGTGACTCAAAAAATGAATGTTCGAAGAATAGTCTCTTTCTTCCGGATAAAGCTGTTGATCCTCAGGGAGATACTTATTAACAAGTGCTTTTGCCATATTCAAAGAATCAATTGAGGCGCCCGGTGAAGGGCCTTCCTGCTGAGGCCAGGTCACCCGAATGGAACGAGGAGTGCTTTCCATGACCAATCCCCTGCTAAAATGAGGAATTGCTAAGAAGGCCATCAGTAAGATTACAGACAATAGCGGAGTTTTTTTCATAGTCCTGAAATCGTCGGAAAAAGGGATCAATTCCTAAAGGAGAGCTAGACGGAATCTCGACAATGATCCATCTCGCTTATGAATAAAGAGGGATCCAGACTTAAGAAAACAGGAATGAACCCCGATGATTTGCCTATGATAAGTCGCGATAGGCATCTCAGTGATGAGAGAAAATCCAAATACATTCTCAATCAAGCCCGATATGGTTCGCTGTTTTATTTGGCTCTTCCATGGCTCGGATGGGAGCATATTCAAAAGGATCCCTACATCCGATGGCTAGGGCCTACCGTCATTGGACTTTCACTGATCCGATTTTTCTGGCTCCTCAAAAAAGTACCTGGAAAATCCAAATTAAATCTTCTCGGGATCTATACTTATATGGCGATACTCGCTGTTCTAGCCTCTTTCATGGCAGCAAGAATGGTTTGGATCATACAAGATCCTACCCGCATCCTCGGAACTACCATGACCATGGCTGCTCTGATTGGCGGGCTGATGATGACTCTGGCTTCAGCACCCCAGGTTGGCGCCATCTTGGGGCTTGCCATGATTACCCCCTTTGGAGCTGTTCTCGGGGCCAGTCAGGCCCAGGGCAGTGGGATCATGTACATTCTTTGCATGGCCTGGTACTGTTGGAGTTTGATATTAATGAGATCTGTTTATATCAATTATTTAAAAATTCAGGCCTCCGAAAAAACAGTTCAATTCCAAGAAGAACGACTCAAACAATTTATCAACAATCTTCCTGGCTATGTATCCTGGTTTGACAACAACATGTGCTATCTGGATGCCAACGAAAAACTGGGAGAATTAAATGAAGTGCCCGTCTCTGAAATCGTTGGACGAAAATTGGGATTTAGAAATCAACCTTCGAAAATGATAGACCGAATTTATCAGTTTAAAAATTCGAATCTGAATCAAGAAGTTTTTGATGACCAAATTGAAGTCAATGGCCAGAAAAAATATCTACTGACGACACTTTTGAGATACCGCCTCAGCAATAACGAAGATCAAATCAGCGTTTTGAGCCTGGACATGACCGCTCTGAAAGAAAAGGAATTGGAAGTCGAATCCAAACATCGCTATTTAATTGCCCAGGAAAAATTTGCGGCCATGGGGGAAATGGCCGGAGGAATCGCCCATGAAATCAATAATCCCATGGCCGTCATTTGTGGAAAAATTCGCTATCTCCAGCGACGAAATCAGAATAAGGAACTGACTCCGGAACTCTTAGATCACAATCTTCATCTTATGGATCAAACGGCCCAAAGAATTGTTAAAATTGTTCGTTCTCTGCGAGCCCTCATCAGAAATGGAGCCCTCGAAAAAATGGAATCCATTTCATTGAGAGAATTGCTGGAACCCCTCATCGAAATCTGCCGAGCCCGCCTGGATCAACTAGGAATTCCCCTTTTTATACAATATCAGGAGGAGGCCCCTATTCATCTTCTCTGCGGAGTTGTTGAGCTCGGTCAGGTTATCATGAATCTTGTTGTTAATGCTGGGCAGGCCATTGAAACCAAAGAAGAACGCTGGGTTCGTATGGAAGTGGAAAGTCATCCTCAAAATATTTCAATAAAAATAATTGACAGTGGAACTGGGCTGAGTTCCGAAGTTCGTAAAAAACTTTTTCAACCCTTTTTTACGACGAAAGCCCCGGGTTCAGGGACTGGACTTGGCCTTTCTATTTCTCGAGAGCTTATGCAAAAACAAAATGGAAATCTCTACTACCTCGATGGAGCTAAAAACACCACCTTTGTTGTTGAAATTCAACGTACTGAAATACCAGAAGCAGCAAAAGCCTCATAATACTAATTTTCTTCCGGATTGGTTTTGCGAGCTCTCAGCTCAGCTTTGCAAATTGCAACTTTATCATTGTATTCATCTTCTCGTTGCATCAACACTTTTTTATAACCTTGAAAACGATCAATTCGATCTTTTAAAAACTCCTCTGAAACCCCAACCAGTTTTTCCTTTTCATCAAGTCCAATCTTAAATTCCTCTTCCTTTTCAGTTACACGCTCTATGGGTTCAGTCCATTTTAATTTACCATCCCCTTTATTTTTGGGATCCGATAAATCACTTCGACAAATCTTCAAAACCCCGTAAAGTCCCTGGGAACCATATTTTCTATTTCCATAGACATGATCTTCTAATTCGTAAACATCATTTTGGAGTTTCCGCAGCTCCTCATTCATCAAGACTTTCTTTTGAACCACCATATTTCCATTTTTGACTCCCACTGATGTATCCGCACTCACAGCGGCACTTTTATCGATACTCGTATCAATTTTTTCGGCTCGGTGATTTTTAGATTGACAGCCTATGATTGTAACTAAAATTAATTTTATTAAAATTGAATTCCCTAGGATTCTTCGAAAGTTCATTGTTTATTCCTCCACCCTTAGGACTACATTTTAAGCAGAACCAGATGGGGAGTCTATCACTTATTGCAATTGTAACGATTATGAAAGTGGGAAGCCAAAAATGGGTCCTATTAATAAGTTTATTCAAAGCTGCCATTCTTGTTGAGTTTTCCAAAACAAAATTTTATGAAAGCTCCTATGAATAATATCAGTAATAAAGACCGCCCCTCCACTTGGAAGCCTTATCGCCCCGGCGATTGTGAAAATTGCACGTCGGGGTGCTGTACGATGCCCGTAGAAGTTTCTCTCGATGACTTAAGAAGGCTGGAATTGGTAACAGAAGATGAAGCAGCGGGTTCCATGAAAAAATTGGTCAAGCGCCTTAGCAAAGAAGGCTTTATTTCCAGTTACCGCCAAGGAACAGGATTATTTACATTAGTTCAAAAAAACGAAAAAGGCGATTGCCTTTTTTTAAATGCTGTTCGTAAATGTGACGTGTATGAGCGCAGGCCCGAAGTTTGTCGGAAATTCCCGGCCATCGGCCCCCGACCAGGATTTTGTCCCCGCCAAAAACGGAAATTTTGATATTAAATGAATTTGGTATCAGTTAAATATTATATCAATCAGAAAGGTTCGATCCATGAATTTCATAAAACAGGCGTTTCAATGGAGCCGATTTTTTTGTCAGATCATTTTTTTAGCCTTCTTCCTACCAACTTCACCCGTGGGAATTCGAGCGAAAGCCCTGAGTGAATATGCCCTCGCCGGAGAGCCTCGGCAAATTCCCATCAGCAATGATCCCGAGATCTCCAAACAATGGCATTTAGAGCGCATCGGGGCTCCTTACTTTTGGAATCGCACGACGGGAAGCTCCACTGTGCTGGTCCTACTTTGTGATACGGGCGTCGATAGTCATCATCCAGATCTTAAAGATAATTTATTGTTGCCAGGTGTAAATTTTGTTGATGGCTCTGCAAATACAGAACCCACGGGCAGTCCCCATGGTACTCACATGGCTGGATTAATAGGAGCTGTGGGAAATAATGGACTGGGCATCAGTGGAGTTGCTTGGAATATTAAGGTCATTCCAGGCAAAGTCAGTAATGACCCCAAGGGTGTCACGGAACATAACATTTCCGCAAAATGCATTCGATGGGGAGCCGATCATGGCGTGCGCATTGTGAATTTAAGTATTGGTGGTGCCCTTGACAATCCTGCTGTTATTGACGCAGCTAAATATTTATACAGCAAAGGGGGGATCTTGTTTATGTCTGCGGGCAATAACGGATATCCCAAGGATATTCCCAACATTCCAGAGGCCATTGCGGTCAGCGCCACAGATAAAAATGATTGGAAGGCCTATTGGTCAGGAAGTGGCCCCTTCGTAGACCTTTCAGCACCAGGATCCGAGATGTACACCACTGAACCTGGCGGGGGTTATATAATGGATAAGGGAACTTCGTGCTCAACCGCTTTGGTTAGCGGAGCGGCTGCCCTGCTCCTTTCCTTAAATCCCCATTTAACGGCCAATGAACTTATGCAAGTTCTATTTAAATCCTCCATGGATCTAGGAGCAGCGGGCTGGGATCCCGCCTATGGCCATGGAAGATTGGATCTCATCAAAGCCCTTGAGTTGATTAACAAATAGAAACCGTCAATGTCCTCGCAGTCTGGCAGACCAACGTGAAATCTCTTGGGAATCTAAAAATAAAAAATAGGTGGAAAGCATTACCAATGAAAATGTCATCAGACCCATCAATGCTCCAATAATGCCATGAAAGATTATTCCTAATCCCAACCAAAATAGCTTCATCCTGGGTATAAAGACCATTACGGGAAAGTAAATTTCAAAAATAATTGCGATAAAACTTCCCGCCAATATCAAAATTCCAAAATGTCTCAACCAGGTCATATCAAAGGCCGTCATCTGAGGATTGGCCAAGACGGTCCAAAGTGCGGTCCCATCCCACCATGTTGCTCCCTTCAATTTCTCAAATCCTGTGTAAGCATATATAATGACCATTTGGATCTGAATCATTCGATAAAAAACGGAACTTAAAATATCCAAAGTTTCTTTTCTAGGTGTTATTCGAATTCCTGAAAAAAATCGAAGACGTTCGCAGCACTGAGTCCAACTTAGATAAAATAATAGAAGGCATGAAATCACATCGGCGCCAAATAGAACGGAATAATTTCGTTGAATAAAACCAATATGCAAAACCCAAGTGGCGAGCATTAAAGGCCGATTGGCAATTCCTAGACAAATCAATAGAAGCAAACCCACAAAAAGGACATGGACCCCCAGAGCCCAAGAATCCGGCCAAAAACACCAAAAGAATGGGGGCCGGGTAAACTCGGGATATATCTTCAATGCATACTCCCGTGGAAGCATCGATCCCTCTTGAAAATAAGAAATATTGAAAGTTCTCCAAAAATAAGTATAACACATGGTTCCGGCTAAAAAAATTCGCATCCATGCCAGATTCAAAACACCTTCTTTTTGAAACCAAAATTTATCCCAAACTTCCCAAACATTCCTCCAGTGCAATTTAAATTTCGACGTCATCAAAATTCCCTTGGCAATCAAAACTATAATTAACAAATTCTATTTTATGAGAGAGCTCTTGCAGGGAGGCCTTTTCAAAAGCTGCCACATCCAAAGGAGCAATCGTTTCTATCTCATGCTCCACTTGCAAAAGGGTCGCTCCGGGATATTTTTTGCAAAGCCAGGGGGCTATGAATTTTTGAATCCGTTGGGTTTTCAAAACCATAAATCGCATTTCATAAAGCTCCCGCCGATGCCGCAATGACATTTCTCGATCTATTTTATAGCTTGGCAAATAACCCTCCACCGGCTCCTGAAGATCGGTTTGATTTTGATCTTGAAAAAAAACTTTGTAATGAAAATACATGGAATGGGCAGGATCAGGGGAAAAAAAATTCCAATTGGAATGAAGAGATAAACTGTTTCCGTAGGAAACAGCCCACCAGGGTAAAATACGCCCCAAATAGGAACTGCTGTTTGGTAAAACTAGAATCAAAAAAACATGAAAAATAATCCAAAGACTCAAAACCCCTTTCCATAATGAGGCCCAAAAGCCTGATTTAATAAAGGAGCTCGCAAAATCTTTAGAGGAAATTATCATGATCATCTTCCTGAATCGAAGAATCCGTCATCTCCGAAAGTTCTTCCAACTGAGTGGCAACATCAAAATCTGAATCACCGGAATGACTCTCCACATCGGCCTCACTTTCAGATAGGATGCCTGAAACCTTATCGCCCTCTTGTTCCTTCATCTGGGCCAATCGCGCTGCCGCGACCTCTTCTTCCATTTGCACCAAAGTTTTTCCAAGACTCAATGCTTCGTCAAATTTCTTCAGCCAATTCTTATCACGGGTGGATACAGGTTCCTCCATAACAATAGCTTCCCTAATATTTTGCGCCCGCTCTTGATCTCTTTTTTCACGTTGTCGGCGTTTTTCTTCTTCAAAAAATTGAGAACTTGTTTCAATACCACCCAGCTGTTCTTCGATTTTAAGAAGCTCATCTTCACCAGCAGAATATTGATTTCCCACAGTCTCGGCCATGGAATCTGTAATGCTAGAAAGGGACTGCTTTTCAGGAGTTTCTTCTTCACCAATTCCCTCGGGAATCAATTGATCCATTTCCGAAAGCGTTGGCAATTCTTTTAAGTTTCGAAGCCCAAAAATTTCCAGAAATTTTTTGGTTGTTCCATATTGCATAGGCCGACCAGGCAATTCACTTTTTCCTTCAAAAGAAACCAGGGATTTTTCCATCAGTGCGCGCAGCAAATGCCCGGATTCGACACCCCGAATTTCGTCAATCTCATATTTCACAACAGGTTGCTTATATGCCACAATTGACAATACTTCCAGGGCAGGTCCCGAAAGTTTAAAGGCCTTGGATTTTAATGTTCGACGCAGAAATGCAACATTGTCCGCCTTCGTCCTAAGTTGATAACCAGATGTCACCTCCTCTAAGACAATTCCCCGTGAAGCCCCTGCATATTCAATTGCTAATCTTTCAATAGTCTTGCGAATTTTATCGGAGCGAATATTGGTCCCCTTAAACACCAATTTAAGAGAAGCCAAGCTCACAGGCCGATCTGAAGCAAATAAAACACTCTCAATCACAGAAGTTAATAATTCATCTGAAACAAAATCTTTTTCCTCAATTTCTGCGGATTCATAATGTGCCAACTCACTATCCGCAAAGACATTGTCTTTTCCTGGATCGCCCTCACCCACATTTTCCAAATTTCCCATTGGAAATGAAGTTTGTTGGGCATTCAAGGCAAAGTGAACTTCTGGCAAAAAGCCTTCCCCAGACGTTTCAGGAACAAAAATCTCAGCTTCTTCTTCCGCCGCAGAGGGACTCAACTCAGAATCAATTTCAAAGTCGAATGCGGGAGGGTTCCCTTCCTCCAAAGACTCCTTCACACTTTCGAATTCCACATTCTGATTTTCTTGTGCCGATCTTTTTGCGCGCTTTTTTCCACTCATCCCACCACTCCATCATTTTCTTCAAAATCAAGATCCTCATTTCGAACGACTCCAGAAATTTCACTGTGCGACTCCAAAGAAGCCTCTAAATGTGGCTCAAAAAAATGTTCCGTGGACTCCTCTGCCAATAAAACTTCCGTGGACATCTCAGCAGGCCCCTCGTCAGGCAAATCTACGGAAAATTCTCCAACTTCTTGCTCTGCCTCTGCTGCCAACAATTCCATATCTGCAGTCAATTCTTGTGTGCTTGCTAATATTTCTTCAATGGACAAGGGTGCTTCTTCCACCGCAACATCCTCAGCATCCTTCAATACAAACTCATCTCCGGTCAGGGCTCCCTCATTTTCGATGGAAATCTGTCCCTGGAAACTCTCCATCCCCACAGAACCCCCTTCGTCTGAGCTCAAGAAGGTTCCTGCAACAGATCCTTCGGCTGTTTTCGAGTCACCCATCAACTTCTCAGCCACAGCTTCTGAATTTACAGCATCATATTCTTCCACTCTGGTTATCACGTCCGTTTCAATAGTTTTTGTTGCTTCAATCCATATTTCTGCGTAATTTTCGGACTGATACAAAGAGACAAATCCCATTTTCGCCAATTCTAAAATTGAAAGAAACGTAATGAGAGCCGTGCGGGCACGATTTTCAACCCCAGTCACCAAATCCATCAATCCTACTCGATGGCCTGGCAACAACCGATCTTTGATTTCCAAAATACGACTAGCAATGGATTGGGCTTTCGCCGTCACCTTGTGAACTTTTTTATTAAAATTCTTCAACATCTTGCGATAGGTCGCAATCAAAGAGAACAAGGCATTGTCTTCCAGGATGATTTCCTCCTCCTGTTCCAATAAAGACTCTCGAACCCCCCTCGGCCAAGTGTCTCGCCCCAACAAAGATCGCTCGTACAAATTTCGAGCCGCCTCCTGAAATTTTTGATACTCTAAAAGCTTTTGAACCAGCTCCTTACGGGGATCTTCATTTTCAATGATCTCGCCTTTGTCATTATATTGGGGCAACAACATTTTAGATTTAATATGAATCAAGGTTGCAGCCATAGCTACAAACTCCCCAGCCAACTCCAAATCCAATTCCTTCATTAATTTGATAAAATCCAAATACTGTCGAGTGATATCGTGAATGTTAATATCAAAAATATCCATCTCCTCTTTACGAATCAGATAAAGAAGCAAAGCTAAGGGACCCTCAAATTTTGGCAAATGTATATTGATACTCATCCATTCCCTTCCATGGACCATTTCATCCAACGACGCACCTCTCTTAAGGTTTTCTGCGCCTCAGTTCTCGCTCTGGCATTGCTTTCAGCGATAATGGAACTCAGCCCAGAACGGTTGCTTAAGAGTTCTTTTTTCTTTTCACGTGGCTCTGCTGAAATGTTGTCAATATTGGTAGCCAATCGACCTTTGCAATCTCCACAGCCAATTCCCGCAGTGGTGCATCCCTGAACCACCCACTCACGATCTGCCTCTGTGGAATAAAGTTTGTGGTAGCCAAAAACCGAACAAACTTCAGGATGACCAGGATTCTCTCGCAAAGCTCTTTGCGGATCTGTCACCATGGAGTTCACTCTCTTCTTTAAAGCCTTTTCACTCTCTTCCGTCAGCAGCAAAGTATTATTATAGGATTTCGACATTTTTCGCCCATCCAAGCCGCCCACCAAGGGAGTTTCTGTCATCAAGGGAGCTGGCTCCTTCAACTTGCCTTTGTACAATCGATTGAATCGTCGAATAATTTCGCGAGACAATTCCAAATGAGAAACCTGATCTGCACCCACAGGAACCTTCTGTCCGCCATAAATCGCAATATCAGCAGCTTGCAAAACCGGGTATGCAAAACGCCCCAAATTGTGAGTGTCATTGGCCTTAGCCTCCTCCTCTGCATCCTTCCAACTCGGAACCCTTTCCAACCAACCCATGGGCGTCAAGTTTGCAAAAATCATAAAAAGCTCAAGATGTTCAGGAATCATACTTTGTACAAAGAGGGTGCATTTTTCAGGATTCACTCCCCATGCGATAAATTCAGCGTACATTTCCAAAACCCAAGGAGCAATCTCCTCCGTGGTCTTGTAGGCCGTCGTCATTCCATGCCAATCCATCACTCCAAAAAAACAATCATATTCTTCTTGCAAATCAGGCCAAGTACGCAAAACACCCCAGTAGTGGCCGATATGCAACTTTCCGGTTGCTCGCACCCCGCTCATCACTCGAAGACGTCTCCCGCCTTCCGATGCACTCACAGAGACTCCCCCTGATGGATTTGTTGAAGGATTCCCGTTACTCATAGAACGATCCTTATGGCCATCGTCAGAAAAGCATTGGCTAGAAACTGCACGGGAACAATCAGAAACTGCAACGCGCCTGTCATGATCAGAAAAAGTAAAATCATGCTCGAACCGAATTCATTTTGCTCTAAACGATGATTTATTGATGCAGGCAGAAAACGCGCCAAAACTCGAGCCCCGTCCAAGGGATAAAGGGGCAACATATTGAAGACTGCCAAAATCAAATTGGAACCGATAAAGGCATAAATGATTCCTCTGACAGCGGGGAAATAAACAGAATCCTGCATAAAGCGCATACTAAATGCAAAACCAAAGGCCGCCACCAAGGCCAAGAGAATATTCGACAAAGGCCCCGCCAAAGCGACCCAAAACATATCAGTGCGAATATTTTTAAAATTGCGGGCATTGACCGGAACTGGACGCGCCCAGCCAAATGAAAAGGGCCAATGAAAGAGAATGGCCGAAAGTGGCAATAAAAAAGTTCCGATGGGATCCATGTGAGCCAAGGGGTTCAAAGTCAAACGCCCCATCATCTCGGCGGTACGATCCCCGCGCAAACGAGCCACCCATCCATGAGCGAACTCATGGAAGCACAATGCAAACAAAAACGGAATAAACTCCGTTGCGATACGCCTACCTGAATCTAATAAATCTAAATTTCCCATGGCAAAAACGCTAACGTATTCCGATTCCAATGTCCAGGGAGTCTCCTTTTTTGACTTGGCGCTAATGCACCAGGGTATTTTAAACTTCGGCAAATTTGGAACTCAGACCCGAAGCAATGAGGAGAAACTTGCCTTTTAAGTGAGCCTTGGCTAGTTTTGAGATCTCAATTTTATTTGCAAACACATATGGAGAAAATCAAATGAGCACTCATTCGGCACTAACACATTTTTCAGAAGATGAAGCGGCCTTTCGCGATGCCGTTCGCGATTTTGCAGAAGCAGAAATCAAACCCCATGTGAACGAAATGGATGAACAAGCGCAAATGCGCCCCGATATCGTCAGCAAACTTTTCGAAATGGGGCTCATGGCCATTGAAACTCCTGAAAAATATGGAGGAGCTGGTTCTAGTTTTACCATGGCCTGTCTTGCAGTGGAAGAACTGGGTCGCGTGGATGGATCCGTTTCTGTCCTAACAGATGTTCAAAACACCTTGGTGACCAATGCACTATTGCGATGGACTACAGAAGCTCAAAAAGAAAAATATCTTCCCCGAATGGCAAAGGACTGGGTCGGAGCCTATGCCTTATCCGAGAGCAGCTCGGGATCCGATGCTTTTGCGTTGAAATTAAAAGCCGAACTCAAAGGAGATAAATACATTCTTAATGGATCTAAACTCTGGATCACCAATGCGAAGGAAGCCCATCTCTATATTGTCTTTGCCAATGTGGACTTTGCTAAGGGCTACCGAGGAATTACTGGCTTTTTAGTTGAAAAATCTTTTCCTGGTTTCAAAGTTGGAAAAAAGGAAGATAAATTGGGAATTCGAGCGAGCTCTACCTGCGAATTGCTCTTTGAAAATTGTGAAGTTCCTGTGAGCAATGTCTTGGGAGAGGTTGGCAAAGGTTATAAAATTGCCATTGAAACCCTCAATGAAGGACGCATTGGAATTGGAGCTCAAATGGTAGGAATTGCCCAGGGAGCCTATGAAGCCACACTTCAATATATCAAATCCCGAGAACAGTTTGGAAAATCACTTTCCAGCTTTCAAGGAATTCAATTTCAATTGGCGGAAATGCGCACCGAACTCGAAGCGGCTCGCCTCATGGTTTACAATGCAGCTCGTTTGAAAGACAGCAAGCAAGATTTTATTGAAAGTGCAGCAATGGCGAAACTCTATTCTTCACGAGCTGCCGAAAAAATCACTTCTCGAGCCATTGATTTGTTCGGCGGAAATGGATTTACCCGGGAATATCCTGCTGAAAAATTTTGGCGAGATGCTAAAATAGGCCAAATTTATGAGGGTACATCCAATATGCAGCTTCAAACTATTGCTAAAATGGAGCTTGAGAAATAGAGCCTCCAGGTCAATTTCTAGAAAAATTCCTTAAGAGACTTTTGTTGATTCTTTCAACTGGGTCTCTTTTGGCTTTTTGTCCAGCTTGGTCGTCGGAAACTTCAATTGAAAGGCAGGCCGAGAACAGTGAGGAAGCTTCACTGGAAATTTCTGCTGAACAGTTTAAACGACTCAACAATTACCCACTCAGTCCCCCAGTCGTTGATATTCGCTCCTTGGCAGCTGCAAGCTCTACCATTCGGGTCTTTCGTTTTCATATCAGTCAACTTCCTAACTCCTTAAACCCCCAACTTCAGCGAGTGAATTCAGGCAACTATCTGATACACAATTTATTTAGATCACTCATGCAGGTCGATGCCAACGGCAAACTTATCCCTGATCTGGCAGAGTCTTGCCGATTCACCGACCTTCACTTTCGCAAAGTAGAATGTGTACTTCGAAAAAATATCAAATGGTCGGATGGCTCCCCCCTGCGCAGTGGGGACTTTCTGGCATCCTTTAAGAAGCTCCTCGATCCCGATCACGGTGGAATTCGGTCCGATCTGTTGTTTGATATCGACGGAGCAGAAGAAACCTATCTGAAAACAAAAAAAGGAAAAGATCTTGGGATTAAGATATCAGGCGATAGTAAAATTCTTTTTTCTATGAAACGTGGGAACCCGGAATTTATTTGGAATTTGGCAAATACATCCCTAGCTCCTATTAAAGATCCCATTTCCTCTAATTTTGAAGAGGCGAATAAGATAGCCACATCGGGTCCCTTTTCCATTGAATCCTACTTTCATGGCAAAGGTTTTCTTCTACGCCCCAATAGTTTTTATTGGAAAAAAAACACCCAGCGCCCCTCTGTAGAAGTCCTCGTGATTCCTGAAGAACAAACTGCCCTGATTTTATATGAAAAGAAGGGAATGGATTTTTTACGACGTTTCCCCTCAAGTTCGGTGGAAAAATATCAGAGCAAGAAGGACTTTTTTTGGACTCAATTATCCCGCTTAGACCATATTGCTTTAGGTCCCAGCCTTCACAAATTTCCTCATTTACGCCGAGCTCTGGCCTCTTCTCTCAATTTCGATGAACTTTCCAAATTATTATACATATCAGGAGCTCAAACTGGATGCCCTGGCGTGCCCCAAAGTTTTATCGGAGGCGCTTCAGTTCCCATGCCTTGTTTGAATTTCAATTTAACCCAAGCCAAGAAAGAGCTGCAAAAGGAGGACAAAAGTGCCTTGGCCAAATTGCATTTGAACCTCTATTACTCTTCGATCGGCGGCAACGATCCTCGGCGCACCATGGAATGGATGCGCCAACAGTGGAAAAATAATTTGGGTCTTGAAGTGCAAGTTCGAGCTCGTGAAAATAAGACTTATTTAGAAGAACTCAAAAACAACCCTCCGAGTCTTTTTCGAAAAGGAGTTTCTCCGGAAAGAAATACTTGTTCAGCATTCCTTGAAATTTTTTCGACGGGGCATATTGAAAACAGCATGCGCCTTGCAGATGGCGAGTTCGACAAAATAGTTCGTCGTGCGAAATCAAAAAACAGCTCAAAGAACGCCGAGGAAACATGCTTGAAAGGACTTCAGTATTTACTCAACAATTATTATATAATCCCTCTTGGAAGCGTTCGTTTTCCCATGCTTTTGAATCCAGATTGGATCGGCGTTCAAATCAATCCACTCAATCAATTAAACCTGGAAGACCTCGCTCCCAAATCCATAGGAAAATAGTTATACCAAACTCAGTTAAAAAGTAGACCAAGGCGCGACCGAGGGAGACGCGGAAGCCTGCTCCCTGCAGGCCGCACAAGTCGACTGACCGAGCAACGATGGGATACGAAGTAATCGGATTTGGTATTAAATGAGTTTGGTATTCTCCAATTAGCTGCGCTTGGTATCAGGACGAGGAGTCCTATTCATGAGACGGTGTTGACGTCGTTTTTCGCCATCGCTCCAACGTTGACGATCAACTTCATTCTCAAAAAGTAGCCCCGGTACGGGGGTCGGTTTTCCGTCAGATCCTAATGCGACGAAAGTAAGGAAGGCAGAAGCCGTGTGAAATAATTCTCCAGTAATTGGATTTTCGGCCTCCACTCGCACTCCAACTTCCATGGACGATTTTGAAACAAAATTTATTGATGCCTTCAGATTAACAACCCAGCCCCGTTTAACGGGAGCCCAGAAATTCAAGGCATCCAAACTGGCAGTAACAACTGCTCGTTGACTGTGACGCTGAGCTACGATGGCGGCAGCAATATCGATCCAAGACATGATCACGCCTCCAAAAATCGTATCCAGAGCGTTAGTATGAGAAGGCAATACGAGTTCTGTCATGATGGTACGAGATGCAGAAACGGGCTTTGCTGTTATATCCACAAAAAATCGCTCCTTTAAACTGCAAAAACCGAAGGTCTGAATTCAAACCTTCGGCACTTTTTCAGAAATGACTCTGAAATTGAATAGAATATTAGAACCCCATCGCTCCAACATCACCATTATTGCGTCCGAAACCATTTCCAGCTCCTGGCAATGTGGTCACAGTTGCACTACCTGCTGGAATGATTTCAGCAGCAGGCGCATTGTTCTGAATTTTAGCAATGGCTTGTGCTGCTGGGTTTTCAGTACGAGTCTCACTCTCAACAAAACCCAAGTGAGGAAGACACCAAACGATAAGTTGGGCACGCGATTTGACATTCATTTTTTTGTAAATGTTTGTCAGATGAAATTTGACTGTTTTTTCGGTCACAAAAAGTTGGTTAGCAACTTCCTTGTTGGATAGACCTTTTGAAACCAATTCACCCACTTCGGCTTCCCTATTTGATAAACCTTTTTGAATCAGGACATCTCTGAGCATCCTTGCTCCCTCCCGCTAAATTGTTTTATTCTCGCTTCATTCAAAACTCATGTCTTAAATTGAAACGCACCACCTGTCTGATAGTCTTACAATAAAAACTCTTTTTTGCAATAGGCCGAGTATTTAGTTTTAAAAAACTGGACCGAAAAGAAATTCGAGTAAGAAATATTTTTAATTTAACTTTTAGCAAGGGGGCAGCTTATGTATCCAAAGGAAACCAAGTTTTTAGTTGTAGATGATTTCACAACTATGCGAAAAATCATCAGAAAAGTTCTAACTGAACTTGGGTATACCAATATCGAAGAATCAGATGATGGCAAAAATGCATGGCCCCTCATAAATCAAGCTCATCAAAACGGCGCTCCCTTTGATTTTGTTATTTCGGATTGGAATATGCCAGGAATGCTCGGAATCGATTTACTTAAAAACTGCCGCAACGATGACCGATTTAAGAGTTTGCCATTTATGCTCGTCACTGCTGAAAGCGAACAAAAGCAAATTCTGGAGGCCGCTAAAGCCGGTGTTTCCGACTATGTCGTAAAACCTTTCAATTCTGTAACTTTGAAACAAAAACTTGAGAAGGTTTGGAGCAAGCACGCTGGTCAAAAAGCAGCTTAATAATTATTATTTAACTATATTAACCTATTTAAAGGATATTTTATGGCAATGCCCGACGGCTCTTCAAACCCCCTCATGGACAAACGCTTGATTGTCGCTTTTGTGGATGGGGTATCCAACATTCTAAATACAATGGCCATGACTCCAGTCAAACCTACCAAGCCTTTTATTGAACCTTCCTTTACAGTCATAGGAGACGTCATCGGAACAATCGGGATGACTTCCAAATCATGGAGAGGATCTCTTTTTCTTTGTTTTTCTAAGGACAGTATCCTTTCTATCATTCAAAATATGATTGGCGAGGAACATAAAGAAGTTAATCAAGAGGTGCGCGACGGAGTTGGCGAATTAACAAATATGGTTTATGGATCTGCAAAGGCAGCCTTAAATCAATTGGGCTACGAGTTTGATATGGCAATTCCAACTGTTATCACAGGGGATTTTACAGTCAGTCACTCCAGCAAGGGAGTCACCTTGGTAATTCCTTTTGAATTGCCCAATGGATCACTGATGCATGTAAAAATATCAGTGCAATAACTAAAACCTTGGAAGGCCCTTGGAAGAAAATAGAGATTCTGGAAATTCCCAGCCTCCCGTTGAGCTCCTGGTCGCAAGCCCCCGCGAGGAGTACCGCAATCATTTTCTGAAGCTCCTCGAAAAACTCGGCGGAATCAATTTAGTTTGGTTTAAATCAAACCTTGAAATGGTGGACAATGCTCACCTCGCCCAAAATCCAGTTCTCGCCATCATCGATAGTGAGTCCTCCAAAGAAAGTGCCATGGAGTGGTTGCAAAACCTTCGAATCACCTATCCCAAATGTGGTGCTATGGTTTGCTACTATAATATCGCCCCCTCCTCTATTGAAGAACTTAATAAGAATGGGGCAATGGAAGTCTTCCATCTCTATTATGATTCGGACTTTATTGAAACTCATATTGCCAAACAACTGCCTCCGGATTTTTTGCTTCATAAAGTTCCAATATCACTTCTTATGCCCATTCACCTTCAAGACTTAGAAGTTAATACGGAATTGAGTTTTGATGCCTATGTTCACTTACCGACTAACAAAAAGACAATTCTACTTAAAAGACAAGGCCAGATATTGGACAAAGCGACCCTGGATAAATTTCTTGAGAAAAATGCACAACTTTATATAAAAAAGAGCCAGCTTCGTAAATATTTGGATTATTCAGTCACGGTCGCTTCCATGAAAAGCGGCAATACATCCCGGGGATCTCTTTTGAATGCTGATAAAATTAAAAGAACTATGCAGCAGATCACCTGGGACCTTTTCAATAATAAACCCCATCAATTCCAAGACGGAAAAGCCGTTTTAGATCGTGCTCTTCATCTCATTCATGACGTTCAATTATGCAAAGACCTTCCTACCAAAGAACTGGGAAGTGCCTTTATGGAAGTATGTGGAAATACCCGCAGCGTCTACAACGATATCGTTGGAGTATCGACCTTGAGCGCACTCATTTGCCAAGCCCTAGGGATCAATCCCATTCAAAAAGAGGCAACAGCTTTAGGGGCCCTTTTTCACAATATAGGACTTGGAAAAATTGGCCCATTTGAACTTTACCCGGGATACGAAAAAAATCATCCTGAATTTCAAAAGTATCCGGCTCAATCTTTGACCATCCTTTCCGAAAAAAAAGTTCCCCTCAGTCGAGACATACTTGCAGCCATTGAGCAACATCGTGAGCATGTTGACGGAACGGGTTTTCCCCAGGGAAAAAATCTGAACAATCTTGGAATTATGCCAAAAATTCTTCGATTGGCCCTACGTATTCAGGAGCTGACCTCCTTGCATTCCAACGATGTGGAATGCTTTGGTCCAAAGTCGGCCCTTGCATTTCTCAAAACAGAAGCTCTCTCAGGAGCAAGTCCCCATGATTTAAACATGATCATGGAACTTACCAAAAATGTTCAGAACATTTCAAAATAAATGACTCCACGTTGCCAGTCTACTTTACGAAGCAGATCCTGAGCCCGACTCAAACCATTAAAAAGAAAATAAATAAATAAAATGCACCCCAAAAGAGGACGCAATCGCACCCGATCTGGACGTTCCACCAAACCAATGACTCTTGTTTCTGCCAACCAATCTAAAAGGTGGGTTCTATCATAACGAAAAAAAAGGATCACTATCGGTGCATTCCCAAAGAGCGGGAGTAACATGGCCCCCGTCAACACCCGAGTGATTGCCGACATCCAAGACAACTCCCTACCTTTCCCAGGGCGAAAAGGGACGACTCGCAAACCCATCAGCCATTTTCCGGGAGTTGCACCTACAAATTTTAAACAAAGAATTTTAACAAGGGTCAAAGTTAAAAGCGTAAAAGCCAGGGATCGAAGTGGAAAAAATTTTTCACTAATATAATAATTAATGCGATGATCTAAGAAAAATAAGGCAACAAAGGGACACCAAAGAATATCTAGAAAATGAGCTCCGAGACGCGACCAAGTACTGGGGATATGATAAGTAACATTCATAAACTTATGTTCCTTCCGAAGACAGGTCCTGTTTTTCGATCCACTGAAAAGCCTCCAAACGATCCTTTATTTTACCTTCCAGTTGAAGCCAATAAACTCGATTTAATATAAATCCCACTTTCTTGCCCTGAACAAACTCAATTATATCTCGCCCCGTCAAAAGAGGCGCAGGCAAATTCAAGGAGGTCGCTTCAGAATCCAACCAGGCAAAAAATTCCAAAGCCCCCCCCCTCCAGGATTGTTGTTCCTGAAAGACTTGTTTTAGCACCTCAAAATCCCCCGGTGCATTTCTCCAAAATAGCACCTGTTTAAAATAAATTAAAGTTTCTGTGTTTAAAAATTGAATGCGTTGCCCCAAAGAAAAACTCAAAATCTCTGCTTTGGTTTCTACCCAATCGAAAGTAGATTTGATTTGATTTTTTACAGCCTTAGAATAAGGGCGACGATCTAAAATTTCGGAATAACTGAACCCTTCTTGAAAAAATAAAAAATAAAATTTCACCCAGGCTAAAATTTCCTGCCTCCTGGAGGTCCACGAAGGCAAAGGATTTTCAAACCATCGAGCCCAATCTTCCAGGCCACCATTACTCATCTTTTGAACGTCAGGAAATAGGGTCCCCATCAACCCACTTCCTAAAAGTGCCCAAATATCCTTGTATTTAGCGCACTTTAAAAATTTAAGAAGTTCCTCGCAAATGCGCTCACCGGAAACGGTTCCAATCAGGCCCTGCAATTCACAGATCGCCTCCCAGGTCTGGGATTCAATTTCAAACTCCAGCTGGGCGGCAAAGCGAATACCTCTCAGCAATCTCAAATGATCTTCTTTGAACCGCCCCCAAGGATCTCCGACAGCCCTTAATATTTTCTTATTTAAGTCCTCGATTCCCCCTACATAATCTAAAACCTGATGAGTTTTCAGATCAAAAAAAAGTGCATTCACTGTAAAGTCTCTTCTTCGAGCATCTGCATGAATGTCGCTGTAACAAATGCCTACGGGATGACGTCCATCCAGATAAGCTCCATCCTCCCGAAAGGTGGCAATCTCTATTTGGCAATTTGGAAAAAGGACAATAGAAACTCCAAATTGCTTACCAACCATCAAGGTTTTTGGAAAAATTTTTTCGATATCCTCGGGTCTTGCATCAGTAGCCAAATCCAAATCATGGGCCCTTTGTCCCAACAAAGCATCACGCACACATCCCCCGGTCAGTACGACTTGAAATCCGTGAGTAGATAATTCATGATGTATTTTTGCAATAGCCTCCCATTGGGGATGCTGCTGGATTAATTCCATAATTGATGGCATAATCACCGACACTACCATGGATCTAACAAGCATCAAGTCCTATCTCGATCAACAAGTTCAGCAGCAAGGTTTTTCTCATTATGGAATGACCCCACTTCAACGCCCGTTAACAATGGATTTTTATCGTCAATGGATTCAAGATTCCAATCATGGTGAAATGAGTTTTTTGAAAGATCATTTGGGTTTTAAGGAAATTCCACAATTGCGTTGGGACTGGGCACGTTCCTGTATTATCTTTGCAGCTCCTTATTTTCCTGTATCTTCTTTTTCAGGTCAGAATGGTGCAGAGAATTCCTTTCCAAAATCAACTCGAATCAGTCTCTATGCACGCAGTAAAGATTATCATTTTTGGTTTGTCGAAAAAATGAACCGCATCATTCAGGACCTTCAAATTCAATTTCCAGATCATCAGTTTCTTGCATGTACGGACTCCAGCCCTCTCATGGAAAGAGATCTGGCCTATAGAGCCAGCATGGGATGGTTTGGAAAAAACACCTGTTTGATCCATCCTCAAAAGGGCAGCCTTTTTTTTCTGGGAGAAATCATCACTTCCATCCCACTTAAGAAAGAGCAAGCTCCCTCACCAGTCCATCCTGATTTTTGCGGCAAATGCACTCGATGCATCGATGCCTGCCCCACTCAGGCTCTAGATCATCATCGCAAATTAGATGCCCGCAAATGTATCTCTTATTGGACTATCGAATCCAAGCAAATTCCTCCTTTAAATTTACGCGAAAAAATAGGTGATTGGTTTTTCGGCTGTGATATTTGCCAATTGGTTTGCCCCTGGAATCAGAAACGTTTTGGAGAGGAATTAAAAAAGCATTTGCCTGAGCCATTCAAAGAATTGGAAAAAGCCACCATCTCCCAGGAGTTATTGATCAAAGAATTACGAGAAATATTGGAGGCCTCCAATAAAAGTTTAGAACGCCGATTTTGGGGCACTCCTTTGCACCGAGCCCGGGGTTGGCGATTGAAAAGAAATGCTTTGCTTGTTGCCGGAAACATGAGACTCCAGCCACTTGAAAAGGATATTATGAAATGGCAGGGGGATCCTCGCCTGGGAGAGCTAGCTCATTGGGCCCTCTCAAAAATATTTGCCAGATAGAGGCGCGGAGGCCTGCTCCTGGCAGGCCGCACAAGACGACCGACCGAGCAACGACGGGATTCGAGGTCAGTGGATTTGATCCTAGAGGACGCCTAGTTTTTCAAGTAATGCATTAATCTCCTCCTGCCCCATTTTAGCGTCTTTAGAGGTTTTGTTAAGGCGAACCGTTGCTGAAACAGAGGAGGAGTATTGATTGGAAATCCATCTCAGGCGTTCCAAGAAAGTTTCGCTAAACCGAAACTGAAGATTTTCGGGATCCTTTTCTAAATCACATATAATTTGTAGAAGTATTTCAGTGGCATCGATTAAGAAAGCCACTGAGACTGTATAGAGATTTTTTGATTCAGTACTTTGGGAGGCCTTATAGGCGACAGCTTTGCAAAGTGCGGAATAATCTCCGATACGATGTATGATATGCTCGGGGGGAACCATAAGACCCAGACTTTTCGCACCACCCATTACTCGATCCACTTTATTTCCGTAATCAGCGAGTTGCTCGGCATGGGTAATATCTTCCTCTGCCAACTCGAGTAACTCAGTTAGAGGTTCAATTAAGGTCTTTGACTCATTAACAAAATCTAGTACAATATCTTTATCAATAGACATACTTTAAAAAATATCAGCAAAAGGATTTGCTTTCAATGGAATATGTATCAATCAGGACGAGCACACTTCGTGGCGATCAAAAAATTGAATTCGATACTTATATTAAGATCAATGAAAAAATGATCCTCTACCTTCGTCGAGGAGACAGCTTTGAGGGAGAACGGCTCAAAAGATTGGTAGCACGGAAAGTTCGTAAAATGTTTATTCAATCAGAAGCGGAACCTCAATATCGGGACTATTTGCGGGTTAATATCGAAAGTGCCTATGATAACAATTCCTCGAAGGATATTAAAACCCGCTCTGAAATTGTTCAAGGAGTCCAAACAAGCAATGTGGAAGGGGTTTTCGATAACCCCGAAAATGTGGCTATTTATATGGAAACGAAGGACTCTGCTGAAAAGTATGTCCAATTTCTACTTTCCAATTCCGATGCGGTGAATAGTGTGATGCAGATTGAAAATACGGACAAAAACTTAGCCCATCATGGAGTTTCTGTGGCAACTCTCAGTGTGGCCTTGGCCCAGAAACTAGAAATAAGCGATCCTAAAAGAACCCAAATCATCGCATTGGGGGCATTTTTGCATGACATTGGCCATCAAGGATCTAAAATCGATCTTTGTCGATCTGTCAAGGACATGAGCAAGGAGGAATTTGCCGAATACTTTATTCATCCAACAACAGGTGCTAATCGAATCCAGGATAAAAAGCATTTTGATCAAGGGGTGATAAATATCATTGCTCAACACGAAGAGGTGTTGGATGGATCAGGCCCAGCCAAACTGAAAGAAAATCAACAAGACCCCCATGCACTGATTGTATCTGCAGCGAACCAAGTGGACCGACTCATCACGTTTCAAGGTTGCGAAAGAGTGGACGCTGGTAAACAATTTATGTTTGAGAGAGTTGGTCTTCATCCTTTGAAATATATGCAGCTTTTGGGAGAAATATTAAAAAATATCTCCTAAAAATCAAATCCCAGAACTAACATGGGATAAATTTCCGTGACTGAATGATGCCCATTTTCAGCAATGATTGAATTGCCGCTGGCTACATAGGTCGTCATGTTGTAGGTGAGTTGGCGATAGGTCAATTGAACTCCCACGTGGGCATTACCGGAAAGAGGTAGGTAAAAACCGAAGTCGGCACCATATCCTTTACCTCCAGTGTAACTCCCAGACCCCAAAGTGGCATTGAGCAAATAATGTAAATGCAAATAGCTGGAATCATTAAAATGATAACCTAAAGAGAGTCCTAAATAGCTGGAACCGTTGGTACCAGAGGAACCGGAACCATCCGTCCTCGTGGAGGTCAATAGTCCTATATAAGTTTTATTGGTAAAGACATAGCCGAAATTTAAATCATAAATAGTGGTATTACTCTTTCCCGTAGAAGCTGAAGAGGTGCTGGGAGACAAGACTGTGGTACTTGGATCATCTATTGTTTCCGTACTTTGATAATAGATGCCAATATTAATGACTGCACCATCACCTCCCCGCGCAATTGCAAAATCGGAAAACAACAAACAGAACAATGCAACAAGGAGTATTCTGCCGCTTCGAAGGCCATGATTAAATAAGAATATATTAGGAATCAACTCAATGAATCCTTTCAATGAGACCTTGCTTTTCCATTTGACGAAGACAAGAGCGCCATTGACACTCCTCCTTTGACACTTCCAAACTATGCCCCTGAAGTGGACTCTGGGAAGTTCTTGAGAATAGGTCATTATTTCCAGCTAGGATTTGGAGCATTTGAAATTCTGTCAATGTCATTTCAGATTCGAGCAGTTCCAGGATGCGTGCTTCGGGCAATTGCAACTGATGGGTTCGGATCAACATAGTTCCGGGCTCAACAAAAATCGCAAAGACTCCGTTTGCTATACCAAGGGCCTGAATAGGTTGTTCTTGATTCACAACAAAAAGAGCGGGATTGATTTGATAGGATATGTCTTGTTCGATTTGAATATCAGAAAACTTGGAATGACTGGATGTTTCCATGTATTCCAATTCACAAAGTAACCACTCCCATCGTGCCACCTGCCAACTTTGCTGGCTGATGGGACGATCTATGGAGAGATCCTTTTTTAAAAAAAAAGGAAAATAGCGAAAAATATCATGAAAATTCAAACTGGTGATTTCCATTTGCATCAAATAGCTTCGTAAAATGCGGGGCCGTAGATCACCCAAGAGGCGCTGAGTTTCTGGAAAAATGCTTTCAAATAACTCAACAAAAACAGATTCCGTAAGAATCGTTTCTTTTTTTTTGAAAACCCTTGAACCCAAAGCCGCTTCCCATTTTGCCAACTCCTCGCCATAGATATCGGAAAGATTTTGAGGAAAAAAATGAGGATGCAAATGAATTTCCACATTTTGCATCTTTGCCAACTCACTGACAAATTTTTCACGCCAACCGCTGGCTCCAAAAATTTCATAATCTCTCAAAACCCAACGGCCTTGAAGTTCGGAGGAATCTTTTTTTTGTCTTGGAAATCGACATTCCCTAATAGGCATATTACACTCAATCATAAACATTATGTTAGCGCTGAAGGAGTAGATCATGTCAATGAATCTTGCGGAAAAAACATGGCCCTATGTAAATGATTATTTAAAAAGGTCTCAAAAGATTATTGTTCCCGTTGGCTCCACAGAACAACATGGACCCACAGGTCTACTGGGAATTGATTTTTTAACGTCGAAGGCCATTGCCGAAAAAGTGGGTCTTCAACAGAATATATTGGTGGCACCTCCTTTGCCCTTTGGAATGGCGGTTCACCATATGGAATTTCCAGGCACTCTCACATTAACCCCTACAACTTACGTGCGCGTCATTTGCGAACTAATCCAAAGTTTTACTCACCATGGCTTTAATAAAATTTATTTCGTAAATGGGCACGGAGGAAATATCGCACCTTTGACGACGGCCTTTTGCGAAACTAAACAAAAAGACGAGGAGTTTTCACTAAGTCTCTATAATTGGTGGCAATTGCCAGAGGTGCAAGAGTATGAATCCACCCACTTTGGAGATGAAAATGGATTTCATGCCACCGTGGGAGAAATTTCTGTTTCGCAATTTTTATTGCCTCAAGCCTATACGCAGAGTGTGCCCCCTCGCTATTTTAAAACTTTAACGAAGACATCATGGCCCTTAAGTCCCAAAGAATTTAGAAAGCAATTCCCGGATGGACGCATGGGATCAAATCCTCAGTTGAGCAATGCCGAACATGGAAGGGCTCTTTTTGACATCGCGGTGGCAGCCATCGAAGAACGCATCCAGATTAAATAATAGGGATTCCTTTAAAATTTTCTTTAAAAACCTCTAAAACATTTTTTATTGGAGCAACAGGTCATAAAATCGTTTTTAGTTTTGACCCCCATTCATTTATTTGCAACAAAGTTGGTGATGCTAAATCTAAAGTTAATACTCAAATTTTTTTTAATTTTTATTTTTCCCTTTAAAATCAACGCTGCTATTAGATCTATACCTTCTAAAACTTTATCTGCCAGTCCTGAAGAGTCCCCAGCTGTCAGCGATATGTTGCATGGACGCATTAAAATAAAGGAAGATAATAATTTGTTTTTTAGCCCCTTCGATATTAGCGGAACCCTCAAGATTGCCAATAGCAAAGACGAGATTTCAGAGACTTTAAAAAGACTCAGTACGAATGATGAAATCTATGGGATAGGTGAAATTGATACCACTCAGAACTCCGTAGTTTTTTCAACCATCGAACGTATCAGTTTAAGGCGTTTACTTGGAATTTGGTGGAGTGATACAGGCATCATAAATTTTGAGAGTTTTACGCGTGTTGTTCTTTATCCGGATAAAGACGAAGAAATTCCCACGATTGAGTGTCCTGATATTCAAAGAGAAAAAATTGTTTTCCAATACAGTTTAGTACCTGGAAGCAATAACTCGGAATGGGTCATGTTCCTATCCAATTGTTCCCGTACCTATTATACAACTATTGAGCTCAATGGAAATTTTGGAATTGTTAAAATTTATGGATCTAGCACTGGAAAAGTTCTTAGAGTGGTCTATCTGCAACGCAATTTACCCCAATCCAAATTTTAAAGATAGTCCGTCCCGATAAAAAAAGTGCATGAATTGCGTGTGCACTTTTTTTATCGGGACGGACTATCTTTACCTTCCACTGGCTCCCGCTCCAGGATTCTGACTAGTGGGAATTCTATTGCCCGAATTTTTGAATCCTTGGGACCCATTCCTATTTCCGCTGGAATCACTTAATTGGCTTTCACTGGACACTTCAAGTATTCTCCTTGATTTTTCAGAAACTATAAAGCTCACCGAATTTCCATTTTTTTCACTCATCTCGAATTCCTTCATCATGGAGTTATGCTGGTTTCCGCTCGGAATAAAATAACTTTCATTGAGGTTGGTAAAGAAAACCTCTGTTAAACCTCCCATGCTG